>Ga0325400_1000400_pt1 | contig 31298 bp, 32 predicted proteins | sample PopdelMetagenome_2_FD_205662 | JGI IMG/M metagenome (GOLD analysis project Ga0325400, IMG submission 205662) | Populus deltoides microbial communities from Bellville, Georgia, United States - Xylem-PdKOR-R1 | ecosystem: Host-associated > Plants > Phyllosphere > Stem > Wood/Secondary xylem...
CCTGCTGGTGGACCTGGGCGATCCGCTGGACGGGCCGTTCGGCGATCCGGTGGACCGGATCGCGATCCCCGACTGGATGGCGCGGGGCGTGACGCGGGACCACCGCGCCGAGCGCCTGGAGGCCGCCCACTTCCGCCTCGGCCCCCACACCTACGCTTATGATCGCTGGGGTCTGCGCGCGGACGGCTGAGCGGCGCGGCTGGGGATCGGGCCGCTGCCTTAGGCGGCGTCGCGCGCGTCCTCGTCCGTCGCGGCGGAACGGATGACCGGCGGCCGGGCCGGACCATGCGCGGGCGCGAGGCGGCCCGTGCCGTCGCACGCCGCCACCGGCGCGGCGAAAGGCTCGCCGCCCTGCTGCTGGTCGAGGCGGAGCGCCCACCGCTCGCGCTCGCCCGCCGGGGCACCGCGGCGGGCGGGCGCGACGCCGACCCGCCACCGCGTCGCCGCGGCCGAGGACGCGGCTGGCGGATCGGCGGCCTCCGTTCGCCCGCGGCGCAGCAGCAGCGCGGGCGTGCGTCCGCCCTCGGCCGCCAGCCGGAGCCGGCGGGCGGCGGCGGCGCCCATGCGCCGCACCTCGCCCACCACCGCCCCCAGGCCGCGGTGGAGCAGCCCCACCTCCATCAGCGCCAGCACCTCCGCGTCGCCGCCGCCCTCGACCCGGATCAGCCGGTCGGGCGACAGGCCGGCCAGCGACGGGTCGGGCGCGAACAGGTCGCCGCCCCGCGCCACCCACAGCACCGGCCCCCACAGTCGCGCGCCCACGCCCGCCAGGAACAGGGTGGCGCGCCGCTCGTCGGCCAGCGACGCCGTGGCCGGCACCGCCTCGTGCAATGCGTCCAGCCGCAGGCCGCCGTCCGCCAGCCGCTCGTCCAGCGCCGGCACGCCGAAGGGCAGCGCCGCGCACCGGGGCAGGCCGTCGGCCCGGAGCGGGCGCAGGCGCTCGCGGAGTGCTGCCGTGGCGGCGGTGTTTCTCATGGCGCGGCGGGGGACTCGGGGGCTGGAGGCGGGGTGTTCCCATTATGTTTCAACGGTCCCGTCCGCGTCAACGCGTCCGGGCACCTGGAACGCACCCGGCCTCTCGTTCGTCGTGATCCGCGCAACCGGAGGCCAAGCAATGACGATCTTCAACAAGGACATGGTGCAGCTCGCGACGGACAACGAGCTGTGGCAGAAGGAGGTGTATCGCGACAACAAGGTGCAGGTGGTGCTGATGAGCATCCCGGCCGGCGAGGAGATCGGGCTGGAAACGCATCCGGCCGACCAGACCACCTTCGTCGTCGCGGGCGAGGCGCACGTCACCATCGACGGTCAGGGCACCAAGGCCGGCCCCAACCACATGGTGGTGGTGCCCAAGGGGGCCGAGCACAACGTGGTGAACAAGGGCACGGCCCCGCTCAAGCTCTTCTCCGTCTACGCGCCGCCCGCCGAGCCGGAGGGCGCCGCCTTCCGCACAAAGGCGGAAGCGGAGGAAGCCGAGAAGGGCCTGCTGGAGAAGGCGGCGGAGAAGCTGAAGGAGGCGGTAGGCCGCTGAACGGCGTTCGTCGGGGGTGCCGGCCACTTGGCCGGTCCCCCGAACCCGCTTGAAATTATATTGCGCGCGGGCGAAAGGGTGTGACCAAGGCGCCGAAGCATCGGCGCCGCCCGCCCGCGGAGAGTGAGAACCATGGCCGTGCCGCCGGATGCGCCACCTTTCCCCGCCCGCACCAACCTGCCCCCGCTGAAGCTGCACGTGCCCGAGCCCCGCTTCCGCCCCGGCGACGCGGCGGACTTCGCGGCAGTGGACGTGGCCCCCGCGGGCTCGGGCCGGCGGCCCGACCCGGCGGAGGCGGCCGACGCTTTCCCCGAACTGGCCTACGGACTGGTGCGCGTGCTGGACGAGGCGGGGCGGGCCGTCGGACCGTGGAACCCCGGCCTGTCGCCCGACACGTTGCGCCGGATGCTGCGCAACATGGCGCTGACCCGCGCCTTCGACGAGCGGATGTTCCGCGCCCAGCGCCAGGGCAAGACCAGCTTCTACATGAAGTGCACGGGCGAGGAGGCGGTGTCGGTGGCCGCCGCCGCGGCGCTCGACCGCGACGACATGTGCTTCCCCTCCTATCGCCAGCAGGGCATCCTGATCGCACGCGACTATCCGCTGGTCGACATGATGAACCAGATCTACTCCAACACCGCGGACAAGCTGGGCGGCAAGCAGCTGCCGATCATGTACTCGGCCAAGGACTACGGCTTCTTCTCCATCTCGGGCAATCTGGCGACCCAGTATCCGCAGGCGGTGGGCTGGGCCATGGCCTCGGCCGCGCGCGGCGACACGCGCATCGCCGCCGTCTGGTGCGGCGAGGGCTCGACCGCGGAGGGCGACTTCCACTCCGCCTGCACCTTCGCCTCCGTCTATCGCGCGCCCGTGGTAATGAACGTCGTCAACAACCAGTGGGCCATCTCCTCCTTCTCCGGCTTCGCGGGCGCGGAGGCGACGACGTTCGCGGCGCGCGGCGTGGGCTACGGCATCGCGTCCTTGCGCGTCGACGGCAACGACGCGCTGGCGGTCTACGCCGCCACCGCCTGGGCGGCCGAGCGCGCGCGGCTGAATGCGGGGCCGACGCTGATCGAGCAATTCACCTATCGCGCGGAAGGCCATTCCACCTCCGACGACCCGTCGCAGTACCGTTCGGCGGACGAGGCCACCGCCTGGCCGCTGGGCGACCCGGTGCGCCGCCTGCGCGACCACCTGATCGGCCTGGGCGAGTGGGACGAGGACGCCCACGCCGCCCAGGACAAGGAGCTGGCCGAGTACGTGCGCGCGCAGCAGAAGGCGGCGGAGGCCAACGGCATCCTGGGCCACGGCCTGCACCAGCCGCTCGACAGCCTGTTCGACGGGGTGTTCGAGGAGATGCCCTGGCACCTGGCCGAGCAGCGGCAGCAGATGCTGGACGAGGAGGCGGCCTCCGGACGCCCCTGGGCGCGCAAGTGACGGTCGGATGTTCCACGTGGAACATTCCGGGTCGGACATCCCGTCGCCCGGACGCGCGCGCGTGAGGGGCATCGCCAGCCGGCGCGACCTGCTGCACGGCGCGGCGCTCGCCGCGGTGCCGCTGCCCGCCTTCGGCATGACGGCGGGACCCGACGTGGTGAACCTGCGCGTGGGCGACCGCGCGACGAGGATGATCGCGTGGCGCCCCGCGAAGGCGCGCGGTGTCGCGCTGTTGTCCACCGGCCACGGTTCCTGGCCCGAGCGGTACGAGCGGCTGGCCGACCTCATGACCGCGGAGGGCTTCGCGGTGCTGGCCCCCACCCATGTCGACTCGGTGCGCCATCCCGACCGGGCGAAGTTCAGCCGCGAGGCGAGCTTTCCCGAGCGGCTGGCCGACCTGCGTGCGGCGGCGGACTACGGCGCCACCGCATATCCCGGCCTGCCTGTGATCGCGGTCGGGCACAGCTTCGGCACGCTGAGCGCGGCCTGCCTGGGCGGCGCGATGGCGAAACTGGGATCGTTCCGAAACCCGCGCGTGCGTGCCGTGCTGGGCTTCTCCTCGCCCGGGCGCGTGCCGGGGCTGGTGGGGCCGGACGCCTATGCCGCGCTGGCGGTGCCGATCCTGCTAGTGACGGGCACGGCGGACACGGTGCCGGGGCTGGTGACGGACCCCGCCGACCACCTGCTCCCCTTCGACACCGTGCGCGGCCCCGCCTTCGCGCTGGTGGAGAAGGGCGGCGGACACGAGCTGGTGGCCGACGGTGCGATGCTGGGTCGCGCGGCGCCTGCGGTGCAACTGTTCGCGGTGGGCTACGGCCTGGGCGAAGCACGCGAGCGCGCGGCGCTGGCGCGGTGGAAGGCGGCGCCCGGCGACCGCTTCACGATACGGGGTAGGGCATGAGCGAGGCGCAGGCGCCGGAGGCGGGCGGCGAGGTGAGCCGCATGAACATGATCCAGGCGATCAACTCCGCCATGGACGTGATGATGGCGCGCGACCCGACCGTACTCGTGATGGGCGAGGACGTGGGCTATTTCGGCGGCGTCTTCCGCGCCACCGCCGGCCTTCAGAAGAAGTACGGCACCACGCGCGCGTTCGACACGCCCATCACCGAGATCGGCATCATCGGCGTCGCCATCGGCATGGGTGCCTACGGCCTTCGCCCCGTGCCGGAGATCCAGTTCGCCGACTATATCTACCCCGCGCTCGACCAGCTGGTCAGCGAGGCGGCACGCCTGCGCTACCGCTCGGCGGGCGAGTTCACGGCGCCCATCACGGTGCGTTCCCCCTATGGCGGCGGCATCTTCGGCGGTCAGACGCACAGCCAGAGCCCCGAAGGCATCTTCACGCACGTGTCGGGGATCAAGACGGTGATCCCGTCCACCCCCTACGACGCCAAGGGCCTGCTGATCGCGGCCATTGAGGACAACGACCCCGTCCTCTTCCTGGAACCCAAGCGCATCTACAACGGCCCGTTCGACGGCCACTGGGACCGGCCGGCGAGGAACTGGTCGCAGCACCCCGACGCGCTGGTGCCGGACGGGCACTACCGCGTCGAGCTGGGCACGGCGCGCACCGTTCGGTCGGGCGAGGCCGTGACGATCCTGGCCTACGGCACCATGGTCCACGTGGTCATGGCCGCGGTTACGGAAGCGGGCGTGGACGCCGAGGTGCTGGACCTGCGCACGCTGGTGCCGCTCGACATCGGCGCCATCGAGGCGTCGGTGAAGCGCACGGGCCGGTGCATGGTGGTGCACGAGGCGACGCGCACCGGCGGCTTCGGCGCCGAACTCGCGGCCTTGGTGCAGGAGCGCTGCTTCTACCACCTGGAGGCGCCGGTCGAGCGGGTGACGGGCTTCGACACGCCCTACCCGCACAGCCTGGAATGGGCGTACTTCCCCGGGCCCGTGCGGCTGGCCGAGGCGCTCAAGAAGATCATGAAGGATTAAGGCCGATGGCACGCTTCACCTTCCGCCTCCCCGACATCGGCGAGGGCATCGCCGAGGCCGAGATCGTCGCCTGGCACGTGGCCGTGGGCACCCGCGTGGAGGAGGACCAGAACCTCGCCGACATGATGACCGATAAGGCCACGGTCGAGATGGAGAGCCCGGTCGCGGGCACGGTGGTGGAGCTGGCCGGCGAGGTGGGCGACCAGGTGGCGATCGGATCGGCGCTGGTGGTGATCGAAACCGGGGAGGCCGGCTCCGCCGGCTCCCCCGGTCTCGATCCGGCCGGCGGGCCGGCGGCGGAGCTGACGGACCCGTCCGACGTCACGGGCACGGCCGCCTCCCCCCCGCCGGAACAGGGCGAGGACCAGTTCGAGGCGGAGAACCCCGGTACGCAGGAGGCGGAAGCGGCCGCTCCGACGAGGGCATCTGCCGCCGCGCCGGCACCCGCTGCTCCCCCCGCCCCGACGCCCCCCGCCCCGGCGCCTGCCTCGCCCGCCGCCAAGGCGCTCGCCTCCCCCGCCGTGCGCGCGCGGGCGAAGGACCTGGGCGTCGATCTCGCCTGCGTGCAGGCGGACGGCGACCGGGTGCGCCACGCCGACCTGGACGCATACCTGCGCTACAATGCCGGCCAGGGCTATGCCGCGCCGGGCCGCAGCCGCGCGTGGGCGGACGAGCCGGTGCGCGTCATCGGGATGCGGCGGCGCATCGCGGAGAACATGGCGGCGGCCAAGCGGCACATCCCCCACTTCACCTATGTCGAGGAGGTGGAGGTGACCGAGCTGGAGCGGATGCGCGCCCAGCTGAACGCCGAGCGCGGCGACCGGCCGAAGTTGACGATGTTGCCGCTGTTCATGGCGGCTTTATGCCGCGCGCTGCCGGCCTTCCCGATGCTGAACGCGCGCTACGACGACGAGGGAGGCGTGGTCACGCGCTCGGGCCGCGTGCACCTAGGGATGGCGACGCAGACGGACGCCGGGCTGACCGTGCCCGTGATCCGCGACGCGCAGGACCGCAACGTGTGGCAGCTGGCGGCCGAGATCGCCCGGCTGGCGGATGCCGCGCGCACCGGGCGCATCACGTCGGCCGAACTCACCGGCGGCACCATCACGGTGACCAGCCTGGGGCCGCTGGGCGGCGTCGCCACCACGCCCGTCATCAACCGGCCCGAGGTCGCCATCGTCGGTCCGAACAAGGTGGTCGAGCGGCCCGTCTTCACGGGAGAGGGCGACGCGATCCGCCGGGCCAAGCTGATGAACGTGTCGATCAGCTGCGACCACCGCGTCGTGGACGGGTGGGACGCGGCGAGCTTCGTCCAGTCGCTCAAGCGCTACCTGGAGACGCCGGTCCTGCTGTTCGCGGACTGAGCGGGCGCGTCGCGGCGACGCGGGGCAGGGTCGAAGGCCGGCTTCGCGTTCGCCCGGAGGGCGCGCCGAACGCCCCGCGGCCTCGCATGCGGGCGGCCGCGGCTCGGTCGATCCGTCTCGCGGACCGGCAACCCGCCGACTGGTCCGGCTCGCTTGACGGTCGAGGGCAGGGCGGCCGGCCGAAGGCGGTCCGTGCCCCGTGTGCACGTCGGCGCTCGCTCACGGCCGCTCGACCGCCGGTCCCGCCGCCCGTGCCCTTACGACCTCGTGCCCATGTGCCCCGTATCATGGGTTAGGAGCAGGGTGCCCGTCCGCACTCGACGCGTGGGCGCGGCGGGGGCAGGGCAGGCGCGTGACGCCTCACCTTCCCCCCGGCCTCCCCGACGTCGCCCGCGTGGCGCTGCTGGCGCCGTGGCTCGACCTGGCCGGCATCGCGATGTTCGCGGCATCGGGCGCGCTGGCGGCGGCGCGGCGGGGGCAGACGGCGGTGACGCTGGCCTTCTTCGCGCTGGTGACGGGGGTGGGCGGCGGCACGGTGCGCGACCTGCTGATCGGCGCACCCGTCTTCTGGGTGGGCGACGCGCGGGCGGCGGGCGCGTGCCTGGTCGCGGCCGCCCTGGTCTGGGCAACGCCCGCGCGGTGGTGGCGCGGCTCGGCGCTCGACTGGCTGGATGCGCTGGGGCTGGCGGCCTATTCGGTCTTCGGCGCGTCCAAGGCGCTGGCCTACGGCGTGCCGCCGCTGACCGCCGCGCTGATGGGCGTGGTGACGGCGTGCGTCGGCGGCATCGTGCGCGACGTGCTGGCGGGCGAGCCCTCCATCCTGATGCGGCCCGAGGTGTACGTGACGGCCGCCGCCCTGTCGTCCGCCGGCTACGTGGCCCTGACGGAGGCGGGGCTGGCCGCCACGCCCGCGGCCGTGCTGGCGGCGGCGGCCGGCTTCGGGTTGCGGGCGGCCGCGCTGCGCTGGCACCTGGCGCTGCCCCCCTATCGCGGCGGCGAGTGAAGCCGGGCTAGGGGCGCCGGATAGCCCGGTCGGGGTTGCGCGGGACGTGGCGGCCCCGCACGGGATGCGCCGTGACGCACACCCCATCGAACGCCCCCTCGAACGACGACGCCCGCCGCGGCCTGATGCTGGGCCTGTGCGCCTATCTGCTGTGGGGGCTGCTGCCGCTCTACCTTCGCCTGGTGCGCCACGTGCCGGCCGCGCAACTGCTTAGCTACCGCGTGCTGTGGTCGCTCGCGCTGCTGGCGGCGGCGGCGGTCGCGATGCGGCGGCTGGGCGCGATCCGGCGGGCGGCGCGCGGGCGGACGCTGGCGCTGCTGGGCGCCTCGTCGCTGCTGATCGGGGCCAACTGGCTGGTCTATATCTGGGCGGTCCAGCAGAACCGCGTGCTGGAGGCCAGCCTGGGCTATTTCATCAACCCGCTGGTGTCCGTCGGACTGGGGATGCTGTTCCTGGGCGAGCGGCTGCGCGCGGCGCAGGGCTGGGCGGTGGCGCTGGCGGCGACGGGCGTGGCGGTATCGGCGGTCGCGGGCGGGGGCGCCGCGTGGATTTCGCTCACGCTGGCCGCGACGTTCGGCCTGTACGGGCTGGTGCGCAAGCTCGCCGCCATCGACGCGCTGGGCGGCCTCCTGGTCGAGACGCTGGTGCTGGCGCTGCCCGCCGCCGTGCTGCTCGCGCTGGCGGCGGGGCGGGGGGAGGCCGCCTGGGGCCGGGACGGGACCACGGATATGCTGATCGCGCTGTCGGGCGCAGTGACGGCGGCCCCCCTGCTGCTGTTCGCGGCCGCCGCCCGGCGCCTGCCCCTGAGCGTGCTGGGCCTGCTCCAGTACCTGGCGCCGTCGATCCAGTTCGCGCTGGCCGTGCTGTTCTTCGGCGAGCGGCTGGCGCCCGTCCACCTGGCGGTGTTCGGCCCGATCTGGGCCGGCTGCGCGCTGTTCGCCTGGGACGGCCTGCGCCAGAGGCGGCCGCGCAGGAACGCCCCCGGCTGAAGTCCGGTCCACCGGCGCGGGGACGACCCTGCCGTATCAGACCCTAGGTGAACCCGTTCTCCAGGAAGCGCTCGGCCATCAGGCAGTGCAGCGCCACGCCGCGCGCCATCACGTCCTCGTCGATCACCATGCGCGTGTTGTGGAGCGGCGGGTTGGCGGCGGGGTCGCTGCCCTGGGGTGCCGCGCCGATGAACGCCATGGCGCCCGGCATCGCGCGCAATACGTAGCTGAAATCCTCCGCCCCCATCATCGGCGCGGGCATCTCCTGCCACCGCAGGTCGAGCGCGTCCACGCAGCCGCGCATCACCGCCACCGCGCGTCCGTCGTTTACCGTGACGGGGTAGCCGGTTTCGATGGAAACCTCCGCGTCGCAGCCGTGCGCGGCCGCGACGTGGGTCGCCACCCGCTCGAACCCCTCGCGCGCCAGCGCGCGCGTTGCCTCCGACAGGGTGCGCAGCGTGCCCAGCATCTGGACGCTGTCCGGCACCACGTTGTGGGCGAAGCCCGCCTCGATCTTCGTGACGGACAGCACGCACGGGTCCGTTACCGCTACCCGCCGCGCGACGAACGTCTGAAGCGCCGTCACGATCTCGCACGCCACGGGGATGGGATCGACGCACTCGTGCGGCATGGCGGCGTGCCCCCCCGCCCCCCGGATGGTGCAGCGCAACGTATCGGTGGAGGCCATCAGCGGACCGCTACGCCCCGTCACCGCGCCCAGCGCTAGATTGGGCGAGATGTGGAGCGCGAAGGCCGCGTCCGCCGGGCCGCCGTCGGCACCCAGCCCGTCCAGCAGCCCGTCGGCCATCATGTGGCGCGCGCCGTGATGCCCCTCCTCGCCCGGCTGGAACATGAACGCCACCGTTCCCGCCAGCGCGTCGCGCCGCGCGCACAGCGCACGCGCCGCGCCCGCCAGCATGGCGGAGTGCGTGTCGTGGCCGCACGCGTGCATCGCGCCCGGCACCCGGCTGGCGAAGGGCAGGCCCGTCTCCTCGTGGAGCGGCAGCGCGTCCATGTCGCCGCGCAGCAGCACGGTGCGCCCGTTGCCCCGCCCCCCGCCGCCGGTGCCGCCGCGCAGGATCGCCACGAAACCGCTGGTCGACGGTCCTTCACGGATTTCCAGCGGCAGACCGGCCAGCGCCGCCTTGAGCTTGTCGGTGGTGCGGCGGCAGTCCAGCCCGACCTCCGGGTCGGCGTGGATCGCGCGTCGCAGGTCGGCCACCTCGGCCGCGCCGGCCTGCGCCGCAGCTGTCCAGTCCGTCATCCGTTCCATCGCCGTCGCTCCCGCCGTCACGCGATCGTCATAGACCTGTGACCGGGAGCCGGAACCCGCAGGCAATAAAAAAGGCCGGGACAAGCCCGGCCTGGAAAGTTTTAGGAGAGGATGCCTGAAAGGCAGGGTCGTTGTGCACCGCGGCAGGATACCGTGCAACTGCAAAAAGCAGGTTCGCGGATGCAAAGACTGCAACGGGTAGCGTTATCATACCCATCGCCCAGGCTTGGCTCATGGGGGCGGGGCTGGCATGGGCGGCCTTTCATCGCGAAAGGAAGCGCGTGGCCGACCTGGCGATCCTGTTCGAGCATCCGGAATGGTTCCGCCCGCTGTTCGCGGCGCTCGACCGGCGCGGGGTGAACTATGCGGCCCTGCGCCCGGACGGGGACTGGGACCCGGCCGACCCCGAGCCGCCGGCGCCGCTGGTGTTCAACCGGCTGGCCATGTCGAGCTTCCTGCGCGCGGAGGGCGGGCGGGCCGAGCATCCGATCTTCTACGGCCAGGCGCTGCTCGATCACTGGGCGCGCGGCGGCGCGCGCGTGGTGAATGGCGCCGACGTGATGGCGGTGGACGCGTCCAAGGCACGCCAGCTGTCGATCGTCGCGTCCCTGGGCCTGGCCGTGCCGCGCACCCGCGTGATCCGTCGCGCGGTGGACGCGGGCGAGGCTGCGGCCGCCATCGGCTTCCCGCTGGTGGTGAAGGCGAACGTCGGCGGGTCGGGCGCGGGCATCGCGCGCTTCGACACGATGGCCGAGCTGGTCGCGACGGCGGACGCGGGCGACCTGCCCGTCAGCGTGGACGGCGTGCTGCTGGTGCAGGAGTACGTGCCCGCGCGCGACGGCACGATCACCCGGATCGAGACGCTGGACCGCCGCTTCCTCTACGCTCTGGACGTGGCGGGCGCGGGGCAGTTTGACCTGTGCCCGGCCGACGCGTGCGGGCCGACCGTGGCCATGACCGCCGCCAGGCCGCCCGCCGCGCTGATCGAGGGGGCCGAGGCCATCGCGCGCGCGGTCGGCATGGACGTGGGCGGCGTGGAGGCGATGATCGACGACCGCGACGGCACACCGCGCTTCTACGACGTGAACGCGCTTTCCAACTTCGTGGCGCGGCCGGTGGAGGTGCTGGGCTGGGACCCGCACGACCGGCTGGTGGATTACCTGGTGGAACGGATGGGGGGCCGCTGATGCGCTACGGTTACTGGACGCCCGTGTTCGGCGGCTGGCTGCGCAACGTGGCCGACGAGGGGATGGAGGCGAGCTGGGACTATACGCGCCGGCTGACGCAGGCGGCCGAGCGGCAGGGCTACGACCTGACGCTGATCGCCGAGCTGAACCTCAACGACATCAAGGGCACCGACCGGCCCGCGCTCGACGCCTGGTCCACCGCGGCAGCGCTCGCCGCGGTGACGGAGCGGATCGAGCTGATGGTGGCGGTGCGCCCCAACTTCCACCACCCGGCCCTGTTCGCCAAGGCGGCCGCCAACATCGACCGGATCGCGAACGGGCGGCTCGCGCTCAACGTCGTGTCGAGCTGGTGGGCGGACGAGGCGCGCCAGTACGGCCTCCAGTTCGACCGGCACGACGACCGCTACGCCCGCACGTCGGAGTGGCTGAACGTGGTGGACGGGCTGTGGACCGAGAAGCACTTCACCTACGAGGGCCGCTTCTACCGCACGGACGCCGCGATCTGCGAGCCCAAGCCCGTGCGGCGGCCCGTGGTCTACGCTGGCGGTGAGAGCGAGGCGGCCAAGGCCATGATCGCGGCCCAGTGCGACGCGTACGTGATGCACGGCGACCCCCCGGCCGCCGTCGCGCCCAAGATCGCGGACATGGCCCGGCGCCGCGAGGCGCTGGGGCTGGCGCCGATGCAGTACGGCATGGCCGCCTACGCCATCGTGCGCGACAGCGAAGCGGAGGCGAGGCGCGAGCTGGCGCGGATCACCACCGTCACCGAGCTGCCCGCGGGTTACGCGAACTTCGACCAGTGGCTGTCGGGCACGCAGCTTGAGCGCGAGCTGAAGGTGCAGGAGTACAGCGTATCGAACCGCGGCCTGCGCCCCGACCTGGTCGGCACGCCCGAGCAGTTGAAGGAGCGGATCGCCGAGTACGAGGCGGCGGGGCTCGACCTGCTCCTCCTCCAGATGAGCCCGCAGGCGGAGGAGATGGAGCGCTTCGCGGCGCAGGTGATGGGGACGGCGGGGTAGGCGCGCCGGGGGCCGCCGCCCGACGAGCGATCCAGAGGCACGGCGGGATGGTCGATGCCGGGGACGACGGGGCCGGTAGCGGGCGCGCGCCGCCCGTCGAGGCGCGCCCACGGCTTCCCAATGCGATGCCGACGCCCGCAGGCCGGGCGGTCGCAAGACTGGGCGGGCGGCCGCCAGGCACTCGTACGGCATCGGCCGAGCGGTGCCCGACGGGGCGACGCCCTGCCCGCCGCGCGCGTGTTCCCTCGACGCGGGAGCGCCCCCGCGTGGACGTCAGCGGATCGGGTCCTGGCGGGCGGCCCCGCACGTCACGGGGCCGCCGCCGGGCGCGGAGACGCGGCACTTGGCCGTTCCCGTCACCGCGACGCGGCCGACGCCGGTGTTGACCACCTCGGCCGAGTAGCGCGCCGCCGCCAGCGTCTCGCCCGGCCCCTCCAGCCTGACGCTCAGCTCGTCCGCCGCGAGGCCGGACGCGTCCGTGCCGCCCGGCCCGTTGGTGAGGAGGCGGACGCGGCGCGCGCGGCCGGCCACCTTCAGCTGACCCGCACCGATCACGGTGGCGACGAGCTGGTCGGCCACCGCCTCGTCCACCGCGACCGAGCCGGCGCCGCTGATCGATAGCTCCACCCGTTCGCCGGCCATGCGCCGGACGGCGAGGCGCGTGCCGGCGAACACGGCGGCTGCCGACAGGCGCGGCGTGCGCAGCGTCACCGTGACGGGGCCGCCGCCGGTGCGCGCGCGCTCTTCCCAGCCGCCGGTCGTGCGAACGGTGAGCACCGTGCCGTCCACGCGCACCTCCGTCCGCTCCACGGCGGCCGGGTCGCCCGACACGGTAGCGGACGGGGAGCCGGGCAGCACCGCCACCTCGAACGGCCCGGTCACACGCAGCCGGTCGAAGCTGCCCAAGCCAACCCGCCGCTCCGCCGCTCCGGCGGGGGCGGGGGCGGCCAGGATCAGCAGCAGGACGGCGGCTCTCATGGGGCGGCAGGCTGGCACCGCCGCCCGCCCCAGTCAACGAACGGCCGTCAACGAACGGCCGTCAACGCGGCCTCAGCGCACCACCGAGCCGCATCGCACCTCGCCCGAGCCGGCCTTGCGCACGCGACAGCGCGCGCGATCGCCCAGGTCGGCGTCGCCCGAGCCGGTCAGCCGCACCTCGGCGTCGCCCGAGACGGTCGCGCGCACGTCGCCCGAGCCCGCCACGCTCACGTCCGCGCCCGCCGCCGCCAACTGGCGCGCGTCGACGTTGCCCGAGCCCGCGACGCGCAAGGAGAGCCGCTCCGCGCGGCCCCCCGCCGTCACGTCGCCCGAGCCCGCCAGGTCGATCGCCGCGGCCCCGACCGTCATCCCCGTCAGCCTGAGCGCGCCCGAGCCCGCCAGCCGACCGGCGAAGGCGTCCCCCGCCGCGCCGTCCACCGACAGGTCGCCCGAGCCCGCCAGCGTCGCGGCCGCGATGCGCGGCATGGTGACGAACACCTTGGCGGTCCCCGTCTCGCGGCTCCAGCCGCCGCGCCGGCGCCCGACCGACAGCGCGTCGCCGCGCCGTTCGATCCGCAGCCGGTCCAGCACGTCCGCCGGCCCCTCCGCCCGCACGGCATAGGCGGGGCCGACGCGCACCTCCACGTCGTCGGACCCGGCGGCCGCGACCTCGGTGAAGCCCGTCACGTCGTAGCTGCGCGTCGTGCCGGTGCCCGACGGCATCACGCCCTGCCCGTCGTCCCCGCCCGAGCAGGCGAGCAGCAGGGCGGCGGCGGGCAGCAGCCCGATGTTGGCGAAGGTTGCGCGCATCGTCACTCTGAGGTCCTCCCACTGTGTTGCCTGTGCAATACACTTGGGGGCCCGGGGGAGCAAACGCGAAAAGGGCGGCCCCGGATGGGGGCCGCCCTTTCAAACGGGGCCGGGGCGTCGAAGCGGTCGGCAGGCTCCGCCCGCCGCCGTCCGGCCGGGCCGGGGCCCGAGGGCCTTCGGCCCTCAGGCCTCGGCCTTCTCCTTGTTGTAGATCGCCGCGGCCGCGCGCAGGATGTCCAGGATCTTCTCCTGCGCCTTCTTCTCGTCCGTTTCCTCCATGGCGCCCAGCTCGCGCGCCAGGCGGGAGCAGGCGGCCTCGAAGATCTGGCGCTCGGAGTAGCTCTGCTCGGGCTGGTCGTCGGCGCGGAACAGGTCGCGCGTCACCTCCGCGATGGACACCAGGTCGCCCGAGTTGATCTTGGCCTCGTACTCCTGCGCGCGACGCGACCACATGGTGCGCTTGACCTTCGGCTTGCCCTTCAAGGTCTCCATCGCCTCGCGCAGCGTCTTGTCGGAGCTGAGCTTGCGCATCCCCACGCTCTCGGCCTTGTTGGTCGGCACGCGCAGCGTCATGCGCTCCTTCTCGAAGCGCAGCACGTAGAGCTCAAGGCTGGTGCCGGCGATCTCCTGCTTCTGGAGCTCGATCACACGGCCGACGCCGTGCTTGGGATAGACCACGTAATCGCCGACGTCGAAGTGCAGGGCCTTGGCAGCCATTCGGGAGGACCTTTCCGGGTCGCGCCCCGCGGGCGGCGAACCGGCGGGGCCGGCACCGGGTCAGCGGAGCGCGCATCAAGTCAACAGGCGGCGGGCGATGATGCCCGTCGCGGACCTATGTAGCAGCTTTGGAACAATATTACCAGCCGCGCGTGCGCGTGCGGGCCGATCCGGCGCGGCCGGACCGGGGCGGCGGCACCTCCCGCGCGAGCGGATCGGATCAGCGCATCGCCGTCCAGTGCTGGGTGCGGCAGAAGAAGGCGATGCAGCCCTGGACCTTGAGACCGTCCTTTTCGCGCTTCACGACGGACTTGTAGGTCTTGCCGCTCTCCGGATCGTAGATGCGGCCGCGCCAGTCGTCGCCGGCGTCGCGGAAGCCCGTCAGGATCGCCAGCCCCCGGAACGGCCGGTCGCGAAGCTTGGGGTCGGGATTGTTGACGTCGGTGGTGGCGCCGCCGGGCGTGGGCTTCAGCACGGCGGCGATGCGGCCGCAGGTGACGCCCCCGCCGCAGGAGCCGATCAGCACCGCCGCCTTGCCGTTCTCCGTCACCCAGCGGCCCGCGATGGGCTCGGCCGCCGCGGCGGGGACGGCGAGCAGGGCGGCGAGGGCGGCGGAGGGGAGGGCGGCGGGGGGGAGCAGGCGCATGGGGAGCGATGTCGCGGGTCCGGGCAGCGGATGCAAGGGCGGGGGCGGGCCGGGGCCTGGGACGTCGAACCGGTCGGCGGGCTCGCGCCTGCCGGCCGGGCGGGGCCTGTGACGTCGGACCGGCCGATGGGCTCGCGCCCCTCGCCGGCCGGCCGGGCGGGGCCTGTGACGTCGGACCGGTCGGCGGGCTCGCGCCTGCCGCCGGCCGGCCGGGCGGGGCCTGTGACGTCGGACCGGTCGATGGGCTCGCGCCCCTCGCCGGCCGGCTGGACGAGGCGGGGGGGGGGGGGGGGGGGGCGGCGGCCCCCCCCCCCCCCCACCCCCCACCCCAACCCCCCCCCCCCCGCCGCCCGCCTCGTCCAAGACCCTTTCCCAATGCCGCCCCCCGCCGCCGCCGCCCCCGCCGCCCCGCCCTCGGGGGCGGGCCGACCGTCGCTGGCGGAGAGCCACCGGTCCGTCGCCGTGCCCCCGGCCGCCAGGGGGTGGCGGCGCTTCGCCGCCTTCGCCGGGCCGGGCTACCTGGTCGCGGTGGGCTATATGGACCCGGGCAACTGGGCCACCGACATCGCTGGCGGCTCCGCCTTCGGCTACGCGCTGCTGTCGGTCGTGCTGCTCTCCAACCTGATGGCCATGGTGCTCCAGGCGCTGGCGGCCAGGCTGGGGGTGGGCGCGGGGCTGGACCTGGCCCAGGCGTGCCGGGCGCATTACTCCCGGCCCGTCAACCTGATGCTCTGGGCCTTGTGCGAGGTGGCCATCGTCGCGTGCGACCTGGCCGAGGTGCTGGGCACCGCCATCGCGCTGAAGCTGTTGTTTGGCCTGCCGCTGACCTGGGGCGTGTGCGTCACCGCGCTGGACGTGTTCCTGATCCTGGCGCTTCAGAAGCGGGGCTTCCGCCGGCTGGAGGCGTTCATCGCCGCGCTGCTGGCGATCATCGCGGCCTGCTTCGCCTGGGAGCTGATCCTGGCCCGGCCCGACGTGTCGGGCGTGCTGGCGGGGCTGGTGCCGCACCCTGAGATCGTGACGGACCCCGCGCGCCTCTACCTCGCCATCGGCATATTGGGGGCGACGGTGATGCCCCACAATCTGTACCTCCATTCCTCCATCGTCCAGACGCGCGACTTCGAGCAGAGCGAGGCGGGGCGGCGCGACGCGATCCGATGGGCCACGATGGACGGCACGGTGGCGCTGGGGCTGGCCTTCTTCATCAACGCGGCCATCCTGATCCTGGCGGCGGCCGCCTTTCATACCAGCGGGCAGACCGAGGTGGCCGAGATCGAGGAGGCGTACCGGCTGCTCGCCCCCACGCTGGGCGCGGGCACGGCGGGCGTGGTGTTCGCGGTCGCCCTGCTGGCGGCGGGTCAGAACTCGACCGTCACGGGCACGCTGGCGGGCCAGATCGTGATGGAAGGGTTCCTGAACCTGCGGCTGGCCCCCTGGCTGCGGCGGCTGGTGACGCGCGGGCTGGCCATCGTGCCCGCCGTGGCGGTGGTGAGTGCCGCCGGCGACGCGGGCGCCACGCGCCTCCTGATCCTGAGCCAGGTGATCCTGAGCCTGCAACTGCCCTTCGCCGTCGTGCCGCTGGTCGCCTTCACCGCCAGCCGGCGGGTGATGGGGCCGTTCGTGGCACCCCGCTGGATGGCGGTCTTGGCCTGGACCATCGCGGCGGTCATCATCGGGCTGAACGCCACGCTGCTGTGGGGCATGGCGTTCGGCTGAGGGGGAACACATGATACGAACCGTCCGGACCGCGCCTTTCCCCGACCAGAAGCCCGGCACGTCGGGCCTGCGCAAGAAGGTGCGCGTGTTCCAGCAGCCCCACTACCTGGAGAACTTCGTCCAGTCGGTGTTCGACGCGGCGGAGGCGGAGCCGGGTGCGACGCTGGTGGTGGGCGGCGACGGGCGATACCTGAACCGCGAGGCGGTGGGCGTCGTGCTGCGCATGGCGGCGGCCGCCGGATACGCGCGGTGCGTGGTGGGCGCGGGCGGGCTCCTGTCCACGCCCGCCGCCTCGCACCTGATCCGCCTGCGGGGTGCCAGCGGGGGCATCGTGCTGTCGGCCAGCCACAATCCGGGCGGGCCTACGCAAGATTTCGGCATCAAGTACAACGTCGCCAACGGCGGCCCCGCGCCCGAGCGCGTGACGGACGCGATCCACGCGCGCACGCTTTCCATCGCGGAGTACCGCATCCTCGACGCGGCCCTGCCCGACCTGGACGCGGCGGGCGAGAGCCGGCTGGGCGACATGACGGTCGAGGTGGTGGACCCGGTGGCCGACTATGCCGACCTGATGGAGACGCTGTTCGACTTTCCCGCGATCCGCGCCGCGGTGAAGGGGGGCTTCACCATGCGCTTCGACGCGATGAGCGCGGTGACGGGGCCGTACGCGGTCGAGCTGCTGGAGCGGCGGCTGGGCTTTCCGGCGGGCACGGTGGTGAACGGCGCGCCGCTGCCCGACTTCGGCGGCCACCATCCCGACCCCAACCCGGTGCACGCGGCCGAACTGTTCGACCTGATGATGGGGCCGGACGCGCCCGACCTGGGCGCGGCGTCGGACGGGGACGGGGACCGCAACCTGATCGTCGGGCGCGGGCGGTTCGTGGCGCCGTCGGACAGCCTTGCGATGCTGGCGGCCAACGCGCACCTGGCGCCGGCCTTCGCCGGGGGCTTGCGCGGCGTGGCGCGGTCCATGCCGACGAGTGCCGCGGTGGACCGGGTGGCGGCGGCGCTGGGCGTCCCCGCGTTCGAGACGCCCACGGGGTGGAAGTTCTTCGGCAACCTGCTGGATGCAGGGCTGGTGGGCCTGTGCGGTGAGGAGAGCGCGGGCACGGGGGCGGCGCACGTGCGCGAGAAAGACGGGCTGTGGGCCGTGCTGCTGTGGCTCAACATCCTGGCGGCGACGGGCAAATCGGTGGACGCGCTGGCCTGCGAGCACTGGGCGCGGTTCGGGCGCAACTACTACGCACGCCACGATTACGAGGGGGTGGATTCAGGCGCGGCCGACGCGCTGATGGCGGCCTTGCGCGCGAAGCTGGCGGCGCTGCCGGGGACGACGCTCGCCGGGCTGACGGTGGAGGCGGCGGACGACTTCGCCTACCACGATCCGGTCGGCGGGTCGGTATCCGAGCGCCAGGGCGTGCGCATCCTGTTCGCCGGCGGCAGCCGCGCGGTGCTGCGCCTGTCGGGCACGGGCACCAGCGGGGCGACGCTGCGCGTCTATCTGGAACGCTACGAGGCGCCGGGCGGCGAGTTGGACGGCGACCCGGCCGCGATGCTGGCGCCCGTGGCGGCGGCGGCGGAGGCGGCGGCGGGGATCGCGGCGGCGACGGGGCGTGACCGCCCGGACGTGGTGACGTGATCGCCGTGCCCGCGGCCGGCGGACCGCCTCCGGTGCCTAAGCCCTGGTACAGGCAACTCTATTTCTGGGTGCTGGTCGCCATCGCAGGCGGCGCGGCGGTGGGGCATTTCGCGCCGGAGGATGCCGCGCGACTGAAGTGGCTGGGCGACGGTTTCATCAAGCTGGTGAAGTCGGTGATCTCGCCCGTGATCTTCCTGACGGTGGCGGGCGGCATCGTCGGGTCCGGGGCGGGCACCGGCGAGCTGAAGGGCACGGGGCGCGTGGCGCTGAAGGCGTTCGGCTATTTCATCGCCGTATCCACGCTGGCGCTGGTGCTGGGGCTGATCGTCGCCAACGTGGTGCGGCCGGGGGCGGGCATGGGGATCGACCCCGCGACGCTGAACGCGGGCGCGGTGGAGGGCTACGCCGCCAAGGCGCACGCCTCCTCCGTCACGGGTTTCGTGCTGGGGATCGTGCCCGACACGCTGGTGTCGGCGTTGACCTCGGGATCGGTGCTGCAGGCGCTGTTCTGCGGCATCCTGTTCGGCGTCGCGCTCGTGCTGGTGGGCGAGCCCGCCGCGCCCGCCATGCGCGCGGTCGACGCGCTGACGCCCGTGGTGTTCCGCATCGTGGGGATGCTGATGGCGCTCGCCCCGCTGGGCGCGTTCGGGGCCATCGCGTTCACGGTGGGCGAGTACGGCGCGGGCTCGCTGGTCCGGCTGGGCGGGCTGGTGGCGACCTTCTACGCCACCTCGATCCTGTTCGTGGTGGTGGTGCTGGGGGCGGTGGCGCGTCTCCACGGCTTCTCGGTGCTGAGGCTGATCCGCTACCTCAAGGACGAGCTGCTGCTGGTGCTGGGCACCTCCTCGTCGGAAGCCGCGCTGCCCGCCCTGATCGGCAAGATGGAGGCGGCGGGGTGCGATCGGGCCGTCGTCGGCCTGGTGGTGCCGACGGGCTATTCGTTCAACCTGGACGGGACCAACATCTACATGACGCTGGCCGCCCTCTTCATCGCGCAGGCGTGCGGGGTGCCGCTGTCCCTGGGTGACCAGCTGGTGCTGATGGGCGTGGCGATCCTCAGCTCCAAGGGCGCGGCGGGCGTGACGGGGGCGGGCTTCATCACGCTGGCGGCCACGCTGTCGGCCGTGCCCGCCGTGCCGCTGGCGGGCATGACGCTGATCCTGGGGGTGGACCGCTTGATGAGCGAGTGCCGCAGCCTGACCAACTTCATCGGCAACGCGGTGGCGACCGTGGTGGTGGCGCGGTGGGAAGGGCGGCTGGACCGGGAGAAGCTGCGCGAGACGCTGTCCCCCCGCGCCGCGCGGGGCTGAGGGGGAGCGGGTCGGCGCCCGCCCTAGCCCCTGCGCACCAGCAGCGCGCCGCCGATCACGAGCGCCGCGCCCGCGATCCGCGACAGCGTGGCGGGCGAGCGGTCGAGCCCCAGCAGGCCCCAGTGGTCGATCGCCAGCGCGGCCGTGACCTGACTGGCGATGGCGACCGTCAGCGCGGACGCGATGCCCAGCCTGGGTGCCGCATAGGCGAACACCGCCACGAACGCCGCGCCGTAGAGCCCGCCGCCCCAGGCCCAGGCCGGCGCGCCCTTCATCGCCGCGAACGGCGTGCGGTCGAGCGCGGCCCAGGCGACGGCCAGCACCGCGGTGCCGACCGCGAAGGAGGTGAGCGCCGCCAGCACCACCGAGCCCGACGCGCGGGCCAGCGCCGCGTTGGTGGGCGGCTGCACCGCCAGGCCGATGCCGGCCAGGAGGACGAGGAGGAGGGGGAGCGCGGGCATGACGGCCCGCCGCTATCAGATCAGCGCCAGCCCCGCGAGCTTGGCCGCGAGCGCCGGGGGCAGATCGGCCAGCCCCGTGTCATCACCCGCCAGGTCCACGGGCGCGTCGGCGGCCTCCAGGTAGCGCCAGCCCTGGTGCGCGCGGCGGGCCACGGGCTGGATCGGCAGCGCGCGCGGCTCCAGGTGGATCGCCACGCGCCCGCCGTCCGCCTCGCCGAAGCGGAGAATGGGCGAGCGCGCGACCAGCCGGTGCTTGATGATCCAGTAGAGCGAGCCCGCACCCGCCACCTCCGCGTGCCGCTTCGGCAGGAAGCGCGTGGTGAGGAACATGCCGCCCTCCGCCGCGCGGCTCTCCAGCCGCCGCTCGAGCGCGGCCAGGTCGGCCGCGCCGAACGCCACTTTCGTCAGATGCAGCATGGAAGGCGATGTGGGGCCGGAGCCCGAAGGGTCAAGCGGGGCGGGTCGCGCCGGGGGTTTCAGACGCCCAGGCGCGACAGACCTACCAGCGTGGCGATGCCCAGCACCGCCAGGTTGCCGACCGAATCGGTCGCCATGGTGACGAAGATGGACGAGGCGACCGCCGGGTCCTGGCCGAGGCGTTCCAGCAGCACGGGCACCAGCACGCCGACCGAGGCGGCGACCACGATGTTGGTCAGCATCGCGGCCGCGATCACGCCGCCCATGGCCGCGCTGCCGTAGTAGAGCGACACGCCCGTGCCGATCAGCGCCGCGACCGTCAGCCCGTTGAGCAGCGCCACGCGCACCTCGCGCCAGATGGACCGCCAGGTATTGGATCGCGTCAGCTGGTTGGTCGCCAGCGCGCGCACGGTGACGGCCATGGTCTGCGTGCCCGCGTTGCCGCCCACGCCGGTCACGATGGGGGCCAGCACGGCGAGCGCCACCAGCCGCTCGATGGTGCCCTCGAAGGTGGTGATGACGGTGGCGGCGACGAGCGCCGTGAACAGGTTGGCGATCAGCCAGCGCACGCGCTCGCGATAGCTGTCGCGGATGGGCTCGTTGATGTCGCCCTCGCCCGCGCCCGACAGGAGCAGCGCGTCCTCGCCCGCCTCCTCCTGGATGATGTGCACCACGTCGTCGACGGTGATCATGCCCACCAGCCGCCCGGCCCCGTCCACCACCGCGGCCGAGATCAGCGCGTATTTCTGGAAACGGAGCGCCACCTCCTCCTGGTCCATGTCCGTCGGGATCAGCGTCTGCTCGCGCTTCATGACGTCCGCCACGGGCGTCTCGCGGGCGTTGCGCAGCACCCAGCTCAGCTGGCACGTGCCGACCGGGCGGTGGGCGGCGTCCACCACGAACACCTCCCAGAAGTCGGTGGTCAGCTCGCGGTCGGAGCGGAGGTAGTCGATGGTGTCGCCGATCGACCAGTGCTCGGGCACCGCCGCCAGCTCGCGCTGCATCAGGCGGCCGGCGGACTCCTCTGGATAGCTCAGCGCCTCCTCGATGGCGGCGCGGTCGTCCGGATCGAGCGCGCGCAGCACGGCGCGCTGCTCGTCGTCGTCCAGGTCCTCGATGATGGCGACCGCGTCGTCCGTGTCCAGCTCGGACGCGATATGGGCGACCTCGCCCGGCGTCAGCTGGTCCATCAGCGCGTCGCGGACCCAGTCGTTCATCTCGGCGAACACGTCGCCGTCGAGCAGGTCGGCCACCGCGTGCGCCAGGGCCCTGCGGCACTCGGCCGGCACCTGCTCGAACAGGTCGGCCAGGTCGGCGGGGTGGAGCGGCTCGGCGAGTGCACGCGCGATGCCGGGGTCGTCCGCCTCCAGCGCCGCCAGCACCGACTGGACAAAGGCGGGGCGCAGCCGGTCGTCGTTGTCCAGCTGGTCGCGGTCGGGGCGGTCGTCGGGCGCGCGCGCGTCGGCCTCGCGAAGATCGGTCTCGCTCAACTCCCGCCTCCGCTCGTGCCTCGCGCGGCCGGCCCTAGCCCGCCCCGCCCCCCTTTGCCAGCGGCCCGTTTGCCAGAAGGGGTGGGGCGCACTACCTGCCGCCCGCGATACAGCAGGAGCGTTTCCAATGGCCGACACCCCCTCCACCCTGACCTTGACGCTCGACGGCGGCGACGTGACGATCCGCCTGCGCCCCGACCTGGCGCCGGGCCACGTGGCGCGCATCGCCGAGCTGGCGAACGAGGGCTTCTACGACGGCGTGGTGTTCCACCGCGTGATCCCGGGCTTCATGGCCCAGGGCGGCGACCCCACGGGCACGGGGATGCACGGCTCGGACAAGCCCAACCTGAAGCAGGAGTTCTCGGCCGAGCCGCACGTGCGCGGCACCTGCTCCATGGCGCGCACCAACGACCCGAACAGCGCCAACTCGCAGTTCTTCATCTGCTTCGACGACGCGGGCTTCCTCAACCGCCAGTACACGGTGTGGGGCGAGGTGACGGAGGGCATGGACCTGATCGACGCGCTGCCCAAGGGTGAGCCGCCGCGCGAGCCGGGGAAGATCGTGCGCGCCAGGGCCGCCTGAGCGGCCCGGTCGCGCCGGCCGGCGGGCCGGCCCAGGCCGGTCCCGTCCGACGCGCATGATCGCGGTTCCGCCGATGTTCCACGTGGAATATCGGCCGGATGTCTTACGCCCCGCGCTCCGCCGCCGGCACGATGCCGTCCGCCAGCAGCCGGTGCAGCGCCGCCACGTGATCGCCGTCGCGCGGGCCGTCCGAGGCGGACGTCATCACCACCGTCAGCCTCAGGTCGGGCAGCACATAGACCATCTGACCGCCATACCCCCAGGCGAAGCGCACCGGGTGGCCGCGCGCTTCCGCGACGAACCAGCCATAGCCGTATTCCTGCCCGCTCCACGGCGACACGGTGCGCGGGCGCCAGCTCTCCGCCACCCAGCCGGCGGGCAGGACGCGACGGCCGTCCACCACGCCGTCCAACCGGTACAGCTCGCCGAAGCGCGCCAGCGCGCGCGGCGACAGGCGCATCTCGTTGCCGCCGAAATAGATGCCTTGTGGGTCGGCAGGCCAGGCGGAGATCGCGATGCCCAGCGGCTCGCCCAGCCATTCGCGCGCCAGCGCCAGCGTGGAGCGGCCGGCGGCGCGCGTCAGGATCGCGGACAGCAGGTGCGTGTTGCCCGTGGAATAGAGCATCGGCCCGCCGGGATCGGCGGTGAAGGGGCGGGCGAGCGCGAAGCGGACCCAGTTCGGGCTCGACACCCAGCGGCCGTAATTCTCGCCCGAGGTGCGCTCCAGCCCCGCCTGCATCGACAGGAGGTGGCCGACCGTCAGCCGCGCCAGCCGCGGGTCGGGGTCCGGCGGCAGGTCCGCGCGCAGCAGCGGGGCCACGCGCTGGTCCGGGCCGGTCAGCACGCCGCGCCCGATGGCGATGCCGACCAGCGCCGAGATGACCGACTTGGACGCGGACTTGACGTTGACGGGCCGGTCGAGCGGCGGCCCGCCGTGGAAGCGGCGCTCCACCAGCGCCTCCCCGTCGCGCAGCACGAGGAGCGAGCGGAGGCGGGGAAGCCGCTCGGCCGCCGCGACGGTACGGGCCACCGCGGCGGCGTCCAGGCCGCGCGTGGGGGCGACGGCCTGGGTTGATAGCGGGGAGGGGGTAGGGGCGGCGGAACCGCAGGCGGCGAGCAGGGCTGGCAGGAGCAGGGGGCGCATGGTCCCGTATCTAGGGGTGGAAGCGCCTGCTTCAGCCCCCGATGCGCCCGATACCCTCCCCGCGCGTTGGGGGAGGCGAACCGAAGGAGGAACGCGCGTGAACCCCGAAACCGAGCTGGAACAACTGCCCCCCGGCGTGTCGCCCGGCGACATGGACGAACTGACCCCCACCGAGGAGGGGCCGGAGGCGGCGGAGAGCGAGGGTCAGCCGACCTGACCCGGCTATCGCCCGCGTCGGCCAAGCCGTAAGGGCGGTGGCCGTGCCGCCCGTCCGTCGATCCCAGTTCCGCACCGCGCGGCGCCCGCTGCCGCCGGTGCTCGCGGCGGCGGGGATCGGGGCGGCGGCGGTGGCGCTGCTGCTGGTCGCGGGGCTGGTGCTGGGGCGGTGGAGCCTGTCGGCCGACCGCTGGCTGCTCCTGTCGCTGCGCACGGCGGCGGACCCGGCCGTGCCGGTGGGGCCGGGCTGGCTGCGCCGTTTCCTGACGGACGTCACCGCGCTGGGCGGCGGATCGGTGCTGACGCTGGTGGTACTGGGCACGGTCGGGCTGCTGGCGGTGCGGCGGCAATGGGCGCTGGCCGGGCTGACGCTGGCCGCGTGCTGGAGCGGGGGGCGCGTGGTGGCGCTGCTCAAGGATCACGTGGGCCGTGCGCGACCGGACGTGGTGCCGCACCTGATCCAGGTGCGCGAGATGAGCTTTCCCAGCGGCCACGCCGCGTCGAGCGCGGTGGTCTATCTGACGCTGGCGGTGCTCGCGACGCAGGGGGTGCGCGAGCCGGCGGTGCGCGGGTATCTGGTGGGGGCGGCGGTGGCGCTGGTGGGGCTGATCGGGTTCAGCCGCGTGTATTTGGGCGTCCACTGGCCGAGCGACGTGGCGGCGGGGTGGAGCTTCGGGACGCTGTGGGCGCTGGCGTGGTGGCGGCTGGGGGCCGGGGTGCGGGCGGGGGGTTAGGAAGGTATCCGGGTACGGACACGCGGGGTACGAACACAGGGGCGGGCACCTCGTGGCCGCGCCCGATCGGGGCCGTGGGGGCTCTAAATCTGTCCCGCCGCCACCATCCGACCGAGCAAGGCGTTCACACGGGTCTGCCATCCGGGGCCGCTGTCGCGCAGGTGTTCGACCGTCGCCGCGTCGAGGCGAATCTTGATCTCCACCTTGGGCGCTTCCATCCTCGGCCGGCCACGTCGCGACGGCGTCATGCCGGACATGAACGCCGCGTCCAGGGGCGGGTTGTCGTCTCTGGTGTCAGGATCGGGCATAATAGAACCTCGCCTCGTGCTTCTCGGCGGGGCGCAGGCTGATGGCACGCACCGCGTCTTCGTGGGAGCCATCGGCGAACACCAGCACGTGCGGGCGGTCGCCGATCAGGCCCAGGGCAACGAACCGCACCTCCCCGTAATCGAAGCGGTCGTCCTCGCGCTCCAGCGCCGTGTTCCAATCGAACCCTTCCGCCGCTCGCAATGATACGCCGTGCTTGGCGGTGTTGGCGCGATCCTTGGCAGGGTCGAACTCGATCTTCACGGGCTTCGGTACACCCGTTCAGCGGTGTCGGCAAATATTATCGTGCACCCGAAAAATCATCGACTCCGATCCATCGTCCGGGACGGCTGGCGGCGCCACGCATTCATCCCCGGCCCGCCCGTCGCCCCCGCGCCGTCTCCTTCGCCGGCTCCGGCAGCCCCGGCGCCGTGGTCCACCCCAGATGCGGCAACCCGACCGTCCGCATCCCCGTCATGTCCACGCGCACCACGAGGAGGCCGCGTTCGGCCACCTCGTCCAGCATCCGGCGGGCGCGGCGGGGGGAGCTGGTGCCGTAGAGGTCGGCGAGCGTCGCGTCGTCGGGGCAGGGGGCGCCATCGCGCGCGGCGCGGGCTACCCCCAGGAAGGGCGCCCACATCTCGTCGGGGAGCGAGGCCGCCAGGTCGAGCGCCGCGTCCCAGTCGCGGTCGTCCAGGCCGGCGGCGGCGGCGGCGAGGCGGCGCTGGAAGCGCTCGAACGGTTCGGCCCCGGCGGCGCCCCGCATCCGGCAGCGCAGCTCGTAGTCGGCGAACAGGCGGGCGGCGGGCACGCGGCCGCGCTCGGCCGCCATCGCGGCGGCGACCTCGGCACGCACCGCCTCGGCGGCCGCCCCGTCCAGCACCGGAGCCTCGGGCACCGCCACGGCGGGGGCGGGCTGGGCCAGGCTGCGCATCAGGTCGGTGACGGTGGGGCGCGGCGGTGCGGGCGGCGGGGGCGGGGGCGGGGCGTCGTCCGCGCCGTCGAGCAGTTGCTCGCGCGACGGGGGCTCGCCGGCCGTGGGGAGCGGGATCAGCTTGGGGCTGCCGCTGCGCGCGGCCGTGGCGACGGGGCCGATGCGCACCGACACGGGGCGGCGGCTGAGCGCGGGGCCGAGCGCCAGGAACTCGCCGCGCGCGAGGTCGCGGATCGCGTCCGCCTGGCGCCGGTCCATGCCGAGCAGGTCGGCCGCGCGCGCCATGTCGATGTCGAGGAAGGTGCGGCCCATCAGGAAGTTCGACGCTTCCGCCGCGACGTTCTTGGCGAGCTTGGCCAGCCGCTGCGTGGCGATGACGCCGGCCAGCCCGCGCTTGCGGCCCCGGCACATCAGGTTGGTCATGGCGGTCAAGGAGACGCGGCGCGCGTCGTCGGCCACCTCGCCCGCGCTGGCCGGCGCGAAGAGCTGCGCCTCGTCCACCACGACCAGCACGGGATACCAGTGGTCGCGCGGCGCGTCGAACAGCGAGCTTAAGAAAGCGGCGGCGCAGCGCATCTGGTCCTCGGCGTCCAGCCCGTCGAGGTTGAGGACCACCGACGCGCGGTGCTCGCGCGCGCGCGCCGCCAGCCGCGTGACCTCGGCCAAGCTGTGGTCGGCGGCGTCGACGCTGACGTGGCCGAACGCGTCGGAGAGCGTCACGAAATCGCCCTCCGGATCGACGATCACCTGCTGCACCAGCCCGGCGCTGCCTTCCAGCAGGCGGCGGAGCAGGTGCGACTTGCCAGAGCCCGAATTGCCCTGGACCAAGAGGCGGGTGGCGAGCAGCTCCTCCAGGTCGAGCGCGACCGCGCGGCCCGCCTTGTCCGCCCCCATCTCGATCTCGGCCGTCATAGGGGTCGAGCGGATGGCCTCGCGGACGGGCGGGGGCAAGGGGATTCAGGAGGGGATTTGCTCGACACCCCCGGCCCCCCGACCTATCCCGTGCTTCCACGGAGAGGGAGAAGCGCCTTGAAGCTCGCCAGCCTGAAGCACGGCCGCGACGGCCGGTTGGTGGTGGTGTCGGACGACCTGGCCTGGTGCACCGAAGCGTCCTCGGTGGCGCCCACGCTCCAGGCGGCGCTGGACGAGTGGGAGCGGGTGGAGCCTCGCTTGCGCAACCTGTCCACCGACCTGAACCACGGCGCGATCCCGCGCGACCGGTTCCACGAGCACGACGCGGCAGCGCCCTTGCCGCGCGCGTACCAGTGGGCGGACGGGTCGGCCTATGTGAACCATGTGGCGCTGGTGCGGCAGGCCCGCGGCGCGGAGATGCCCGAGAGCTTCTGGCACGACCCGCTGATGTACCAGGGCGGCTCCGACGGCTTCCTGGGCGCGCGCGACCCCATCCCGCTGGCCGACGAGGAATGGGGCTGTGACCTGGAGGCCGAGGTGGTGGTGGTGACGGGCGACGTGCCGCTGGGCGCGACCCGCGAGGAGGCGCTGGCGGCGGTCCGGCTGGTGGGGCTGACCAACGACGTGTCGCTCCGCAACCTGATCCCGGGCGAACTGGCCAAGGGGTTCGGCTTCTTCCAGTCCAAGCCCGCGTCCGCCTTCTCGCCCGTGTTCGTGACGCCGGACGGCTTGGGCGACTGGTGGCAGGGGGGCAAGCTGCACCGACGGCTGTGCGTGGACCTGAACGGCAAGCCGTTCGGGCGCGCACAGGCAGGCGAGGACATGACGTTCGACTTCGGCACGCTGGTGGCGCACGCGGCCAGGACGCGGAAGCTGGGGGCGGGCACCATCGTCGGCTCGGGCACCGTCTCCAACCGCGATGCGGACGGCGGGCCGGGGCGGCCGGTGGCGGACGGCGGCGTGGGCTATAGCTGCCTGGCGGAAGTGCGCACGGTGGAGGCGATCCGCGACGGCAAGCCATCCACCCCCTTCCTGAAGCGCGGCGACACCGTGCGGATCTGGGCGGAGGACGACCGGCACCACGCGATCTTCGGCGCGATCGAGCAGGTGGTGGAATAGGGGATCAGCCGCCCGCGCGACGCGCCATCGCCTGGCGCGCGTAATGGTCGACGCCGATGTTGTGCTCGCGGTCGAAGGCGGCGAGCCAGACCGCCAGCTCGGCGTCGGGCGCGTGCAGCACGGCGTCGACCAGCGCGCGGGCGTCGCGCTCCGTCACTTGCCGCGCGTCCCGGATCATGGAGCGCTGATAGGCGGTGTGCGTCACCACCTCCAGGACGGCGCGGCGATAGGGGTCGGCCAGCAGCACCGCCAGGTCGCGCTCGGTGACGGGAAAGGCGAAGGAGGCGGTGGCGAAGCCCGATTCGACGGGGAAGCCGTAGATCAGCCGGCCCGCCACCTCGTCCACGTGCGGTTCCCACCCGTCGCCCATCCGACGCACCGGGGGCGGGAAGCGGCGCTCGTATTCCGCGACGGAGGCGGATAGCGGGGCGGGTGCCGGACCCCAGGCGGCCTCCGCGGCGCGGAACACGGCCGCGCCCAGCCGCTGCTCCTCTGCATACTCGGTCCAGCCGGGCGCGCCGCGCCCGCCCGGATAGCCGCCGCGCCCCTCCGCGATGCCGGCGCTCACCAGCCAGCCGTGGACATGCGCGAACAGCTCGGCGGGCGTGACGGGCGGGTGCCGCGCGATCCGGTTGCGGCGGCGCAGCTCCTCCTGCGCGAAGCCGGGCAGCGGGGCCAGCAGCGCGTCGAAGCCGGGGTCGGAGGCCCCGGGCGGTGAGGGGGCCTGTAGGGACGCCGGCGGGGCGGAAGACGGGTCCGCCTCCGGTGCGGGCGGCGGGGCGGGGGGAGGCGAGACGGGCGTCGACGCTGTCCCCGGCGCGCGCCGACGCGTCAGCCGCAGCGCCGCCCAGGCCGCGGGCAGGCCGAGCGCCAGCATGAACGCCGCCAGCATCGCGCCGCCCAGCAGGTAGACCATCATCGCCATGCCGTTGGCGTCCGTCCCGCCGGGCTGGGCCGGACCCAGCCGGGCGACGGCCACGGCCGCCAGCGCCAGCACGACCGCCGGCCCGGGCACCGCCGCCGCCGGGACCAGCCGCGCCGCCCCCCAGTCGGGCAGCACCCGCCGCAGCAGCAGCGCGAGCCCCGCGACCGCGAGCGGGTAGGCCAGGGCCAGCAGGAGCAGCACGGCGGTCAGGCCCGCGGCGGCCGGCGATGGCGCGCGCGCCGGCTCAGGGCGCGTAGCCCGTGGTGTCCGGCCCGCCGCGCGCGATCCAGGCCCGCGTCTCGCTCTCCAGCACGGGGAGCGGCACCGCGCCCAGGCCCAGCACCAGGTCGTGGAAGCGGCGCCGGTCGAAGCGCGTCCCCAGCTTCGCCTCCGCTTCCCCGCGCAGGCGGCGGATGGTCAGCTCGCCCAGTTTGTAGGCCAGCGCCTGGCCCGGCCAGCTGATGTAGCGGTCCACCTCCGTCTCCACCTCGTGCCGCGACAGCGCGGTGTGATCCAGGAGGTAGGCTATCGCGCGGTCCCGGCTCCAGCCGTAGCGGTGGACGCCGGTGTCGATCACCAGCCGGCACGCGCGCCACATCTCGTAGGACTGGCGGCCGAACGCCTCGTACGCGTCGCGGTAGATGCCCATCTCGGTGCCGAGCCACTCGGTGTAGAGGCCCCACCCCTCGCCGTAGCCGGAGAAGTAGGTGCGCCGGCGGAAGCGGGGTTTCGCCGGCCCCTCGCGCGCGATCGCGGCCTGGAGGCTGTGGCCCGGCGCGCATTCGTGGAGCGTCAGCGCGGGGATCTGGTAGAGCGGGCGGGCACCCAAGTCGTGCGTGTTCATCAGGCAGCTTTCCAGCCCGCCGCGCCCGGCGGTGTAGAAGGGCGCGATCTCGGGCGGCACGGGCCGGATGGTGAAGCGGGTGCGCGGCAGGAAGCCCAGCACGTGACCGAGTTCGCCGTCCACGCGCTTGGCGACGTAGGCGGAGACGCCCATCAGCTCGTCTGGCGTCTTCGCGTAGAAGCGGGGATCGGTGCGGAGATATCGGCGAAAGGCGGGCAGGTCGCCGGCGAAGCCGGAGCGCTTCACCGTGGCCCGCATCTCGTCCTCGATCCGCGCGACCTCGGCCAGGCCGGTGCGGTGGATCTCGGCGGCGGTGAGCGGCAGCGTGGTGAACTCGCGCACCTGCGCGTCGTAGAAGGCGCGGCCGTCGGGCAGGCTGTCGGCGGCCAGCGTGGTGCGCGCGCGGGGGACGTACTCGGTGCGCAGGAAGGCGAGCAGCCGGGCATAGGCGGGCGCGACCGAGCCCGCGATCAGGCGCCCGGCCTCGGCCCGCATCGCGTCCGCCTCGGCCGCGGGAACGGACGGCGGCATCCGGCGGAAGGCCTCGTAGAAGGGGTTCCGCTCCGGCTCGGCCGCGGTGAAGGGTACGACGGACGCGTCGCGCCCGGCGAGCGTGACGCGCGGCACGGAGAAGCCGCGCGCCAGGCCAGCGCGCATGTTCGCCTCCTGCTCGGCGAAATAGCGCGGCAGGTCGCGCATCCGGCCGAGATAGCGGCGATAGGCGGCCGCGTCGCGCAAGGGCGCGCGCGGCGCGATGCTCGACCAATAGTTGCTGTCCGCGTTGAACGGCATCTCCCAGTCGCGGAAACGCCCCCGAGCGACGAAGGCCGCCAGCACCTCGCGGAACACGGCGGCGTCGACCCGGGCTGCGGGCGACAGGCGGTCGGCGGGGATGGCGTCCAGTGCGGCCAGCGCGCGGCGCCAGTATTTCAGGCGGCGGGCCTGGCTGGCCGGATCGACGCGGGGGAAATGGTCGTCGGCGCCGCCTTCCCCATTCCCGTCGTCGGGGAGCCGCGCCTGCTCGCGCTGTCGCCAGTCCCACTCCGCCTCGTACAACGCCTTGAGCCGGGCGTCGGCGCTGGCGGGGGCGCTCGCGGGGGCGGTGGCAGCCTGGGCCAGGGCCGGCGGCGCGCACGCGGCCGCCCACAGCAGGGCGAGCGCCGCCAGTTCCGCCTTGTTCGCCATCCGCCCGATCCCCCGTCCTGCCCCGCGCCGCCGATCCTATCGGCGGGGCGGGGCGGGGCAAGGGGGCGGGGCAAGGGCCGCGATTGCGTTAGCGGCGGTGCGTTAGCGACGGTACTGGCGGTCGCGCTTCTGCACATAGATGCGCCGGCTGAGCGCGTCGTAGCGGCGGTTCAAATCCTGGCGCTCGCGCGGGTTGAGCCCGCCCGCGCGGTAGCGGTTCTCCAGCCGGTCGAGCGCGCGGAACTCCGAACGCAGGCGCCCGGCCTCCGCCCGCGTCAGCGCGCCCGACCGCACGCCCTGGTCGATGCGCGCGAACTGAGTCGCCTGGCGCTGGTTGATCGACTGCCAGCGTTGCGCCTCGGCGGCGCCGGGGACGGACAGGCCGGCGAGCGTGAGCGCGGCGGCGGCGAGGGGGAAGAGCTTCATGGGGACTCCTTTCGTGGCTGTGATGCTGTCCTAGTC
>Ga0325400_1000401_pt1 | contig 31179 bp, 16 predicted proteins | sample PopdelMetagenome_2_FD_205662 | JGI IMG/M metagenome (GOLD analysis project Ga0325400, IMG submission 205662) | Populus deltoides microbial communities from Bellville, Georgia, United States - Xylem-PdKOR-R1 | ecosystem: Host-associated > Plants > Phyllosphere > Stem > Wood/Secondary xylem...
GCCGACGCCATTTTAGGAATCACGGTTGGCTGGGCAAAGCCCTGATTAAAGTTGTAGGACAACTCCGGCTTGCCGCTTTTTCCTCGTTTGGTGGTCACCAGAACAACCCCGTTGGCCGCGCGAGACCCGTAGATGGCAGCCGATGCATCTTTTAGAACCGAGATGCTTTCAATGTCCGCTGGATTCAGGCGGTCGATACCCCCGGCCCGGGCCGGTACCCCATCGATAACGATCAGAGCGTCGTTGTTACCTAGCGTATTAGATCCCCGAATCCGAATGGCAGCTCCGTCATTACCAGGCTGTCCACTGGCATTGGTGGCAATAACGCCCGGCATCCGACCCGCAATGGAGTTGGTCAGGTTAACCGCCGGTGACTTAACCAGTTCGGTTCCTTTTACAGTAGCCACGGAACCTGTAACGGTCTCCTTCTTCTGTTCACCATAACCAACTACGACGACTTCGTTCAACATTTTGTTATCCGTCGCCATAGCTACGTCAATGGTGTTCCGGTTATTGACGGGAAATTCCTGCGAGGTGTAACCAATAAAAGAGAAAACCAGCGTAGCGTTTCTAGGTACATTCAGCGCGTAATTTCCCTGCGCATCAGTAACGGTTCCGGTTGTAGTCCCTTTCACAACAACACTCACGCCGGGTAGGCCCTGTTGCTGATCATCGCGCACTTTCCCCTTCACCGAAAGGGTTTGTGCCATTGCCCCAACCACGGAACAGGTAAGCAGGCAGAATACCAGGAGATACCTCCCACTGCCATAAAGGGTCTGTAGAGCAGACTTTCTCATAAAGAATAAAGGTTAGTTAGGAATATAGGGTATATAGAACCAGAAAGTAATTCGGTCAAGGGCGTTGATTACGGCCAGCGTTTAGAGTAGAACCTATCCTATCGATCAGCTCAATAAAGCACGGCCGTTGAACATCCATCGACTTTGCCGAAGCAGCCAACAGGACCTGACAAAAACAAGAGTTAATCAGTCGATTGGCCCGTTATTCCCCGGTGGTAATCAAGCAATAGAGGGTAAAACGGGAATCTGGGGGAGAAGAAATAAAGACCGGTAAACTCCATCCGGTCTGTAGCTGAATGTAGCTGTGTTTCATGAGTATAACTAATTAAGGGTTCAGGATAATGGGTACTCAATGTTCAACTATAAACGCCATCGAACAAACAGTGACTTTAACACCAGAAAGCGTTCGATTGAACCTATTTACTGTATTATTACAAGCAAAAATAAAACACTGTTTATAGTCCCGGCATCGGTTATAACAACAAACATAATAAATTGTGTTTAAATAACACAAGAGCCCAATTAATTATTTGAGTATATTTTCCATTTCGCTTAGCAAGCTTTGATCCTATCTTCTTCCTATCCTTGTCCACTAACGTACATTTCCTGTCCGGTTACGGACACAATAGCGCTACACTAAAATATAGCTTGCTGACGTATAGACACTTATAATAGCTGGCATGCCATTCGCTAGAGGTAACAGACCAACAAATACATTATTCTGACCTCTCCTGTCTATGAAAACGTTTGCCCTAATTGCCTGTCTGGGATTGAGTCTAACGGCTTTTGCGCAGGAGCGCTCAACCATCAGCCGGAGCGTTAACGACGATGGCAAAACGCTGCACATCAAAATTGACATTGAATCCAGCGAACGAACCGTTCATTACGACCGCAGTTTTGACGCGACCGCCATGGGTAAGGACGAAAAGCAGGCCCTGGTTCGCCAGATTCAGGACTCGCTGGGTGTCCATGTCGTTGTTCAACCCCCGCGGCCTCCGCGGCCTGCCCGCTATGAGTCGGGCGAATGGACAGCCTCCAACGGTAAAAGCACGCCCGGAAACGTTATTGTCGCACCGGACGGAACGTCTTACAAAAAGACAGTCGTGGAAGATGGGGAAAACGGCCGCTTAAAACTTCGGTACGAATATAAACTTGACGGAGAAGAACACATCTTCGAACGCACCATCAACCTGCAAGGTAAGACGGAAGCGGATAAGCAACGGATTGTGGCCGATACCGAGCGCAGCCTGGGCTTATCATCAGCCCGAAAGTAAGCTTCTGCCCTGCTGCTTTCTCAACCTGTCCTTCTCAAAAAATACGTTTTCAATTAACGTTTATTAACAGAGCGACCGCCTAAAAAACAGCGTTGAAAGCCTACTTTTACGCCGTTACAAATTGATTATCAACGGTTCGTAATCTATCGGCTCGGCTCTATGCTACACAACTATTTCAAGACGGCCTGGCGAAACCTGGTCGCTCAACGCACGTATACGCTCCTCAATCTACTGGGCCTGTCGGTCGGTCTGGCAGGGGGACTGCTCATCTTCCTGTTTGTTCGCTATCACCTCAGTACGGATCGGCACCACCGCCAGTTCAACCGCATTTTCCGGGTTGTGACGGATATGCACCTGGATGACGGCTCCATTGAGTACTACCCCGAAGCGCCTCTACCCATGGCGAAAGCCCTCCGCACCGACTTTTCGCAGGTCGACCAGGCTGCCTTTCTAATCATGAACCGGGACCTGACCGTTAGTTACCAGCCACCCGGCCAGCCAGCGCCCCTCCGCTTTCAGGAACATAAAGGCACGGGGCTGGCCGAACCCGAGCTCTTTCAGATTCTCGATTATCGGTGGCTGCGCGGCAACCCTCAAACCGCCCTTCGTGAACCCAACAGCGTCGTTCTTACGGAGTCGTGGGCAAAAAAATACTTTGGCGACGCTAACCCTATCGGACAGACGCTGAACCTTAACCACCTCGTCGACGCCAAAGTGACCGGTGTGCTGGCCGACCCGCCCCGGACGACGGATGTGGCTATTCAGTTGTTCATTTCGATGGCTACGTTGAGTAAACTCGATCCGACCTTCAACCAGACTGAGTGGGGCCAGCTCAATAGTACTTACCGGCTTTTTTGCACGCTCAACGATCCGGCGTCGGTCGCCAGCCTGGAAACCGCGATGCCTGCCCTGTCGAAAAAGCACTTTGGCGAGGGCGGGCGTTACATTCACTTCCATTTCCAGCCCCTCCGGAAAGTGCACTTCGACGTTCGGCGTTTTCTTGGGAGTAACAACCTTATTCGGCCTTCGCTGCTCTGGTCGCTGAGCCTGGTGGGGGTATTCCTGGTGCTGACGGCCTGCATCAACTTTGTCAATCTGGCAACGGCGCAGGCGCTCCGCCGAAGTAAGGAAGTGGGCATTCGGAAAACGCTCGGCAGCACGCGGGGTCAGCTGGCCCGGCAGTTTTTGCTCGAAACAAGCCTGATTGTGGTTGCCGCTACCGGCATTGCGCTCCTGCTCACGCTGCTTTGTCTGCCCCTGTTTAACCAGTGGATGGGCATTAGTCTGGCCCTGCAATGGGACGGTCTGATGCTGGGTTTCGTTCTGTTGCTCATGGGACTCGTTGTCTTGCTGGCCGGTGGCTACCCGGCGGCCGTTTTATCCGGCTTTAGTCCGTGGGCGGCCCTAAAGGGAACGCTGACCACCAAAGCCGTCGGTAATTACTCCCTGCGCCAGTCCCTGATCGTGGTTCAGTTCGTCGTTTGCCAGATCTTGATTGTGGGCGCGGTGGTCGTAGCGACGCAGGTCCGGTATCTGCGGCACGCCGATCTGGGGTATGATAAGGAAAATGTGGTCATTGTCCCCCTGCCCAAACACGACAAAGCGATTCGGCAGACGTTAAGAAACGAATTGCTGCAATACCCCGAAATCAAAGCCGTCAGCGCCAATTACCGGCCCCCTTCCGCCCCGGTCATGAACGGCGGCTCGTTTAAGTTTGGCGGCAAAGCCGATTGGGAAACCTTCCCGGTTCGGGAACGACTGGCCGACGCCGGTTATATCGACACGTACGGTTTAAGACTGATTGCCGGGCGGAATATCGCGGAAAGCGATACCATTCGGGAGTACGTGGTCAATGAGGCTTTGCTGAAGAAGCTGAACATCCGCGATCCGCAGCAGATTCTGGGGAAAAGGCTACAGTATTATCTCTCGCCGGTGCCGCTGCCGATCGTCGGCGTCGTAAAAGACTTCCACCAACGCTCCCTGCGCGAAGAAATTGGCCCTTGCTTGATCGCGAGTTGCGAGAACATGTTCGGGCAGGTAGGCATTCGGGTTACGGGCCGGAACCCGGCGCAGACCATCGAGCGCATCCGGCAGATCTGGCAGAAGTCGTTTCCTGATGAGGTATTTGAATACGAGTACCTGGACGAGCAACTGGCTCAGTTTTACGAAACCGAGAACCTTATTTTTCGGATGGTCAACGCGTTCGCGGGCCTGGCCATTCTGATTTGCTGCCTGGGTCTGTACGGTCTGGTGTCGTACGTTGTGGTGCAGCGAACAAAGGAGATTGGGGTTCGTAAAGTACTGGGCGCCAGCGTCAGCAGCATCGCCGGCCTGTTGTCCAAAGACTTCCTGAAACTGGTCCTGGTGGCGTTTTTATTTGCCGCGCCCATCGCCTGGTGGACAATGAGTCAGTGGCTACAGGATTTCGCCTATCGAATCAACATCGCCTGGTGGATGTTCGCCCTGGCGGGTCTGCTGGCTCTGGTGATTACGGCAGCGACCATCAGTTATAAAAGCGTCAAAGCCGCCCTGATGAATCCCGTGAAAAGTCTGCGGGCAGAGTAGAAAAAGGAAAAGAGAAGCCGGTCTATCCAGTTGGCTTCTCTTCTACCACTATTTATTCGCCAGCCCTGCTTCCGACAAAAGAAGCAGCAAAATCTGCTGCATACCGAGATACCCTTTGTCGTTAAGCCACCATTCGTTGAGGGAGTGCGCGCCACCGGCCACCCCGCCACTGCCAATGGTCACCGCCGGAATGCCCAGCGCAATGGGTGTATTGGCGTTGGTCGAACCCGCTTCCAGCTTTGGCTGGCCGCCCACGTAGCTCGAAACGGCCACGGCGCGCTGCACCAACGGCAGAGAAGGATCGGTTTTGCCGGATGGCCGGTCGCCAATTTTTTTCATCTCTACGGTCAGATCGGGCCCGCTCCGCTTGAGGCCGTTCTCTTCTTTCAACGCCCGCTGAACCGCCGCTTTCAGCAAACTTTCCACGCCGTTGATCCGATCCGAACTTTCGGAGCGCATGTCTACCTCCATCCACGACTCGTAGGGAATGGCGTTTACCGACGTACCCCCGCCAATCACGCTGACGCTATAGGTGGTATGAATGCCTTCACGGGTGAATTTGTCGGCGTCGGTCGTAAAATAGTAGATTGCTTTTCCGAGCGCGCTGTGGGGATTAACAATACCGAAGTTGCCGTAGGAATGCCCGCCGGGCCCGCGGAACGTAATCCGGTAGCGGTACGACCCCAGTCCCCGGTGAACGATTTCATTGATTCCGTCGCCATCCACCGCAATGTACGAATCGACTTTAAGGCTGCCTTGAAGCAAATGCTTAACGCCCCGCAGGTCGCCCAGGCCCTCTTCGCCAACCGCGCCCACGAACAGTACATCGGCCTCCGTTTCAATCGTTGCTTTTTCCATGCCTTTCAGCACGGCCAGAACCGCCGTCAGTCCGCGTGTATCATCGCCCACGCCGGGTGCATACAGCGTATCGCCCTTCTGTTTGATCTTTACGTCGGTCCCTTCCGGGAAAACAGTGTCCAAGTGCGCTTCGACCACCACCGTTTTCTTACCGGTCCGGCCTTTGCGTTTGGCAATCACGTTGCTGACTTCATCGATCCAGACGGAGTCGGCCCCGGCGGCTTTCATCATCTCGGCGTATTTTTTGGCCCGGGTCTGCTCCTTGAACGGGGGCGCCGGAATCTGGGTGAGCGTAAACAAGTCCTCACGGGTCTGGGGCTCCAGATCCATAAAAGCCTGGAAAGCTGCTTTGACGGCCGGACGGCCCGCCAGCGTTTTGATTTCACTGGCGTAACGACTATCCGGCGGCCCTTTTTTGATTGTCCCCGCGGGGGCGTTCTGCGCACAAAGCAACTGAGCGCTTCCGCAAACCATCAATAGTTCAAGGCCAATCCACTTCAGCATTCGATTCATAGAGGAAATCAATAAGAAATAGGAGAAAAGTTATAGAGTCCGCTTTTTCGGAGTAAGCTATAGTATATTCTGTTCAAAGCCTCTTTTTATTAGAAAAAAGACAGCTTCTAAACCCTTATAGCTACTGTTTCTTTGGTCTTCGCTCAGCGCTATTCCAATCCAGGCGGCAACTGGCGGAAGTGACTTCCGGGCATTGGTAAAATGGTGACATCAGGGCGGACACTTTGCTTTCTGCCCGTCCATTAGCGGACATCTGGCCAAACGCTCCAGATTTCAACCTGTTGATAACCAGTAGTATACAATATCTGGTATAACATTTGGGCTTCGGTAATTACCTGAGTAACCATAACCGACGCAGGTATTCCCTTATGCTGCACAATTATCTCAAGATTGCGTTTCGTAACCTTTGGAAGAATAAAGTCTTCACTGGAATCAACCTCGCCGGTCTGGCCCTGGGCATTGCCGTCTTTGTTCTGCTGCTGGAGTACGTCAGTTTTGAACGTAGCGTCAATCAGTTTCATACCCAGCTGCCCCAGCTGTACCGCGTTTTGATCCAGGGTAAGGAAGGCGAAACGCATACAGCGACCCCGCCGGGTGTGGCTCCGCTCACCAAACAGAACTTCAGCGAGGTGAAAGAGTACTGCCGGGTGGCCGAGGGCATTGGGTCCGGCATTGTAAGCTTCGAAAGTAAAACGGGGCGCCAACCCCTGCGCTCGTTCCGCGAGACAGACATTGCACTGGTGGACGGCAGCTTTTTTACGCTGTTCTCCTTTCCCCTGCTTTTTGGGACCCCATCTTCGTTGAATCAGCCCAATACGGTGGCCATCTCGGAATCCTACGCCCGCAAGTACTTCGGGACCCGGCCTCCGCTGGGCCAGGTGTTGACGCTGTATAACCAATTCGGCAAGACTTCATACACCGTTACCGCCGTTTTTCAGGACATGCCGGAAGCGTCTGATTTACGCTACGGCCTTCTTTTTTCGCTGCAAACGCTGGTTAATCCGGCCAATCTCAACGGCAATGCCTGGGCCGCGCTGGACGGGCTTGATTCGGATTATATCACAACGTATTTTCAGTTACAGGCAGGAGCCCAACCGCTCCTGCTGGAACAAAAACTGAATAACCTCAAAAGAAAGCTTAAGCCCGAAGCGTCGGATGTAGCCATTCGCCTGCAGCCGGTTGCCGACATGCACCTGGCCGCGTCGCTCAATGATCCGTACATTACCTCGGGCAATCTGAAAGTAGTTTATCTCCTGGGCGGTATCGCGCTGTTAATCCTTATTATCGCCTGGTTCAACTACATCAACCTTTCCACGGCGGGGGCGGTTAAACGGGCCAGAGAGGTAGGCGTCCGGAAAGTGATTGGGGCTAACCACGGTCAGTTGGTCGGTCAGTTTCTGGGCGAGTCCCTCCTGCTGAATGGCGCTGGTTTCGGACTGGCGCTACTGCTGATTGCCGCCTTACAGCCCCTATTCAATGAGGCCATCGGCAAAAACTTGTCCCTGATCGGTTTAGGACATAACCAGTTCTGGCTGGCCGGTCTGGCCCTGTTGCTACTTGGATCGCTGGCGTCGGGCGGCTACACGGCGTTTGCACTAACGTCGTATCAACCGCTACAAACCCTGAAAGGCATGGTTAATAAAGGGGGTAAAAGTGGGGTATTGCGCCAGTCGCTGGTGGTGTTTCAGTTCAGTATTTCCCTGCTCCTGATTTGTGCTACCCTGGTTATGTACCGCCAGTTGCAGTACATGCAGAACCGGGATTTGGGTATGAAGCTAGACCAGCTCCTGGTAATTAAAGGGCCTGACGTCGGTAAAGACGAGACGTTTGGCCAACGTCTCACGGCTTTTCAACAGCAGGTTAGCCAATTGGCTTATGTGAAAAGCTACAGTAATTCGGGCAATGTACCGGGCAGTAACTACAACTTCGGAGCAGATGGCATCACCAAACCGAATCCGAAACCGGGCGATGACAAGAAAACGTATTCCATGCTCTTCATCGACGAACGCTACTTGTCCACGTACGGAATCAAGCTGGCAGCGGGGGGCAACTTTACGACGGCGATGTGTGAACAGGGCTGGGAAAAGGGAGACAAATTACTCATTAACGAAAAAGCGGCCCGCCAACTGGGCTACGAATCGGCGCAGAAAGCGGTGGGCCAGAAAGTGAAGTGGGGCAAGGATTTTGAGATTGTGGGCGTCGTGAAAGACTACCACCATCAATCGCTCAAACAAGCCATTGACCCCATTATTTTTCTGCCCCGTACGTACGGTGGTTACCTGACCCTACGCCTGAATACCGCGCAAATACAGCCGCAAATGGCCGAACTGGAAGGACTCTATAAGCAAAGCTATCCCGGTAATCCGTTCGATTACTTCTTCGTCGATGAGTCGTACAACAAACAGTACCAATCGGAGAAGCAATACAGCACGTTATTTACCACGGCATCCGGACTGGCGGTTTTTATTGCCTGTTTGGGGCTGTTTGGACTGGCGGCTTTCACCGCCGAGCAGCGGACCAAGGAGATTGGCGTCCGGAAAGTCTTGGGGGCGTCGGTTGGGAGCATTGTGACGCTGCTTTCTAAAGATTTTATCAAACTCGTCCTTATTGCTATTTTGATTGCCGTTCCGGTTGCCTGGTATGCCGCCGACCGCTGGTTACAGGACTTCGCCTACCGCGCTAACCTCAGTGGCTGGATCTTTATTCTGGCGGGCGGTATAGCCATCCTGATTGCTCTGGCAACGGTTAGCTTTCAAAGCATCAAAGCCGCCCTGATGAATCCGGTTGAATCGCTGCGCTCGGATTAAGTAACGTTCGCTTTGTACGCGCTTACCCGCTGTCCGCAAATGGTCGATAGCCCGTCCGTTTGCGGACATTTTAGTATAAGATAAATGCCATAATATGCTAACAGTCAAATATTTATCAATTATGGTATGCCGTTTGGACGTACTCTAGCAGCAACTATCCCTAACCCTTAACTTACTTACCTGCCCATGTTACAGAGCTACTTCAAAATTGCCTGGCGGAATCTGTGGCGAAACCGTCTGCTTACCAGCATCAACGTAGCGGGGCTGGCGCTCGGCATGGCCTGCACCCTTTTGATCGGGCTTTGGGTAGCCGATGAGCTGAGCATCAATCACAGCTATAAAGACCTCGACCAATTATACGCCGTCCGCCTAACGACCGGTGACCGGGCGCAGGCAACAACATCCAGTCCACTGACCGAAGCGCTAAAAACGGATGTGCCGGAAGTGGATAAAGCCGTTAAACTAACCTGGAAGAATACCCTCCTGATCAAAGCCGGGACGAAGGCCGATAAGGAAGACGGCTACTATGCCTCGGACGATCTGTTCGATGTCTTTCAGCTACCGGCGGTGCAGGGCAATCCCACAGCGGCTCTCAAAAACCCGAATTCCATCATCATTACGCGCAGGGTAGCTGAGAAATACTTCGGCACGGCCCGGGCCGTTGGTCAGACGCTTCGTTTGAACAACGATAAGTACTACGTCGTCGGCGCCGTCATCGAGGCTATTCCGCAGAGTTCATCGCTGCAGTTCGACTGGATTGTCAACTTCAAGGTGCAGCAGGAAGACTGGATGCACTGGACCAACATCGCCTTTACGACCTACGTCAAGCTAAAACCCGGCGCCAGTCAGGCCGCGGCCGAAGCCCACATGAAGCCGCTGTTCGCCCGGTACAGCAACGATAAAGAAACCTACCCGATTCTGCAGCCGCTGAAAGACGTGTACCTCTACGGCGACTACGCCAACGCCAAACCCGTGGGTGGCCGGATCGATTACGTGAAGGTCTATGTGCTGGTGGCCCTGTTTATTTTACTGATTGCCTGCGTTAATTTCATGAACCTGGCCACGGCCCGCTCGGCCCTGCGGGCGAAAGAAGTGGGTGTCCGGAAAGTGGTGGGCGCCATGCGGTCGTCGCTGGTGCAGCAGTTTATGGGTGAGTCGTTGCTGATTAGCCTGTTGGCCGCGGTTCTGGCGATAGGCATTGCCGTTATCGTGCTACCGACCCTCAACGAAATTTTCCGAAAAGAGCTACACATCGACTGGGCGAATCCGCTGCTGTGGGGCAGTGTTCTTGGCTTAGTGGCCGTTACGGGGCTGGTAGCGGGCAGCTATCCGGCTTTTTTCCTCTCGTCCATGAAACCGGTTCGGGTGCTGAAAGGCGCGGTTGAATCCGCCAAAAGCAGCGCCGGTACTCTCCGTAAATCGCTGGTTATCTTTCAGTTTTCGCTGTCGATCCTGCTGATTATCGGGATGCTGGTCGTTGGGCAGCAAATGGAGTATATCCGCACCAAACACCTGGGCCTCGACCGCGAGAATATTCTGTACGTTTCCATCGAAGGCGATCTAAAGCCGAAGCTGGAAACCTTCCGGCAGGAACTGCTGCGCTCGAACGCCATTAGCGCCGTTACCGCCACGGGCGAGCTACCCATCAACATTGGCAGCAACGCGAGCGGACAACTTCAGTGGCCGGGCAAGGATCCCAAACAGGTCGAAACGATCTCTAACATGATGGTGGGCTACGACTTCATAAAAACCATGAACGTGAAGCTGGCGGCTGGCCGTGATTTCCGGATCGGTTCACCCGCCGACAGCTCCAACTACATCATCAACGAAGCGGCCGCCAAAATGATGAAGCTCCCCAATGCCGTCGGGCAACCCGTCACGTACAAATTTGGGAAAGGCGAAATCATCGGCGTGATGAAAGACTTTCACCTTAGCTCGTTGCACACGCCCGTTCAGCCGCTGATTTTCATGCTCAAACCGGAGTGGACGAACTACTTACTGGTTAAAACGAAACCGGGCCAAACGGCGGAGGTCATCCGGACGCTCGAACAAACAACCCGCCGGTTGAACCCCAATTATCCGTTTAACTACCATTTTCTGGACGAAGACTACGAAAATTTGTACCGCAGCGAATTACTCGTCAACGCCGTGGTCAATTACTTTGGGGTGCTGGCTATCCTTATCTCCTGCCTGGGACTATTCGGACTGGCGACGTTTACGGCCGAACGACGGACCAAAGAAATCGGGGTTCGCAAAGTACTGGGCGCATCGGTGGCCAGCATCGTCGCCCTGCTTTCCAAAGACTTCTTGAAGCTGGTCTTTGTCGCCCTGGTAATTGCCGCGCCATTGGCCTGGTACGCCCTCCATCGCTGGTTGCAGAATTTTGCCTACAAGATTGAGCTGCAGTGGTGGATGTTCCTGCTGGCCGGCGGACTGGCCGTTCTGATTGCCCTGCTGACGGTGTCGTTCCAGTCCATCAAAGCGGCCTTGACTGATCCTATCAAATCGCTCCGTTCCGAATAACGCCCAAGCCTTATGTTCAGAAATTACGTTAAAATTGCCCTTCGTAGTTTACGGAAAAACCCGCTGTATACCACCATCAACGTCGTGGGACTGGCCCTGGGGATGGCGTGTAGTCTGCTGATTGGCCTGTGGGTTCGGAACGAGCTGAGTTATGACCAGTCGCTGCGCGACGCCGATCGCGTTTACTTTGTACGCTACAACTCAACCTTTAACGGCGATGTGTTTACCAGCGAAGGTACGCCCGGTCCGCTGTCCGACGCCATTCAGAAAGACGTGCCCGAAGTGGCCCACGTCGTTAAACTATCCACCTGGCCGGAGATGCTGATTAAAGTCGACGGAAAAGCCGCCAAAGAGCATGGTTATTACGCCACGGACGACTTTTTTGGTGTCTTCGATCTACCCGCCGTGTATGGCGACCCAAAGGCCGCTCTGGCCCAGCCGGACAAGATTGTAATTACGCGCCGGATAGCGGAGAAATTCTTCCCGAATGGCCTGGCACTTGGCAAGTCGGTGCAATTCAACAACGACACGCATTACACCGTCGGGGCGGTCATTGAAAATTTGCCCGCTAATTCAACGCTCCAGTTCGACTGGCTGATTAACTTCAAGGTGCAGGCACAGGACTGGATGAAAACCTGGGGCAACACAGGCTTCTTCACGTACGTGAAGCTGCAACCGCACACCACTGCCGCCCATACCGAGGCAGCGATGAAAGGCATCTATCCGCGCTACGCCAACGATAAGGTCACCTACCCCATTCTCCAGCCCATCACCGATCAGCACCTGTACAGTGATTACAAAAATGGCAAGGTCGTTGGCGGGCGGATCGAGTACGTGCGGATTTTTTCCGTCGTCGCGCTGTTTATTCTGCTCATTGCCTGCATCAACTTCATGAATCTGGCCACGGCCCGTTCGGCCATGCGGGCGAAAGAAGTTGGCGTCCGGAAGGTCGTTGGCGCGCTGCGTTCGTCCCTGATTGGTCAGTTTATGAGCGAGTCGATGCTCACCAGTCTGCTCGCGGTTGGCGTGGCGCTCCTACTGGTCCGGCTGGTTTTACCGACATTTAACGCCGTCTTCGAGAAACACCTGGTTATTCACATCACCGACCCAACGCTGTGGATAAGTCTCCTGTTGCTGGTTCTGATAACCGGCTTCGTGGCGGGCAGTTATCCGGCGCTGTTTCTGTCGGCGCTCCAACCCATCAAAATCCTGAAAGGTGGCCTGGGTTTCGGCGGGTCGAAAATCGGCGGTAGTGCCGCCCTGCTGCGCCGGGGACTGGTCGTGTTTCAGTTCATGCTCTCCGCCTTTCTGATCATTGGCATGTTGGCGGTAGACCGGCAGATGAATTTCATCCGGACCAAGAATCTGGGTCTGAATCGGGAAAACGTGGTGTATATTCCGCTGGAAGGCGGCCTGGGCAATCCCGCGTTCCGGCAGGAGGTGGCGCAGTCTCCCTCGGTTGTATCCACCACTACCACGATGTCGCTGCCCGTTGACGTTCAGGGAATTTCCGGCGACCTGTCGTGGCTCGGCAAAAACCCTACGCTGCAAACCAGTGTGGCCGCCATGTTCGTCGGGAGCGGTTTTACCAAAACCATGAACATCAAAATGGCGGACGGCCGCGACTTCTCCGCCGACAATCCCGCCGATTCCGGACGGTACGTCATCAACGAATCGACGGCCAGACTGATGGGCATGAAAAATCTGGTGGGCCGGGAAGTGCAGTTCTGGCGGGGCAAAGGGCGCATCGTGGGTGTGATGAAGGATTTCCACCTCAACTCGCTGCACCAGGCTATTTTGCCGCTGGTGCTTTGTTACAGCGACAAATACAATTCGAGCTACCTGCTGATAAAAACCCGCGCCGGACAAACCCCGCAGGCGCTGGCCGACCTGGAACGGATCTCGAAGCAGTTTAACCCGAATTATCCGTTCGAGTACCACTTCCTGGATGAGGCTTACGAGAAGCTCTACAACAGCGAGCAGCAGATTCACACCCTCGTTAATTACTTTGGAATGCTGGCTATTGTCATTTCCTGCCTGGGTCTGTTTGCCCTGGCGGCCTTCACGGCTGAGCAGCGCACTAAAGAAATCGGCGTGCGCAAAGTGCTGGGCGCTAGTGTAACTAACATTGTGACGCTACTCTCGCAGGACTTTCTGAAACTGGTTTTTATTGCGCTACTGCTGGCGTCTCCGCTGGCCTGGTGGGCGCTGTCCCGGTGGTTCGATACGTTCCGGTACCATACCGAATTGTCGTGGTGGCTTTTCGGGGCAGCCGGGCTACTGGCCGTCGGCATCGCTTTACTGACGATTTCATTTCAATCCATCAAAGCCGCCCTGACGAACCCGGTGAAGTCCCTCCGGGCGGAATAGAACGCATTGACTATGTTCAGAAACTACCTCAAAACCGCCTGGCGCAACATTGTCAAGAACAAAACGTTCGCCGTTCTCAACATCCTGGGGCTGACGTTTGGCATGACGTGCAGTCTGCTGATTTTTCTCTGGGTGAAAGACGAGTTAAGCGTTAACCGCTTCCATAAAGACAGCGACCGGCTGTTTTTCGTGTACAGCAACGTGCATTTCGACGAACTAGCCAGCTGGTTGGGTATGCCCTACCCACTCGCGCCGGAGCTGAAAAAGGACATGCCGGAGGTGGAAGCCGCCACGAAGTTTTTCGACGGTAACTTTCTGTTGAAGGTAGGCGACAAAACATACCGGGAAACCATTCAGTACACGAACCCCGACTTTTTTAAGGTATTCAGTTTTCCAATCATTCAGGGGGACCCGGCCACGTTGCTTACGGCGCCAAAAACGCTGGTGCTGACTCAGAAGCTGGCCCGTAAGTACTTCGGCAGCGTCAATCCGGTGGGCAGGACCATCCGCGTGGTGAACCTGAACGAAGATTACGTGGTCACGGGCGTGATGGAGGATGTGCCGGCGATTTCTTCCATCCGGTTTGACGCACTCATGCCCATTGATCCCTGGGAGAAAGCCAATCCGGGCACCCGCAATTGGGGCAACTTCAACGTTACGACGATCCTTAAATTAACGCCCCAGGCTAACGTGGCCCGGTTCGCCGGCAAAATCAAGCACTACATCGACACCAAAGACAAAGACTCGAAAGGGGCTTTCGACCTGATGCTGCAGCCATTTTCGGATATGTACCTGTATGCTAAATTCGAGAATGGGCAGCCCACGGGCGGCCGCATTGACGAGGTTCGGCTGTTCAGCATCATTGCGGTGTTTATCCTGCTCATTGCCTGCATCAACTTCATGAATCTGACGACGGCCCGCTCGGCGAAACGGGCCAAAGAAGTGGGCGTCCGGAAAGTGGTGGGCGCCACCAAATCTTCGCTCACCGGCCAGTTTATCTGCGAAGCCATTCTAATCACGGTCATGGCCGTCACCCTGGCCCAGCTTCTGGTGCAGTTGATTCTGCCCCTGTTCAATGGAATCACGAGTAAGCAGATGAGCCTAGATTACGCCGATCCCAGCTTGCTGGGGGGCCTCCTGGCCATCACGCTGATTACGGGCTTTGTCTCGGGCAGCTACCCGGCTTTCTTTCTCTCGAAGCTGGAGCCCGTCCGGATTTTGAAAGGTACGCTGAAATTTTCACCCGGCTCTATTCTGCTGCGGAAAGGACTGGTCGTGTTTCAGTTCGCCCTGTCCGTCATGCTGATTGCCGGGACGCTGATTGTCTACCGGCAGATGCAGTACATTCGGCACAAGAATATGGGTTTCGACCGCGACAACGTGCTTTATTTCGCCGTCGATGGCGATTTATCCAAAAACCTGGATGGCTTTAAAAACGAACTGACCGCATCGTCCAGCATCCGGGACGTTACCACCAGCAGCCACCTGCCCAACGACATCAGTTCTTCTTCCGGTGACCTAAGCTTTCCGGGCAAGAAAACGGGCGAAACGGTTCAGGTAGGCGCTTTTTCGGTTGGCACGAGCTTCCTGCATACGCTGGGTATTCCGTTGACGGGTGGGCGCGATTTCAGCGGCCGGAACGATTCCGCCAACTACGTCGTCAACGAACTGGCGGTGAAGGCCATGCGGCTGAAAGGCGACCCTATTGGGCAGGAGATCACATTCTGGCGGGGCAAAGGCCGGATCATCGGTGTGGTGAAGGACTTTCATCTGCAGTCGGTTCACGTACCGATTACGCCCCTGGTGGTTACGTACATTCCTCAGAACGTGAACTACATTCTGGTGAAAGTGGAAGGCGCGCGCACGGCCGAAGCCCTGGCGCACATCCGGCAAGTGTATCAAACGTATTTACCCCAGTATCCTTTCGAGTATCACTTCCTGGATGAAGCCTTCGAGCGGCAGTATAAAAGCGAGGTTGTTGTAGGCCAGTTGACCAACTACTTTGCCCTGCTCGGTATTTTCATTGCCTGTCTGGGCCTGTTTGGACTAGCGATCTTCTCCGCCGAGCAGCGCCGGAAGGAGATCGGGGTTCGGAAGGTGCTCGGCGCGTCGGTGACCAGCCTGGTTGCCCTGCTTTCGAAGGACTTTTTAAAGCTGGTGCTCATCGCGATTGTTATTGCCTCGCCCATCGCCTGGTACGCTGCTCACGAATGGCTGGCGAATTTCGCCTACCGGATTGCCATTGAGGGCTGGATTTTCGGGCTGGCGGGGCTGCTGGCGGTCGGCATCGCCCTACTGACGATTTCGTTCCAGTCCATCCGGGCTGCCCTGATGAATCCGGTGAAGTCGCTCCGGACGGAATAAGGGGCTTTTATTTTAACAAAACTTAACTGGGCTTACTAGCCAACGGATCCGATAATACCAAAGAAACCCGTACATTCAACTTACTTTTATTCAGACGCTTAAATACTGAATAACGATGAAAGAGGGGCGCTGGTTACTGGTTATCGCGGGACTGTTGGCTGCTTATTCAGGAAGTAGCCAGTCCCCGTCGGCAAATCGTCCAAAGGCTACCGTAGACCGGGGCCTGAAGGGCGAGTACTTTAGCGGTCGAAACTTCGACAAAAAGGTCTTCACCCGCATAGACCCGCAGATCGATTTCGACTGGAACTGGCGCACACCGGGGCCGGGGATGCCGCGGTCTTTCTACTCAGTGCGGTGGACGGGCAAGCTCTACGCGCCGGTTTCGGGCACCTATCATTTCAAGGCCGAAGTGGACGACGGCATCCGGCTTTGGATCAACGGAAAGATGGTTCTTGAATCGTGGCAGCTCAACGACAACCGGCACTTCGAAGGCGCCATTACGCTGCAGGCCGGGCAGTACTACGATCTCCGCGTTGATTATTTCAACGATATTCTGAGCGGAGAAATCCAGGTCTACTGGCTCACCCCGAACGCAAAACCAACGCTAGGCATTATGCCCTACGCGCTGTTGCCGGGTCAGTTTCTGTTTGAACCTAAGTATCAGCCGCCCAAACCGGTTGTGGCCCAGGTGAAGAAGTTGCCAGTCCCCAACAAGGTGAAACAGCCCGTCGTGGCCCAAAAGCCTGTTGTAATTAAACCGCCCGTTGTTGCCAAGGCCGCTCCCCCGGTTGTTCGCCCGTCGGCGGATACCGCTAGTAAAAGCAAGCTCCCGCTGGCCGCACCCATTGAAGACGTGAAACTGGGCCAGCCGACGGTCTTGAAGCAGGTCTCCTTTGCACAAAGTGAATACACCCTGCTGCCCCAATCCTCGACGGAACTGGACAAACTGGCTAAAACGCTAAGTCAGCATCCGGATTTTCTGGTTGAAATCAGCGGCCATACGGACAACGTGGGTGATCCGCGACTTAACCTCGCGCTGTCGGAGAACCGGGCCAAGGTGGTAGCGACGTATCTGGTGCGTCAGGGCATCGGGACCGACCGTATTACAGCAAAAGGGTACGGCTGTACGCGCCCCCTGAACGGCAATCACACTGAACAGGAACGCGTCGAAAACCGGCGCGTGGAGTTTATACTTAAGCCAAAGTAGCGGACTTTTGCCGGCCGCACAACCGGGTTTATTTCATCATTGTTCGCTGTCCGCTAGTGAACGGGAAACCGTCCGTTAGCGGACATTTTATTTCATTACACCACACTAAGTAATTAATAAACAGTTACTTATCTTTTTGGTATATCATTTGGACTATTGTATGGCGACGAATCGCCTAACACAACGGCTATGCTACGAAACTATCTGAAAGTGACCCTGCGCAGCTTCTGGAAGGCCCGGCTGTTTAGCACGCTTAATCTCGTCGGTATGAGCATCGGGGTAGCCGCTGTGGGACTGATGGTCCTGTATATCATCCACGAACTCAGTTACGACCGCTTCCACGCCAAAGCCGATCGGATTTTTCGGGTGGTGCATTATGCCGACTGGACCAGGGGCAGTTTACGCATGGCGTCCACCTCGGCACCTTATGCGCAGGCGCTTCGTCATGAGTATCCGCAGATCGAAAAAGCGGTCCGGTTTCATCCGGAGGGCGGGGGCGTTATTACGTACCGAAACACCCGGATTGATGCCCCGGACATTTACTTTACCGATCCTTCCGTTTTCGACGTATTCACGTATCCTTTTTTATACGGCAACCCCGCGACGGCCCTGACCCGGCCCGAGACGATTGTCCTGACCCGCACACTGGCCGAAAAACTGTTCGGGGACGCGAGCAAAGCCGTTGGCCAGCCCATCGAGTTTGCCAATCATTTTGTCAACACCGTAACCGGAGTTATTGAGGACGTCCCTGCGGCTTCTCATCTGCAGTTCAGTGCATTGCGCGCGCTACCAGCCAATTACACCAACGGCTGGCAGAACTCCGAGTTGTATACTTACGTCCTGCTCGCCAAAGACAGCGACCCAAAGACGCTGGAAGCCAAATTCCCGCGTTTCTACCAAAAATACGTTCTGCCCGAGATGGGTCAGGGCGTGAATTACCGGATGGAATTCCAGCCCCTGACGGCCATTCACCTCCATTCGCACCTGGATTTCGAAGCCAGCCCCAACGGCAACATTAATACCGTCTATATTTTCGCCGTTCTGGCCGCTTTGATTCTGCTCATTGCCTGCATCAACTACGTCAATCTGTACACGGCGCGGTCGGCGAAGCGTGTGCGGGAAGTGGGCGTCCGGAAAGCCATCGGTTCGCAGCGGAGCCAGTTGGTCGGCCAGTTTCTGGTTGAGTCCTTTCTGATGGCTTTTCTGGCAACTGTTTTAGGATTCATGCTTATTCAGACCGCCCTGCCTTTTTTCAACCAGCTGGCGAATAAATCGTTATCCGTGACTCCTTACGGCTGGCCCGCGACGGTCAGCCTGCTCGTTGTCTTTGCCCTGGCGCTTGGGCTTTTGAGCGGTGGCTACCCGGCGGTGCTGTTGTCTCGTTTTCGACCCGTTATGGCGTTAAAGGTTCAGACCGGCAACCGCATCGGGGGCGCGTCCTTCCGGAAGTCGCTGGTGGTTTTTCAGTTTATGGCGGCCATTGTCCTGATCGCCAGTTCGTGGGTCATCTACCGGCAGATGGGCTATGTGCTCGTCAAGGATCTGGGTTTCAATAAGGATCAGGTGCTGACTTTCCATCTGGACAGTAAGGAAGCCCGGCAGCAGGTTCAGGCGCTGAAAGAAGAATTGTTAAAGAGTCCGCTCATCGCCAGCGCGTCCGCGGCCAGTAACCCAATCGGCAACAATAACATTGGCACCAGCGGGCTGTTTTTCGAACAAGCTAACGGCGCAATGGCGACGGCCACGCAGATAACGCACCGGTTTATGGCGGACGCCGACTTCCTCAGGACGCTGGAAATACAACTGGTAAAGGGCCGCAACTTCTCCGACTCTTCCCCGGGCGATGCTACCGGAGCTGTTCTGGTCAACGAAGCCCTGGTCAGGAAAATGGGCTGGCCGTCGCCTATCGGCAAGCGTATCCAGTCAACGCCCGACGAAAACGGCCAGACAAAAACGGTGCAGGTCGTCGGGGTTATCCGCGATTTCCACATCTATTCGCTTCAGCACCAGATCGAACCTCTGATTCTGCAGTTGCCGCCTGCCAGCGACAAAGATAATCTTTACGTGCGCATTCAGCCCCAGAAGGCGGCTCAGGCCCTGGCCTATATTGAGGCTGTCTACAAAAAGTTTGACCCGGCCGCCCAACCGAACATTCAGTTCCTCGACCAGAATTTTGCGCGGCAGTACGAGACCGAGCAGCGACAGGCGACGATCCTGCTTTCGTTCACCGTTCTGGCCGTGCTGATTGCCTGTCTGGGCCTGTTCGGTCTGGCGGCCTTCACCGCCGAGCAGCGCACCAAGGAGATCGGCATTCGGAAAGTGCTGGGCGCGTCGGTGGCCAGTATTACGGTGATGCTCTCCCGGGACTTTCTGAAACTGGTGCTGATTGCCCTCGTGCTCGCTACGCCCATTGCCTGGTATGCCATGAATCAGTGGTTGGTTCATTTTGCCTACTGCATTGCCCTGCACTGGTGGCTCTTTGCGCTGGCGGGGGGCCTGGCCCTCGTTATCGCCCTGCTGACCGTCGCATTCCAGGCAATCAAGGCGGCCCTGATGGACCCGGTCGAAAGTTTGAAAACGGAATAGCTTATGTGGATCAACTACGTCAAAATCGCTTTCCGGACCTTCTGGAAGAACCGCACCGTCAGTCTTATCAACGTGACTGGCTTATCCATCGGCCTGGTGGTTACGCTGCTGATTGGGCTGTACGTGGCGCACGAATACAGTTATGATCAGTTTCATACCCGGAAAGATCGACTGGCCAAAGTTGAGTTCAGGCGTGAAGAGGGCGGGCAGTCGTATTCGGTACCCAGCATGTCGTACCGGCTGGGGGAAGAAGCGAAGCGGACCATTCCCGGCATTGAAGACTTTGCCCGGATCACGGAAAAAAGAGATAGCAAGCGAGTCCGGAGTAGCCATCAGCATACTTATTTCGAACCCGGTTTCCGGTTTGCGGACGCCAGTTTTCTGCGCCTGTTCTCTTTCCAGTTTGTGCTGGGCGACCCCAAAACGGCCCTCACACGCCCCGCGACCGTACTCCTTACCGAACGCTCGGCGCGTAAATATTTCGGCCCGGCCAATCCAATCGGTCAAGTAATCACTTACGACAAAACGTATCCGTTGCAGGTTGTGGGCGTACTCAAAGATCCACCGCCTAATTCGTCCATTCAGTTCGATTTTCTGGCTGATATGTTCACCCAGCGCGCGCTCGAAAAGGCTGCTTACCGGAGCATGATGAACGAAAAAACAGCGGCCCAGTGGATCAATAATGTAGGCACCGGCGGCAACTACGAAACTTATTTTCTGCTGGATAAACAGGCTAGTCAAGCAGCGATTGAGCAGCAAATTCCGAAGCTGTTGACCCAAAGCGAGCGGTTACAGAGCCCGCAGGAATCGTATAAACTCTTTCCGCTTACCGACATTCACTTCACTGTATTTGCGCCCAAGTCGAAGCAGCGGGTGGCTGTTTTTGCGGGTCTGGCGGGTTTAATTCTGCTCCTGGCCCTGATCAATTACGTCAGCCTAACCACCGCTCGGGCCACTATTTACGCCAAGCAGGTCGCCGTGCGGAAAGTAGCCGGAGCAGCCCGGAAGTCGCTCATTATGCAGTTTTACGTTGAATCCGCGCTGTACATTACCCTGGCATTTGCGCTGGCTCTTTTGCTTTTCACGGTACTGCAACCGGTTTTCTTTAAAACGCTTCACCTTACAATCGACCAGTCGTTTTTAACGAGTCCTTTTTTTCTTCTTCCCGCCGTTGGCTTTTTCCTGCTCAGCGTATTTCTGTCGGGTAGCTACCCCGCCTTGCTACTGTCGAAGTTTGCGCCGGTTGACGTGCTGAAAGGCCGGTTTAGTGTGGTGGGGAGTGCCGGGGGAGTGCGGAAAACCCTGACCGTTTTCCAGTTTACCGTTTCCGTTGCGCTCATCATTGGTTCGATTCTCATCAAAAATCAGCTGGATTTGCTGCTGAAGAAAGACCTGGGTATCAGCCGAAACCGCGTCCTGACAATCCATCTGGACCCGGAAGACAGTCTGGATCAACACTACCAGGCCATCCGGGCGGAAGTCCGGCAACTACCTGGCGTGGAATCGGCTACGGGTTCCTCCCTGCTGGTGTATGGGAACAGTAATAACATCTGGCGGGTCACCCGAATGGACAAGCCCAAGGGCCTCGATGTCAACACATTTAATATCGATGATGATTTCATGAAGACCCTGAGCGTGGAATGGGCTTTTCCGCCACGCCAGCCTACCGCGAAAACCATGGTCCTTAATGAAGTGGCCGCCCGACAACTAGGCATCAATGCGACCAATTATGAGCAAACACTGGACCTGGGGGATGGAATGACCAAGCCATTAGTGGGCGTGGTCAAAGACCTTAATTTCAAGAGTCTCGCCCACAAAATAGAACCCATGGCTTTTTTCATCAACAATGAAAGGACATCCGCTTCGTATCTCTACGTCAAACTAGCGCCCGGCGTACCGACGGATCAGACCCTTACCCGCATCCAGCGGGTCTACGACCGCTACAAAACAGACAAGCCTTTTGAATACACCTTCCTGGACGAGACCTACCGCCGTCTATACGAAAGCGAAATCGGCATGAGCCAGCTCATCTACGCCTTTACAGCTTTTGCCATTCTGATTGCCTGCCTAGGTTTGTTTGGCCTCATTACGTTCACCGCGGAGCAACGCACCAAGGAAATTGGCATCCGCAAAGTACTGGGCGCCAGCGTAGTGAGCATCGTTGAATTGCTGTCTAAAGACTTTCTCAAACTGGTCCTGATCTCGATTATCCTGGCTTCGCCCCTGGCGTGGTATGTCATGCAGGACTGGCTAACGCGATTTGCCTACAAAATTGAAATTGAATGGTGGGTATTTGGGCTGGCCGGGGCCCTGGCGGTGCTAATTGCCTTTCTGACGGTCAGTGTCCAATCCATTCGGGCCGCATTGACCAATCCGGCGCAGAGCCTGCGATCGGAATAACGCGAAAAACGACTAGCCGACTTCTTCCAAAATCATGCTGATCAACTATTTAAAAGTTACCCTCCGTAATCTTCGCAAACAGCGGGGCTTTACGTTCATCAATGTCTTTGGGTTAGCCACGGGGCTGGCCTGCTGCCTGCTTATCACGCTTTACGTCGCCGATGAGCTGAGTTACGACCGATACAACGAGAACGCGGATCGGATTTACCGCATCAATGGCGACGTTAAATTCGGTGGCAGCGAATCGCAGGGCGCGCAAACGCCCGACCCAATGGGACCAACGCTGCTGAAAGATTATCCGCAGGTCGAGAATTATACCCGGTTGCTCAAACGAGGCACCTGGCTAGTCCGGCGGGCGGGTGGCCCGGCGGAAAACACGAGCGAACCGAACATCATTTTCGCCGATTCAACCGTGTTCAGCGTGTTTACGTTGCCGTTCGTCGCCGGTGACGCCAAGACCGCGCTCAAAGAGCCCAACACCGTCGTCATCAGCGAATCGGCCGCCCGGCGGCACTTCGGCCCGGCAAATCCCATCGGCCAGACGCTGCTGTTCGACAATCAGCAGGCGTTCAAAGTGACCGGCGTTATGCGGGATATGCCGGCCAATTCGCACTTCCACACCGATTTTTTCCTCACCATGCGGAGCGCCTATTACAACTGGGGCCAATGGCTGGAGCATAATTTACATACGTACATTGTGTTGCGGGAAGGCGTTGACCCAAAGGCATTCGACGCTAATTTTGAAACCATTCTCCAGAAATACAGCGGTCCGCAGGCCTACCAGTTTCTGGGGGCTTCCCTCGATCAGCTCCGCAAAGCCGGCAACAGTATCCGGTACTGGCTGATGCCCCTGACCGATATTCACCTGCGATCCCACCAGACGTTTGAGCTGGAACCCGGCGGTGATATTCAGTATGTCTACATTTTTTCGGCGGTGGCGCTGTTTATTCTGCTCATTGCCTGCATCAATTTCATGAATCTGGCGACGGCCCGCTCGGCCATGCGTGCCAAGGAAGTCGGCGTGCGCAAGGCCCTGGGGTCGATGCGGCAACAACTGGTGGGTCAGTTCATGACCGAATCCATCGTGCTGGCCCTGCTGGCAACGGGTCTGGCGCTGCTGATGGTAGTAGTGGCACTGCCGCTCTTTAACCAGCTGGCCGCCAAAACGCTGACCACCGACGTTCTGTTTTCGCCCCGGATTTTGCCCGTCCTGTTGCTGTTACCGCTGATTGTGGGCGTTCTGGCGGGTAGCTATCCGGCCTTTTTTCTGTCGTCGTTCCGGCCCGTCAGTGTGCTGAAAGGCGGTAAACTAAACGCGGGCTCGCAAAGTGGTAATCTGCGAAGCAGTCTGGTTGTTTTCCAGTTTGCTATGTCGGTCATTCTTATTACCGGCACCCTGGTCATCTACCGGCAGGTCCATTATATCCAGACCAAAAAACTGGGTTTTGACCGGGAACAGATACTGACCGTCACCGGCTCACACAGCCTCGAAAAGGAAATTCAGACGTTTAAAAACGAAGTCACGCGGATGCCGGGCGTCGTCAGCGGTACGGTGTCGGGTTACCTGCCAGTGCCTTCCGAACGGAGCAATTTTCCTTTTTTCCCCGAAGGGCAGCTCGATTCAAAAAAGGCGGTTTCCATGCAGGACTGGACCATTGATTATGATTACGTAAAGACGCTCGGTATCGAACTGGTGCAGGGCCGGGACTTCTCCCGTCAGTTTGGGACGGACTCCAGCGCCATGCTCATCAACGAGTCGGCGGCCAAACTGTTTGGTTTTCGGGACCCCATCGGCAAGCGCGTGACCGCGATGCTTGATTTAACCGCCCATAGCCAGCGAGTTTATACGATCATCGGCGTTGTGAAAAACTTTCATTATGAATCCATGCGGGAGAACATCGGTGCGCTGGCCTTCACGTTAGGCTCCCAGCCAACCGGGGTGTCGTTCCGGCTGAACACCCAGAATTCGCCCGAGCTTGTCAGACAGATTGAAGCCAAATGGAAAAGCCTCGTGCCGGGGCAACCGTTTTCCTACCGGTTTCTGGATGACAGTTTCGACGCGATGTACCGCACCGAGCAGCGCGTGGGCACCCTGGCGCTGACGTTTGCGGGCCTGACCATTCTGATTGCCTGCCTGGGTTTATTCGGTCTGGCTGCCTTTATGGCCGAGCAGCGAACGAAGGAAATTGGCGTGCGCAAAGTACTGGGTGCCAGCGTGACCAACATTATCGGTCTGCTCTCGAAAGACTTTCTGAAACTGGTGCTGATTGCCATTCTGATTGCCACACCCATTGCCTGGTACGCCATGAACCGGTGGTTACAGGACTTTGCGTACCGGATTGACGTGCCCTGGTGGGTGTTTGCGCTCTCGGGTACCGTCGCCGTATTGATTGCGTTTCTGACGGTCAGTTTCCAGAGCATTAAGGCCGCGCTGGTAAATCCGGTGAAAAGTTTGAAGTCCGAATAACGTGTATCGAATGGTTCAACTAACGTTCATGCCAGCCCCGGAGGAGCGTTCCTCCGGGGCTTCGTACAAATGAGGCAATGGACCTCTGTTAAGAGACCCCTCCGACGCTGAACCCGGCGGGGATAGCTGGTCTTAGAGCTTATCCTAAGATTTTACCCTTGGATACGGCGCTCCGGAGGAACTAGCTGTTACTAGAAGACAAGGTTTCTATAAAGTCAATAAGCCCCGGAGGGGCGTCCTTACCGGACCCCGCCCGCTTTTCGCAGCAACTCCACGACTTTCCCGACGGGCAGCTGTTCGACCCGGTGGCCTTCGAAGCCGGTGCTGGTCCGGGCGGCAAAGAGGGAATTGATAATAGCTTCTTCCGTGGCTTCGATGGCCGCCAGAAAACAGGGCGATACCTCATCGTTACGCAGTACTTTCATTTCGTCAAACGAGCTGGCTGATGCGTGCGGAATGCGGTTAGCGGTAGAGACGGCAATTACGTAATCCCCGCTGCCGTTGGACGCAATGCCGCCGGTGCGGGCCAGCCCCATGAATGCCCGCTGCGCCAGCCGTTTGAGGTTGCGGGCATCCAGCGGGGCGTCAGTCAGGATAACCATCATGCAGGAACCATCGAGTTTCTCCTTGAAGGCAAACTGCCCCAGTTCGACGCCAACCGGCACCCCGGCGATTTGCAGGACCCCGCCAAAGTTGGTTTGTACCAGCGCCCCAACCGTGTAGCCGCCGAGGGAAGCGGGCAGTTTCCGGGAAGCCGTACCGATGCCGCCTTTAAAGCCAAAGCATACGGTTCCGGTGCCTGCGCCGACATTGCCTTCTTCAACCGGCCCGGTTCCCGCCTTTCTCAGAGCTTCGAGTACGTGCTGTTTGGTGACAAAGCGGCCCCGGATGTCATTCAATCCGCCGTCGTTGGTCTCGCCGACTACCGAGTTTACGGAACGTACCTGCTCGTTGCCCTTCTGGGTTAAGGTGTGATCAATCAGCGCATCGACGGCCGTCGGAACGCTCAGGGTATTGGTCAGCACAATGGGCGTTTCGAGCGTACCCAGTTCCTCCACCTGACTGTAGCCCGCCAGCTTTCCGAAACCATTGCCGATGTAGATAGCCGCCGGGCATTTCTGCTGGAACAGATTTCCGTCATGCGGGAGAATAGCCGTCACGCCCGTCCGCACATTCTGTCCCTGTTGCAGCGTCACCTGCCCGACCCGAACGCCGGGCACGTCGGTGATGGCATTGTTCTGTCCGGTTGGCAGGACACCAAAACGAATACCGTAGTCGCGGGGACGTTTGCCAGATTGGGCGAAACCTGTCGCGTAACCCATCAGAAACAGGGCCGTTAGTAACAAAGAGCGGTTCATGCCACCCAAGATAAAAGCCGCTCCGGTGACTTCCAAACGGCTTTACCGGTGATCCTGGTACTGGTTGGCGGGCAAAACAGCCCTTAGTTGCGTTACTTCCGCATCGGTGAGTGCCGGAGCGCTGCCCGCCCGAATGCCTTCTTCCAGTTGCTCGGCGGTTCGCATACCGACCACCGCCGTGGCCACTGCCGGGTGGTGCAGCGCGTACCGAATAGCCGTGGCTGTCGCGTCGCGTTCAGAGTTAGAGACGGCATGAATGGCTGCGGCCGCTTTCTGTACGTTCTCGGCGCTGTAATCCAGAAACGGAGCCGCCGGTTTGTTGACCAGTAACCCCTTCGCCAGACTGCCCCGCGCCAGTACGCTGATCTGGTGCTCGTGAAGTAAGTTCAGGCTGGTTTCCTCGGGTCGCCGATCCAGCAGGCTGTGTTGCATCATCACACTGACCATATTGGACCGGCCGATCCACTCGCGGATGACGTTGGGGCGGATGGAGGAAATGCCGTAGTAGCGGATTTTGCCCTGTTGCCTGAGTTGTTCAAAGGCGTCAATCGTTTCGTCGATCGGATCATCGAGGGTACCGCCGTGTAGTTGGTATAAATCGATGTAGTCCGTCCGCAGGCGTCTGAGGCTCCCTTCCACGGCGCTCAGGATGTATTCTTTGCGTGGGTTCCAGTCCCAGCCGCTCCCGTCGGGCCGCCACTGGTTGCCTACTTTCGTCGCCAGAATAACGCGCTCGCGCATGCCGGCAAACGCCTGTCCAACGATGGTTTCGTTCTGGCCCTTGTCGTAAAGATCGGCCGTATCAAACAGATTAATGCCCCGATCCAGCGCCTGATGCAGCAACCGGGCGCCTTCTCCAGCATCCGTGCCGAGCGACATACATCCGAAGCTAACTTCGCTGATTCGCAGGTCGGACTGACCTAACTGATTGTATTTCATAACTCTTTAGTTGAGTTTTGTTTTCAACTCGTCAATAATGCGCCGGGTTTCGGCAATTCGTTCTTTCAGGCCTTTCCGGTAATACCAAACCCGCCGTTCGGGATTAGTCCCTTCGGGGCTTTCTTTATCCAGTTCGATTTCCAGTTCGCGGAGATACTGCTCACTCAAGGCCAGATAACGCCCGGCGGTCACCGGATTATGGAAGCCACCGCCGTCGACAGTCACATAGACTGGGGTAGTGTGGGCCGCCTGCTGCGGTCCACCGATGCACCGGGCCGCCAGCCAGATGCCTCTTTCCAGCGACGGAATGGCGAGTTTAAGCGTAAGCTGCGCCGACGATTGCCCCTTGTCTCTTTTCGTGACCCGAGCCAGCACCCGGCCGTGTCCAATGATTTCGAGTGTGTCCAGCGGCACCTGCGCTGGATGGCCGTGGGCCTGCGCCGTAATGGTTAACGAACTGCCCCGTTGTACGTTCAGCCGGTCGCCGGGCAACGCGTTATTCACGCTAAACTCCAGTATGGGTCCGCTGCTGGCGAAGGTGCGTCCGGCCGCCAGGGCCGCTTTCCAGCCTTCGTAGGTCAACGGGCCACCCAGATAGGTATAGAACCGGGCGTTACCAATCCGGGCCGACTGTTCCGGCGGTCCGTGATCATGATCGTGGCCGCACCAGGGGAAATCGGACCCGGCCACGGCGGTAACCGGATAGCCTAAGTCGAGCAGGTGGTAAAAATGCTGGGTTCGCAGGGGCTGGTCGGAGACGCAATATTGCAGAATTTCCAGCATATTGACTTTGCCCCGCAGCCCGTCGAGCGTCAGGCCCCGGTAGCCGTGGAACGATTCGGCCTGGTGGGCGTACCCCGTCAGGCCACCGCGCTTATGAAGCTCATCGAATACCTTATCGTAATAGTAATAGTCTTCGCGGTAACGCACGCCTTTGTCGGCACCCAAGCCCAGCGCGTGGCCCAGTTCAGGCGTTCGGGGGTCTTCCTGCCCGGCCATGAGCAGGTAGTTGCCGCGCTGGTAAACGCCTTTCTTCCCCCAGGCGTATTGTGGGTAATAGGTTTCCCAAAAATCACCCATGCGCAGCAGCACCCCAACGTGGAGGTCCTCGGCGCGGGTCCAGTTGAGCAGCAGCGAATCGTCGCGTGGGGAGCGTCGGATGTGGATATGATCGTCGGCGGAGTACCATCCCCTGGCGGCCATGTTGATCCAGCGGTGCAACGGGTACGTTCTCCGGGCTGTTTTTCCGGCGGCAATCACCACGGAATGCCGCTGATCGACAAATTCAGGGCCTTTGGAAAGGGCTAGTTCGTACTGACCCGGCGGCAGCGTTAAGCCCCAACGGCCACCGACATAAAACGAACTGTCTGGTTGATAATCATAGCCATCCGCGTGATCCCAAAGGCCATACATCACCGCAGCCGCTTCTTTTGGCAGTTGGGCAACAACCCGGCCCGCCTTCGTCAGTCGCACCCGAACGGGCGTAGGCTGCCCATTGGTGGCATCGATCACCGTCACCAACAGACGGCCGGTTAAGGGGGTCTGAGCCATTGCCCAGACCGTTGACAGCCAGAGTAGCCCGGCAATCAGCCCTTTACTCATTCGGAACCCCAATGATGAAACCGGCTTCAAACGATTCACCCGGGGCTACGTGCTGAATGCCTTCTTTCTCCTGAATGGGCACGGGGGTACCTTCGTTGTCGGCCAGGCCCAGCCACGGTTCGATGCAGACAAACGGAGCGCCCGGTTTCGCCCAGATGCCCAGATACGGGAAGGAGGTGAAGCTAACGGCCAGAACGTGGTTGTGATTCCGGCTCCGGATCGTCACCGCCCGCGATTCCAGATTCTTGAAAACCAGCGCGTCCTGATCGAACATATCATTGGTCAGCGGGAGTTGATTGCCCACCGACAGGACGGGTTCCGTCTCACCGGTAAAATAGCCTTTTTCCGAAAGCAGGTGGCGCTCCAGCGGTTCTTCCTTCTGAAATTCAAGGTAATAATCCTCGTAGTCTTCGTCGGGTAAAAACGGCACCCGGAACGCCGGGTGAGCGCCCACGGAAAAATACATCGTGGTATCCCCTTCGTTGGCAACGTGATAGATAACGGTCAGCAGTGAATCATCCAGCCGGTACGCGATCTGAAAATCAAACCGGTACGGGTAGCTCTCCAGCGTTTTCTCGTTCGACCGCAACGAGAACCGGGCCTGTGTCGCGTCGGCCTCCACCACCGTAAACTCGGACTGGCGGGCGAAACCATGCCGCTGCATTGGGTATTCTTTACCGTCGATCAGCAGTTCATTATCCAAACACCCCCCTACGACCGGAAACAGGTTCGGCGCGTGCCAGGGCCAGACCGCCGGATCCGCCTGCCAGAGGTGTTCGATGTCGCTGGGTTTGTGAAGCAGGGAAGTCAGTTGAGCGCCTTTGGGGTCAATGGATACCTTTAAATAATCATTTTCGAGCGTAATCATGCGTTAATGGGGGCTGTTTTTACTCTATTTTCTTAATAAGTAATCTACAGGTGGTTTGTTCAAAAAGTAGGCATTTGCCGGGCAAAAACCGGAGTAGCCGGTAATATATAAACCAGAGCCGCTTTTAATCGACCCGGTTAGCTAAAAGTTTGGAAACGCTTCCGGTCAATATCAATTTTCCCGAAAGTTACCGTCAGCGGCCCTCTACTCAGGCCCGAAGGGGGTTGGTCGCCAGCAGGGCAAGAGTGGCCGGCTTGACGTTCCGTTTGTGTAAAAACCTGACTGCTAAGAAGCCATAAAGCCTTACCTTTCGACAAAATCCTCTCACTATGGCCGAAAAACGTACCCAGGCGCTTACCTTCATTTTCATCACGATTTTGATTGACTGCACCGGCATTGGTATTATTGCCCCGGTGGTACCCCGGCTGATCGAAGAACTGACGGGGGGCAACCTCAGCGTAGCCTCGCAGTATGGCGGCTGGCTGACCTTTGCCTACGCCATTATGCAGTTCTTTTTTTCGCCCGTGCTGGGTGGTCTCAGCGACCGATACGGCCGGCGCCCCGTTCTGCTTATTTCGCTGCTGGGACTGGGCATTGACTACCTGTTTGTTGCCTTTGCGCCCTCCATTCTCTGGCTATTTGCCGGACGCATTGTCGCGGGGATTTGCGGAGCTAGTTTTACCACGGCTTCGGCTTACATCGCCGACATCAGTACGCCCGAAAACCGGCCCCAGAACTTTGCCATGATTGGCGTGGCATTCGGTTTGGGGTTCATCATTGGCCCGGTCATCGGCGGAGTTTTCAGCCAGTACGGCTCGCGTGTGCCCTTCCTGGTGGCCGCCGGTTTTTCGCTGCTCAACTGGCTGTACGGATACTTTATCTTGCCCGAATCGCTGTCTACCGAACACCGGCGGACGTTTGATATAAAACGTGCCAATCCGGTTGGTTCACTGATCAATCTAAAACGCTACCCGGCCATCACCGGACTGGTGGGCGCTCTGATGCTGTTGTACCTAGCCGCGAACTCCGTTCAGTCGACCTGGACGTATTACACGATGGAAAAGTTTAAATGGAACGAAGCCTGGGTGGGTTATTCACTGGGCTTCATTGGATTGACCGTCGCGCTGGTTCAGGGCGTTATCATTCGGCTGGTGGTCCCGAAACTAGGTCAGAAACGGGCGGTTTTCGTGGGCTTAACCTGTAACATTCTTGGTTTTATCTTATTCGCCTTTGCCTCGCGGGGCTGGATGATGTTTGCCTTTATGATTCCCTACGCGCTGGGTGGCCTGGCGGGGCCTTCGATCCAGGGCATTGTGTCGGGTCAGGTGCCGCCGAACGAACAGGGCGAATTGCAGGGTACCTTAACCAGTATTGTGAGTATCACCTCCATTGTTGGGCCGCTGATGATGACCAATTTGTTTGCTTATTTTACCCAGCCCGGCGCGCCGGTCTACTTTCCGGGCGCGCCTTTTCTGCTCAGTGCCGCACTGGCGTTTACCAGTGCCCTATTGATCGTTAAAGCGCTGGAGGGCCATACATTAGCCGTTCCAAGATCGCGCTGACGGGTGCTTGCTGTAGACTACTGTCTCTGAACGGTAGAAAGGGGCTCTTACGCCAAAGCTTAGGGGTTAGTGTAGTGGGGGGGGGGGGGGGCGGGGGGGGGGCCCCCAACAAAACACCA
>Ga0325400_1000402_pt1 | contig 31138 bp, 5 predicted proteins | sample PopdelMetagenome_2_FD_205662 | JGI IMG/M metagenome (GOLD analysis project Ga0325400, IMG submission 205662) | Populus deltoides microbial communities from Bellville, Georgia, United States - Xylem-PdKOR-R1 | ecosystem: Host-associated > Plants > Phyllosphere > Stem > Wood/Secondary xylem...
TAAAAAATATTATTTTAATGTATTATTATTTAAAAAATATTTTTACAAAAGCAATTTGCATCATATTACAACACTAACACTTATTCATCTCAATAAAGAATTTGGATTCAGTAGAGAAAATCTATGTAGAGAGGTATATCTAGTTTTAATTTCAACAATGTCATTACTCATTTTCTTAACCTATGATTTTTTCATATATTTTAAAAAATAAAAAAATTTAAAAATATATCTACAATGAAGTTCAATCAATTGTTGTTTTTTTAAAAAAAACAATGTTCATTCTGTTTTGTGTGATAAGATAGATGAATGAAAATAAAAATAATAAAAAGATATATATATATTGGATGGAATTAGAGGAAAGAAAGAAAAAGGGGGAACTAGGATGATGAGGAACTATAAAATAATAACAGAGGTTATACAAAAGAGAAAAATAAAAATAAATATCAGAAAAAAATAAAATTGAAGAAAAAAAATTAATTAATTAGAAATCTACAATAAAGAAGAAAATTAGAGAAAATTTTCTAATATTATTTTTTCAGTTTAATTTTTTATATTCTATAAAATATATCAAGCATTATAAATAAAGCAGAGCGCAAACACTATAAATATCTACACAAAGAGATTACGAGAGAGACTATAGCAAAAGCATTAATCAAGAACAACAAAGAGAAAAAAAAAACAAAACACACACCTTAACATCCTAGGTTCACCAAAATTCCCAACATCCTCACTTTAAGAAAGTATTTAGGATGGAAATAAATATAGAGTTGGTTTAGAGGCATGAAAATATTAAAAGTGTTTATTTGTCCAACATAGAGACAACATCTCCAGAATATAACTAAGCCCTCTAAAAAAATAAGAAGATAAGATCAAGAAAAGAATATATATTTTTATTGTATTTAATTTTCTATGTAGTAACAGGTTTTTATAGACTTAAAATAATGTGATTTATCATGAAACTATATAACACAACATGATTGTTCATGAAACAACATGACTATTCATGAAATATTATGATTATTCATAAAATAGTATGACTGTTCATAAAAGAGTTATACTTTAAATTAAACTGAATAACTATTATTCAATTTTATTTCAACAATCACAAATTAATCTCACTGACATATTAAGTTTTAAGTTTCAAGTGTCATCTTTTGATATTATAAATATCTATACAATAACACTAGAAAGTCTACTAGAAGAGTCCTTCCACTATGGTTTAATTTATTACACAGTAAAAATTCATACTTATAAATATTAAAAGATAGTGTTTATGTCCAATGTAAGATATACATCTTTTCTTTCTTTACTCATTTACAAACTACACCAACATTCACTGCCCTGATTTCTCGATACATGACGAGTTGATCTACATTGTTGGTAAAGGACGAAATAGGGAGAATAGGAGCAGTTGATTTGCAGGTTAACGCACCTCCCTAACCTGCCAGCATATGCAAATGACACCTGCAATCCAACATGTTCTTCAACACGCGAGGCTTACACACCGATATTATTTCTCTTTGTTCTAGTAACTCTGGTCTAATTCCAGCCAACTCACTTGGCTCTTGTTGGTTAATTTTGAATCCCAATGTATGATTTATTGATTTGAGAATGATTTGTAACCTATTTGTTAATTTTTGACTCTAGAATTCATGTTTGGTTTGTATGTCTTTCATTGTTAATTTACCATGTGTTATTTTTGCGTGAACTATACTGGAGTTATTTGTAATAAATATTCTATTTTTCTTTGCGCATGGACATGTTCATGGGACTACATTGAAACTTGCATTGTAATGGAGTTTATATGGATTTTATTGTCTAATGTATGTTGGTTACTTATGGACTTGGAGATGGTGTAATCTTTAAAAGGGTTATGTCCCGAAGATTAACTTTGTTGTCCAAAGATTGTGATTTCCTTAAAAAGGACATGTAAATAAAATTTTGTTTAATCCTTAAAAGAGTTGTGTTCCTGGAAAGTTGAGTTTTGTCTGGAAAAAAAAAATCAAGCATAACTTTGTTTTTCTTTGAAAAATACATAAATAAAAATTTGTTCTTCTAAAATAAAAATATAGAAAATATAATCAAAAGAAAAGGGAAAAAAACCCTAATTTACCAATTACCGTTATCTCGGATCTTGCTAGACTAGTAAGTATTAGACTTTGTTGTTAACTTAGATTCAAAATAATTATCTTGAGGCTTAATAATTAGTTATCTTTAAAAACACATATATATGTATTAGTATAGGCAAACTCATGGTATATAAGCACAATTGATATTTTTATCATTAAAAATAAATAGAAAATACCTTATTTGAAGTAGAATATTTTAGGGTGATTTAATTGTTTTCTTTAGTATATCGAGTTTTTTTACTTAGAATTTCTAAAAAATAGTTAAAATTTATATTTATCATAAAACTATACGATAATTTACTTTTCTTATGTTTATCTAATTTAAAACATAAGTTGTGACACTACATGGTAGTAACTAGTACCGGTATAAAATAAAATATTTATATTTTCAAAACAAAAGTTATAATTGATGTAAAAAATAAGTTGAAAATAAATATATTTTATAAAAGGTATATAAATATTTTTATCATTTAAAATAAACACGAAATAACTTATCTTATGTAGAATATTTTTGAATGATTTAATTTTTTCTTTAGTTACCTAAAATTTCTCTAGTTATAATAAATTTATTTTTCTTATTTTTACCTAATTTAAAACAGCAAGCTGTGAAACTACATAACTAGTACTAGTATAAAATAAAATATTTATACTTAAAAAAATAATATAATTGAAGTAAAAAATAAATTTAAAATAAATATATATAGAATATAGAATATCTAGAACTAAGTTCTTAATAGTGGTGGGGCTGCCGGTCTAATCGAAAACCAAATAATCTAACCACCCAACTAGCTGGGGCTGATGTCAATGATTGGACACTCAAGGAACTTTGTGAGGATCGATCAAAACCGGTAAAACCCATCCAAACCTGATTGGCTGGACCATCAGTGCACCTTTGACCTGGTTTTTTTTTCTAATAATAATAATAAAAAAAGCTAAGGGTTATCCAGAAAAATAGTAGTGCTTTAATTCTCTAGGAAACTGGGGTAAAAAAAACTTTGAAAAATATTTTAGTGCATTTTTTCAGCGCAGCTTTAATTTTCTAGATTTTACGAGTTAGTTCTCTTTTTTAAATTTAGTTCTTTCAGGGTTTTATTTTTTGGGTTTGTTCTAAGTTTTTTCACGTTTTCTAAAAAGAATTAAAATTAATTTTTTAACTTTGATATAATAATAATAATAATAATAAAGAATACACTCAGTCGGCATATGTGGGCGTGATGGCCCTTGGAATGGTATATTAGCTTTGCTTAGGCGCCAAATAATGGCCACAAGCTCTTATAAGAGAAGGCAAGTGGAGGAGTAAAAAGAAGGGATGTTTGGTGGGGATGTTGCTGTTCATGTGGGACTTTAAATTAGCGGACATCATGTTCTTTAATTGCCTCCTTTTCTTCTTTTTTCCCCACCTAATGATGTCCAGAGCCGGCCGGCCAATTAACTTAGCCTCTTTATGTGCTCCATAAGCTTAAATCAATCGCAATTGAGAGGCGTTTTTGCGTTGTCACTTTCTTCTTGATTTTTTATTCAAGTATCTAGGACATCTTTGAGTTTTCAGATGGAGCTTTACTGAATAGTGAAGCTACTCAAGGATTTTATTTTTTTGAGGGGTTTTGTTTTTTTTTTTTAATTGAATTTTTTATGGTTTAATTAGATGAAATTAAGCTTGAAATTGTGGTAAATATATATCAAATTAAAAGATAAAATGACCGAAATATAAAAAACAACGCAAAAAAATACGTAATCATATATTTTTGATAATTTCTATTTTGATCTAAAATTTTAGTTTATTTATTTTTCGATCCATATTTTTAAGAGATGAGAGATAAAGTTATATGAAAATAACAAGAAAAGAAAAAATTATAGATTTGATCACTTTTCAACATTGAAACTCGCACTCTTGGTATCATTGGGTTCCATTCAACAAGAATAGATTAATGATAAATTTTTTTTAAGAGAGTGTTTGCACCGCTTTTCAAAAAATTTTGATTTTTTTAATGTTTTCAAATTATTTTGATATACTGATATCTAAAATGATTTTTAAAAAATAAAAAAACTTTATTTTGATGCATTTTTAAGCAAAAAACACTTTAAACCATCATCACTATCACAATTCCAAACATGCCTTAAATATCCCTGAATGTCTTGATATTTTATGTTTTATTTTTAAAAAAAAATTTTTTAAAAAAAAATTGTTAAGCAAGTGACATTTTCATAAAAAAAAATTTATGACTTATAAGAGAAAATGTAAATATATAAGCACAAAGAAGTTTAAAATAATTTGTTTTTAATTTTATTACATTAGATATTTAAATTGCTAATCACGATTTATTTTTGGTTTTCCTTAAAAAATATCTATAACAACATACATAATATAATATATATGTGCAACCAAATTAATTATTATTATATATATATATATTTAAATTGTTAAAATATAATTATTTTCTAAAAACAATATTAAAATATAGTAATCAATATATTCACCACTTGAAATGCATGGGCAAAAGACTGATTAAAGCATCATTTAATTAATTTTAAACTATAATGACTAATTAAATAGTTTCAAGATGATATAAAAGCTAAATTATAAACAACTCTTACTTGTACATTTTAATATAATGAATAATTAATTTAATTTTGTTCCACAAGCATGCCTTGCCTAGACTTTTTGTTTTTGTCTTCTCCTTTTCCCTTAATTTTAGCATTTAATATTTAATTTTTATTTAATTGTTATTTTCAATTCTTTATTCAATATTTGTTTGATTTTAAAAATTGATTTTTTTATTTATTATATAACTAGTATTTTTTTAAAAAAACTATTGAACTCAATGTAGTTCATAATCCCAAAACATAACTTTGATAAATTAACTCTAATTAAATCAAGTTAATTCTATATATTATTGTCTTAATGATTTTTTTAAAATATTATTAAGGGATTTTTACATTAATTTTTTTTATTTGACCACAATGTAGCGCAGCTAGTCATCTACTATCATCAATGATCTTGTGAAGAGTTTATATCCAATTAGTCTACCTGTAAATCTTAATTATCCATTGTTAGTTTTGTTTTTTTTCAAAAGAAATAAAAAGGTGATAAATTTGAAAATGTTTATCTAAATATTGAAGGCACTATTTGTTATACAATATACTACTAGAACTAGAATGTTACTTTATTATTCATACGAGTAGCGAATAATGAGGAATTATTTTTTTTTAATTTTATTCTCAAACTTTATTTTTTCTTTTGATTTAATTTTTTTGTCACATAATTTCATGATATAAATTTCAAAATTGTAATAGAAATACAACGTTAAAAGATAAAGACAAATTAATACCTTCTCTCTCTTACTTTTAAAATTTTTTAGTTCATATTTTTTAAATATTAGTTATTTTTTATTTTTATAATATTTCAAAGATATTATTATAGTTTATCTTTAATTTCTTTTCTTTATATTTGATATTTCTTAATTAAAAAAATCATTTTAAAAAATCATTATATAATAAAACGCATCTGTAATATTAACGCATTCTTTTACTGCATTAGAAATTGACTTGTAATGTAAACTTACCTACAGTGTAATCAACATGTTTACAAAAACAACATATTTATGTTTCTGAATTAGAACTGTTAACACATTCTTTTATTTATTCCAAGATTAACTTGAAATTTCATCTATGGAGTAGCAGGAGTGATAATACTAGTTAATTGCATTGTTATTAAACCCGGTCCGGGAGTCGGCCCGGTTAAGGGGCCGGGTCCCGGGTTTCATGGGTCAACCCGAGTCAACTCGGGTCAACCCGGATTAACCCGGGAAAATTTAAAAAAATAAATTTTTAATATTTCATATGAAAAAGTTCATGTAAATATAGATTATACATATTATGAAATTTAAAAGAATATTTTAAAAAGTTTTTTATCCCACATTAAAAAGATATTATGTTAAGCTTTTAAATTGAAGTATTTAAACAAAAAAAAGTTTTTTATTCCACATTGAAAAAACATAACTTTTTTCTTAGAAACATATAATATATATAATAATAGGTTTCAAATTCTATATTGAAAAAACATAACTTTTTTCATGGGAACATAGAGTATATATATGAAAGGGCTTCAAATCCTACATTGAAAAGATATTATGTTATCCTTTTAAGTTGAAGTATTTAAACTAAAAGGTTTTTATCCCACATTGAAAAAATATGATTTTTTTCTTGGGAACATAGAGTATATATACTAATGGGTTTCAAATCCCACATTGAAAAAACATAACTTTTTTCATAGAAACATAGAATATATATATGAAAGGGTTTTAAATCCCACATTTAAAAGATATTATGTTATCCTTTTAAGTTGAAGTATTTAAACCAAAAGGTTTTTTATCCCACATTGAAAAAACATGATTTTTTTCTTGGGAACATAGAATATATATACGAAAAGGTTTCAAATCCCACATTAAAAAAGATACTATATTATTCTTTTAAGTTAAAGTATTTAAACCAAAAGGTTTTTTTTATCACACATTGAAAAAAGATGACTTTTCTCTTGGGAACATAGAGTATATATACTAATGAGTTTCAAATCCCACATTAAAAAAAAAAACTGAGTCTTGTCCGAGTGCGCCCGGGTCGACCAGGTCCCAGGTCGACCTGCTGGGTCGTCTGGGTTTGGCCGGGCTGTTGCCACAACCTGTCTTTTATTAAACTCGGATTGGTCCAGCCACCGGGTATCAGGTCGACCCGCCAGGCCGGGTTTAATAACAATGGTTAATTGACTATCATGCAGTTTAACATAGTCAAGAGCATTTTAAAAGTATTTTTGAAAAAATCTATTTTTATTTTATTTTAAATTAATATTTTTTAGTGTTTTCAAATTATTTTGATGCATTAATATTAAAAATAATTTTTAAAAAATAAAAAATATTATTTTAATACATTTTCAAATAAAAAACATTTTGAAAAACAATCCAAATCACATCCCAAGAAAACCAGATATATATTACACTTAACGCTAAGAAGTTCAAAAAAACGTTAAAATATCTTTCTACCAAAACAAGTTATAACTTTTAATTATTAGATTGTTGAATTTATGAAATTTTACTACAACATTCAAGAAGCCTTATTATTGTATAAGTTAAAAAAGATAACTTCATCCGACAGAAACATGTCCAAATTTGGATCGCAGAATTTGCTTCATTTTCTTTGTTATATTTGAATTCTTTTTTTAGGACTTTCAATTTAATTAAGATTTTTCTGATTTGATTATTGTATTTAAACATCTTTATAAACTATTTTAAGAAAAATATTATTGAATTTCAAATTTTTTAAAAAAATATAAGAGTTTTTTCATTATTTTTTTTATAGTTTAGAACTATAATTTTAGGGTTTATAATTTTAATTTTTACTAACACCACATCCTTGAAGACCACTGTCATGATGAAGTCGACATTCTCAATAAGTATTGGCTCGTCGGTCCAAGAAGTTGACGAGTTTAGTACTTTCACTTTTGGGAGACCAATTTCGGATTTAACTTCTATTCTTGTTTGGAATACTTGTCGAACGAGTCTAGTAGTTTTATAATTGATAAAAAAAAAAAAATCCAATTTTAACATGGAGTAATAGTAATTGACCAACAAAGTGTTGTCATTTTTTTTTATAAAAAAAATTATTTTTAATATTAATATATTAAAATAATCTAAAAACATAAAAAAAAATTTAATCTTTTTTTAAATTTCACAAAACACTATTTGAAACACACATATAAAGAACACCTAAAAGATTGGGAACAATTCCCAAAAAGATATAATTGACTAATAAAATGTTGTTATTTTTTTACATCTCAATTACTGTTTTTTAATTTTTAAAAAATTATTTTTGATAGTCATATATAAAAAAGATTTAAAAATATATAAAAATAATTTATTATTTGTAAATTTTTTTATAAAACACTATTTAAAACACAATTTCAAATAACACCTCAATTTTTTGGAAAAAAAGATATAATATTGATTGAGTGGTAGACTGTTGAGTAGCCTAATTACTGTTGGTTTCCTAGAAATGAGAGGTAGGTTGGTTACCCCAAATAATCGGCAAAGTACATTACTTTCACAAGACGCACACATATCTGGAAGAACCCCACCGCACCTGTATCAAGGTCCAAAGCTCAAGGATTCTCTGTGGATTGAGCCACAGGACGTCAAGTTGCTCCTGATAAAGGGCTGCGATGCCATAACATCCGTTTCCCTAACCATTGTATGCAAGGATTATATATATATATATATATATATATATATAAACAACAAACCACCCTAATGAATTCTAAAATCAAGATTTCTGGGTGTGTTTCACATTGTGATAATTTTTATAATTTTAGTTTGAAAATTTTTTTTTATAAAAAATATTTTTAATTGAGGCTGGTTCGATAAAATATATGTTTGGTTAAAATTAATATTGAACAAAAAACAGTTTAATGTATTTAGTTAAACCCTGTTTGTTTTTACGTTTCAAAAACACTTTTAAAAAATTTGAATTTTTTTTATTTTTTTCTTTACTTCAAATTAATTTTTTGTGCTTTCAAATCAATTTGATATGTTGATGTCAAAAATAATTTTTTTAAAATAAAAAAAATATTATTTTGATTCATTTCCAAATAAAAAACACTTTGAAAAGCAATCACTATCACACTCCCAAACACCCCAATAGCTTTTCAAATTGTGGTTTGATAATAAAATGACTAAAAAGACATATTAATATTGATGGTTTTTAATTGAAATATTGTAGATTTAATTATTATTACATTGTGAAATAAACAATATTTTATGAAAAGATTTTTCTTTTATTGTTTTATTAAACTATTTGCAATTCCATCACGTCCAAAATTCATCCCAAAAAGCTTATAGTATTCATGGTTTTCTAAGCATGCAACACCAGCTAGAAAATCATTAGGAATAAAATTGAGATTGAGATCAAATTCTGCAAATGCTACATCATCATGCGATCTTCTTTTAATATAATTATGTAATGCCATTAATGCTACTATAATACGAACTTGTGATTTGTATGAATAAACAGACATGTTTTGTAAAATTTTCCACCTCTATTTCCATACTCAAAAAAAATATTCTATTACATTACGTAGAGATGAGTGTGTACGATTAAATACTTCTCAATGATTTCTTGGTTGTCCACGACATCTAAAATCTTATAAAGGATATCTATCACATTTATGTGGATCTAAATACCTATACTTATTAGGATATCAAGCATCAACCAAATAGTATTTACATGCAATAACAAACAACATTTTAAATCTATCATAATATTAGTAAATAAAAAAGCAAATTATTATATGTATGTTAGCATTTAATTTTTATCATATAACTACCTTTCGGTGGTTTAGGAAATTTATATTATTATTGTCAATAACCCCAAGAAAAATACGTGTATCATGCATGGGCATTGCCTTTTCATCTTGCCCTCATAAACATGAATTACATGTCAAAATTACAAGTAATCATTATATTTTGTGTCAGTACATATTTTTTTCGATAAATTAAATATGATTTTCGGTTGATATGCAAGCTCGCACATGTATGTCATCAATTGCACCAATACAATTCACCTACAAATTACATTTCCTCTCTTTTTCTCAAAAGTCTCAAGATCCAACCTCTTGTTTAGTGTTTATAAAAATGCCATTGACTTATGACTTTATTATTATACAAAATCAAAAACAAGAAGTAGCATAAAACCATGTAATTCGTTTATGTCAATTTTAACCTTATTTAAAGCCATTGGGAAAAATAATAATAAAAAAGCTTTAATATTATACTCTCCAATCATCTAAACCTTATGAAATTATTTATTTCAATCTCCAAATTATTTTAATTAATGTTTTAAAATTAATTATTTCAAAAAAGCTTAAGAAATTACCCATAAAAAAGGCAAAACAAAATCTCAATGTTCCAGTTTTTTTATAAGGTAAATTTGAGACCATATTATTTATTAGACCATCAATTAAAACAAAGCAAATTGGCAAAAGAACAAAAAGGAGTGTGCTAGGACAGGTACGAGGGTTGTTGGTGCATAATCCAAGTCACTTTTGGCATATCCCTCATACAAGATGACAAAGAACATATTGTTAAATAGATCTTGTCATTCTAAGAATATATTAGGACATATCCTTGGGTATTCAAATTCCTTAGCTTCTAAGTATGAATAATTTATTTTTAACAAGATTTTAGAGGAAGAAGCATGCACACTGTCGGCATACAAACTCAGTAATGCATATGGTTAATTAACCTACTTCACAACACCCAAAGTTTATAACATTGTAAATAAGAACAATCAACAGCACCCAAACTTTAATTTTTGTGTAATTAAATTTGGTATTTAGTTAAATATTTGTAAAGAAAGAAACACATTATCTACTTCACATCAGTTTCTCTTCTTATTTCCAAACTAGTTTTGGAGTCTTTTTGTTGTTGTGTCTCCAAAACCAACACAGATCTATAGATAGATTCTGCAACAATAGATATGACACTATGAGAAACAATAAAAAAAATGTAGTTAATTCCTTTCTATTCTGCAACAACAAAACAAAGAAATGATGGATTGAGGTTAAATTTTAAAGGATCAAAGAAAGAAAAAATTGTTCACAGTGTAAGCAACAAACAATACTTAATCAAAATACATTTTTAAATAGATCTACAAGATCACTATCTTGGAGAAACATATCAGGTAGAAAAAAGGAAGGAAAATTAATTTTAACAAGAGAAGAGATGAGATGGCTAGAGAAAACAAAGCTTTGGAAATTTTTGGGAGAGAAATGATGAATCTGTGTAATTAAGAAACCATTTCAAAGTATTCTTTCAATGTTTTTTGAGATGACAAATTATTAAGGTGATTAACCATTACAGGATATTCTTTCAACAGTTTCTAAGATGACAAATTATTAAGGTGATGAACCATTGTAGGGTGGTATAAGAGAAATGGTTATCTGAAAAGTTTGTTATTCCAAAGTTTTTTTTTTCTCTTCTATCTTCTTTACACGTGTTTTTGTTGGTGGATCTAGAAAATAAAATGAGAAGCTTGTAGCTGGTTTATCTTGTTTTTTTTTTCAAATCGAGATTCAACCTCAATTCTTAATGAGTCCCATCAAAATAAAACACAGTTTCAACCCTAACCAAACATAAATTTCTATGATTTAATTAAAACTCACCCGCAGCTACACTACTAAATACCACTTTAGATAGACTCAATGAAACAGTAAGCTTTAGAAATATAAAAAGAAACTGTATAATTATTTTCATAAATTTGATAAATATATAGATGAATATTTTTCTATCCATAAACCAACCAAAATAATATTCTAAAAAGGTGCTTGAAACATATCCACAAAGAATTAATTTATCAGTCTACAAAGTTATTTATCTATGATTACGGTTTATTGCTTACAATTTTACTTGTTACAAATCTATTGGTAGTTTCAAGTGCTGAAAATAAGCTTTTTATAGCAATCTGGAGTGGTCATTTGTGTCCTTCTGCCTTACTTGGTTTTCCTTTTTATACCTCTTGTTTTTTCCTTGAATTTCTATGCCTACGATCCATATTTTATAATCTTCTAGCATTGCTTATCACTTGTCCGATTCAAACAGTCTATCCAATAAATCAAGTTTTTCTTTTGCAACTTGTATTTCCTAGTCATAGTATTAGCTTTCTCATGTCAACACAGTTTAGCTTAATTGGTTATCTTACTATTAAGGCCACATGAGCTTCTTTCAGGAGTGGATCCACCAATGAAATATGTTTTTTTCTAACCCATTTGAGCCAATTAATTCAAACAGTCTATCCAATAAATCAAGTTTTCCTTTTGCAACTTGTATTTCCTAGTCATAGTATTAGCTCTCTCATGTCAACACACTTTGGCTTAATTGGTTATCTTATTATTAAGGCCACATGAGCTTCTTTCACGATTGGATCCATCAATGAAATAGATTATTTTCTAACCCATTTGCTGATTGTATCAAATTTGATCATTAAACTTTTAATTGCCATACATATTTTGTTTTGAATATTTTTTTTTCAATTTCATCCCTTAGAATTTGATTTTTATATTAACTTTGGTCCTCATTTTTATGATTGTTATTTGCTTTTCTCTTATCATTTTTTTAATTGAAACTTTTTATCTATCAAATTTGATCTTCATTGTTTTAATTGTTATTTATTTTATTTGAAATAATTTATAAAATTGTAATTATTATTATTTTAATTTCTTTATCATTCAATTTTTTATCTGTTAGATTTGATCTCTATTATTTTGATTATTATTTATTTTATTTGAGATAATTTATAAAATTATATTTTTTTTCAATTTCATTCTCATTCAACTTTTTAATTTGTAAGATTTATTCCTCATTATTTTAATAAACTTGAAAAAAATAAAACATTAATAAGTTATTTTCCAGCTAATTTTCAATGACATAACCAAATACTGGAAAGTGTTTTCCAACTTAAATTACCAAATATCAGAAAATAATTTATTTTCCTGGAATTCACTTTAAAAAAATATTTTCTAGTAAACAAATAGGATGTAAGTTAGATAACATGATTTTAACTAAATGGAAACCCTTTTTTTTATCCTTATGTCATATTACCTATACTTTTTTGTTGATTCTAATTACTTGTAATTTTCTTATCATAACAAGAACACAAGAAAAAAAAATTATTTGGAAATTGTTAATAGGTAAAGAAGAATTATACTATAATTTATTTTTTTTTTGTCAATTGAGATGAAATACTTACTTTTTTTACAAGAAAAAATTTATTTTTATATAATTAAATAAAAAAATTGATGATTTCTTTATATAATACGATTATATATCTTAATATTCATTTTTTTCTTAAAGTACTTGCTCATTTTTTATTAGTCATAAAAGTTTTTAATATTTGTTAGTATATATAATTTACCACTTATTTTATTAAATACATACATTCGATTTGGTTTTCAAATAATTTTTTTTTATATAGTTTAAAATACATTACCAATGTCTTATTAAATACATGCATCATCTTTATTTTTTTTTCTTTGAAAAAAGATTGAGACAGACCAAGTGACTAGTGAGTGCTAAAGGAAAAGTTGTGGGCTGAAGTAGGAATGGGAGGCCCGATTAGTTTGGGCCGGGAGGCACCAGGTCTACGTGGCAACAAAACTTGGTGGAACAGTTTTACATCCCTCGGGGCATGGGCTTGAGAGAGGTTTTGCCTGTCCATTTTTAGAATTTTGCTGCTTAATTTTAGTTTTGCTCTTTTCTTGACCAAACACATGCCGCATTTAAAGAAATCAAATATTGGATCAATTTTGACATGCTTTCACTTACCACTCCAACAACGAAATCTTGGAGTGTGCTATCACATTAAACAAACATGGGTAGAAGTAATGAATTCAAATAAAATTAACTAAAAAAAACCCTCGAGAATGGACAAATAAAAATCCTTTAAAAAAAATACAAAAAATATCTAAGAAATATGGGCTCGGGTAAGAAACCTGAACCCAAGCACCAGGAACCCCAGCGCTCTCGTGGGCTTAGGTTGTCATGCTCGAGCCTAGCGTGTTTGAGTCTTGATAGCGCGCCCTGACTCACTTTCATTTCTAATGGGCTTGAACACCTTGCCCGAGCCCAACACTCGCTAGATAATTTTTTCCGGACCCCGCGTGGGTCTCTCAATATTTTATAATGATTCAATACATGTTATTTGGAGTATAATAGAACTCATAATATCACAAGGGTGAAATTACACTCCAGCCTCTCATTTTCATAAAAGAACAAGATTTATGAGCTATAAATACACAATGGATTTTTCAAGTCAAAGGTTCACAATCTTCATTCTATACTGCACATATATTTTCATAACATCTATCTCTAGAATATGATTGTATCTTTTCTCTCTAAAAAAATATTTATTTAAGCATCAGAAAGTCTTCATCTTTACTAAGTGAGACCTTTTGCAGGTACTAGTCATAAGTTACCCTGGCCTACCAATCATCAAGTATATGCCATCAACTACCTTGATTACAGAGAATGAATGAAATTACTAGAGCCAATTAATTAATCGATTTTCTAATCCAAAAGCTCTATTTCTAAATTAAATTAAAGACATCTTTAGGTGGTAAATACCTGTAGATTAAAAAAAAAAAAACAATTTAACACCCACCCACGAAATCTAAAAGTCGCAGGGTCATTATAACTTCTCTTCATTTTTTTAAGAGTTTCTTCATTTATTGCTGTATCTTGCATATAGGTTGCCTGTGATTTGTTCAAGTTGGGTGAAGTCTCTTCTTACCCTGTCTGGATCCCATCATACAATTCTTAATTTCCATGTGATCGGAATTGAATGGCCATCTCAATCACTTTTAACAAAAAAAAATAATCTCTTAATCAATGTTGTTAGGTCTCACCTATCCACAATTATAGTTGTGAAAGGCGTTCAACTACCACCAAAATCATGGTAGTTTGGAGAGCTTGCTAATTAAGGATTAAACTACTACTTTCTTTGTTTATATCGTTAGTACAATGTCAGAAAGTACGTAGTCCTCCTCATGGCTCATGGCCATGGCGATAAACAAATAAATAAAGCCAAAATTGTGTTGGGTATAAGCACCAAACATATTTGTATGCTGATAGAGCACATGAGGTTGATCACATACCTATGATTATTCCGGTAGAAGTTGTCAAGCTGATAGTAAACATAATGGTAGCCTGAAAACAAAATGTTTCCGGTGTTAAGAATAGTTGCCTGGCTGCTTTATTGTTATCCTGCAAAGCAAGCTAGAGGGATAAAAACACTTTAAATTTTAGTGTAATCTGCATTCTCACACCACGATGGGTAAGTTTTTATCATTCCTTTTATCTGGTTTCGTCTGTGATGCCAATAAACACTTAAAGTTATTAACTCCGAATATATTTTATTTATTTATTTATTTATTAACGTGGATGTTCAGACTAGTACGTATCTTGATTAATTTTACGAGTTTTAAAATAAATAATCGTGTAAATTTCTAAAAACTTACTCGAACTATTGAGTTCTACTCCGAATATATCTCTTTGTGCAGGTGGTGTTTGCCTATGTGATTGTTGCCATTGTCTTTATCGCAATCGGTATTGCTTGCTTGATTGGTTCCCGAGATGTGAGCTTGAGTGTCACCTAAAGGCTGGTCGGCACCAATGATTTATGGATGCCAATTTCGGTATTTTGAGTCTCTAATTACTATTTAGTCATTCAAATAAATATAATAATTAAATATTTTTTGTTGAATTTTTCTTTAAAGAATATGAATTGTTAGTGTACGTAATAAGTATAAAGTTTAGGATATAAAATTTAATTTTTCAAACTACTGCAAGGAAGTGAAGTACCGACCGGACCTCAGAAGGTTTTCTTGTAATTATATATATATATATATATAATTACAAGAAAACCTTCTGAGGTCCGGTCGGTACTTCACTTCCTTGCAGTAGTTTGAAAAATTAAATTTTATATCCTAAACTTTATACTTATTACGTACACTAACAATTCATATTCTTTAAAGAAAAATTCAACAAAAAATATTTAATTATTATATTTATTTGAATGACTAAATAGTAATTAGAGACTCAAAATACCGAAATTGGCATCCATAAATCATTGGTGCCGACCAGCCTTTAGGTGACACTCAAGCTCACATCTCGGGAACCAATCAAGCAAGCAATACCGATTGCGATAAAGACAATGGCAACAATCACATAGGCAAACACCACCTGCACAAAGAGATATATTCGGAGTAGAACTCAATAGTTCGAGTAAGTTTTTAGAAATTTACACGATTATTTATTTTAAAACTCGTAAAATTAATCAAGATACGTACTAGTCTGAACATCCACGTTAATAAATAAATAAATAAATAAAATATATTCGGAGTTAATAACTTTAAGTGTTTATTGGCATCACAGACGAAACCAGATAAAAGGAATGATAAAAACTTACCCATCGTGGTGTGAGAATGCAGATTACACTAAAATTTAAAGTGTTTTTATCCCTCTAGCTTGCTTTGCAGGATAACAATAAAGCAGCCAGGCAACTATTCTTAACACCGGAAACATTTTGTTTTCAGGCTACCATTATGTTTACTATCAGCTTGACAACTTCTACCGGAATAATCATAGGTATGTGATCAACCTCATGTGCTCTATCAGCATACAAATATGTTTGGTGCTTATACCCAACACAATTTTGGCTTTATTTATTTGTTTATCGCCATGGCCATGAGCCATGAGGAGGACTACGTACTTTCTGACATTGTACTAACGATATAAACAAAGAAAGTAGTAGTTTAATCCTTAATTAGCAAGCTCTCCAAACTACCATGATTTTGGTGGTAGTTGAACGCCTTTCACAACTATAATTGTGGATAGGTGAGACCTAACAACATTGATTAAGAGATTATTTTTTTTTGTTAAAAGTGATTGAGATGGCCATTCAATTCCGATCACATGGAAATTAAGAATTGTATGATGGGATCCAGACAGGGTAAGAAGAGACTTCACCCAACTTGAACAAATCACAGGCAACCTATATGCAAGATACAGCAATAAATGAAGAAACTCTTAAAAAAATGAAGAGAAGTTATAATGACCCTGCGACTTTTAGATTTCGTGGGTGGGTGTTAAATTGTTTTTTTTTTTTTAATCTACAGGTATTTACCACCTAAAGATGTCTTTAATTTAATTTAGAAATAGAGCTTTTGGATTAGAAAATCGATTAATTAATTGGCTCTAGTAATTTCATTCATTCTCTGTAATCAAGGTAGTTGATGGCATATACTTGATGATTGGTAGGCCAGGGTAACTTATGACTAGTACCTGCAAAAGGTCTCACTTAGTAAAGATGAAGACTTTCTGATGCTTAAATAAATATTTTTTTAGAGAGAAAAGATACAATCATATTCTAGAGATAGATGTTATGAAAATATATGTGCAGTATAGAATGAAGATTGTGAACCTTTGACTTGAAAAATCCATTGTGTATTTATAGCTCATAAATCTTGTTCTTTTATGAAAATGAGAGGCTGGAGTGTAATTTCACCCTTGTGATATTATGAGTTCTATTATACTCCAAATAACATGTATTGAATCATTATAAAATATTGAGAGACCCACGCGGGGTCCGGAAAAAATTATCTAGCGAGTGTTGGGCTCGGGCAAGGTGTTCAAGCCCATTAGAAATGAAAGTGAGTCAGGGCGCGCTATCAAGACTCAAACACGCTAGGCTCGAGCATGACAACCTAAGCCCACGAGAGCGCTGGGGTTCCTGGTGCTTGGGTTCAGGTTTCTTACCCGAGCCCATATTTCTTAGATATTTTTTGTATTTTTTTTAAAGGATTTTTATTTGTCCATTCTCGAGGGTTTTTTTTAGTTAATTTTATTTGAATTCATTACTTCTACCCATGTTTGTTTAATGTGATAGCACACTCCAAGATTTCGTTGTTGGAGTGGTAAGTGAAAGCATGTCAAAATTGATCCAATATTTGATTTCTTTAAATGCGGCATGTGTTTGGTCAAGAAAAGAGCAAAACTAAAATTAAGCAGCAAAATTCTAAAAATGGACAGGCAAAACCTCTCTCAAGCCCATGCCCCGAGGGATGTAAAACTGTTCCACCAAGTTTTGTTGCCACGTAGACCTGGTGCCTCCCGGCCCAAACTAATCGGGCCTCCCATTCCTACTTCAGCCCACAACTTTTCCTTTAGCACTCACTAGTCACTTGGTCTGTCTCAATCTTTTTTCAAAGAAAAAAAAATAAAGATGATGCATGTATTTAATAAGACATTGGTAATGTATTTTAAACTATATAAAAAAAAATTATTTGAAAACCAAATCGAATGTATGTATTTAATAAAATAAGTGGTAAATTATATATACTAACAAATATTAAAAACTTTTATGACTAATAAAAAATGAGCAAGTACTTTAAGAAAAAAATGAATATTAAGATATATAATCGTATTATATAAAGAAATCATCAATTTTTTTATTTAATTATATAAAAATAAATTTTTTCTTGTAAAAAAAGTAAGTATTTCATCTCAATTGACAAAAAAAAAATAAATTATAGTATAATTCTTCTTTACCTATTAACAATTTCCAAATAATTTTTTTTTCTTGTGTTCTTGTTATGATAAGAAAATTACAAGTAATTAGAATCAACAAAAAAGTATAGGTAATATGACATAAGGATAAAAAAAAGGGTTTCCATTTAGTTAAAATCATGTTATCTAACTTACATCCTATTTGTTTACTAGAAAATATTTTTTTAAAGTGAATTCCAGGAAAATAAATTATTTTCTGATATTTGGTAATTTAAGTTGGAAAACACTTTCCAGTATTTGGTTATGTCATTGAAAATTAGCTGGAAAATAACTTATTAATGTTTTATTTTTTTCAAGTTTATTAAAATAATGAGGAATAAATCTTACAAATTAAAAAGTTGAATGAGAATGAAATTGAAAAAAAATATAATTTTATAAATTATCTCAAATAAAATAAATAATAATCAAAATAATAGAGATCAAATCTAACAGATAAAAAATTGAATGATAAAGAAATTAAAATAATAATAATTACAATTTTATAAATTATTTCAAATAAAATAAATAACAATTAAAACAATGAAGATCAAATTTGATAGATAAAAAGTTTCAATTAAAAAAATGATAAGAGAAAAGCAAATAACAATCATAAAAATGAGGACCAAAGTTAATATAAAAATCAAATTCTAAGGGATGAAATTGAAAAAAAAATATTCAAAACAAAATATGTATGGCAATTAAAAGTTTAATGATCAAATTTGATACAATCAGCAAATGGGTTAGAAAATAATCTATTTCATTGATGGATCCAATCGTGAAAGAAGCTCATGTGGCCTTAATAATAAGATAACCAATTAAGCCAAAGTGTGTTGACATGAGAGAGCTAATACTATGACTAGGAAATACAAGTTGCAAAAGGAAAACTTGATTTATTGGATAGACTGTTTGAATTAATTGGCTCAAATGGGTTAGAAAAAAACATATTTCATTGGTGGATCCACTCCTGAAAGAAGCTCATGTGGCCTTAATAGTAAGATAACCAATTAAGCTAAACTGTGTTGACATGAGAAAGCTAATACTATGACTAGGAAATACAAGTTGCAAAAGAAAAACTTGATTTATTGGATAGACTGTTTGAATCGGACAAGTGATAAGCAATGCTAGAAGATTATAAAATATGGATCGTAGGCATAGAAATTCAAGGAAAAAACAAGAGGTATAAAAAGGAAAACCAAGTAAGGCAGAAGGACACAAATGACCACTCCAGATTGCTATAAAAAGCTTATTTTCAGCACTTGAAACTACCAATAGATTTGTAACAAGTAAAATTGTAAGCAATAAACCGTAATCATAGATAAATAACTTTGTAGACTGATAAATTAATTCTTTGTGGATATGTTTCAAGCACCTTTTTAGAATATTATTTTGGTTGGTTTATGGATAGAAAAATATTCATCTATATATTTATCAAATTTATGAAAATAATTATACAGTTTCTTTTTATATTTCTAAAGCTTACTGTTTCATTGAGTCTATCTAAAGTGGTATTTAGTAGTGTAGCTGCGGGTGAGTTTTAATTAAATCATAGAAATTTATGTTTGGTTAGGGTTGAAACTGTGTTTTATTTTGATGGGACTCATTAAGAATTGAGGTTGAATCTCGATTTGAAAAAAAAAACAAGATAAACCAGCTACAAGCTTCTCATTTTATTTTCTAGATCCACCAACAAAAACACGTGTAAAGAAGATAGAAGAGAAAAAAAAAACTTTGGAATAACAAACTTTTCAGATAACCATTTCTCTTATACCACCCTACAATGGTTCATCACCTTAATAATTTGTCATCTTAGAAACTGTTGAAAGAATATCCTGTAATGGTTAATCACCTTAATAATTTGTCATCTCAAAAAACATTGAAAGAATACTTTGAAATGGTTTCTTAATTACACAGATTCATCATTTCTCTCCCAAAAATTTCCAAAGCTTTGTTTTCTCTAGCCATCTCATCTCTTCTCTTGTTAAAATTAATTTTCCTTCCTTTTTTCTACCTGATATGTTTCTCCAAGATAGTGATCTTGTAGATCTATTTAAAAATGTATTTTGATTAAGTATTGTTTGTTGCTTACACTGTGAACAATTTTTTCTTTCTTTGATCCTTTAAAATTTAACCTCAATCCATCATTTCTTTGTTTTGTTGTTGCAGAATAGAAAGGAATTAACTACATTTTTTTTATTGTTTCTCATAGTGTCATATCTATTGTTGCAGAATCTATCTATAGATCTGTGTTGGTTTTGGAGACACAACAACAAAAAGACTCCAAAACTAGTTTGGAAATAAGAAGAGAAACTGATGTGAAGTAGATAATGTGTTTCTTTCTTTACAAATATTTAACTAAATACCAAATTTAATTACACAAAAATTAAAGTTTGGGTGCTGTTGATTGTTCTTATTTACAATGTTATAAACTTTGGGTGTTGTGAAGTAGGTTAATTAACCATATGCATTACTGAGTTTGTATGCCGACAGTGTGCATGCTTCTTCCTCTAAAATCTTGTTAAAAATAAATTATTCATACTTAGAAGCTAAGGAATTTGAATACCCAAGGATATGTCCTAATATATTCTTAGAATGACAAGATCTATTTAACAATATGTTCTTTGTCATCTTGTATGAGGGATATGCCAAAAGTGACTTGGATTATGCACCAACAACCCTCGTACCTGTCCTAGCACACTCCTTTTTGTTCTTTTGCCAATTTGCTTTGTTTTAATTGATGGTCTAATAAATAATATGGTCTCAAATTTACCTTATAAAAAAACTGGAACATTGAGATTTTGTTTTGCCTTTTTTATGGGTAATTTCTTAAGCTTTTTTGAAATAATTAATTTTAAAACATTAATTAAAATAATTTGGAGATTGAAATAAATAATTTCATAAGGTTTAGATGATTGGAGAGTATAATATTAAAGCTTTTTTATTATTATTTTTCCCAATGGCTTTAAATAAGGTTAAAATTGACATAAACGAATTACATGGTTTTATGCTACTTCTTGTTTTTGATTTTGTATAATAATAAAGTCATAAGTCAATGGCATTTTTATAAACACTAAACAAGAGGTTGGATCTTGAGACTTTTGAGAAAAAGAGAGGAAATGTAATTTGTAGGTGAATTGTATTGGTGCAATTGATGACATACATGTGCGAGCTTGCATATCAACCGAAAATCATATTTAATTTATCGAAAAAAATATGTACTGACACAAAATATAATGATTACTTGTAATTTTGACATGTAATTCATGTTTATGAGGGCAAGATGAAAAGGCAATGCCCATGCATGATACACGTATTTTTCTTGGGGTTATTGACAATAATAATATAAATTTCCTAAACCACCGAAAGGTAGTTATATGATAAAAATTAAATGCTAACATACATATAATAATTTGCTTTTTTATTTACTAATATTATGATAGATTTAAAATGTTGTTTGTTATTGCATGTAAATACTATTTGGTTGATGCTTGATATCCTAATAAGTATAGGTATTTAGATCCACATAAATGTGATAGATATCCTTTATAAGATTTTAGATGTCGTGGACAACCAAGAAATCATTGAGAAGTATTTAATCGTACACACTCATCTCTACGTAATGTAATAGAATATTTTTTTTGAGTATGGAAATAGAGGTGGAAAATTTTACAAAACATGTCTGTTTATTCATACAAATCACAAGTTCGTATTATAGTAGCATTAATGGCATTACATAATTATATTAAAAGAAGATCGCATGATGATGTAGCATTTGCAGAATTTGATCTCAATCTCAATTTTATTCCTAATGATTTTCTAGCTGGTGTTGCATGCTTAGAAAACCATGAATACTATAAGCTTTTTGGGATGAATTTTGGACGTGATGGAATTGCAAATAGTTTAATAAAACAATAAAAGAAAAATCTTTTCATAAAATATTGTTTATTTCACAATGTAATAATAATTAAATCTACAATATTTCAATTAAAAACCATCAATATTAATATGTCTTTTTAGTCATTTTATTATCAAACCACAATTTGAAAAGCTATTGGGGTGTTTGGGAGTGTGATAGTGATTGCTTTTCAAAGTGTTTTTTATTTGGAAATGAATCAAAATAATATTTTTTTTATTTTAAAAAAATTATTTTTGACATCAACATATCAAATTGATTTGAAAGCACAAAAAATTAATTTGAAGTAAAGAAAAAAATAAAAAAAATTCAAATTTTTTAAAAGTGTTTTTGAAACGTAAAAACAAACAGGGTTTAACTAAATACATTAAACTGTTTTTTGTTCAATATTAATTTTAACCAAACATATATTTTATCGAACCAGCCTCAATTAAAAATATTTTTTATAAAAAAAAATTTTCAAACTAAAATTATAAAAATTATCACAATGTGAAACACACCCAGAAATCTTGATTTTAGAATTCATTAGGGTGGTTTGTTGTTTATATATATATATATATATATATATATATAATCCTTGCATACAATGGTTAGGGAAACGGATGTTATGGCATCGCAGCCCTTTATCAGGAGCAACTTGACGTCCTGTGGCTCAATCCACAGAGAATCCTTGAGCTTTGGACCTTGATACAGGTGCGGTGGGGTTCTTCCAGATATGTGTGCGTCTTGTGAAAGTAATGTACTTTGCCGATTATTTGGGGTAACCAACCTACCTCTCATTTCTAGGAAACCAACAGTAATTAGGCTACTCAACAGTCTACCACTCAATCAATATTATATCTTTTTTTCCAAAAAATTGAGGTGTTATTTGAAATTGTGTTTTAAATAGTGTTTTATAAAAAAATTTACAAATAATAAATTATTTTTATATATTTTTAAATCTTTTTTATATATGACTATCAAAAATAATTTTTTAAAAATTAAAAAACAGTAATTGAGATGTAAAAAAATAACAACATTTTATTAGTCAATTATATCTTTTTGGGAATTGTTCCCAATCTTTTAGGTGTTCTTTATATGTGTGTTTCAAATAGTGTTTTGTGAAATTTAAAAAAAGATTAAATTTTTTTTTATGTTTTTAGATTATTTTAATATATTAATATTAAAAATAATTTTTTTTATAAAAAAAAATGACAACACTTTGTTGGTCAATTACTATTACTCCATGTTAAAATTGGATTTTTTTTTTTTTATCAATTATAAAACTACTAGACTCGTTCGACAAGTATTCCAAACAAGAATAGAAGTTAAATCCGAAATTGGTCTCCCAAAAGTGAAAGTACTAAACTCGTCAACTTCTTGGACCGACGAGCCAATACTTATTGAGAATGTCGACTTCATCATGACAGTGGTCTTCAAGGATGTGGTGTTAGTAAAAATTAAAATTATAAACCCTAAAATTATAGTTCTAAACTATAAAAAAAATAATGAAAAAACTCTTATATTTTTTTAAAAAATTTGAAATTCAATAATATTTTTCTTAAAATAGTTTATAAAGATGTTTAAATACAATAATCAAATCAGAAAAATCTTAATTAAATTGAAAGTCCTAAAAAAAGAATTCAAATATAACAAAGAAAATGAAGCAAATTCTGCGATCCAAATTTGGACATGTTTCTGTCGGATGAAGTTATCTTTTTTAACTTATACAATAATAAGGCTTCTTGAATGTTGTAGTAAAATTTCATAAATTCAACAATCTAATAATTAAAAGTTATAACTTGTTTTGGTAGAAAGATATTTTAACGTTTTTTTGAACTTCTTAGCGTTAAGTGTAATATATATCTGGTTTTCTTGGGATGTGATTTGGATTGTTTTTCAAAATGTTTTTTATTTGAAAATGTATTAAAATAATATTTTTTATTTTTTAAAAATTATTTTTAATATTAATGCATCAAAATAATTTGAAAACACTAAAAAATATTAATTTAAAATAAAATAAAAATAGATTTTTTCAAAAATACTTTTAAAATGCTCTTGACTATGTTAAACTGCATGATAGTCAATTAACCATTGTTATTAAACCCGGCCTGGCGGGTCGACCTGATACCCGGTGGCTGGACCAATCCGAGTTTAATAAAAGACAGGTTGTGGCAACAGCCCGGCCAAACCCAGACGACCCAGCAGGTCGACCTGGGACCTGGTCGACCCGGGCGCACTCGGACAAGACTCAGTTTTTTTTTTTAATGTGGGATTTGAAACTCATTAGTATATATACTCTATGTTCCCAAGAGAAAAGTCATCTTTTTTCAATGTGTGATAAAAAAAACCTTTTGGTTTAAATACTTTAACTTAAAAGAATAATATAGTATCTTTTTTAATGTGGGATTTGAAACCTTTTCGTATATATATTCTATGTTCCCAAGAAAAAAATCATGTTTTTTCAATGTGGGATAAAAAACCTTTTGGTTTAAATACTTCAACTTAAAAGGATAACATAATATCTTTTAAATGTGGGATTTAAAACCCTTTCATATATATATTCTATGTTTCTATGAAAAAAGTTATGTTTTTTCAATGTGGGATTTGAAACCCATTAGTATATATACTCTATGTTCCCAAGAAAAAAATCATATTTTTTCAATGTGGGATAAAAACCTTTTAGTTTAAATACTTCAACTTAAAAGGATAACATAATATCTTTTCAATGTAGGATTTGAAGCCCTTTCATATATATACTCTATGTTCCCATGAAAAAAGTTATGTTTTTTCAATATAGAATTTGAAACCTATTATTATATATATTATATGTTTCTAAGAAAAAAGTTATGTTTTTTCAATGTGGAATAAAAAACTTTTTTTTGTTTAAATACTTCAATTTAAAAGCTTAACATAATATCTTTTTAATGTGGGATAAAAAACTTTTTAAAATATTCTTTTAAATTTCATAATATGTATAATCTATATTTACATGAACTTTTTCATATGAAATATTAAAAATTTATTTTTTTAAATTTTCCCGGGTTAATCCGGGTTGACCCGAGTTGACTCGGGTTGACCCATGAAACCCGGGACCCGGCCCCTTAACCGGGCCGACTCCCGGACCGGGTTTAATAACAATGCAATTAACTAGTATTATCACTCCTGCTACTCCATAGATGAAATTTCAAGTTAATCTTGGAATAAATAAAAGAATGTGTTAACAGTTCTAATTCAGAAACATAAATATGTTGTTTTTGTAAACATGTTGATTACACTGTAGGTAAGTTTACATTACAAGTCAATTTCTAATGCAGTAAAAGAATGCGTTAATATTACAGATGCGTTTTATTATATAATGATTTTTTAAAATGATTTTTTTAATTAAGAAATATCAAATATAAAGAAAAGAAATTAAAGATAAACTATAATAATATCTTTGAAATATTATAAAAATAAAAAATAACTAATATTTAAAAAATATGAACTAAAAAATTTTAAAAGTAAGAGAGAGAAGGTATTAATTTGTCTTTATCTTTTAACGTTGTATTTCTATTACAATTTTGAAATTTATATCATGAAATTATGTGACAAAAAAATTAAATCAAAAGAAAAAATAAAGTTTGAGAATAAAATTAAAAAAAAATAATTCCTCATTATTCGCTACTCGTATGAATAATAAAGTAACATTCTAGTTCTAGTAGTATATTGTATAACAAATAGTGCCTTCAATATTTAGATAAACATTTTCAAATTTATCACCTTTTTATTTCTTTTGAAAAAAAACAAAACTAACAATGGATAATTAAGATTTACAGGTAGACTAATTGGATATAAACTCTTCACAAGATCATTGATGATAGTAGATGACTAGCTGCGCTACATTGTGGTCAAATAAAAAAAATTAATGTAAAAATCCCTTAATAATATTTTAAAAAAATCATTAAGACAATAATATATAGAATTAACTTGATTTAATTAGAGTTAATTTATCAAAGTTATGTTTTGGGATTATGAACTACATTGAGTTCAATAGTTTTTTTAAAAAAATACTAGTTATATAATAAATAAAAAAATCAATTTTTAAAATCAAACAAATATTGAATAAAGAATTGAAAATAACAATTAAATAAAAATTAAATATTAAATGCTAAAATTAAGGGAAAAGGAGAAGACAAAAACAAAAAGTCTAGGCAAGGCATGCTTGTGGAACAAAATTAAATTAATTATTCATTATATTAAAATGTACAAGTAAGAGTTGTTTATAATTTAGCTTTTATATCATCTTGAAACTATTTAATTAGTCATTATAGTTTAAAATTAATTAAATGATGCTTTAATCAGTCTTTTGCCCATGCATTTCAAGTGGTGAATATATTGATTACTATATTTTAATATTGTTTTTAGAAAATAATTATATTTTAACAATTTAAATATATATATATATAATAATAATTAATTTGGTTGCACATATATATTATATTATGTATGTTGTTATAGATATTTTTTAAGGAAAACCAAAAATAAATCGTGATTAGCAATTTAAATATCTAATGTAATAAAATTAAAAACAAATTATTTTAAACTTCTTTGTGCTTATATATTTACATTTTCTCTTATAAGTCATAAATTTTTTTTTATGAAAATGTCACTTGCTTAACAATTTTTTTTTAAAAAATTTTTTTTTAAAAATAAAACATAAAATATCAAGACATTCAGGGATATTTAAGGCATGTTTGGAATTGTGATAGTGATGATGGTTTAAAGTGTTTTTTGCTTAAAAATGCATCAAAATAAAGTTTTTTTATTTTTTAAAAATCATTTTAGATATCAGTATATCAAAATAATTTGAAAACATTAAAAAAATCAAAATTTTTTGAAAAGCGGTGCAAACACTCTCTTAAAAAAAATTTATCATTAATCTATTCTTGTTGAATGGAACCCAATGATACCAAGAGTGCGAGTTTCAATGTTGAAAAGTGATCAAATCTATAATTTTTTCTTTTCTTGTTATTTTCATATAACTTTATCTCTCATCTCTTAAAAATATGGATCGAAAAATAAATAAACTAAAATTTTAGATCAAAATAGAAATTATCAAAAATATATGATTACGTATTTTTTTGCGTTGTTTTTTATATTTCGGTCATTTTATCTTTTAATTTGATATATATTTACCACAATTTCAAGCTTAATTTCATCTAATTAAACCATAAAAAATTCAATTAAAAAAAAAAAACAAAACCCCTCAAAAAAATAAAATCCTTGAGTAGCTTCACTATTCAGTAAAGCTCCATCTGAAAACTCAAAGATGTCCTAGATACTTGAATAAAAAATCAAGAAGAAAGTGACAACGCAAAAACGCCTCTCAATTGCGATTGATTTAAGCTTATGGAGCACATAAAGAGGCTAAGTTAATTGGCCGGCCGGCTCTGGACATCATTAGGTGGGGAAAAAAGAAGAAAAGGAGGCAATTAAAGAACATGATGTCCGCTAATTTAAAGTCCCACATGAACAGCAACATCCCCACCAAACATCCCTTCTTTTTACTCCTCCACTTGCCTTCTCTTATAAGAGCTTGTGGCCATTATTTGGCGCCTAAGCAAAGCTAATATACCATTCCAAGGGCCATCACGCCCACATATGCCGACTGAGTGTATTCTTTATTATTATTATTATTATTATATCAAAGTTAAAAAATTAATTTTAATTCTTTTTAGAAAACGTGAAAAAACTTAGAACAAACCCAAAAAATAAAACCCTGAAAGAACTAAATTTAAAAAAGAGAACTAACTCGTAAAATCTAGAAAATTAAAGCTGCGCTGAAAAAATGCACTAAAATATTTTTCAAAGTTTTTTTTACCCCAGTTTCCTAGAGAATTAAAGCACTACTATTTTTCTGGATAACCCTTAGCTTTTTTTATTATTATTATTAGAAAAAAAAACCAGGTCAAAGGTGCACTGATGGTCCAGCCAATCAGGTTTGGATGGGTTTTACCGGTTTTGATCGATCCTCACAAAGTTCCTTGAGTGTCCAATCATTGACATCAGCCCCAGCTAGTTGGGTGGTTAGATTATTTGGTTTTCGATTAGACCGGCAGCCCCACCACTATTAAGAACTTAGTTCTAGATATTCTATATTCTATATATATTTATTTTAAATTTATTTTTTACTTCAATTATATTATTTTTTTAAGTATAAATATTTTATTTTATACTAGTACTAGTTATGTAGTTTCACAGCTTGCTGTTTTAAATTAGGTAAAAATAAGAAAAATAAATTTATTATAACTAGAGAAATTTTAGGTAACTAAAGAAAAAATTAAATCATTCAAAAATATTCTACATAAGATAAGTTATTTCGTGTTTATTTTAAATGATAAAAATATTTATATACCTTTTATAAAATATATTTATTTTCAACTTATTTTTTACATCAATTATAACTTTTGTTTTGAAAATATAAATATTTTATTTTATACCGGTACTAGTTACTACCATGTAGTGTCACAACTTATGTTTTAAATTAGATAAACATAAGAAAAGTAAATTATCGTATAGTTTTATGATAAATATAAATTTTAACTATTTTTTAGAAATTCTAAGTAAAAAAACTCGATATACTAAAGAAAACAATTAAATCACCCTAAAATATTCTACTTCAAATAAGGTATTTTCTATTTATTTTTAATGATAAAAATATCAATTGTGCTTATATACCATGAGTTTGCCTATACTAATACATATATATGTGTTTTTAAAGATAACTAATTATTAAGCCTCAAGATAATTATTTTGAATCTAAGTTAACAACAAAGTCTAATACTTACTAGTCTAGCAAGATCCGAGATAACGGTAATTGGTAAATTAGGGTTTTTTTCCCTTTTCTTTTGATTATATTTTCTATATTTTTATTTTAGAAGAACAAATTTTTATTTATGTATTTTTCAAAGAAAAACAAAGTTATGCTTGATTTTTTTTTTCCAGACAAAACTCAACTTTCCAGGAACACAACTCTTTTAAGGATTAAACAAAATTTTATTTACATGTCCTTTTTAAGGAAATCACAATCTTTGGACAACAAAGTTAATCTTCGGGACATAACCCTTTTAAAGATTACACCATCTCCAAGTCCATAAGTAACCAACATACATTAGACAATAAAATCCATATAAACTCCATTACAATGCAAGTTTCAATGTAGTCCCATGAACATGTCCATGCGCAAAGAAAAATAGAATATTTATTACAAATAACTCCAGTATAGTTCACGCAAAAATAACACATGGTAAATTAACAATGAAAGACATACAAACCAAACATGAATTCTAGAGTCAAAAATTAACAAATAGGTTACAAATCATTCTCAAATCAATAAATCATACATTGGGATTCAAAATTAACCAACAAGAGCCAAGTGAGTTGGCTGGAATTAGACCAGAGTTACTAGAACAAAGAGAAATAATATCGGTGTGTAAGCCTCGCGTGTTGAAGAACATGTTGGATTGCAGGTGTCATTTGCATATGCTGGCAGGTTAGGGAGGTGCGTTAACCTGCAAATCAACTGCTCCTATTCTCCCTATTTCGTCCTTTACCAACAATGTAGATCAACTCGTCATGTATCGAGAAATCAGGGCAGTGAATGTTGGTGTAGTTTGTAAATGAGTAAAGAAAGAAAAGATGTATATCTTACATTGGACATAAACACTATCTTTTAATATTTATAAGTATGAATTTTTACTGTGTAATAAATTAAACCATAGTGGAAGGACTCTTCTAGTAGACTTTCTAGTGTTATTGTATAGATATTTATAATATCAAAAGATGACACTTGAAACTTAAAACTTAATATGTCAGTGAGATTAATTTGTGATTGTTGAAATAAAATTGAATAATAGTTATTCAGTTTAATTTAAAGTATAACTCTTTTATGAACAGTCATACTATTTTATGAATAATCATAATATTTCATGAATAGTCATGTTGTTTCATGAACAATCATGTTGTGTTATATAGTTTCATGATAAATCACATTATTTTAAGTCTATAAAAACCTGTTACTACATAGAAAATTAAATACAATAAAAATATATATTCTTTTCTTGATCTTATCTTCTTATTTTTTTAGAGGGCTTAGTTATATTCTGGAGATGTTGTCTCTATGTTGGACAAATAAACACTTTTAATATTTTCATGCCTCTAAACCAACTCTATATTTATTTCCATCCTAAATACTTTCTTAAAGTGAGGATGTTGGGAATTTTGGTGAACCTAGGATGTTAAGGTGTGTGTTTTGTTTTTTTTTTCTCTTTGTTGTTCTTGATTAATGCTTTTGCTATAGTCTCTCTCGTAATCTCTTTGTGTAGATATTTATAGTGTTTGCGCTCTGCTTTATTTATAATGCTTGATATATTTTATAGAATATAAAAAATTAAACTGAAAAAATAATATTAGAAAATTTTCTCTAATTTTCTTCTTTATTGTAGATTTCTAATTAATTAATTTTTTTTCTTCAATTTTATTTTTTTCTGATATTTATTTTTATTTTTCTCTTTTGTATAACCTCTGTTATTATTTTATAGTTCCTCATCATCCTAGTTCCCCCTTTTTCTTTCTTTCCTCTAATTCCATCCAATATATATATATCTTTTTATTATTTTTATTTTCATTCATCTATCTTATCACACAAAACAGAATGAACATTGTTTTTTTTAAAAAAACAACAATTGATTGAACTTCATTGTAGATATATTTTTAAATTTTTTTATTTTTTAAAATATATGAAAAAATCATAGGTTAAGAAAATGAGTAATGACATTGTTGAAATTAAAACTAGATATACCTCTCTACATAGATTTTCTCTACTGAATCCAAATTCTTTATTGAGATGAATAAGTGTTAGTGTTGTAATATGATGCAAATTGCTTTTGTAAAAATATTTTTTAAATAATAATACATTAAAATAATATTTTTTA
>Ga0325400_1000403_pt1 | contig 31075 bp, 26 predicted proteins | sample PopdelMetagenome_2_FD_205662 | JGI IMG/M metagenome (GOLD analysis project Ga0325400, IMG submission 205662) | Populus deltoides microbial communities from Bellville, Georgia, United States - Xylem-PdKOR-R1 | ecosystem: Host-associated > Plants > Phyllosphere > Stem > Wood/Secondary xylem...
AGGAGCCAGGTGAGCCGCAACACCGATTGGGCCCATACCGGGTCCACCGCCACCGTGGGGAATACAGAACGTTTTGTGCAGGTTCAGGTGACAAACGTCGGCCCCAATGGCTGCCGGGCTGGTCAGACCAACCTGCGCGTTCATGTTGGCGCCGTCCATGTAAACCTGACCACCGTGCTGGTGAATCGTATCGCAGATTTCCTTGATGCTTTCTTCAAAAACGCCGTGCGTCGATGGGTAAGTTACCATCAGACAGGACAGATCATTGCTGTACTGCTCAGCTTTGGCTTTCAGATCCGCTACGTCGATATTACCGCGTTCGTCGCATTTTACAATAACAACCTTCATACCGGCCATAACAGCGCTGGCAGGGTTGGTACCGTGCGCCGACGAAGGAATCAGGGATACCGTCCGGTGACCGTTGTTCTGGCTTTCGTGGTACGCCCGAATAACCATCAGCCCAGCGTATTCACCCTGCGCCCCGGAGTTCGGTTGCAGAGACATAGCCGCAAAACCGGTGATCTCACAAAGCCAGTCGCTCAGATCACTGATTAACTTTTGGTAGCCGAGTGCCTGATCTTTGGGAGCAAACGGATGCAGACCGCCGAACTCTGGCCACGTCACCGGAATCATTTCGGCCGTTGCGTTCAGTTTCATCGTACAGCTACCCAATGAAATCATCGAGTGAACCAGCGACAAGTCTTTTTCCTCCAGTGAGTGGATATAACGTAGCATCTGGTGCTCGGTATGGTGCTGGTTGAACACCGGATGCGTTAGGTAGGACGACTGGCGAATCAGCCGCTGCGGCCAGTTGATCGACAAGCTTTCTTCGGCGGCATCCAGATCAGCATTAACGCCGAAAACATCTAGCAGCGTAACAACATCCTCAACCGTCTTGGCTTCGTCGAAAGACACACCAACGGTAACATCATCCGGGAAATACCGGAAGTTAATGCCCGCCTTACGGGCCGACTTACGCAGAGAATCTACGTCGTCAACCTTTACCGTGACGGTATCGAAATAATTTTGTGTGATAATCTCGTAGCCTTTCCAGCGCATGGCGGTGGCGAATAGCTTCGTCAGTCCGTGAACGCGCTCGGCAATGGCCCGGAGTCGTTGCGGACCGTGATAAACGGCGTAGCTGCTCGCCATAACTGCCAGCAGAACCTGCGCCGTACAAATGTTGGAGGTTGCCTTTTCCCGACGGATGTGCTGTTCGCGGGTTTGCAGGGCCATCCGGAGCGCCGGGTTGCCGGACGCATCAATCGATACACCGATAATCCGACCCGGAATCTGCCGTTTAAAAGCATCTTTGGTGGCAAAAAAAGCCGCGTGCGGACCGCCATAGCCCATCGGTACACCAAACCGTTGCGCGGTTCCGACGACTACGTCAGCGCCCATTTCACCGGGAGGGGTCAGGAGCGTTAAGCTCAGCAGATCGGCCGCCACGGCAACGAAAGCATTATGCTCGTGAGCCGCTGCAATCAGATCCGTATAGTCGAAAACTTCGCCATCCGAAGCCGGATATTGCAGCAACAGACCGAACAACTCTTCAGCCGTCACGTTAACCTGCTGATGATCACCGACGATAACCTGAATACCCAGGGGCGTGGCACGCGTTTTGATTACGTCAATGGTCTGAGGGTGGCAACGATCCGAAACAAAGAACGTTGAAGCCTTTTTCTTGGCCGCCGGACGCATCGCATACAGCATGTGCATTGCTTCGGCAGCCGCCGTAGCTTCATCCAGCAGCGAGGCATTGGCAATTTCCATACCCGTCAGGTCGATGACCATCGTTTGGTAATTGAGCAAAGCCTCCAGACGGCCCTGGGCAATTTCCGCCTGATAGGGCGTGTAAGCCGTGTACCAGGCCGGGTTCTCCAGAATATTACGCAGGATTACGTTAGGCGTAATCGTGTCGTAATAGCCAGCGCCGATGTACGATTTATAGATTTTATTCTGTTGGGCCAGTGTCTTGAAATCGTGCAAAAACTGATACTCAGATTTTGCTTCCGGCAAATTGAGCGGCTTGTCCAGCCGAATAGCCGCCGGTACTGTCTGGTCGATCAGTTCATCCACCGAAGCAACGCCGATGGTCTGCAGAATGTCGTTGGTTTCAGAAGTGTCGGAGCCGTTGTGTCGGTCTGCGAATTTTTCTTGGTAGTGTAAGTTAATCTTCATTGACAAAGTTGACAACAAGGGATCAAATAGCAAAATTACACGGAAAAGGGGTAGGTACTTGTATCCGTAACAAGTTTAATTTTTAACGAGTTCTGTTAGTTTTAACCCATTTTGCTGGTATATGCGCCGATCTTACTACGAGACAAAGAAATCGATTCGGTGGTTCCTGCAATCCGTTGACGCCGTTACGGATTTTTCTGTCCGTTTACTGCCTGCCCAAAAGCTACCTCCCCGGGCCGATTCTGAGCCTTTTCGGGTCCTCCTGTTAACAATGGGACACTTGGGCGATACGTTGGTTTTTTCCTATATTCTACCCTTGATTCAGGAGCGCTATCCCGGCGCGATCATTGACGTGGTGGCGGGTAGCTGGTGTGACCCCATCTGGCAGCACAATCCTCATGTCCGGCGGGTTATTCACGTGGATCACCTGATCTGCAACCGACGCCCGCTTTCACTGGCGCAAAAATTGGGGATTCACTGGCAAACGAGTTATCAAGCCATTCAGCAATTAAGGGAAGCCGTTTATGATATTTCGCTCGATATTCGCTACGCCGATCCGCCTTCCCATTTTTTACTGCCTTTTATCAAAGCCCGCAAACGGATTGGCATGGGGACGCGTCGGTTTGGTGGTCTGCTGGATGCCGAATTTTTTGTGCCCCAGCGGGGTAGCACATTCCACCACGTAGCCGTTAGTACGCCCCTGTTCAGGGCATTAGGGCTTACGGCCAGTCTGGAAACGCTTAAACCGGTTTTTTACGTTAAGGAAACGGCCCTCGAAACGCTACAGGCAAAACTGAATGCATCCCTAGGCGACCGGTCAGCTATTTTGATCTGTCCCGAAACCGGGATGACCGAAAAAAATATGCCTGCTCAATTCTGGCAACGCTTACTGCTGCGATTGATGACCGAAACGGACGCGGCTGTGGTGTGGAGCGGTCAGAAAGCCGAAACCGCCGATTGGTTGAATAACCCTGATCTGGCGCCTTTCCGGCACCGGCTGGTAAACGCGGTTAGTAAGTTGACGATTGATGACTTGGCGACTCTGGCCAAACACGCCTTGCTGGCGATTACGCTGGATTCGTTCCCGGCCCATCTCTGCCCGATTTTCTGCCCCCTGATTGCCTTCTACAAGAAAAACGGCACAGGGTTTGAGTTTTTTCCGATTGGCAACCAGCCCATCGTGATCATTCATGACCATGCCGAAAGCCGAAACGCGACCCTGCCGCGACCGCATTTCGAAAGCATGTATGTTCAGGACGTGGATGGTGACGAAACGCTACGCCTGACCATCCTGAAAATTAGACAACTCAAAGCCTTGACTGTACAACCATGAAAGATTTTTTGATTAATACGGCGGTTAATTTGCTGGATGCCGTTGGCCTGGATGGCGACCGCATTGGTTTTAAGGCGGCTATTTACTCCTATAAACTAGGGCTAAAAGGGAAAATCGACGCTAGTAAGCCTTATCCCGTAAATTCCATTCAGCTTTATCTGGACGAAAACGACACACTGCAGATTGCGCGTCGGGGCAAGTTTGAAGAACTGGAAACCGACGTTTTGCTCGCTCACGTCAGGGAAGACTCGGTGCTGCTGGACATCGGAGCTAACATTGGTTACTACACCGTACAGGTAGCCCGGAAAGCAACGGCGGGTAAAGTCATCGCGTTTGAACCCGACCCCGCCAACTTCGACCGGTTACAGCGCAATGCGGCTTTAAACGGCGTAAACAACGTTGTGCTCCACAATGCGGCCTTGTCCGACAAGGGGGGTAACATGCGTCTGTACAAGCACCCATTCAACACGGGTGACTACCGGCTTTATAATGACGGCGACTTTGAGGAGTTTGTCGATGTACCGACGCTGCGTCTGGACGATGTGGTAAACGAGCCAGTTGATGTAATCAAAATTGATGTGCAGGGGTTTGAATACTTTGTCATGAAAGGTGGAGAAGCTATGCTGAACCGGTATAAGCCCATGATCCTGACCGAGTTTTGGCCCCGGGGACTCACCAACAGTGGCGTGCAGCCCAAAGCCTACCTGGATCTTCTGGAAACGAAGGGGTATCAGCCTCACCGGGTTGATGAACAGCTGCGAAAAGTGGTCCCAACCGATTACGCTTATTTGAATCAGTTCAGCGCCAAGCCGGTCAATAAATACCTGAATCTGTTGTTTACAGCTGGGGAGCAGGTCTAGTTCCTTACGTTTAGTACCGGTCCGTTAAGGGCATTAAGAAATCGTAACCGGCTATAAATGAGTTGTTAAAAATTAATTGCGCTGGAAACGAAGGAAGTAGATGTAACCGATGCCTACCTTTACCTTTATTGGCGATAAGCTGGTAGAGATATGGCGAACGGACAATCACGCATAGATTCCAATAACACTTACGCGGATTTACACCGGCGTAAGCCCTTCCTTAACCGCTCGGGGAGCGTTGTCTCAATGGCTAAGACCATCCTTAGTGGCGGCCTTATTTTTGTTCCTATCTTTATCTTTTACCGGATCATTTATCAGAACGCCGTCAACGTACCGTTTGATGATGACTTCGAAAGTGCGCTGCAGTTCCTATCCAACTACCTCTACCAAACTCCTACGGCTGTCGGCAAAGTGCGGCTGCTGTTCTCCCAGTTCCACGAGCACCGTATTGTTTTTGACCGACTGGTTTTTCTGGCAGATTATTACCTGGATGGCTATCTGAATTTTCGACACCTGACTTTGATCGGTAACGCATCCATCTTTTTCATTGCCGTTTTGCTCCTTTTGGTCCTGCGCAGAAAAGCGCGGCTTGCCGACGCGCTAGTATTTTTTGTACCGGTCGCTTTTATGCTGTTCCAGTTCCATTACTGGGAGGTGATGATCTGGAGCATGGCGTCACTGCAGAATTTGTACGTTATTGTGTTTGGACTGCTCAGTTTTTACGCGCTGAGCCAGTCGGCGGTTAGCCGGTCGTGGTTTGTGCTGGCTCTTATTGCCGCCCTTGTCGCGACGTTCACCAGCGGAAATGGCCTGTTTGCTTTTATCGTTGGCGTGCCAGTACTCTTGTTCTTAAGGCAACCCAAAAAGCTGATCATCTGGGTAGGGTTGGCCGGGCTGGTGATTGGCTTCTATTTCTGGGGATACGAAAAACCCGGCCAGCATCCGCCCATTTTTGATTCGCTGCTTCATCATACCGCCCAGGCTGTCACGTATTTCTTTGCGGTCACGGGCTCTGTCTTCGCGGCTAGCTCCGATTCTGCCATCCGGGCCGGGAAGTTTTTTGTGCTCTTTTTCGCGTTGCTGGCCGGCTGGCACTCTTTCCGCGGTCAGCTAAAAGCCAATCTAACGCTTTGGGCACTGGTTGTCTTTGTGTACATCAGTTGTCTTTCGTTAACCGCGACCCGTTCGGGATTCGGGGTTGTGCAGGCCTTCAGTCCGCGGTATGGTATTCTGTCCATTCTACTGTTGATTGGTTTGTACCTGCTTACGCTGCAAACGGTGACCAATCGGTACGTAAAAGGGAGCCTGGTCGTTGTATTTGGCGCCATCGCGGTTTTTCTGTTTAAGCAGGCTTACGAGAAAAATGCCGTTCTTCTAACGGGGCGGACCAAACAGCTCCAGTTTTACAACGCATTCTACGTTGACAATCCGGCCGACCAGCCCATTGCCTGGCATGATACGGTCACGGGCAGAGCTATTTTCGCGGATGCGGTAAAAAGAAAGATATATAGCGTTCCAGCCATTACGTTTGAGACACTTAAAAGCAAAGCACAACCCACCCAAAATAGTCCGCTTGTCCCCACCAATACTGTTGTCAGTGAAAGTAGGCCCCACGAAACGCCGACCTATCTTGTTTTTTTTGATGCCTGGGCTTTTCTGAAAGGCGTACCGTCAAATGAGGTTCGGACGGAGGTGATTGCCCAATCGACGGACAACACATATCGTTTTGCGACAGCGCCGACCATCCAGTCGCAGGTGGCAAGTCGTTACCAGGTCGCTGGATACCAGACTTCGGGGTTTGCCTGCGTGATTAAAAAGGGAGATTTGCCGCCCGGTCGTTATGCCGTGTGGCTGGCTCTTACGCACCAGAACCGGACGGTTTACCAGCCGCTGAATCTAGCGTTTGAGGGCGGGCGAAAGCAGGTTTTGTCTCGCTAGAATCCGGCCGACGCGAGGTTTAATCAGGCGAAATAAGGGCTGCGTCAGCGTATTGAGCAGCTTACCGATGGCCGGACCTGCCAGTTGCGTAAAGGGGAGTGAAACCAGACAGTTCTGTAAGATAACGGCGTCTGAGATCTGCCGGTCACCCTGGATAACCCGACGTTTGGCGAGGATTTCCCGCCGGTTAGTCCACAGCCAGGCGTAGGTCCGGAATCGGGCCCGCAAAAAAGAAGGACTACGGAGCGAGTAAGCCCAGGTCATGGCTTCCGTTAAAACCATCGCCGGCAACAGGCGAACGATTGTCTTCCGCGAATACACTTTCAGCAAGGTCAGCAGCCGATTCCGTTCCAGATAATAGAACTTCGTCGGATTCATGCTTAGCTGGTAGTGGTGAATGATTGCCGCCCGGGCCTCGCACCATAACGAATACCCCGCCAGCCGCGCCCGCAGCGATAAATCTGTATCTTCAAAATACATAAAATACGACTCATCAAAGCCCGCCAGCTCGTTCAGGGCCGCCGTAGGCGCTAGAAAAGCGGCCCCAGACAGTAACAATACGGGTTGGAGCGTCGAATAGGCGGTTGCCGGGGTATTCAACCCCCGACAGGTCGTGATGCCTGTATAGTGCATTTCGTTGCCGCAGGCATTGATGGTTCCGTCGCTGTTGAGGAGTTTGGGCGTAATAAACGCATTGGGCAACTGGCGTGCCGTGGCGACTAACTGCTCCAGAGTACCGGGCAGAATTTCGGTATCCGGGTTAAGAAACAGGGTCCAGCGTCCGGTAGCCCGCCGTAAGCCCAGGTTGTTGCCACCCGCGTAACCCGAGTTGGTTGGGTTAACGATGTGGATAACCTGTGGATAACTACTCTGCAGCCACTCCGCCAAGCCATCTTGTCCACCGTTATCCACCACAATAACCTCGTACGAGAACGAAACGGGGTTGTTGTAGATAGTGGGCAGACACCGCTTTAAGTCCGGTAAGCTTTTGTAGGCCACCAGAATAAGGCTAAGAAGGGGCGGGGAGGATAAATAGGCAGCATTCATGGCTCAGTAATGGCTTGGGTGGTGTCGGCAGTTGAGCCTTTTTCTTTTTCCCGAAGCGCCTTGAGTTCGTTCCGCAGGAAAGCCAGCTCATGCGTGAGGCCTTTGATTGACTGCTGCATTTGCGAAATAACAATCGAAAGGTGAACCAGGAAGATAATAATGGCGAAGATGGCCGCCAGAAAGATAAGGGAAGGTGGGTAAAAAACGCCCAGCATCAGCGAAATCTGCTCCAGCCCCCGGCGCCAGATCGAAAAGACAATCAGGATAATTGTGCAGATAATCCAGATAATGGAATACTCCTCGCGCAGCTTACCTTTGATGATCAGCCGGATGATCATAAACATAAAGCCCAGCGCACCGATAATGCTCAGAATCTGGATCTTAATAGGTAGCGTCTCCATAATGGTATGGATTTGTGCGTAAGCGGACATACACAAAAAGTGTACCTAACGTCACTTTCAGCATATAGTAAACGGCCTTGGTCATGGTAATGGACGACACTCCGCCCTGCCGCTCGCGCATGGTTACCGGCACTTCCTGAATGCGGAGTTTGTGCAACCCAAACTGAACAATAGATTCCGGTTCGGGGTACTCGTCCGGGTAATAGTCGTTGACAATCTGAAGGGTCTTCCGGTTAAAGGCGCGGAACCCGGAGGTGCTGTCGTAAATCGTTTTACCAATCAGAAACCGGTTCAACCAGCGGAAGTAGTGAATGCCGGTCCGGCGAAGCGCCGTCGACCGAAAACCGTCGTTACCCAGAAACCGCGAGCCAATCACCACGTCGGCCTGCCCGCTCACAATCGGGTCCAGAATTTTCCGCAGTTCCTCCGCCGGGTGCTGTCCGTCGCCGTCCATCTGAACGGAAATGGTGTAGCTGTTCTGAAAGGCGTACTTGTAGCCCGCGTGCATGGCCCCGCCGATGCCCAGATTAACCGGCAGGTTGAGATACTGGCAATCCAGCTGCCGAATTACGTCCAGCGAGTTATCGGATGAGCAATCGTTCACAACCAGCACATCCAGCGGCCAGTCAAGGCTCGGCTTGATCCGGTTAATTTCGGCCACCACCGAAGCAATGGCCGCTTCTTCGTTGTAGCAGGGTACAACCACCAGTATGCGGGGCAAAGAGGTCAGCATAGCGGTATCAGTCATTGATGCGGTAAATCTGTAAGGCGCCCAGCGTCGTCACGGGCTTCATGCATCGCGTTTCGACGGGTTGCGGTTGTCGGTCGAAAATAATGTACTTAACATTGAGCTGTTTAAAACGGGGTGAACACGGATCCAGGAACACCTGATAGGCGTCTTCGAAGGAGTTGTTGATAACGACCGTATCCGTCTTGCCGTCGATGTACGAGTTGTAAACCGTATGGGCGTAGCGGTTATAGGCCGAATCCCGTTTCATCTGCGGGTCCAGTACCTTAAAGACGTTCCGCGCCGGAATGTACTTAACGCCACTCAGCAAATCGACGCCGGTCGCCGTGACCAGGTAGGAAATATACTGGCTACCGAAGACGACCCATTTTGCCGTTGGGTCCTGCTGGTGAATGTCCTGAACGGCGCGGTACAGTGCGTGCTGCGTGATGGGAGCCAGGCCTTTGGAAACCGGGTTGATTTTGGCGTTGGGCAACAGAAACAGGAGAAGGGCTCCGCAGAAAAGAGCGTTTCGGTAAGGCGGTTGCCAGGTTACCAGCAGCAGCGCACCCAGCGCAGTGAAAAACAAAACCGGCACAATCATCTGGTGCCATTTAAAAAAGCCCTCCGAATCACGAACGTTGACCTGGGCCGCGTACAACAGAAAAGCCAGTACTGCAACGACGCCAAGGGTGGTGTAAATGGCTTTCGTCCGGACGGTGACTGTCGAGAGGTAATGCAGATAAAGCACCGTGAGCAGAACGTTGGCAACCCCGAACGGAATCTGAGTTCGGCGGGTGGGGCTCATGCTCATCAGGGTTAATCTGGCGAGCCATTCCGGGAAGCCAACCTCAATCCAGAGGTAAACGATAATAATAAAAAGGCTCAGGAGGAGCAAAGGCCAGTCGATTTTTCGCGTGGTGGCAAACGCCACACCCAGGCAGGGAATAATGATGGGCGCGAACGTGATATAATGCGCCAGTTCACAGTAGTTCAGCCAGTTCTTGGGAAACTTCGAATCCTGCATCATCCAGGAAAAGTACTCCGAAAACCAGTTGGCAATAAAACCCGTGCCACCAAGCTCGCTGCGTTTACCGGGATAAACAGTATTCATAATGGCGTCGAGCGTGGGCTTAACGTCCCGGTAATAGAGCGAGAAGCAAACCCCAATAAGCACCAGCGCCAACGCGGCCCCCGCCAGTTTAGCGGGCCATTGGCCCAACAGCCGCTTATCGTCGGGATTATTCAGAATATAACCCAGTAACAGAGCCGCCAGAATATAACCCATCGGCAACTCGTACGGCGGGTACAGAATCAACGTGTAATACAGCAGCGACCAGGCCAGCAGAAGGGCGGCCCCCATGATTCTAACCTTATTCTGACTGTATAAAAGATAGACGGCGGCCACAAAAATAAGACTGGCCCCGGCAATCATGCTCGCCGGAATATAAGTCCAGGACTGCGTGCCCGTAGACAGCAGGAGCCAGACGCTGCCAAACACCGAAAGCCAGAAATTATTTCGCGTCAGCAACAGCAGCATGAGCGTGACACCCACCAGCGCCAGGCAAATCCGGATATTCCAGATCCAGGCGTAACCGGCTTCGGCATTGAGCAGAAAGAAACCCCAGAATTCGGGGCGGAAAAGCGTACTGAAGTGGCGCGTCGGAGCGGTCAGAATCGGGGCTTTTTCGCCACCGATGGTTTCGTTGACCGTCGGAAAGTCGCGGTTGATCTGCGACAGAATCCAGGGCGAACCAACGGCGTAATCATCCATGCGAATGGCCCGGGGAGCGCCCGAAATAAGGCCGCGCTTGGGATCAGAGCCATCCGGTAGCAGTTGATTCCACATCGGCAACGAAATAACGTGAATTTTGGCCAGCGTTAAGAGGATAAATAAGCCGAAGCAGATGCCCAGAAACCACTTGAGCCGACGGTCCAGCCGGATCAGTTCCCGGTTATCAGCGGAAACCCCTGCGTCCGGCCGGGGAGTGGACCTGGCCTCGGTGATTGGTGCCGTTACAGGGGGAGAGGAGACCGCCGGTCGGGAGGGATTCCGGGGACCAGCGGGCGAAACGCCTTTATGTTTTTTAGACATAACTTTACAAAAACGGGTAATGGGCTAAGGGCAATTCTCGAACAAGGCCTGATTTGTGCTTGTACAAGTATTGATTATCTGGTTTCTGCAACTTCCGTTCCAGAAGTACATTTATCGGGTTTAATTTACCTTTGAAATTACGCCAAAGAATAAGCTGGTACAAGTGTTGTACCTGATACTCATTGTTTTTATATGCATAACGAATTCAAATGAAGTCAACGGGTGGCAAAATAGCGTTTGTTCTGTTCTCCGTTGCCCTGCTGGTCTATGTGCTGAAAGACATGGCGCTGGGCGATCTGGCGGAGCAGTTTCAAAAGGCGTCCTACGGCTGGACCCTTCCGGTGGCTTTTACCCTATTACTGATGTATGCCTGCCGGGCGTTGCGCTGGCGACTGGTTTTAGAGACATTGGGGTATCGGCCTACGTTACTGCGCACGCTGATTGCCCTGATGGCTGGTAATCTGACCAGCCTGGTTGTTCCCGGCGCGGGTGAACTGACGCGCTGCGGCACCTTGACCCGGACGGATGGTATACCCCTGGCTGAGGGCATTGGGTCCGTGGTAGCCGAGCGGATCGTGGATCTGCTGGCACTACTGCTCCTGATTCTGCTGACGTTCTCCCTCGAATATGCGCGGCTACAGACTTATCTCTACTCGGTGATCAAGCCACGGCTGGCTGATCTGGCTACCTCAGGCGTTTTGTGGATCGGTCTGGGCTTCTTTTTTCTGACCGCTCTGCTCATTTACCGGACAGCCCAAACGCAGCGGGCCAACGGTTTTGTCCAACGCGTACGACGACTGGCTAAGGGCCTGTGGACTGGCTTGTTGAGCATTCGTCGTTTAAAACAGGTTCCGCTTTTTATTGGCCTGACCATCCTGATTTATTTTCTGGCTTTTGCGGCCACGTACCTCGCTTTTTTTGCGATGCCGCAGGCTGACCTGCTCAATCCCCGGATTGCACTCACTATCTTTACACTCAGTACGATGGGTGGATTGGCGGTGCCAACGCAGGGCGGGCTGGGCACTTACCACGCCCTGGCTCGCTGGGTGCTGATGATCTACGGCTTTGGCGGAGCGGAAGGAACGGTGATTGCCACGTTTTTGCACGCGATCCTGACGGGGCTGAATGGTCTCTGGTCGCTCGTTGGCTTTCTGGCGGTTCCTTTTTTGATGAACCACCGCCGGGAAACTATTTCTGAAAACCGACCCGTTGTGTAACCAATAATCCCTTCATCAGCGTCGTTTTTACTACGTAATTTTTAAACCATATGCATTATAAGCTTAGTAGTTTTTGCCTGCTGACCCTGTTAACCGGTCAAATCGGTTACGGACAGACGGCGACCGATTATGCGCGTACCATCCAGGCTGCCGATCTGGAGAAAAATCTGCGGATCCTGGCCGCCGATGATATGCAGGGCCGCGAAACAGGAACGCCCGGTCAGCGCAAAGCGGCTGATTACATTGCCAAACAATTTGCCGCCGAAGGCCTGAAGCCCATCGTTAAGTCCGAGGATGGCAAGACCTCGTACCTGCAACCGTTCAAGCTGTACAAAAAGACTTGGGGTGATTTTTACGTCAAAGCCGGAAAGAACACCTATACGTATCCCAAAGATTTCTACGTCAACGGGCTGTTTGCCGTGATGCAGGAAACGACTTTTCCGACGGTGTTTGCCGGTTACGGCATTGTCAGCGACAAATACGATGATTACGCCAAACTGGACGTGAAGGACAAAGCCGTCGTTATCTTCGAAAGCGAACCCAAAGCGGCCAACGGGACGGTGCTGCTGACCGGTACCGCCGATGCGTCGGACTGGGGCAAGGAAGACGGCTGGCGGAAAAAGGCCATCCTAGCGAAGGACAAAGGAGCCGCGCAGGTCTTTATCGTCTCGCCCGAATCCGGCAAGGCATTCCAGCAGGTGATTGCCCAGCGTAGCGCGATGATGATGCGCTACAACCGGTTGACGTTACGGCCGGCGATGGAAAAAATCGGGGCGGTTGGCACCTTCGTGGTTACGGCCGACATGGCTGCATCGCTGTTGAATACGTCCGCCAGTAAGCTGAAAAGCGCCGAAGATAAAATCGCTAAAACCGGCAAAACTACGGCGGGCACCCTGAAAGGCCAGGTGGTGGTTAAAGCCGAACGCAAGGAAGAGTCGGTTGAAAGCAGTAACGTGGTGGGTTATCTGGAAGGAACCGACAAAAAGGACGAGGTCGTTATTGTGTCGGCCCACTATGACCACATTGGTGTGAACCCCGACGGGCAGGTGAACAACGGCGCCAACGACGACGGCTCCGGAACGGTTTCGGTGCTGGAAATCGCCCAGGCGTTTGCCAAAGCCAAAGCGGAAGGACACGGCCCGCGCCGGAGCCTGCTTTTCCTGACGGTTTCGGGTGAAGAAAAAGGGCTGCTGGGTTCGGAATATTACGCCGACATGAGCCCCGTGCTGCCGCTGGAAAATACCGTTTGCGATTTGAACATCGACATGGTAGGCCGCGTGGATGATCTGCACAATGGCAAATCCGACAATTATATTTATGTGATTGGCTCGGATAAGCTCTCTTCCGACCTGCACAAGATCAGCGAGAACGCCAACCGGCAGTACACAATGCTGGATCTGGATTACAAATACAATGATCCGAGTGATCCGGAGCGCATCTATTACCGTTCCGACCACTACAACTTTGCCAAGCACAAAGTGCCCATTATTTTCTACTTCAACGGCCTGCACCCCGACTACCACCGCCCGACGGATGATGTCGATAAAATCGATTTTAAACTGGCCGAAAAATCCGCCCGACTGGTGTTTTACACCGCTTGGGAAGTAGCAAACCGCGACGAAAAGCTGGTTGTGGATAGCAATAAACCTTAATGGACGTTTGATAGATTGACGTTGGACGTTTGATTATGAGTAGAGTCAAACGTCCAACGTCAATTGTCGAACGGCAATCAACTTACGGCTTGCCTTCTGACAGCTTGCCCGTTTTCGGAGGCATACCGGGCTGCGTGATTTCAAAACCTTCTTTTTGCTTGGCTTCGGCCACGATCCGGCGAACATCGGCCAGCAGTTGCTTGGCATCGTAAACAAGGCCGTCTTTCACGGTGTATTTAACGCCACCGACCCGCGTTACTTCGTTCTTCTCATTCAGGCGAATGGCCCCCGTGCCGTAAAGAACCTTTAGATTCGCCAGTGGATTTTCCTCAACAATCACAAAATCGGCCAGCTTTCCCACTTCAACCGACCCAATCTGATCGGCCATTCCCAGGGCTTCGGCGCCCTTCAGCGTAGCCGCCCGAATCACTTCCAGCGGATGAAAGCCCGCTTCCCGCAGCAGTTCGAGTTCGCGGATGTAGGCAAAGCCGTATAACTGGTAAATAAAGCCCGAGTCTGACCCCGCCGTTACGCGTCCGCCCCGGTTTTTGTATTCGTTGATGAACGCCATCCAAAGCTGATAATTCCGTTTCCAGGTCACTTCCTGTTCGGTACCCCAGTCGTGCCAGTACGACCCGTGCGAAATGCGGCTGGGTCCGTAAAACCGCCAGAGCGCCGGCAGCGTGTAATCGTCATGCCATTCCGCCCGGCGGGTCAGCATCAACTCCCGGTTGGCTTCGTAGATATTGAACGTCGGGTCGATGGTAAAGTCGAGCGCAATCAACTCGTCCATGACCTTGTTCCACTTGTCGGTGCCGGGTTTGGCGGCCTGTTGCCAGAGTTTTCCGGCTTCCTCGAAACGGTTTTGCTCATTGCCGTAGTTATAGTCGGCGGGGTAGTTCTGGATGGTTTTGTCCTCAAACAGGGCTTCGGGCAAGCCGTACCAGTGTTCCATCGAGGTCAGGCCCGCTTTGGCCGTAGCCAGGGCATTCATCCGGGCCACTTCCAGCTGCGCGTGGTGGCAGGCCGACCGTAAGCCCAGCTTTTTATTCTCCTCCAGTGCCGCCCGGAATACCGCCGGTTCAGCCCCGAAAAACTTGATGCCATCTGCCCCGCGTCTGGCATTGTCGCGCACCCAGACGCGGGCCTGTTCCGGCGTTACAATGGGCTCTTTGGCGCCCTGCCCGAAAACAGTATAGGCTTTAATCCGGGGGGCTGTAATTTCGTTACGGTCGCTTTTCGCTCGGTGTTCCAGCACCCAGTCCAGGCCGTTGCTGCACGACGGGTCGCGAATGGTCGTGATGCCGTGGGCCAGCCAGAGCTTGAAGACGTACTCGGCGGGGGTTCCCTGCGCTTTACCGCCAATGTGACCGTGCATATCGATAAAGCCGGGCATCAGGTACATGCCTTCGCAGGTCAGTTCTTTATCACCGGGCTTGGCCTGCGGCCGGCTTTTGGGATCAATCGGGACACCGGGGCTGCCCACCTGTCTGATGGCGGCAATCCGGTTTTTCTCAACCACAATATCAACGGGGCCGATGGGTGGAGCGCCGGTGCTGTTGATGAGCGTTACGCCCCGGATAATCAACCGGCCATTGGCGCTTTCTCCTTCTTTCCGGTCGGGGGCCTTTAGAATCTGGGCGTGCAGCCGAGCCGGGTAAACAGCGGGCCATAGCGAAAGAACAAATAGCCAGGATAGAAATTTATTCATAAATAGGAATCATAAGCGTGAATACCACAATATAAGCAAGATACCCACAGGGTTGGTACATTTAGCGCAAACAACGACCCGGCTACGGCGTTTTACCAATAACGTTCAGAACGATTCGCAGTCAGCTAGTTTGACGTTCGCACCGTTCCTCAACAATTGCTGGACGGGTTGTTATAAAATTGGTAGGTTGCAGCCGACTTGTTTTTCAATCTCTATGAAAATCATCTTTTTGAATTGCCTCCTGTTGCTGATTGTCGTGGCCTGTTCGACTAACTCCGGTAAAGAAGCCGAAAAGGGGGCCAAGGCCGGTCCCACGTATACATTACTGTTTATTGATAAAAGCCGGAGCGTGCACGCCAACCAGGCGTTTGTGACGCAGAAATACAGCCAGGAAATCAACGACATTATTGAACAGAACATCAAAAACGGGGGCGACAAACTGGAGGTATATTTCATTCACGAGAATACATCCAAAGCCCGTGCGCTTTCGCTGACCGCCCGCTCCGTGCTGGAGGTGGCCGAAAATGCCAACGCCACCGATCAGGAAACCGCCCAGACTACGTTTGATTTATCGCTGGGCCGGGAGAAAGCGGCCATGCGCCAGCGGGTGCTACAACAATTGGCCGCCCAGAACGACGACCGGTCGAATCGCGAGACAGACATTCAGGCCAGCTTGCCGGTCATCGCCAAAGCCAACGAAAGTGGCGCGACGGTAAAAGTCTATTACCTGAGCGACATGGTCGAAAGTGTGTATGCTGCAGGACGGCGGGACTTTCATAAAACACCGCCCAAAGACAATAGCCAGGCTGAGCAGTGGGCCAAAGCTGATGCCGAGAAATTGAAGCGGTATACCATTGGTAGTCCGGACATCACGATGGTGCTGCCTTTTGAACCCAATGCGTCGGTTAAGGAAAACAACCCCGCCGTAACCCAGTATTGGCAAACCCTTTTCAGTGAATTGGGAGCCGCCAATGTGGACGAGTTATAATCCCCGGCTATTCTGACTTGTGTTGAATCAGGGGGCCGTCCATCATATTGAGCTGGCCTTCAATCCAGTCCAGTCCGCGACCAATAAGGGCGTGGGCAAACCGGACACGGTTGTCGAAGTCTTCGTTTCCGGTTTCGCCATCCAGCATAAACTGGCGAATCAGCTCAACGTTATCGGTGGTCTGTAACTCGGTGACAATTTCGTCGCTTTCGGTGCGGTACTCCGCAAAGGCGGGCAGGTCAATGTCGAACGTCTGGTGGAATAAATGACCGCGCGCCGTCCGGACGGCGCAGAGGATTCCACTCGCCCGGCTGGTGGCCGGCGCTAAACTGCCTTCCAGTCCACGTTTCAGAACAATGGCCGCGTCAAAATCCGCCATGAGGGCCAGTTCAGCCATTTTCATCTGATACGTGATGTGAAAAACAGACGTAACCAGAATGCGCGCACTGCATGGGTTCAGGACCTTCTCGAGCGTCGCCAGGTAAGGGCGTTTTAAAAGAACACGCCGACGGTCGACCCAGTGATTAAGAGCGGGCGAGAGTGCTTTCTGATCGAGTACCCAGCCAAACGGCGCCGGCGAATTAGCCAGCTCGTGGTTACTCTGCAGCATCGGGCAGCCCAGATGCAAATAAAGATCATGCGCGTTGAGCGTGTGCTTGGGCCCTGGTGTTCGCCCGACCACCGACAGAACGCCGTAGCCACGCTTCTCGAAAAAGTGAGCCAGCAACGGCGTGATCAGGTACGAATGCTCAACGCCGTCGAAGGGTTCTGCCAGCTGCACAAGGGGCCGGTCGACGCAGCTCAACTGCCGAAAACCCGGCGTGATTGTCTCCATCGTTGCGTCGTAGAGCCCTTTGTATTCGTCATTGGTTTCGTGCCTTACCCGCAGGATGCTGACCGCCAGGCCCCGGAAGGTTTCGCATACGGCCTCATCGGAGTACAGAAAATCACCTAATTGATGGGCCTCGCTCGGACTTAACCGGTGGTTCCGAACGAGCTTGGTTGCAATCGGGAATAAACTGGCAGGCAGATCGGGGCAGACCTTATTGATGAAGAAAGTTGCATGGGAAAAGGCCTCTTTACCATAAATAGCTTCCAGCGTTCGCTCTTCGGGCGTTGGCCCTTTTGCCAGCAAAGCACCCAGAAACGCCCCGACTTGTAGCGGGTCGCCCTGACCGGTCATCAAAACCTGCCTGCATTCTTCGAGCAACTCGGTTGGTAACGGTTTACTCCCGTTTTTACCAATACCAATGTACTTGATTCCCCGGCCTAAAGCGGTGGTTGCCGGATCAATGAGGGAGTATATAGTAGCCATTTAGTAGGGCCGTCTGATTATAAATTGAAATTACTAAACGAATCCATTATTCATAAGTTAAATCAGTATTAATTGTTTATTAAACTCTTTATATTGAAATTAATAGTATACAAATCATCAATATTGCAGAATTTAATAGCGTTTTAATGCCAAAAATCAATAATTGATTTGTTTTATAAATAAGTAAAGTTACTCTATTTCTTGTTAGAAATTGACTATATTATATAAGGATACTTCAAATAATGTATACTCTAATTAGGGCAGAATAAAATAGAAATCAAGCAAACGGTCTTTAAAAGAAAGCACTTACCTGAAACGCAGACGGCGTTTGTGCCATGAACGGGGAACCCGTTCCCAGCGGTGACTCAGAAACAGAAAAACAACGAGAGACGACAGGACGCCAATCAGGGATCCCACAAAAACGTCTTCCACAAAATGCTGGAACAGGTAAACCCGGGAGTAAGCCACCAGAGCAGCCAGTAAAACAAATAACCAGCCTCGTTCTTTACGCTCATCCAGGAGCGCCAGAAGGCAGAAAACCGCGAAAGCCGACGTAGAGTGTCCCGACGGGAAGCTGTTATAACTGTGAATCTGTAGCCCTTTGATTACCCGGTATTCCCATTCCGAATGCTCGAAGAACTTCACCGGCCGCAAAGAATTCGGAAAAGCCAGATGCTTTAATCCCTGGGCAATCAGGGTTGACAGGGCAAAAGACGCCAGGCCCATCGCTGCGTAACGAAAAGACCGGAAAGCCAGTACGACAATGACAATAACAAAGAAAGCGCCGTCGCCCAGGTTGGTTATGTTGGAAAAAAAGAAATCGGCGGCTTCGTTATAATGGCCGTTGACCCAGTGCATCATGTCGTCCTTGGTGTAAAAAAGCATGAGCACACTCACCGTCAAAAAGAGGATCAGGTAAGGCAGAAAGAAGTACCGATTGGCGATGAGCAGTCGTGTCATAAACAAAAATCGAACACAATGATAAAGCCTCCGCTTTTAACGAAAAACAGGTGTTTCTTTTTTAACGACTTTTTGATTGTTCGCTCAGCGTAGAATCAGAACCCGAGCGCAGGTTAAAAGATGATAAAATGAAGGACTGCGATCGTCTAAATCGTAGTTAATCTTTTGTGATTCAGAAATAGTTCGTAACTTTGCGGACTATTTTTGGAGACAGTGGAGAAGGAGTTGATTAAATACGACATCCAGATCTTTGGGCTGGAAAACAAATCGTACGAATACGATTTCGAATCGAACGATGCTTTCTTCAGTGCGCTAGAGCAGGACCTGATTCAACACGGTTCGTGCCGGACGCACTTGGTACTGGAAAAATCGTCGACGATGATTCAGTTGACGTTCCACATTCAGGGAACAGTTGAACTGACGTGTGATCGTAGTCTCGAACCATTTGACGAGCCCATTGCTATTCGGCAGCAGTTATTTTTAAAGTTTGCTGACCGGGCCGAGGAGTTGACCGATGAAATTGAGTTAATCCCGTGGGATACGGCACAGATTAACGTAGCCCGCTACATCTTTGATTTTATCGTCCTGGCTCTGCCGATGAAGAAACTGCATCCCCGCTTCCGGCAGGAAGAAAACGACGAGGATGACGACGAAGAGGGTAAAATGGTGTACCGTTCTGAGCCGGAGGTATCCGACGAAGAAACCGGCGAACCGCCAATTGACCCACGCTGGGAAGCGTTACGGAAACTGAATAACAATTAGTGTGGCCGGCTTCAGTAAGGTCTTAAACGACTAGAGCCGATGCACTTCAAGATTAAATCTAATAAACGATAAAAACTGCAAATTGATACTGAGTTATGGCACACCCCAAACGAAGACACTCAAGCACCCGGCGTGACAAGCGCAGAACCCATGACAAATTAACGGCCAAGGCGCTGTCTATCGATAGCACAACCGGTGAAATCCACGTTCGTCACCACGCTCACGTGTACGAAGGTAATCTTTATTACAAAGGAAAGGTTATTATCGAAAATTACGCACCTACTGCCTGATAGCGAGCGTATTATAAAAAAGTATTTCACAGGAGTCTGTATTAGATGAACGTGAAATACTTTTTTATTGCCTGCCAACTGCTATTTTTACACCTGCATTAACCATTCGGCGTACCAAACCTGATTCAATGAAAATTGCAGTCGACGCAATGGGCGGTGATTTTGCTCCGGAAGCCATCGTAGAAGGAGTGGTAATGGCCGCTAAAGATTTATCGGATGATGTAACCATCGTACTGGTGGGGCAACAGCCTTTAATTGAGGATCTTCTTCGTAAATATAATTACACCGGTTCAGCGGCATCGGCGGATTGGGAAGGCATTGAGATTGTACATGCCGAAGACGTAATAGAAATGGGTGAGCACCCAACCAAGGCGCTTTCACAGAAACCCAATTCCAGCATTGGAGTTGGGTTTAAACTTTTACGGGATCGGGCGGTGGATGCGTTCTGCGGAGCGGGTAATACGGGCGCAATGCACGTAGGTGCCCTGTTCAGCATTAAAGCCATCGAAGGGATCATTCGTCCCTGCATTGCTGGATTCGTGCCCCAGGTCGACGGAACCTATGCCATCATGCTCGACATTGGCGCCAATGCTGACTGCAAACCCGAGATGCTCGAACAGTTCGGTGAAATCGGTTCCATCTACGCGCAGTATACCCTCGGCATCGATAATCCGCGGGTAGCCCTGATGAACATCGGCGAGGAAGAGCAGAAAGGATCGGTGGTTGTTCAGGCAACCTATCAATTGCTTCAGAAAAATTCGAAGATTAACTTCATCGGCAATATCGAGGGAGGGGACTTATTCCGTAACCAGGCTGATGTGATTGTCACGGATGGCTTTACGGGCAATATCCTGTTTAAGATGGGTGAGTCGCTGTACACGATTACGAAAGAAGTAGGTCTGAGCCACGAATTTTTCGATAAAACCAATTACGAATCCGTCGGTGGCAGTCCGATTGTCGGCGTTAACGGCAACGTTATTATCGCGCACGGCATTTCGTCACCACTGGCTATTAAAAATATGCTTAGTCTGGCAAAAAGACAGGTCGAATCAAACGCCTATATTAAAATTGCTCAGGCTCTAAGTTGAGAGTATTGTACCACCGCACTATGACCACCATCAGAGCAGCCATTACGGGAGTTCACGGATATGTACCAGACTATATCTTGACCAACGCCGAGTTGGAAAAAATGGTGGATACCAGTGATGAATGGATTACGACCCGGACTGGTATTAAAGAACGCCGGATTTTAAAAGGAGAAGGGTTGGGAACGTCCCATATGGGCGCCAAAGCCGTAGAAGGCCTGTTGTCGAAACTGGGAACCGCTCCGTCGGAAGTCGACCTGCTGATTTGCGCCACCACTACGCCGGATTATGTTTTTCCCTCAACGGCTAATCTGATCTGTGATATGGTGGGTATCCGGTCCGTGGGTAGTTTTGATGTACAGGCTGCCTGCTCCGGATTTCTGTACGCAGTAACCATTGGCTCCCAGTTTATTGAAACGGGAAAATATAAAAAGGTTGTTGTTGTCGGGGCCGACAAAATGTCGAGCATTGTTGACTACACCGACCGGACCACCTGTATTCTGTTCGGGGACGGCGCCGGCGCTATAATGCTGGAGCCCAACGAAGATGGCAACGGTATTGTCGATTCGCTTATTCGTTCGGACGGGGTTGGTCAAAATCACCTGTTTCAGAAAGCCGGCGGAAGTCGTTATCCGCCCAGCAAGGAGACGATTGACAACCGGTGGCATTATGTCTACCAGGACGGCCCATCGGTGTTTAAGTTCGCCGTTAAGAACATGGCCGACGTGTCGGCTGAGATCATGGAACGCAATGGCCTGAAAGGCGACGATATTGCCTGGCTGGTGCCGCACCAGGCCAACAAGCGAATCATCGAAGCCACGGCCCACCGGATGGATATCAGCATGGATAAAGTCATGCTCAATATTCACAGGTATGGTAACACAACGGCGGCTACCATCCCGCTTTGTCTGTTCGACTACGAATCGCAGTTGAGCAAGGGGGACAATCTGGTGCTGGCAGCCTTCGGGGGCGGTTTCACCTGGGGCGCGATCTATCTCAAGTGGGCTTATTAAAGAGCCCTGGATGCATCACCTGCAACGGCCAGCCGATGACAGGTAAATTAAGACTGAACACTCAAATCAATGAAGCCACCGGGAGTTGTAATTAGCGGCTCCCCACTGGCGTTATACTTATTCGCATCATGGCAACGACCGCAGACATTCGGAACGGACTAGTCATTAATTTTAACCACGACTTATTCCAGATCGTTGAATTCCAACACGTAAAGCCGGGCAAGGGCGCTGCTTTCGTACGGACGAAACTGAGAAGCCTCACTTCGGGCAAAGTCCTGGATAACACATTCAACTCCGGGGTAACCATTTACCCCGTGCGGGTGGAACGTCGCAAGTTTCAGTTTTTGTACAAAGACGAAACCGGCTACAACTTCATGGACAACGAAACCTTCGACCAGATCAACCTGAGTGATAAACTGGTGGAAGCGGCCGACCTGATGAAGGAAGGTCAGGAAGTTGAAATCCTGATCAATGCCGAGACGGACACGCCTTTGTCGTGCGAACTGCCGCCTTTTGTTGAACTGGAAGTAACCTATGCCGAGCCAGGCATTCGGGGCGATACGGCCAACAGCCCCAAGAAGAAAGTAGAAGTTGCCACGGGCGCTACCATCATGGTACCGCTGTTTATCGAACAGGGCGACAAAATCCGGGTCGACACCCGCACGTACGATTACGTAGAACGAGTGAAATAACAGTCCGAAGAAATCAGTCGTTGACTTTTGACTGAAGGCCATCAGTTCATGGCTCTATAGACTAACCCATATGGAAACAAGAGATATACAGGAGCTCATTAACTTTATCGCGCAGTCCGGCCTGGACGAGGTCAACATTGAGACGGCCGATCTGAAGATTAACGTGAAGCGCTACGGCCAGACTCCGGCGGTAACTACGGTTGCTGCAACGCCCGCTTCCGCCCCCAGCCCCGTTGTACCGGTTCAGCACGTGCCGACACCCACCCCTGCCGCAGCATCGGGCCCTGTAGCACCTCCGCCGAGCAGCGATACCTCCAACTACATAACGATAAAGTCGCCCATGATCGGGACCTTCTATCGTTCATCCGGACCGACCTCAGGCGTGTTTGTCGAAGTTGGCGATGACGTGAAACCGGGTAAGGTGGTTTGTATCATTGAGGCCATGAAGCTGTTCAATGAAATTGAGTCGGAAATATCCGGTCGTATCGTCAAAGTGTTAGTGGAAAACGCCACGCCGGTTGAGTACGATCAGCCGTTATTCCTTGTTGAACCGGTTTAATTTTGATTGCTGACCCGACGTTTGCCCGCTTTTCGGGCAAAGCGATCCGGCATCAGTCGTCAAATGTCCCAGAATTCCATGTTCAAGAAAATACTTATTGCCAATCGGGGCGAAATCGCGCTGCGAATCATCCGGACCTGCCGGGAGATGGGCATCAAGACGGTGGCCGTTTATTCAACCGCCGACCGCGATAGCCTGCACGTACGCTTTGCCGACGAAGCTGTCTGCATTGGTCCGCCCCCCAGCGGCCAGTCGTATTTAAACATCCCCAACATTATTTCTGCCGCCGAGGTGACCAGTGCTGATGCCATTCACCCAGGCTACGGCTTTTTGTCGGAGAACGCCGAATTCTCGCAGATCTGCGAAGATTACGGAATCAAGTTCATCGGAGCGACCGCCGAGCAGATCAACGCGATGGGCGACAAGGCAACCGCCAAAGCAACCATGAAACTGGCCGGTGTCCCGGTCATTCCGGGTTCGGAAGGGTTGCTGGAGTCCATTGAAGAAGGCAAGGAACTGGCCGCCGAAATGGGTTATCCGGTTATCATCAAAGCGACCGCCGGGGGTGGTGGCCGGGGTATGCGGATCATCCGGGCCGAAGGTGATTTTGAAAAAGCCTGGAATGACGCCAAGATGGAAGCGGGAGCCGCGTTTGGTAACGATGGTCTGTACCTCGAAAAGTACGTGGAAGATCCTCGTCACATCGAGATTCAGATCGTAGGCGACCAATACGGCAAAGTCTGTCACTTGTCGGAGCGCGACTGTTCAATCCAGCGCCGGCACCAGAAGCTGGTTGAAGAAACACCTTCGCCAATCATTAGCTCCGAATTACGGGAGCGCATGGGCGAAGCGGCAATCAAAGGCGCGTCGGCCATCGGCTACGAAGGCGCAGGAACCATTGAGTTTCTGGTCGACAAATACGGCGATTTCTACTTCATGGAGATGAACACCCGGATTCAGGTAGAACACCCCATCACGGAAGAGGTAACCGACTTTGACCTGATCAAAGAGCAAATCAAGGTGGCGGCCGGCGTGCCTATTTCGGGCCGGAGCTATTTTCCAAAAGTGTACGCAATGGAATGCCGGATTAACGCCGAAGACCCGGCGAACGGTTTCCGGCCTTCACCGGGTAAGATCACGACGCTGCATTTCCCCGGTGGGCACGGCGTTCGGATTGATAGCCATGTCTATAGCGGGTACACCATTCCGCCGAATTACGATTCCATGATTGCCAAAGTAATCGTGTCTGGGCAGTCCCGCGAAGAAGTGATTACCCGCATGAAGCGCGCCCTGCAGGAATTTGTTATTGAAGGGATCAAAACCACAATTCCGTTCCATATTAAACTGATGGATGATTCCCGATTCCAATCCGGTCACTTTACGACGGCCTTTCTGGAAGGGTTTGACTTCTCTACGCTATAAGGCCAATCAAGAGCCATTGAAAAAGCCGGTCGCTGGAAACAGCGACCGGCTTTTTTGTTTATCTTCCATTTGTTACCAATTTAGGATAAATAGAAAGTTAATGCTCAGCGAATCGGTTATTCTTGGCAAATACGTTCGTAATTTTCAGAAGTTAAGACAAGGAGGTACTCGCTACGGCAAAGCGCCCCATAAGCCTGTCTTCCTGCTTACCCTTATTGAGTTAATTGAAAAAGGGATTATCGTTGCCAATCGGATAAGCGTTACGCCTGAACTGGTGGCGACTTTTAAAGAGAACTTTGCTTTATTGGTTAAGGCGGCTCTACAGGATGATTTTACGCAGCCCTTTTTCTACCTGCAAAGTGAAAAGTTCTGGTTTCTCCGCCCAAAAGCGGGTGCGACCATCGATTCTCACTTAAAGAGCGTTCAAACGCTGAGCGACCGGCTGGATTACGCTTATTTGGCCGACGACCTTTTTAGCTTACTCACGCAACCGGCGCCCCGGCTTCAACTGAGACAGGTACTACTGAACACATACTTTGAAGATACGCAGCAGGAATTTTTGCGTATGAAAAAAGACAGCCCAAGCTATTTGCAGGCGCTGGAAACCCAGGTATTGAACGAGCCGGCGCCTGCTTATTCGATTCTACAGCCTAGCGACGATGAAGAAACCCGGTTTGTTCGGGGCGGATTGTTTAAGAGGCTGGTGCCCAGAGTGTACGATTTCACCTGTGCTATTTCGGGACTAAAGGTAATTACTTCAGACGGTTCATCGCTGGTAGAAGCCTGCCACATCGTACCAATCAGTATTTCCGGTGACGATAAAGTGACCAACGGAATGGCGCTTTGCCCGAATCTGCATACCGCGTTCGACCGGGGAATGATCGGAATCGATGAACAGCTTCGTGTGCGAGTTTCGTCCCAACTGGCCGAAAACAGGGCCAGTTCCTATAATCTGGGACAGTTTCATGGCAAGCCATTGCGGTTGCCCTTCGGAGCGATACACTTTCCCTGCCGAGATAATTTTCGATGGCACTGGCGGGAGCGGTTCAGGCAGTAGATTAGATTAGGTTTGTTCTTTATCAAATTGCTATTCGATGAAGTAGGCGGTCAACGCGCATTTTCATTGAGTAGTAACCGGCAAGGGTTATCCGTAATTTGTATTGCAATCCTTTACCAAATTGTAATTGAATCGAGTAATCCTGCTCTTAATTTCCAAGCCTAAGCCCTTCCTACGATGAATCACCTCCAAACCGCCGATTACGCGGTGTTCCTGCTTTATTTTGTCATTGTCTCCGGTTATGGTTACTGGGTCTACCAGCGGAAAAAGAGCACCGAGACCAATACCAAGGATTTCTTCCTGGCCGAAGGGTCGTTAACCTGGTGGGCCATTGGCTCGTCACTGATTGCCTCTAACATTTCCGCCGAGCACTTCATCGGCATGGCCGGTTCGGGTTTTGCAATGGGGCTGGCCATTTCCTCCTACGAATGGGTTGCCGCGATGGTGCTCGTGATTGTGGCCGTTTACTTTATTCCAATCTACCTGAAAAACCACATCTACACCATGCCGCAGTTCCTGGCGCAGCGGTATAACAACACAGTTAGTACGATTCTGGCGGTGTTCTGGCTGGTGGTTTACGTGGTGGTCAATCTAACGTCTATTCTTTACCTCGGCGCCGTGGCGATTGAGTCGCTGGCGGGCATTTCGTTCACGACCTGCACCATTGGTCTGGCCGTCTTTGCTATCTTTATCACGCTGGGCGGGATGAAAGTGATTGGCTACACGGATGTGATTCAAGTCGTTATTTTAGTCGCTGGCGGGCTGGTCGTTACCTACCTGGCGCTGGACCTGGTGGCCCAGAAAGTTGGCGTCGATGGAGCCTGGAATGGGTTACTATCGCTCCAGAAACAAGCCGATACGCATTTTCACATGTACTTCGAGCAGAACCACCCGCAGTACAACACCTTGCCGGGTCTGTCTCTTATTTTAGGTGGGATGTGGATCAACAACCTGTCGTACTGGGGCTGTAACCAGTACATCGTGCAACGCGCTTTGGGGGCTGACCTGAAAACGGCCCGGAGCGGAATTCTGTTTGCGGCTTTCCTGAAGCTGTTTATTCCCCTGATTGTGGTTATTCCGGGTATTGCGGCTTATGTGTTGTACCAGAATGGGACTTTTCACGATGCCATGATGGGCGCGAACGGGGCGGTCAGACCCGATAATGCATATCCGGTGCTGATGAACCTGCTCCCAACCGGAATGAAAGGACTGGCATTTGCCGCGCTGACGGCTGCCGTAGTGGCCTCGCTCGCGGGCAAATGCAACAGCATCTCAACCATCTTTACGCTCGACATTTACAAAAAATACATGAACAAGGACGCGTCCGAGCAGAAGCTGGTGCGCGTCGGTCGCTGGGCCGTGGTGGCTTCGTTTGCGGTAGCGATTGTCATTGCGCCCATGCTGCGCTCGTTTGATCAGGTTTATCAGTACATTCAGGAGTATACCAACTTTATCACGCCCGGCGTATTTGCGATTTTCCTGCTCGGCTTTTTCTGGAAACGAGCCACAACCCGCGCGGCTTTAGCCGTGGCGATTGTGAGTATTCCGCTGTCAACGCTGCTTAAATTCTGGCCCGAAACCATGAACCTCTTCGGGATCCAGGCGGGTGAAATTCCGTTCCTGCACCGGACAATGTGGGTGTTTTGTCTGAATGTGGCCCTAATGGTGATTGTCACGCTGACGGACCCGGCCAGCCGAAGCCACGAAAAAGGGTTGGAAATCGATCAGCGTATGTTCCGCGTCACTCCGTCTTTTGTGGCCGGATCCGTGGCAATTGTTGGCATTCTGACCGTCTTGTACACGGCTTTCTGGTGATCGGCGGTCACGGGTAAACGAACGCCTGGACAGAGCCAAAGCCTTTTCTTTGTATTTTAGGCTGTCCATCCATCGGCGGTCGCTATGCTCCTGACTTTTATTGCGCTTTATCTCTTATCCAACATTGCCATTGGGGCCTGGGCGGCCCGGCGTGTAACCAGCACGCAGGATTTTGTGCTGGCGGGGCGGAGCTTACCGCTGATGCTGGCGGCTTCGGCAACGTTTGCTACCTGGTTTGGCTCGGAGACGATCATGGGCGCTCCGGCTATTTTCGTCGAAGGGGGCGTTTTAGCCATCATTGAAGAGCCGTTCGGATCGGCGTTGTGTTTGTTCCTGGTTGGCGCGTTTTATGCCCGGCCGCTGTATCGGCTGGGCATAACTACGTTCAGTGATTATTTTCGGATTCGCTTCGGGCGGTCAGCCGAGCTGATTTCGGCCCTCCTGATTATTCCTTCCTATTTTAGCTGGATAGCCGCTCAGTTCATTGCCATTGGCATTGTCCTGAATATGGTAACCGGCCTGCCTACGTTCTGGTGCATTGTCTCCAGCGCCACAATTGTGATGGTTTATACCCTGATGGGCGGGATGTGGTCGATCTCCATCACGGATTTTGTGCACAACATCATCATTATCATCGCGCTGGTTATCATTGCCGTTCTGCTGTATCGACAGAGTGGTGGACTGGCGGTTATTGTTGGGCAGACCCGACCCGGTTTCTTCCGCTTTTTTCCGCCCCTGACTTTAAAAGACAGTATGGAGTGGATAGCGGCCTGGATGACCATTGGTCTGGGATCCATTCCGCAGCAGGATATTTTCCAGCGCGTAATGGCGGCCAAAGACGAAAAGACGACGGTTAAGGCGTCGTATTGGGCGTCGTTCCTGTACATCACCGTCGCCATGTTACCGCTCTTTATTGGTTTAACCGGCAAGCTGCTTTACCCGGATTTAAGCGGTGACAATCAAATGCTGATTCCGAACATGGTGCTGCGGCAGGGCAGTTTACCGCTCCAGATTCTGTTTTTTGGCGCCTTGTTATCGGCCATCCTGAGCGTATCCAGCGGGGCTATCCTCGCGCCCGCAACGGTGTTTGGGGAAAATATCTTCCGCTTCTTTCGCCCCGGCGTTACCGATGGGGCGATGCTGCGCATCATCCGGCTGGCGGTAGTCGTTATTACGCTCATCTGCGTTTGGATGACGGCTACCCGGGACGTTAACATCTTCGACCTCGTCGGAGAATCGTCGGCGTTCAGTCTGGTGTCGCTGTTTGTACCCCTGACGGCGGGGCTTTACTGGAAGCGTGCCAATAACCTCGGCTGCCTGCTTTCCATGCTTGTTGGCTTTATTGTCTGGGGCCTTTGCCTATGGCTCGACACGGCTTACCCGGCCATGCTTTACGGTCTGCTGGCAAGCACCCTCGGGATGATTGCCGGCGCTTTTATGCGAAATACACCTGAGGAATCTTCCCGATATAACCCAGCGGCTCCCCGCCCATCTGCCAGTCCTGAATAAACAGGCCTACGTTGGGATACAGATTAAGTCTGGCCAGTTCGTTTAGTGGTTTCCAGACTACCGCCAGAGCCGTCGTTTCATCCGGGTTAAGCCGGGGGAGTCCGCCCACTAGCTGGCCGTGAAAGACGCAGTGTAAAACGTCGTTTTTTACCTCATCAAGCAGTACTTCGCCACCGAGCACCATAGGACCCACCTCGACCGAAATACCTAGCTCTTCGTCCAGTTCCCGAGCCAGCGTCTGCGGTAAGGTTTCGCCCCGGTCAGGATTACCACCGGGCAGCGCATACACATCTGCGTCACCATAGCGGTAATGCATGAGCAAAAGATGATTGTTCTCAATCAGGAGCAGCGAGGGACGTACGTTCATTCGTGTAAAAAGACTTAGTCAAGTCGGTAAAATACGAGGAAGCTGGTACTTTTACACCTATTACCATCAAACCTGATTGTACGAATGAAACGATTACTTCTTTTATCCCTGCTGGGTCTGCTGTTGATCACGGCAGGTAAAGCAGCTAAAGCCCCCAAGGATGCCATTCTGGTGTTTTCCAAAACGAAAGGTTTTCGGCATAAGTCCATCGAAGTCGGTAAGACGGCCCTGTTTAAACTTGGTCAGGAGAATAACTTTCGGGTGGACACCACCGAAAATGCCGATGCCTTTACCGCCGACAATCTGAAAAAATACAAAGCCGTCGTTTTCCTCAGCACAACGGGTGATGTGCTGGATGAAGCTCAGCAAAAGGCTTTCGAGCAGTACATCAAAAAAGGAGGGGGGTATGTGGGCATCCACGCGGCTGCTGATACCGAATACGAATGGCCCTGGTATAACCAGCTGGTTGGTGCTTACTTTCTGAGCCACCCCAAACAGCAGGACGCCGTTATTGATATTGTCGACAAAAAACACCTGTCAACGAAGATGCTGCCTGATCACTGGAAGCGCTACGATGAGTGGTATAATTACAAAAGCATCCAGCCCGGAATCAACGTACTGGGTAAATTGGACGAAAGTACGTACCAGGGCGGAGAGAATAAGGGAAATCACCCGTTCATCTGGTATCGGGCGTTCGACGGAGGCCGCTCATTCTACACGGGTGGTGGGCACACTGACGAATCGTACAGCGATCCGACTTTCCTGCAGCACGTACTGGGCGGTATCAAGTACGCAATGGGTAAAAAGAAATAAACGCTGATCAAATAAGCGAAAAAGGCTGCGCCGGATTTTAAACCCGGCGCAGCCTTTTTTATGGGCACTGTAAATCCTTCGCCCTGCTTTAACTGATCTGCACTTTGCGGCCATTATCCGCAGCCTGATAAATGGCCTGCATAATTTTCACGTCCTGCATTCCTTCTTCACCGGTGATGTGTTTTGGCAGCTGCTGACCATCCAGTAACACTTTACAAACGCCGTCGAGGTGAGCCGTCTGGTGGTGGACAATCGGTTTATCAATAGGCCCTTTGCTCGTCATGCCTTTCAATGGCCCATAGCCGTAAGCGGGCTCAAGCTTAAACCAGCCGTTCTCGGCCGAGGCATACAGCCGTTCGACACCTGCGCTGTAGCTGGTTGTGGAGTTCGACGTAGCGCCACTCGGGAACTGGAACTGCCAGTAAAGCGTCTCCTCCACATCTTTAAATTTCTGCGGGTCCGTTTTGGGCGCATACTGGGCCGTTACCGATAAGGGTTCTTCGCCCGTTACCAGCCGAACGCCCTGAATGGCGTAGATGCCGACGTCCATCAACGGGCCACCGCCCGCCATTGATTTCTTCAGACGCCACTGGTTCGGGTCGCCCGCCCGGAAGCCGTCGCTGGCTTCGAGGAACTTCAGATTACCAAATACTTTCTCGCGGCCCAGTCGCATGACCTCCTGCGTGAATGGCTCATAATGGAGCCGGTAACCAATGGCGAGCTGACGATTGGCTTTCTTGCAGGCATCAATCATCGACTGGCATTCCTTAACCGTGATGGCCATTGGTTTTTCGCAGATCACGTGTTTACCGGCCTGAGCCGCCCGAATGACGTATTCGGCATGCATGCTGTTGGGTAACACCACATACACGACATCAATGTCCTTATTGTCGGCGATCCGGTCAAAGTTTTTATAATCGTAGACGTTTTGCTTCGGCAGGTTGTGTTTCTTCATCCACTCTTCCCCTTTGGACGGATTGCCCGTAACTACGCCGGCCAGACGACAGTACTGAGTCTGCTGGAGGGCGGGTGCCAGCTGATTGGTGCTATAGCTGCCCAGACCGACCAGCGCCACGCCGAGTTTGCGGCCCTGATAGAGAGGTTGTCCGGAAGCTGAAAAGAGCGTATGCGCGGAGGAGTGCTGACCCGCCAGCTGGCTCTCGGCGTAACCGGCGAGAGGCATTGACAGGGCAGAAGCTCCAAGACCTTGAGCCAGTTTCTGAAGAAAATGACGTCGGTTTGGATTCATGACAAAGAGAGTTTAGA
>Ga0325400_1000405_pt1 | contig 31068 bp, 25 predicted proteins | sample PopdelMetagenome_2_FD_205662 | JGI IMG/M metagenome (GOLD analysis project Ga0325400, IMG submission 205662) | Populus deltoides microbial communities from Bellville, Georgia, United States - Xylem-PdKOR-R1 | ecosystem: Host-associated > Plants > Phyllosphere > Stem > Wood/Secondary xylem...
TCATTTGAACTTCATAGTCAGACCCTTGGACTCGAAAACCCCGTCCCGCGCTGGCGAGCAACGAAACGGAGATCAATCCCAAAGGAACCCTCCACCCCGACCACAACGACCGGAGCGAAAAGGGGTTGATACATATGGCATCAACATTTTTGGCACACTGTTGAGTTCTCAAGAACCGGACGCACCCAACCCAACCAACCCCACGAAGGGCCAGCGGAAGAGGGGCAACTTTCCCACCTTAACCAGACACCAGGCCAAACTTCAACCCAGCCCCCGAGAAGGCTTCCGGTGTCGCAGCAACCTTCGATCCGAACCCTCGAGCTTGTGACTCTCGGCGTTCGCCCCGTTGCTCGCGGCGACATGAAGAACATTAGACGGCGGGGCGACGGGAAGGCAAATCGCCTCCTCCGACTCGGCGTCACCCGTTGCGCTGCAACGGTTCTGTCGCGGCGCCACCCTCACCGGTCGCCCTCAGGTGATCTCTTGGGAGACTGGCCCCGTGAGCGAGGCCACGGAGTCCCACGAGCAGGCGCCCTTTAACGACGCCCACTACCGCTCTACCGAGCACGCGCGCATGGCGGAGTCCCCCGGAGCGGACGGACCGTGGCGCCTCTGGGGCCCCTACGTCTCGGGCCGGCAGTGGGGCACCGTGCGCGAGGACTACTCCGCCGGCGGCGACGCCTGGTCGGCGTTCACGTTCGACCAGGCGCGGGCTCGCGCCTACCGCTGGGGCGAGGACGGCCTCGGAGCGATCTGCGACCGCTTCGGGTTCCTCAACCTCGGCGTCGCGCTGTGGAACCGCAAGGACCCCATCCTCAAGGAGCGCCTCTTCGGCCTCACCAACGGTGAGGGCAACCACGGCGAGGACGCCAAGGAGTACTGGTGGGCCCTGGACGGCACCCCCTCGCACTCCTGGATGAAGTGGCTCTACCGCTACCCCCAGGCCGAGTTCCCCTACGAGAAGCTGCGCGAAGCCAACCGGCACCGTGGCCGGGAGGAACGCGAGTACGAGCTCGGTGACACCGGTGTGCTGGACGAGAACCGGTTCTTCGACGTCACCGTCACGTACGCCAAGGCCGGCCCCGACGACCTGTGCATGGTCGTCTCTGCCACCAACCACGGTCCCGAGGCCGCTCCGCTGGACCTGATCCCGCAGGTCTGGTTCCGCAACACCTGGGCCTGGGGCTGGGACCGCCGGCGCGGCACCATGACCCAGGTCCTGCCCCCGACGCTCGCCGTCGGCGGGCTCGAGGACGTCGAGTGCGAGCACGGCCACCTCGGCCGGTACCACGTGTCCGCCGAAGGCTCCCCCGAGGTCCTGTTCTGCGACAACGAGTCCAACCTCGTCGAACTGTTCGGCGCCGCCCAGAACCCCACCGCCTTCACCAAGGACGGCATCGACCGGCGCATCGTCCACGGCGACACCACCGCCGTGAACCCCCGGCACACCGGCACCAAGGCCGCGTTCTGGTACTCCTTCGAATCCGTCGCGCCCGGCGAGACCGTCGAGGTCCGCCTCCGGATGTCGCCCAACGCACCCACCCAGGGCACCTTCGGCCCCGGTTTCGACGCGGTCCTGGCCGACCGCCGCGACGAGGCCGACGCGTTCTACGACGTCGTCATCCACCCCGACCTCGAACCCTCGGACCGGCACATCGCCCGCCGCGCCTACGCCGGTCTGCTCTGGACCAAGCAGCTCTACCGCTACGACGTGCGGCAGTGGCTCAACGGCGACCCCGAGACCGAACCCGCCCCCGACGCCCGCAAACAGCGCGGTGCCCGCAACACGGGCTGGACCCACCTGTCCCTCGCGGACGTCATCTCGATGCCGGACGAGTGGGAGTACCCCTGGTTCGCCGCCTGGGACCTCGCCTTCCACGTCATCCCCCTGGCGCACGTCGACCCCGAGTTCGCCAAGGAACAGCTCGTCCTCATGTGCCGCGAGTGGTCGATGCACCCCAACGGCCAGCTCCCTGCGTACGAGTGGGCGTTCGGGGACGTCAACCCTCCCGTGCACGCCTGGGCCGCCTGGCACGTCTACCGCCTCGACGGGTACCGCGACCAGGGGTTCCTCGTCCGGGTGTTCACCAAGCTGCTGCTGAACTTCTCCTGGTGGGTCAACCGCAAGGACTCCTCGGGGTCCAACCTCTTCGAGGGCGGGTTCCTCGGGATGGACAACATCGGCCTGTTCGACCGGTCGGCGAAACTCCCGCCCGGCTACCGCCTCGAACAGTCCGACGCCACCAGCTGGATGGCCTTCTACTGCCAGCAGATGTTCAAGATCGCCCTCGAGCTCTCCCGGCACGACCCCGCCTGGGAGGACGCTGCGACCAAGTTCCTCGAGCACTTCCTGTCCATCGCCCAGGCGATGACCACGTTCGGCTCGCACGACGTGTCGCTGTGGAACGAGGAGGACGGCTTCTTCTACGACGTCCTGCTGCACCCCGACGGCACCGCCGAACCCATGCGCGTCCCGTCCATGGTCGGGCTGCTGCCGATCCTGGGGGCCACCGACGTCCCCAGCTGGATCGCCGAGGAGACCCCCGACCTCACCGCCCGACTGCGCTGGCTCCAGAAGCGCCGTCCGGACCTGACCCTGCCCCTGCTGACGCGCTCCACCCCGGAGGGTCGGCAGATGCTGCTGTCGCTGGTGGACAAGCCGCGCCTCGTCCGGCTGCTGGAGCGGATGTTCGACCACGAGCAGTTCCTGTCCGACTTCGGGATCCGATCGCTGTCGGCCGCCGTCAAGGAGGAGATCTGGACCTCGGTCGAGGGTCAGCACTCCTCGGTGGTCTACGAGCCCGGAGAGTCCCGGACCGGGTTGTTCGGGGGCAACTCGAACTGGCGGGGTCCGATCTGGTTCCCGGTCAACGTGCTGCTCGCCGACAAGCTGCGCACGCTGGGGCGGTTCTTCGGCGACGACCTCACCCTCGAGGTCCCCAAGGGCTCCGGGAAGCGGATCAACCTCGTCCAGGCCGCCGACCTCATCGACGAGTCCCTCGTCAACCTCTTCCGTCCCGTCGAGGGCAGGCGCCCCGCCGACGGGGAGCGGATCGAGGCGACCCAGGACCCGCTGTGGCAGGAGCACATCTCGTTCAACGAGTACTTCGACGGCGACACCGGCGAAGGGCTGGGGGCAACGCACCAGACCGGGTGGACGGCGCTGGTCGCGCACCTGCTGCACCCCCGGCTGCCCCTGAACCCGCCGGGGCACTGACCGGGGCTGACCGCGGCTGACCGCGGCTGACTGGGCGTACTTGAACTCGGGACCACTCTCTCGGGCGATGAGGTCCCGGATGTCGGCGGTCGATGCCACCCTGTGAACGTCCGGCCCGCTCGGGGTCGGCCGCTGGGAATCGGACCGCGGGCAGGAGGGGCGACGTCGATGGCGTCCTTGGCACCACTCGCGTTGCTCGTCGCCTTCGCGGCGGCCATCAGCGCGACAACGGGTGTGCTCACCTGGCGGCGACGTCAGGACACGCCCGCCGCGCTGCCCCTGACCGCCGCGCTGGCCTCGGTCACCCTCTGGGGTGTCGCGGTGGTGCTGCTGAACAGCGGCATCCCCCGGCCGTGGCTCGACCTCGTCGTGATCCCCCAGTTCGCCGCGATCGGCGGCACGGTCCTGAGCCTGCGGCTGTTCGTGGACTCCGTCAGCGGACGCCCCCTGGGAAGGCGCCGCACCGTCGCGCTGTCGATCGAGCCGGTGCTCCTGGTGGTCGTGGTGGCGCTCGATCCGTGGTTCCACTGGTTCCACGGCTCGGTCGACTACCTCGACGGGCGACGGGTGCCCACCGCCGGCCCGTTGTTCTGGGTCCACACGGGGTACAGCTACCTGATCATCGTCGGCGCCGCCTTCACGATCTGGCAGCTGCGTCGCACCACGAGCGGCCTGCTGCGGCGCCAGGCGACGACGATCCTGCTCGCGATCGCCGCGCCCTTCGCCGCGAACCTCGCGGTCGTCTTCGCCCCGCCCGTGGACGTCGACATCACGCCGGTGGCGTTCGCCGTCACGGGGGTGCTGTTCGCCTACGCGGTCCTGCAGCAGGATCTGCTGCGGCTGGTCCCGGTCGCGCGCTCCCTCGTGGTGGACACGGTGACGGACGCGGTCTTCGTCATCGACGCCCGGGAGCGTCTGGTGGACCTCAACCCCGCAGGGCGCGTCCTCCTCGGTCGCCGGGAGAACACCGACGTCGTCGGACGAACGCTGAGCACCGTCGTGGACCCGGCCCTGGCGGGTGCGGTGGGCGACGGGGAGGGCGAGCTCGTCGTGGCCCTGGCCAACGGCAAGCAGGTCGACGTGCGCACGCGGTGGATCCGTGACGAGCGCGGCCGGGAGTTCGGCCGGGTCGTGGTGGTGCGGGACGTCTCCGAACAACTCGCCGCCCGAGCGGCCCTCGAGGCCGCGAACGAGACCCTGCGGGCGCACGTCGCGACCATCGAGAAGCTGCAGGCCGACCTCGCGATCGAGGCCGCGCGCGACCCGCTGACCGGACTGCGCAACCGTCGACGGTTCGTGGACGACCTGACCGACCGGCTCCTGGCCTCCACGTCGGCGGGGACCCCGATGTCGCTGGTCCTGCTGGACGTCGACCGCTTCAAGGCCATCAACGACACCCACGGGCACGCCGTCGGGGACGAGGTGCTCGTGGGTGTGGCCCGTGCGCTGGGGGCGCACGCCCGGCCGGAGGACCTCGTCCGCTACGGCGGCGAGGAGTTCGTCGTCCTGCTGCCCCGGCTCGGAACTCTCGAGGCCCGTGCCCGAGCCGAGGTGCTCCGGGCGGCCTGCGCCGACGTCCGGGTGTCCGTCGAGGGGCTCCGGGTGACCATCAGCGCTGGTGTCGCCACCAGCCCGGACCACGGGGCGACCCCCGACGAACTGCTCCTCGCCGCCGACCGCGCCCTGTACGAGGCCAAGGAGGGCGGGCGCGACCAGGTCGCGCTCGCCGACTAGAACGACGCCAGGTTCTCCCGGAACGTCTTGTGGGCGAAACCGTCGCGGATCAGGCCGCGCTTGCGCAGGGCCGGGGCGAGACCGTTGGTCATCTCCCAGACGTACTCACGGGAGACGGGCTGACCGTAGATGAGGAACCCGTCGCCGCCGACCTCCTGCATGGCCTCGTCCATCTGCGCCGCGACCGTGTCGGGCGAGCCGACGAGTTCGAGGGAGCCGACCCGCATCCGGGACGCGGCCTCGCGGATCGTGCGTCCGCCGAAGGCCTGCCGGTACTGCTCCAGACGGGACTGGTGGCCGTTGGTGCCGAGATCCTCGGGCATCGGGGCGTCGACGTCGAACTGGGAGAAGTCGAGTTCCATGGTGGCCGCGAAGTGCGTCATCTGGACCTCGAAGTTGTGGTCCGTACGCGCGTACCAGGCCTCGTTCTTGGCCTGGGCCTCCTCGTCGGTGGCCGCGATCTGCGGGTAGACGACGAAGAACACCTTGAGCTCGTCGGGGTCGCGGCCGAACGAGGCCGCCCGACGGCGGATGTCGTCGCGGAACTCCTTCATGCCGGCCACCCCGTTGGGGATGTTGAGGATGAGGTCGGAGTTCTGCGCGGCGAAGTCGCGGCCGCGCGATGAACCGCCGGCCTGGCAGAACACCGGACGGCCCTGCGGACCGCGGGGCAGGTTCAGGGGTCCGCGGGTCTTGTAGTGCTTGCCGACGTGGTTCACCGGGTGGACCTTGCGGAAGTCGGCGTAGTAGCCGGACTCGCGGTCGGCCAGGATCGCGTCGGGTTCCCACGAGTCCCACAGCGCCTTGGCCGCCCCGACGAACTCCTCGGCGATCTCGTAGCGCAGGTCGTGCTCGGGGAGGGAGTCCATGCCGTAGTTCTGCGCGGCGCGGTCCTCGGAACTGGTCACGATGTTCCAGCCGATGCGCCCGCGGGAGAGGTGATCGAGCGAGGCGAACTGCCGGGCCAGCTGGTAGGGGTGGTAGAAGGTCGTCGACGCGGTGGCGACGATGCCGATGTGTTCGGTGGCGTAGGCCAGCATCGAGGCGGCCACGACCGGGTCCAGCTTCGGGGCGTACCGGGCGTGCTTGAGTTCGAGCTCGGCGGTCCCCGCGTAGATGTCGGGGACCATGAGCGAGTCCTCCATCATCATGAAGTCGAACCCGGCGCGTTCCATGGCGCGGACCATGTCGACGTGGAACCGGCCGTCGGTCCAGGTCAGCGGGTCCTCCCCCGCGAACGGCGTCTTCCACTCGGGGGTGGTGAGGTTGCCGAACCAGCCGAGGCGGAACGGGTCTGCGGTCATGAGGTCACCTTCTCGATCGGGACGTTCAACGGCTTCGGGGGTTTCACGGCGTCGCGGTAGGTGCGTCGGCCCAACGTCGTGATGACGAGCAGGCCGAGCAGCGGGTACCCGCAGATGAGGTAGGCGGCGATCGGGACGTCCCAGTCGGCGCCGATCCCGACGATCGGTGCCCCGACCGCGCCGAGGGCGTACTGCGCGATGCCGAGCAGGGCCGAGGCGGCGCCGGCGCGTTCGCGCGGGACGGTCATCCCGATCGTGACGATGTTCGGGGTGATGAACCCGCAGCAGGTGAGCATCGCGAACAGCAGCGTCAGGACGACGGGGACCGGGGCACCGAGGGCGAAGGCCGCGAGCAGACCGGCCCCGACCAGGGCCAGCGCGGCGAAACCCACGGTCGCGATGGCACCCGGACGGCAACGACGGACCAGACGGGCGTTCGCCTGACCGGCCAGCAGCAACCCGACAGCGTTGACGGCGAACACCACGCCGTAGCCCTGCGGGGAGAGGCCGTAACGGTCCTGCAGGAGGAAACTCGTGCTGGCCAGGTAGGTCAGGATCGTGCCCGTCGTCAGCAGCATGAGGACCACCGACAACGCGATCCGCCGCTGCCGCAGCAGGTGCAGCATGCCGCCGCGTGACTCGACGGGTTTTCTCGGCTCGGGTACTCGCGGGCTGTCGGGCTGGCGGTCGGGGGCGGTCTCGGGGAGCCGGAACAGCACCAGCAGCAGGGCGATGACGCCGAGGCCGGTGATCATCGCGAAGATGAAACGCCACGATCCGCCGACCCCCATGAGCGCGGATCCCGCGAGCGGGCCGATGACGGGGGCGACGCTCTGGACGGCCGTGAGCTGGGAGTAGAACCCCGCGAGCTGGTGACCCTCCAGGACGTCCCGACCGAGAGTTCTCGACGTCGCGACACCGATGGCGGCCGAGGCGCCCTGCAGGAACCGGGCCACGACGAGCAGCCACAGGCTCGGGGCGAGCGCGCAGGCGGCCGAGGCCAGCACGAACACCACGAGGCTGTTGAGCAGGGGCTTGCGGCGACCGAACCGGTCCACCACCAGACCTCCGGCGATCTGGCCCAGCACCAGACCCACGAGGGTCGCCGTGAGGGTGAACTGGACCCCGCTGTGCGAGACGCCGAACTCCTGCCCGATCGCCGGGAAACCCGGGGAGTAGGCGTCCATCGAGAACGGGCCGAGCCAGGTCAGGACCGCCGCGATGACGGCGATCCTCCGGACGGGGAAGCGATCTGTCACCGCAGCATCGGGAGGACGTCGCGACCGAACCGGGTGAGGCCGTCGGCGAAGTCGTCGAACTGCAACGAGATGCCCTCGACGAGGCCCGAGGCGGTGAACTCCTGGAGTTTGCGCGCGACCGTCTCGGCCGAGCCCGCGAAGACCGTCGCCTCGTCGATGGCCGCGACAGTGTTCTTCTGCCGCAGCGCCGTCCCGCCCTGGCTGACGGTGTCGCGGGCGGCCGAGGCCTTCTTGCCGTCGAGGGCCTTGTGGTCGGTGTGCTGGTTGAACCAGCGGATCCGGTCCCAGGCCTCGGCGTCGGTGTCGGCGATGACCGCGGTCAGCAGGACGTTCGCCTCGACCCGGCGGCCTTGCGCGGTGGCCCGGTCACGCAGGTCGGCGGCGGCGTCGGCGGCGCCGACGATGGAGGTGAAGTTCACGTCGCCGCAGGCCGCGGCGAACGCGCGGCCGGTGGCGCTGCCGCCGGCACACACGACGGGGATGGGGTTCTTCGGCGTGGGCAGGGCGTGGCAGTCGTCGAGAGCGAAGTGCTTGCCGTGGTAGTTCGAGCGGCCCGTGTCCCAGAGTTCACGCAGGACCTCGACGTACTCCCGGGCGTACTCGTAACGGTAGGAGAAGTACTCGTCGCCGGGCCACAACCCCATCTGGCTGTATTCCAGCGGGTTCCAACCCGAGACGATGTTCAGGCCGAACCGGCCGGGTCCGATCGAATCGCACGTCGAAGCCATCCGCGCGGCCATCGCGGGGTGGATCGAGAGGATGCCGACGGAACCGATGACCTGGATGCGTTCGGTGGCGGACAGCAGGCCGGCGGCGGTGGTGAGAGCCTCGAGCGCGGCCTCCCAGTAGTACGTGTCCCCGCCGGGGCCGCGGAACTTGGCCATCGCCAGCACGAAGTCGAGGCCGAACTCCTCGGCCTGTCGCGTCAGGGCGAGCTGGTCGGCGAACGTCGGATCGCTGTCGGGGACGACAGTGCTCGGGACGTAGCCGTTGCTGGCGGTCGGCAGGAAGATGCCGTACTTCACTGGTTTCTCCTCAGACTGCGGTGAGCGCGAACGGGCGAGGTCTTCCGACGAGGCCGCGGTCGCGCATCGCCGGCAACAGACCTTCGGCGATCTCGGCGACGTACCGCTGGGTCAGCAGGCCGCCACCACCACCGAAGAACAGGACCCCGTCGCCGCCGACGTGGGTGAACGTCTCGTCGAGCTGGGCCGCCACGCTCGCCGGGGTACCGACGAGTTTGACGGACTCGAAGCGCAGAGCCGCGAGTTCACGGACCGTCCGGCCGTTGGCGATCTTGCGCCACGTCTCCAGGCTGCTCTGGATGCCGTTGGTGGACAGGGTCTCCGGCAGGGGTTCGTCCCAGGCGACCTTGCTGAAGTCCATGTCGCCGCTGGAGAGGTGGACGAGTCTTCTCCGGACGTTCTCGTCGGTGGGTGCGTAGAACCGCTCGGCGCGGGCCTGCGCCTCGGCGTCGGTCTCGCCGATGATCGGGGTGACGAGGAAGAGGACCTTGACGTCATCGGGGTTCCGGCCGTACGCGGCGGCGCGGGCGCGCAGGTCGTCCCGGAACTCCTTCATCGCCTCGGGGCCCTTGGCCGAGGACAGGACGTAGGTGGCGTGCCGGGCGGCGAGGTCACGGCCTGGGGGCGACGCGCCGGCCTCGAGCAGGACCGGGTGCGGGAGGTCGCCGAGGACGTCGGACAAGGGAGCGGTGGCCCACCGCTCCCGCACCTCGTCGATGAACCCCGCCGCGATGCGGTACCGCTCGTCGTGCTCGGGGATGACGTCGAGACCGACGTTCTGGGCGGCACGGTCCTCGGCCGAGGTCACGACGTTCCAGCCCGTGCGGCCGCCGGACAGCCGCTGCTGCGTCGCGAGGACCTTCGCGAGGTGGCCCGGGGTGTAGAGGGTCGTCGACAGCGTCGCGACGAGGCCGATGCGCTCGGTGGCCGCGGCCAGTTTCGGCAGCAGCTGCAACGGGTCACCCTTGGGCGACCGGGTCGTGTACCGCAGTTCCGCGGCGTGGTCGCCGCCGTAGGTGTCGGGGACCATCGAGGAGTCCTCGAACATCATCAGGTCCAGGCCCGCGGCCTCGAGGTGCCGGGTGATGTCGACGTAGAACTCCCCGTCGGCCCAGCGGTCGCGGTACGGCGACCGCCAGGTGCCCTGCCAGGCCGGCGGCATGAAGTTCACGAACCAGCCGGTGGTCAGGCTCACCAGGTGTCCTGTCCGAGGACGACGTCGAACCGGGTGCCCAGTTCCGTCGGGACGGCAGTCCTGGCCCACAAGGGCAGGAGGGGTTGCGGGGCGTGGGGCAGGTTGAGGGGTCCGCGGCTGCGCACGTGCGGTCCTTCGTGGTGGATCGGGCGGACCTTCGCAGGATCGGCGAAGGTTCCGGTGGTCTCGTCGAGGACCTGGGCGTCAGCGTCCCAGGAGTTCCACAACGCGTCGAGGGCGGTGACGACGTCGGCCAGGACGTCGGGGGCGACCTCGGAGTTGTCCAGCAGGACCGCCAGCCGCCCCCGACCGACGTGGTCGAGGGTGGCCGCGGCCCGCGCCAGCAGGAAGGGGTGCTGGGCGCTCGGGTCGACGACCGCCACCACCCGCAGGGTGGTGGTGGCCGCCAGGGCTGCCGCCGCGAGGGCGAACGTGTCGAGGACCGGGTGGTCGATCACCAGGTGCCCGACGCCGTTGCCCTCGGCGACGCGGGCCCGGAGGCCCACCGACCCGACGGACACCTCGTCCGCCGGGCCGGTGGTCCAGAACAGGGGGGGAGCGCTCACTCGAACGTGAGTTCCGCGACGTCGAGGTAGTTGTCGCTGCGCCACGCCCATCCGTCGACGTCCGCACCCACGGCGTACGACGGGGCGACCTTCGCGAAGAAGATCATCGGGCACTGCTCGAGGAGGTACTTCTCGGCGGCGTTGTAGGCGGCGCCGGCCTCCTCGGTCAGCGGGTCGCCCAAGGCGTTGGCCGCGTCCATGAGGGCGTAGAACTGCGGGTCCTCCCACTTGGGGTAGTTCAGGGTGGACCCCGCGGTCGTGTAGAGCGACAGCGTGTAGGGCGGGGTGATGGTGATCGGGTAGTCCCGGTTCAGCATCGCCTGGAACGTGCCCTCGGTGCGGCCCTGGGTGTACGCAGCGCCGGGCTGCTGGTCGATCTCGACGGTGAATCCGGCCTTGGCGGCCTCGGCCTGGATCTGGACCGCGGCGGCGACCAGGTCGGGGACGTCGGCGTTCACGGTCAGGGAGAACGTGACGCCGTCCGCGTACCCGGCGGCGGCCAGCATGCTCTTGGCCTTGTCGGCGTCGTAGGTGTACTCGGGCAGACCGTCACCCGTGTACCCGGGTGCGGTCGTGTCCAGGAAACCCGTCGGCTGCTGCGCGCGGCCGAGGTAGACGTTCTCGATGATCTGGTCGTAGGGCACCGCGTAGGCGAACGCCTGGCGGACCGCGGTGTCGTTGAAGGGGGCCTTGTTGCAGACGGGGATCACGAAACTGGTGATGTTCGTGGTCACGTCGAACGTCTTGACCTCACCGACGCCCTCGAGGTCGGCCTGCTCCTGCGGCGCGAGGTTCTCGGCCACGTCGACGTCACCGTTGCGCAGCGATTGCGAACGGGTCGAGGAGTCGCCGACGACCCGGTAGGTGATGGCCGAAACCCCGGCGGGTTCGCCCCAGAAGTCGGGGTTCGCCTCGAGGGTGACCTCCTGGTCGGCGGTGAAGGACCTCACGCGGTAGGCGCCGTAGCCCGCCTTCATGTCCAGCGGGTTCTCCTTCGCCCACGTGATGCCGTACGGGTCGTCGGCGGTCGCGTTGGCCTTGAGCTGGGTGCTGTCGTAGACCTGGGCGGTGATGTTCGACAGCAGGCTCAGCAGCGTCTGGCCGTACCCGGCGCTGGCGACCGTGATGACGACGGTCATGTCGTCGGGAGCGGAGAACTGGGAGAAGTCGGTGACGGCCGGCTTGGAGACGAACTTGAACACCGCGGTGGGGTTCGTCATCTTCTCCTCGAACGACCACAGGACGTCGGCCGAGGTGAACGGGTTCCCGGACTCCGACACGACACCCTCACGCAGGTGGAACGTGTAGGTCAGGCCGTCCTCGGAGACGTCGTAGCTCTCGGCCAGCGCACCCTCGAAGTCGTAGACCTGCTGGTAGAGCGCCTGGTCGTCCTCCTCGCTGGGCGAGTAGGGGTTCTTCAGGAGGGTCGAGTTGATCTGCATCTCGATCTCGGGCGCGGGGTAGACGTTGCTGCCCGCGTCGTAGATGAGGTGCGTCGGGCTCGACGGGGTCGCGATGACCAGGCTCGTCTTCGCGGACCCTCCGCTGGTGCCGCCACCGGCGTCGTCGCTGCCACCGCAGGCCGCGAGGGCGACGGTGCCGGCTGCGGCCGAGGCGCCCAGGAAGGCGCGGCGACCGAACGGGGTGTTCAGGGTTTCGGGCATGACTTCGCAGAGCCTTCCGTCAGAGTTTCTCGCGCCGGCGACTGCGGACGCGAACGTTTCTTGTGCGCTGAGTTCTCAGCGTTTGGGGCGGAGGAACTCACCACTGGCCGTGGCGATCGCCGACACCGTGAAGATGAGGGCAGCAGTGGGGAACGCCGCGCCCCACCACCGCAGGTTCAACGCATCCGCAGCACCCGTCGCGATCATCGTCCCCCACTCCGGCGTGGGCGGCGGCAGACCCACACCCAGAAAACCGAGAGCCGCCTCCACGATGATCGACACCCCGAACACCGCCGACATGTTCTCCAACGCCGGCCCCACCGAGTTCGGCAGGACCGTCCCGAACATCACCACCGGCTCACTGGAACCGGCCAACCGGGCACTGTCGACGAAAGGATCGGTGCGGACCTTCAGCACCTCGGCGCGGACCAGCTTGGCCTGCCGCGGGAACGCCACCACAACCAGCGCCGCGATGATCGTGGGCACCGAGGCGCCGAACAACGCCACCAGCACCAGACCGATGATCACCGAAGGGACGGCGTCGGTGATGTCCAGGAACCGCGCCAGACCCCGACCGATGAGCCCCCGCACACCCCGGTGCGCCTCGTTCACCCCCGCCACCAGCCCGACCACCACCGCCAGAGCGGTCGCGATCACCGTCGCCGCCAACGCCACCAGCAGGTTCGTCCGCGTCGCGGCCACCACCCGGGAGAAGATGTCCATCCCGTTGGTGTCCACCCCGAACCAGAACTCACCCCCCGGCGCCGTCGAGGGCCGACCCACGATCGCCTCCGGGTCGTACGGCGTCAGCACCGGCCCGAACACCGCCACCAGCACCACCACCCCCGCGGGGACGAACAACCACCACCGGGTCTTCGCGCTGCTACGACCGCGGCGCTTGACCACCGGCCTGTCGATGACACTCATCGTTTCGGTCATGCCGTCCTCCGTCGGGGGTCGATCACCATGGTCACCACGTCGACGACCAGGAACACCACCAGGACGATCGCCACCATCGAGATCAGCACCCCCTGCATCGCCGGGAAGTCGCTGGTCACCACAGCGTTCACGGCGTACTGCCCGATCCCACCCAGACCGAACATCGACTCCATCACCACCGCACCCCCGAGCATCCCGCCCAGCAGCGACCCCGTGACCACGACGACGGCCGGGAAGGCACGGCGGAACACCGAGACGACCACCATCGCCCGCCCCGCACCCGCCGCGATCCGGAACCGCGTCGACCCCGCATCGACCTCACGTTCGAGACCAAGGATCAACTGCTTCATCAGGTACGGGGCGTAGGCGACCGTCATGGACACCACCGGCAGCACCAGGTGAGCTGCGGCCGACCGGATCAGGACCGGGTCACCACCGAGCAAGGTGTCCAGGAACGGGAAGTGCGTCACCGCCGGCGGGGAGGTCTGTCGTCCATCGAGCCGACCGATGGGAGCGGGGGCGACACGCAGGACGACGTAGAACACCAGGATCGCGATGATCCCCATGCAGAAGTCCGGCAACGCCCCGGCCGCGCGGGAGTACGCCCGGGCCACCACGGCCAGCGGATTGTTCGGGGCGAAGACCGCCACCCCCGACAGCAGCACGGCCAGCAGGATCGCCAGCACCAGAGCCATCAACGACAGTTCGAGCGTCTGCGGCAACCGCGCCCCGATGTCGTCCAGGACCGGCTGCCCCGTCTGGATCGACGTGCCGAGGTCGCCCGTCACCACGTTGCCCAGGAACGACCCGAGCTGCTCCAGCACCGACCCGTTCAGGCCCAGGGACTCCCGGACCTGATCCAACTGCTCCTCGGAAGCCTGACCGCCGGTGATCTGGATCGCCGGGTCCCCCGGCACCAACCGCACCAGGAAGAACACCGCGATCGCCACCACGAACAGGTGCACCGGCAGCATGGCGACTCGCTTCGCCCACCACACGTTCTTCGTCAGCACGTCTCGAAGAGTGCACAACGCGTGTCACCGCGGGGTTCCGGTCGTGTTGCCGGGACGTTGCGCAGCAGGCCGCGACCGGCGGAAACCGCAACACAGGCGCAACGTCGCGCGGCAGCCCCGCCGACGTGCGTGGACAGGCCGTCCGGGACGCCTCACGCAGCTGCGCAACATGCACGACACACAGGGGACGAACGCCTGAAACACGACTCCCCCAAGGTCCGTTCCATGCAGCGCAAGGGACATCCTCGGGCCGTGGGCGGATCGGCCGCCGGCCGCAGCGTCTTCGCCCGACGGGTCCGCGACCTCGTGTCGGCGTCGGTGCGCGCCGGGTTCACCGCTCGCGACGAGCGGCTGACCGAGGAACACCTCATGGAGCAGTACGGCGCCACGCGGGCCGCGGTCCGTGAAGCGCTGCGGCTGCTGGCGGACGACGGCACCGTCGACCGACACCCGGGCACCGGGACGGTCGTGGTCCGGCGCGGGATCCAGGTGCTGGTCGGGGACTGCGCGGGCGTCGACCCTGTGCGGGACACCTTCGACCTGCTGACGGTGGACCAGCGCTGGGTGCCGAGCACTCCCCTGCTGCGGCACCGGCTGCGCCTCGACGACCCGCGGCTGCAGCTCGTGGAGAACCTCTTCCTGCACGAGGGAACACCGCTCGGCGTACGCACGGCGTACTTCCGGATCGGACGCAACGCGGCCCAGTACGACGGCGCGGCCCGCCTGGCCGACGTCTGCCGGGGGTTCTTCGGGACCGAACTCGGCGACGTCGGCACCGAGATCGGCAGCGCCCGCGCCGACCAGCGCACGGCCCGGCTGCTCGGTATCGACGAGGGGTCCCCCGTGCTGGTCCGGGAGCAGACCGCCTACGACCTCGACGCCAACCCGATCCAGGTCGTCTTCGACACCTACCGGTCCGACGTCGTCAGCTTCGTCGAACCGCGCGAGATCGACCGGACAGAACTCACCCGCACGACAGGAGATCTCACATGTTCCACCTCGGCTGGTTCCTCGGGAACGGCTACGGCATCCAGCCCTGGAACCGGACCGGTGCGACCGGCGTCTGGAACGGCACCAACGGCTGCGACTGGATGAAGCCGGACCTGTACGTGGACCTGGCACGGTCGCTGGAACGGGGTGGGTTCGACTTCCTGCTCATCGAGGACACCTCGATGGTCGAGGACTCCTACGGTGGCGACGCCGAGACGACGTTGAAGTACGGGATGTTCGCCCCCAAGAACGACCCGCTTCCCCTCGTCCCGCTGCTCGCGGCCCAGACGAAGCACCTGGGTTTCCTCCCGACGATCTCCACCATCCAGTACCCGCCGTTCCTGGCCGCGCGACTGCTGACCACCCTGGACCACCTCACCGAGGGCCGTGTCGGCGTCAACGTCGTCACGAGCGTGACCCACCGCGTGGCACAGAACTTCGGGTTCGACCAGCATCTCGAGCACGACGAGCGCTACGAGATGGCCGCGGAGTGGATGGACGCCGTCGGGCAGCTCTGGGAGAGCTGGGACGCCGACGCGGTCCGGTTCGACGAGGAGAACAACGTCTACGCCGACCACACCAAGGTCCACCCGGTGGACTTCGTCGGCAAGTACTTCAAGACCCGCGGTCCGATGAACACGATCCCCGGCCCGCAACGCCGCCCCGTGGTCTCGCAGGCGGGGAACTCCGTCCCGGGTCGGGAACTCGCCGCCATGACGGCCGACACCATGCTGGCCTACGGCGGAACCCCGGCGGCGATGAAGGCCTTCGTCGAGGACATGCACGAACGCCTCGTCACGCACGGTCGACGACCCGAGGACCTGAAGATCATGTTCCTGGCCACCCCCGTCATCGGCGAGACCGACGCCGAGGCGCAGCGCCGCGAGGAGGCCCTCGTCGCGGCCGCCTCCACCGACGACGCCGTGCAGAAGCAGTTGTGGCACATGAGCTACGTCAGCGGCGGTGAGGTCGACTTCAAGAAGATGGACCTCGACGCCCCCATCCCCGACGTGACCGGCAACGGTGAGCACAGTTCCATGCGGAACTGGGTCGAGGCCGGGAAGGGCAAGACGCTGCGCCAGCTCGCCGCGACCCACCGCACCAACGACCTCGGCCTCGTCGGGTCCTGCGACACCGTCGCGGCCCGGATGGGCGACCTCGCGCAGGAGACCGGCGCCGACGGTTTCCTGCTCTACCCCGACGTCACCCGGCGCAGCATCATCGAGACGACCGACGGCCTCGGCACGGCGTTGCAGCGCCGCGGGCTGATCCGGAGTTCCTACAGCGGCACCACCTTCCGCGAGAACCTGCTCTCCTTCTGATCCCCCGGTTACGAGAGGCACGCACTTGTCCAGTTTCCAGAACTTCCCCCGCCGAGGCTTTCTCGCCACGGCGGTGGCCACCGCCGGACTGGCCGCCTGCTCGGGCGGGTCGAGCGACGCCTCGGGCGATGCGGCCGGGGGCGCGAAGGACACCCTCGTGGTGGCGACCCCGTCGGCCCCGACGCACCTGATCTACGACGCCGGCTCGAACGCCGGCCCGGCGGAGGAGATCGAGATGCAGCTGAACTCGACCCTCGTCCGGAACACCTACGAGGCCAGCGACGAGGATCCCGAGGCGTTGCGGCAGAACGTCTACGACTTCGAGGGGGCCCTGGCCGAGAGCTACGAGGTCTCCGAGGACGGCCTCACCCTGACGTTCCACCTGCGTCAGGGCGTCGTCTCGACGGCCGGGAACCCGTTCACCTCCGCCGACGTCATGTGGAGCTTCACCGAGAAACTGACGAACCCGACCGCGGTGTTCCAGTTCGTCAGCGCCCCCGGTCTGACGTCGGTCGACCAGATGTCGGCACCGGACGAGTCCACCTTCGTCATCACGATCCCGGCGGCCGGGTACGCGCAGACCCTGCTGTCGGTCATCGCGAACGTCACCGCGCAGGTCTACGACAGCACCGCGATGCAGGCCAACGCCACCGCGACCGACGAGTGGGGTCTGGAGTGGGCCCGCACGAACCCCGTGGAGGCGAAGTACTCCTACGGCGCGTACGTCGTGGAGTCGTTCACGGCCGGCCAGGAGATCACGCTGGCCACGAACCCCGACTACTGGGGCGAAGCGCCGGCCATCGGCAAGGTCACGTACCGGGTGGTGGCGGAGTCCTCGACCCGCGCGCAGTCGCTGCGCAACGGGGACGTCGACGTGGCGGAGAACCTCGAACCCAAGGAACAGTCCGACCTCGAGGGCGTCGGCGGGGTCAAGACGTTCGACGTCACGACGAACGTCATGTCGTTCATCATCCCGATCTGCAACAAGGCCCCGTTCGACGACCCGGTGGTGCGGCAGGCGTTCTGCTACGCGATCCCCTACGACCAGATCATCGAGAACGTCTACCTCGACCGCGCGACCCAGCCGCCGGGTTGGCTCGACCCGACCGCGCCGGGGTACACGGACGAGGGCCTGCCGCAGTACACCTACGACCCCGACCAGGCCAAGGCCCTCCTGGCCCAGGCCGGCCACGCCGACGGGATCGAGTTCACCCTCACGGTCAGCGCCGACGACCCCGACCTGCAGCAGGCCGCGGTACAGCTCCAGGCCGAGGCCGCCGCGGCGGGTTTCTCCATCGAGATCGACCAGCAGCCCGACGCGTCCTACATGGAGGGTCTGACCAACGGGACGTTCCAGGCGACGGTGCACCGGGACTTCCCGATCACCATCACCCCGCCGTACGCGCTGGCCCTGTTCACCACCGCGGGCTCGACCCTGAACTACCCCAAGTGGGAGGACCAGCAGTTCTACGACCTGCTGGCGGCGGCCGTGGCGCTGGGCGACCCGCTGACCGAGGAGGCCGGGCTGGCCTACAACGGGGTGGAGAAGTACCTGCTCGAGCAGGCACCGTTCATGTTCTTCGCCAAGGTGTTGCCGAGCTGCGCCGTCGGCGGGGACGTCGACGGGTGGGCGTGGCGCAGCGACAACTACCTCGACGCCTCGAACCTCTCGTTCGGCTGATCCTCGCTCCGGTCCAGACGCACGGTGTGGAGCGGTAGTCCGGGCCGCTCCACACCGGCCATCGTCTCGGCCACCCGCAGCACCTGCTCGGAGTAGCCGTACTCGTTGTCGTACCAGACGTACACGACGACGTGCCGGCCGTCGACGATGGTGGCGAGGCCGTCCACCACACCCGTCCCCCGGGACCCCACGAAGTCGGTGGAGACCACTTCGGGGGACTCGATGTAGTCGATCTGCCGGTGGAGTCGGGAGTTCAACGACGTTCCCCGCAGGAACTCGTTGATCTCGTGCTTGTCGACCTCGGTGCCGAGGGTGAGGTTCAGCACCGCCAGCGAGACGTCGGGGGTGGGGACCCGGATGGAGTTCCCCGTCAGCCGGCCGGCGAGTTCTGGGACGGCCTTGGCCACGGCCTTCGCCGCCCCGGTCTCGGTGAGCACCATGTTCAGCACGGCCGACCGCCCGCGTCGCGGACCCTTGTGGAAGTTGTCGATGAGGTTCTGGTCGTTGGTGAACGAGTGCACGGTCTCGACGTGTCCGTGCTCCACACCGAACCGTTCGTGCAAGACCTTCAGCACGGGACTGATCGCGTTGGTCGTGCAGGAGGCCGCCGACACGATGCGGTCGGACTCCTCCAACGTGTCGTGGTTGATGCCGTGCACGACGTTCTTGACCGACCCCTTCCCCGGGGCGGTCAGCAGCACGCGGGCCACGCCCGCAGACAGCAGATGCCGGCTCAGACCTTCGGCGTCCCGCCACTTCCCGGTGTTGTCGACGACCACGGCGTCGTGGATCCCGTGCACCGTGTAGTCCAGGGAACCCGGGTCGTCGGAGTACAGGAACTGCACCACGGTCCCGTTGACGATCAGCCGGTCGTGCTCGGTGTCGACCGTGATCGTCCCGTCGAACGCACCGTGCACGGAGTCGCGGCGCAGCAGACTCGCCCGTTTGACTAGGTCGTCGGCCGATCCCCGACGCACCACCACGGCGCGCAGCCGCAAGCCGGTGGCGGTCGTCCCGCGGCCCAGCAGGATCCGGGCCAGCAACCGCCCGATCCGGCCGAAGCCGTAGAGGACGACGTCGGCCGTCCCGCGTCCCACCGGCAGGTCGGCGAGTGCCGCCCTCGCGCGGTCGGCCAACGAGGCCCCTTCGGCGTGCACGGCGAGAGCGGCGAGGTCGACCTCGGCCGGGGGGAGTTCGAGATCGACCAGTACCTGCAGGAGTTCCAGGCTGGTCTCGACGGGGAACTCCACGTCGTCCACCCGGCGGGCGAAGCGGTGAGCCTTGACGATCCCCGTGGGCGACTCGCCCACGAGGCTGCGCCCGTGCAGGGTCACGTCCACCCCACGATCGCGGTGGAGGCGGCCCACGAGCGGCACCATCTCCTCCGCCGCGCGTACCCGCTGGTCCCACTCCTGCCGGACGGCCTCATCGCTCATGCCCACCATGCTGGGCCGACTCGGGACGCGTGGCGGGTCGGGCGAGGAGTGAAGAACGGCGGATCTTCACCGACCGGCAAGCCCGACGCGTGCCGGGGGTCACACGGGTGCGACGATCGCACGGTGATGACCCGATGAGACGCAAGTTCAGCGTGCGGGACATCGCCGTCCAGGCGGGCCTGTCGGAGGCGACGGTCGACCGCGTGCTGCACGAACGTCCTGGCGTGCGGGCCGCCAGCGTGGAGCAGGTGCGACGGGCCGTGGCCGACCTCGAACGCCAGCAGTCGCAGGTCCGGCTGACGGGCCGCACCGTGATGTTCGACGTCGTCATGGCAGCGCCCCGTCGATTCTCCGACGCCGTCCGGGACGCCCTCGAGGTCGAGCTCCCCGCTCTGCACCCCGCCACGGTGCGCGCCCGGTTCCACACCTCCTCCGGGGCCGGTGGGGACTGGGTGGCCGCCGAACTCGACCGGGTCCTGCGCACGGGATCCAACGGGGTGGTCCTGCAGTCCCCCGACGTCCCCGCGGTCCGGGCTGCGGTGCAACGACTCGCGGAGGCGCAGATCCCCGTGGTCACCCTGGCCAGCGACCTGCCGGGGAGTCGACGACGGGGGTACGTCGGAGCCGACAACCGCGGTGCCGGGGCCACGGCGGCCTACCTGCTGACGCAGTGGGTGCCCGACCCGTCCGAACCGGTGCTGGCGATCCGCAGCCGCCAGCCCCAGGACTCCGAACGCGGGCGGCGACTGGGTTTCGAGGCGGCGCTGGCCCAGCTCGAGGGTTCGGTCCGCCCCGTGATCGGGGTGGTGGACGACGACCTCGACCCGGCCGTCCTGGAGAACTCCGTCGGAGAACTCCTGCGGGAGAACCCGAAACTCCGGGCGGTGTACTCGATGTGCGCCGGCGCCGGCGGCAACGGAGCGGTGGTGCGGGCGTTCGAGACCGCCCGCACCCGCCCGGTGGCGTTCGTGGCCCACGACCTCGACGGCGAGAACGCGGACCTGCTGCGTCGCGGGGACCTGTCGGTGGTGCTGCACCACGATCTGCGCACCGACTGCCGGCAGGCCTGCCGGATGCTGCTGCAGGCTCCCTACACCCGCAACGATCTCGCCGGCACGGCCTCGGCCATCCAGATCCTCACACCGTTCAACGTGCCCTCCGTCCAGATCGCCGTCTAGTTCGCGGCGGGATCGACGGTGCGCAGCTCCTCGTCCTCGGGCTCGGGTGCCTTGAGCAGCAACGACATCCCGGCGTAGGGCGCGAGCCAGACCCCGAAGCTCTTCAGGTCGTCGACCCAGCCGATCTCGGACCCGTTCGACAGGTCGACGACCGGGACCCGGGGGGTGAAGAACTCCGAGCGCACCGACCCCTCGATCGTCTCGGACCCGAAGTTCAGCACGGTCACCTGCAGTGCGGGAACTCCGCCGTGATCGGCCGGGTCGAGTTCGTGGACCATCACCAGCATGCTCGGGTGCGCGACGGCCGGGATGTCGATCTGCCGGGAGGTCGCGATCCGGTACTCGCGCCGGACGCGCAACACCTCGCCGAGCCGCAGGGCGAAGGAGTTCTCGTCCTCCAGCTGCTCCGGGACGGTCCCGTACAGCGAGCGTCCGACCGGGATGCCCGAGGCGGACATGGTCGCCTCGGGCGCCACCCCCATGAGGTCGTGGCCCGCGCGTTCGATCCACCGGGTGTCCCCCGAGGTCAGCAGGGGTTTCACGCTCTCGACCGGCAGGGGCAGCATGCCCAGCAGGTCCCACCCGGACATCGCGAAGACCCCGGGCTGCCAGGCGTTGAACATCGCCATCAGCAGGTGGGCCCGCTTGATCTGCTCGACGTCCTCGTTCTCCAGTTCGTCGAGGACCTTGTGGCCACGGCTGGCGGCGATGACACTCGCACTCGTGCAGGCGATCCCGTTTGTGGTGAAGACCAGGTTGTAGGGACCGTTCTCCCCCGTGAGCTTCTCGACGAGGTCGGCACGGATGGTCTCGGCGAGCACCTCTCCGGTGATCTTCGACCCGCGGAACTCGTACTCGTCGGCGGCGTGCCGCGTCGCCCAGTGGACGAGTTCATAGGTGAGCTCGTCGTGGTTCTGCAGGGCGTGCACGAGCGAGGCCGGGTCGACGCCGAGTTCGAGGGCCTGCCGCAGGCACAACCGCAGGAACTCCGTGTCACCGGTGGCGACGGCGTGCTGGCAACCGGGGCGGGTGATGAAGTCGTAGGACAGGTCCGCGCCGACCTCGGAGGTGTCGCGGATGTCCTCGATGGTCAGGTTGAGTTCCTGGAACGTGAAACCCCCGACCTTGCGGACCATGCCGGCGATCAGGTGGTTCGCCGCCTCGGACAGGGGGTGCCCCTCGGACCAGGCCGGACCCTCGACGCTCTTCTCGACCCCGAGGAAACCGTTGGCGTCCAACCGGAGTGCGCTCGTCCCGAGGTCTCCGAGGGAGTGCAGGGCGTCCCCGATGACGAGTTTCATGCCGGCGAAGGAGGGGTCCAACCAGTTCACCGACGGCTGACCCTGCTTGAAGTAGTGCAGGTAGACCCAGCGCCGGGTGATCCCGTCGACACCGACGACCTCGCGGGTCGCCGACCAGTTCGTCTCCTTGATGCCGGGGGCGTAGAAGATGACCCGCTGGAGCTGACCGATGATGAACCCGAGTTCGGACAACGCCGCCTCGGAGGCTCCGTCGAGGTTCGCCGCGTCGTGGCCGGGGGCGACCTCGGGCAGCAGGTCCCAGTGCTCGGCCGGGATCTCGACCATGTGGTAGATCCCGGGGTAGTCCTCGTAGGCCATCTCGGCGAGGCGGAAGTCCGCGCCCTTGCCGGTGTGCCCGGGGACGATGTCGTCGATGACGCTGCCGTCGTACTCGGCGGCGACCTCGCACAGGTGGCGGAACTCGCCCTCGGTGCCGAACATCGGGTCGATCTCGGTGGAGATGCGGTCGAAGTGACCGTCGACGCTGGGCGTCTGCCGCCACCCGTCGAGACCCCCGGCGAGTTTCACGGGACCGGTGTGCAGGGCGTCGATCCCGATGCGCTGGAACGCCCGCCACAGTTCGGGGTCACCCAGGGACCCCAGGAACGACCGGCCGGGCCGGGTGACCAGGGAGATCGGGTAGGCGGTGAACCACACGGCCGCGGTGTCGACCGCGCGGCGCGGGTCGGGTTTGGCGTAGGGGTTCTGCCACATGCTGGACTTGCCGGAGAACTGTCGGCTGATCTTCTCGGCGTCCGCCAGCATCGACTGGACGAGCAACCACTGCACGTACTCGGGGTTCGACCCGTCGGCCACCCCCTCACCGGCCACGGGGCGCGCCGGGGTGTCCGTGCCCCGCAGTCTGGCCGTGGGGCGCGGGCGCCGCAGGGACCGGGGGCGGGCGGGGTACCGCTGTTCGTCGTAGGTGATCTCGCTGGGCTCGTGCTCGACGAGCTCGAGCCCGTCGAGCGCCTCGTCCGCCTCCGTCACCACGGCAGTGCTGTCGCTGTCGTCCACGGACCTCACCCCACCACAGACCGGGCCGCTTCTCATCCGGAGACCGTGACTTGTCCGAGGCAACGAGAGTGGTAACGATTCTCAGTTGTGTTAGGTTGCGCACGTTCACAGCTCCCGACCAGGTTTGGACCCCGACGTGCGCCGCAGTCCCCTGCTTGCCCTGACCGCTCTCCCCCTCTCCCTGGCGCTGCTGGCCGCCTGCGGCAGCGAGCCCGAGCCCGCCGCCTCCGAGACGTCCGCGTCCTCCACGCCCGCCGAGGAGGAGGGCCACGACCACGGGGCCGAAGAGGATGCCACCGAGGTCGGCGCCGCCAAGGCCCGCGTCGCCGTCTCCTACGACGGCGGTGTCCAGGTCCTCGACGCCGCGACCTTCGAGGTCCTGGCTGACATCCCCTTCGAAGGCTTCACCCGACTGAACCCGCTCGGCGACGGTCGGCACATGATGGTCTCGGCCACCGGCGGTTTCCACGTCATCGACGCCGGTGCCTGGAGCCAGCCCCACGGCGACCACTCGCACTACTACACCGCCGAACCCCACGACACCGAGGTCGTCTACGACGCCGAGACCCCGGGTCACGTCGTGAACCACGGCGGCAGGACGACCCTGTTCGACGACGGCACCGGCCACGTCGTGTCCTTCGACACCGAGCACGTCGCCCACGACGCCGTCGCCGAGGGCGAGGCCCGCGAGTACACGACCCCGGCCGCTCACCACGGCGTGGCCGTCGAGCGCACCGACGGCACGGTGGTCGTCACCGAGGGCACCGAGGAGGGCCGGACCGGCATCCGCATCCTGGACGCGGAGAACACCGAGATCGCCGCCAACGACCAGTGCCCGAACACCCACGGCGAGACGGTGGCAGCCGACGAGACCGTCGTCATCGGCTGCAGCGACGGTGTCCTGCTCGTCAAGGGCGACGAGATCACCAAGGTCGCCAGCCCAGACGCCTACGGCCGCATCGGCAACCAGTGGGGCACCGAGGAGTCCCCGATCGTCGTCGGTGACTACAAGTCGAACCCCGACGCCGAGATCGACCTGACCACGCGCATCTCGCTCATCGACACCACGACCGCCACCCTGCGGCTCGTCGAGCTGCCCGGTGGCACGTCGTACTGGTACCGCTCCATCGGGCGCGGCGAGAACGGCGAGGGTGTCGTCCTCGGCACCGACGGCCAGCTGCACCTGATCGACACCGTCGCCGGCACCGTGACGATGTCCACCCCGGTCATCGACCCGTGGGAGGTCCAGGAGGACTGGCAGGCCCCGCAGCCGCAGGTCTTCACGCTCGACGGCACCGCGTACATCACCGAGCCGGCCACGAACGAGATCCACGCGGTCGACATCGAGACCGGGGAGGTCTACGCCAGCGGCACGCTGACCGTGCAGCCGAACGAACTGACCGGCGTCCCCGGCGAGGTCACCGAGTGAGGTTCGCCCCTCTCGTCCTGCTCGTCCTGCTCGCCGGTTGCGGAACCTCCGCGGCCGGCGAGGAGGACGCGCTGGACGTCGTGACCACCTCGCACCCCCTGCAGTTCACGGCCGAGGCCGTGGCCGGTGACCGCGCGAGCGTGACGAGCATCCTGGCCGCGGGCGCCGACAGCCACAACGCCGAGATCTCGACCCGGCAGGTCGCGGACCTGACCGGTGCGGACGTCGTGGTGCACCTGTCCGGGATGTCCGGAGCGATCGACGACGCGCTGTCGAGCCGCCCGCCGGAGCACCTCGTCGACGCCGTCACGTACGCGGACGACGACCACGATCCGCACTTCTGGCTCGACCCGAGTCGGATGGCCTCGCTCGGCCGGGACGTCGCCCAGGAACTGTCCGAGGTGGACCCCGACGGGGCCGAGGCCTACGCCGCGGCAGCGGACGAGTTCGCGGCCCAGATGGACGCCCTCGACACCGAGTACGCGCAGGCTCTTGCCGGCTGCCAGGACGCCGCCCTCGTCACCTCGCACGAGGCCTTCGGCTACCTCGCCGACCGGTACGGGTTGCGGCAGATCGGGATCGCCGGGATCGACCCCGAGGTCGAACCCTCCCCCGCGCGCATCCGCGACGTCATGGAGATCGCGCAGGAGAACGACGTCACGACGATCTTCTTCGAGGGCTCGGCCAACCCCGCCGTCTCGGAGAAGCTCGCCCGGGACCTCGGGGTGAGCACCGCCGTGCTGCACCCCGTCGAGCAGGTCGAGGAAGGCACCGACTACCTCTCGCTGATGCGGGAGAACCTCCAGGCGCTGCGGACCGGGCTCAACTGCTCCTGAACCGAGGAGTCGACCGATGAGTTCCTCGGTGGCGTTCGGTCACAGGCTGCATGACTGACGTCATCGCGGACATCACGATCTCCCTCGACGGGTTCGTCACGGGCCCGGAAGGGGCCGAACGCCTGCACCGGTGGGCCCTGGACAGCGACGACCCCGTCGACGTCGCGCAGTTGTTCACCTCGGCCGGCGGGTCGGGCGCCGTCGTCATGGGGCGGGGCACCTTCGACGTCATCGACTCCCCCGACGGCTGGCGCGACGGGTTGGGCTACGGCGCACGGGAGGACACCCGGCCGCCGTTCTTCGTCGTGACCGCGGACACCCCCACGCAGGTCCGGCTGTCCGCCACCCACGACTTCGCGTTCCTTCCCGATCCCGCGAGCGCCGTCGCCGCGGCCCGGGAGGCGGCCGGTACGCGGGACGTCTACGTGATGGGCGGGGCGCGGACGATCGCGAGCTGCCTCGACGCGGGGCTGCTGGACGTGCTGCGGTTGCACGTCGCCCCTGAGCTGCTGGGGTCGGGGACCGCGTTGTTCTCGGGGTCCTCGCGGAGCCTGCGGCAGCGGGAGGTCCGGGCCTCGAGCACCGCCGTGCACGTCACCTACGACGTGATCTGAGGGGTGCGCTGCGAGCTGGCGATCCCCAGCAGGTCACGGGCGGGTCCGGGACCGATCCGGGTCGCTCCGGTCCACACCGCCCGCAGCGTCCGACGCAGGTCGATGCCCTGCACGGCAACGGCTTTCAGGCGACCGGCGTCGAGGTCGTCGGCGACCGCGAGGCGGGACAGGACGGCGACCCCCGACCCGGCGCGGACGGCCTCGCGGACGCTCGTCGCGGTCGTGAGTTCCACCGCGGGCGGCACGGGGCTGAGCCCGATGCGTGCGAGGGCGAGTTCGAGGACGTCGCGGGTGCCGGAGCCGGTCTCGCGGGAGACGAGCGGCGTCGCGGCGAGCTCGTCGGCCTCGACGGGGCGGCGGCGCCGGGCCCACGGGTGGGCGGGGGCGACGACGACGAGGAGGTGGTCGTCCAGGACGGCCTGCTGCCGGACGCCCGCCGGGACGGTGGGACCTTCGACGAAACCCAGGTCGACGTCGCCGCGGTCGAGGGCGGCGAGGACACCGACGCTGTTGGTCGCGACGAGTTCGACGGTCGGGGCGGGTTGTCCGGTCTCCTCCGCGCGGCGGCGAAGGACCAGCAGCCACCGGGGCACGAGGTGCTCGGCGATGGTCATGCTGGAGGCGAGCCGCAGGCGCGGGCTGGAGTCGGCGCGCAGGGTGGCGATGCCCGCGGCGAGTTCCGCGGCGACGTCGAGCAGGCGGGTGGCCCAGCCGGCGAGGACGGTGCCGGCCTCGGTGGGCGTCGAGCCCTGCCGGCTGCGGTGCAGGAGGCTGACGCCGACCTGGGACTCCATGGCGCGCAACCGGTCCGAGGCGGACTGCTGGGTGATGCCGACCGCCCGGGCGCCCCGTCCGATGGACCCCGTCTCGACCACCGCGACGAACAGCCGCAGCGAGGTCAGGTCCGGGACGCGGTCGGTAGGCACCGGGGCAGACTAGGCCGCGCTGGGTCTGCGTCGTGGTCCGGCGCGGTCCGCGTCGTGGACGCGATGCGACGAACCTATTGGCGCGATGCGTCCACGACGCGAAAGGGAGGGGCGCGAGAATGGGGGCGTGAGTCCCGCACCCGCCGACCCCGCCCTCCTCGTCCGCCTCATCACGCGCAGCGTGGAGGCGGTGGACGCCGAGGACGGCGAGGCTTTCGCCGACGCGAGCGGGGCGCTGGCGGGGTTCGACGCGGAGCAGGCCCGCATCGTGCTGGGGTGGGTGCTGCGGCAGGCGCTGGAGGCGACCCACCCGGACGGCCTGGACGCCGACGACCTGCGGTCGGCCGTGGTCGCGACGGCGCAGGGCGCGGGGTGGTTCACGTCGTTGGACCCAAGGATCCTGGTGGTGGTGCTCACCGCGGCGTTGGGTGAGCACCCCGATCCCGAGGAGATCCCCCGGCTCGGTCACGCCCTCGTGCTGCAGCACTCCCTGCTGCTGGTGCGGGAGATCGCGACCGGGCCGGGTCGGCCGTTGCGTCGGGCTCTCGACACGGCCCTGGCGGAGGTCCGCCGGGCCGAGACGATGGAGATGCCCTGAGGGATCAGACGGCCGTCCTGACCGGGTAGAAGGAGTTCCGGCCACGTTTGCGCAGGGCCGCGGGACGGCCGTCGTCGACGGCGTCGCGCACGCTGCGCATCACCGAGGCGCTGTGCGCGTCGAGTTCGCGCTCGACGGCGGAGGCGTCGATGGTGGAGTGCCATTCCTTCTGCTCGGCGATGTGGTCGTTGCGACCGTCCTCGTGCGCGATGGGCAGACCGTTGCGGGAGGCCAGGCTGTAGAGGGCCAGGACCTTCTCGCCGTGCCGGCGGGCGTACGAGTCCAGGAACGACGGGGTCAGCGTGCCCTGGTTGGCGGCGAACTCGAGGTCCCGCAGGACCTGGTAGAGCGGCTTCACGTCGTCCTCCTGCAACTCTCTTCGGTGGTCTTCGATCTCGGGCCCCTGGTGGGCCGTGCTAGATCGATCGGTCAACTCTGACCCGGGACTTAGGTCCCGACCACCTAGATCTTTCTAGATCACCCGATCAGCGCAGCACACGCGATCACGGCCCGCGGCCTTGGCGCGGTAGAGCTCCGCGTCCACCCGGGCCATCAGCAGACCTGGGTCCTCCCCGGGTTCGCGGTGCGCCACCCCGATCGAGACCGTCTGCGGCGCAGGGCAGGCCAACCGCAGGGCCTGCGCCAGCTCCAGACCGGTGTCATCACGCAGCAGGAGGGCGAACTCCTCGCCACCGTGCCGGGCCAGGAAGGCGCCGGAGGGCAGCAGCGCGGACCAGGCCGACGCGGCCTCCCGCAGGACGCGGTCCCCCGCGGGGTGGCCTTCGGTGTCGTTGAGGAGTTTGAAGTGGTCCAGGTCCAGCAGGGCGACCGTCACGGGGTCCTCGCCGGCGCAGGCGCGGCGCAGTTCGGCGTCCCAGCTGCGCCGGTTCGGCAGCCGGGTCAGGTCGTCGGTGCGGGCCAGCCGGTCCAGGGCGTCGGCCTGGCGTTGGACCCGGACGACGGCGTGGTGGACGCGGCCCACGCACAGCAGCGCGAGGACGAGGGCCCCGACGCCGGTGACGAGCCAGTCGATCCGGACGCCCGCGACTCCCTGGGCCAGGAGAACGAGGGCGGGGACGCAGGAGGCGCCCCCGATGACGAGCCAGTGGGCGTGCGACCACGACCGGGTCCGGGCCAGGCCCGTGCCGACCTCGTCGGAGCGCGGGTGGCCGATGGCCACGGCGAGCAGAACCAGCGCGATCTGGAACGGCAACCCGAGCCAGGGCTGCAGCTCGATGCCGACGACGACCACGAGCGCTCCGAACACGGAGTCGCCGAACAGCAGGCACCCGAAGGCGGCCGCGAACAGCGCCGTGGGCCCGGTGGGGGCCTTGCCCGCCAGCCACAGCCGCAGGACGAGCCCGAGGTTGACCAGGTCGAGCGCCGGGTAGAGCAACGTCAGCGCGACGGTGACCGGGGCGGGGTCGTCGGCGAGGGTTGGCCGGACGAGCACGGCCAGGACCGCGACAGCGATCCCGGTGACGGCGATCCCGGCGTCACCGGTGGCGGGCCAGTCCCGGGCGCGCCGGTTGAACAGCACCCCCGAGGCGAGGATCGCGACCCCGCCTGCGGCGAAGAAGAGGTCCGCGGGCAGCGGGTAGCCGGCAGGGGCGCCCAGCAGCAGGCTCACGTGGAAGAAGGCGTACCCGCAGCTGATGACGGCCAACCCGGCCGTCTGGGCCAGCCACGCAGGCCGTTGCGCACGCGGTCGCCCGGGCAGCCGGGCCAGGCCCACGAGCACCGCCGGGACGCCGGGCAGGACGGCCGCGGCGGCCTGCACCGCGGGCCCGCCGAGGCCGTCGGCGAGGGCGAGCAGCACGATCGCGACGACGACGGTCGTCCAGACCGTCAGCCTGCGTCGAGACCCCACCACGCCCTCCCATCGGCAGGGTCGGTGAGCCCCTTGAACCTTTCATTACCTCCCGGCGATCTACTTTCCGGCGATCTACTTTCCGGCGATCAGGTCGATCTCCACCAGGGCGCCGACGGCGAGGCCGGTGACACCGACCGTGGTGCGCGCGGGCAGCGGCCCGGTGAACCACGTCCGGTACCGCTCGTTGAAGGCGACGAAGTCGTCGTCGAAGTTCGTCAGGTAGACGCGGACCTGGAGGGCGTCGTCGAGGGTGAGGTCCAGCTGGGCCAGGACCGCTGCGAGGTTGGCCCGGACCTGCTCGGCCTGCTCGATCACTCCCCCGGCGACGAGTTCGCCGGTGGCGGGGTCGGTGGGCATCTGCCCGGTGACGAAGACGAGGTCGCCGAGGCGGGTGGCGTGGGCGAACGGTCCGACCTGCGGTGGGACGCCCTGGTCGGGGGTGAACACGAAGGTCTCCTTGCGGCTCATGGTCGCGAGCCTGGCAGCCGTTCGACGTGCAACGGCAGTCCGCCGCGCGGGCGCAGGGTGACGAGGGCGTCGACGCGCGGCGGCGGCCCGGCGGGACGGACGGTGTGGGTGCGCAGCAGGGTCGCGAGCACGAGCACCTCCTCGACCAGGGCGAGATCGCGCCCGATGCAGAGCCGCGGGCCCGCGCCGAACGGGACGTAGTGGTCGCGGCGGGGCGCGTCCTTTCCGTTCGAGGCCAGGAACCGCTCCGGGCGGAACTCACCGGGGGCCTTCCACAGCGACGGGTCGCGGTGCAGAGCCCAGGTGCACACGATGACCAGGGTCCCTGCGGGCACCCGGACCCCGGCCACCTCGTCCTCGGCCAGGGCCTTGCGGGTGATGACCCAGGCCGGCGGGTACAGCCGCAGCGACTCGTCGACGACGGCCCGCAGGTACGGCAGGTCCTGCACGGTGTCCCAGGAGGGCTCGACGCCGGCGACCTCGTCGTGCACCTTGGCCAGGACGGAGGGGTTGCGGGACAACAGGTCCAGCGTCCACGTCAGGGAACTCGCGACGGTCTCGTGGCCGGCCACGACGAAGGTGACGAGTTCGTCGCGGATCTGCCGGTCGTCCATCCCGGCGGCCAGCATCAGCCCCACGAGGTCGCGGGGGGCCTGGACCGGACGAGACCGCCGGTCGGTGACGATGCGTTCGCAGACGTCGTCGATGACGGCGACCTCACGGGCCAGGCGTCGTCGGGAGGGGGTCGGCCAGGAGTTCGGGACGGGGTTGGCCGCGCGCCGCACGACGAGTTCCAGGGCCCGGCCGACGGCATCGACCAGCTGCGGGGCGTCCTCGTGCAGGTCGGCCGCGGCCAGGGTGTGCCCGACGACCTCGAGACCCGCACGGGACATCGCGTCCAGGACCTGGAGCGGGCCGCGGGTCGCGTCGGCCTCCTGCACCAGACGCTGCCCCGCGTGCACGGCGTGACCGGCGACGTCGGCCAGCCCGGCGTGGTGGAACGCCGGCTGCACGGTCCGGCGGTGGGTGCGCCAGCGCGCCCCGTCGCCGGCCAGCAGCCCCGGCCCGGTGACGGTCGCGAGCGCCGAGTACTGGACCGTGGCCTTGCCGTAGGCGCGGGCGTTCTCGACGAGCACCCGACGCACCCCCGCCGGGTCGTTCAGAACCAGGACGGGGGTGCGGGGCATCGGGATCGCAGCCGTCCCGCCGTACCGGGCGCTGACGTCGGTGAGGAAGGCGTGAGGGGCGCGCATGATGGCCGGGACGGACCGGATCATGTCCAGGGGCAGCGGACCCGGGACATCGAGCGGGGAGTACTTGTTCAGGAGGATGCCCCGCTCAGAGGTAGAGCCCGGTGCCGCCGGCGACGTCGCCGGGCGCGGCGACAGCGTGCAGGTCGCGTTCGCGCAGCAGGGTGTACCCCTTGCCGTGGAGCTCGACCTCGGCCTTGTCCTCGGGATCGAAGAGCACCTTGTCGCCCGTG
>Ga0325400_1000410_pt1 | contig 31039 bp, 24 predicted proteins | sample PopdelMetagenome_2_FD_205662 | JGI IMG/M metagenome (GOLD analysis project Ga0325400, IMG submission 205662) | Populus deltoides microbial communities from Bellville, Georgia, United States - Xylem-PdKOR-R1 | ecosystem: Host-associated > Plants > Phyllosphere > Stem > Wood/Secondary xylem...
CCACACACAGCTCATCTTCAACCTGCCGATGGCAAAGGCTACAACACAGTTTTATTGGGAAGACAAATCAAGATGGTGGGCAGTTGAAGCATTAGATTCCGTAGCTAGTAAACGCGTGAAGGCATTCATTGGCGGGGTAGACGGTCCCCGTCAGGTCTCAGATGTTTTTATATCTACAGTCTGAATATTTTTATTTGCAGATTATAAATCCGAAAGAATGGCTTGGGGGCCGCTATTGGCACTCCCATTGTTGCTAATAGCACTCACTCTCTTTAACTTTTGTGATTTGCAAGCTAACAAAGTTATTCCTCGTCTCATCTAAAATATCAAGATTAGAGCATAGCCCATAAAAGTTAGATTATGTTCATTTTTGTATTTTAAAAATGTTTTTTACAAACATTAAATTTTATTTTATTATTTTATTTTTTTATATCATTTTGATATATTAATATTAAAAATAACTTTTTAAAAATAAATAAAATATTATTTTAATATATTTTCAAATAAAAAAAATATTTCCACATTTATAAACACCCACTTAACCATTAACCAATGTATCACTAGACTACAAATCATTTGTGGAACCCAATGCTCCGTTAATCATGGCCTATAAAATATTTGTTCAATAACCATCACTTCAAGAAAGATAGAAAGAAAGAAAGATTTAATTATATTTTAAGTATAATTACCACTTTAATTTGTTTTCAATTATGATAAATCAAGCATTGTTATATATATATATATATATATATATATTATTAAAATGATTATCCAGGCCAGCTCGTGGGCACCTCGATTAATCTCATGAGCCCTGAAGTTAACGACCATGTAAGCCTCCAGTAGCCATCATATAAGCAACCACAGAACTCGAATTTGAAACCACAGAAAAAACAAACCTCTTAGTCCCAAACTTTTATTATTGAACTACCTCCTAGATAATTGCATTGCTATATTATTACTATGGTAGATTTATGTTATTTTTTAATTGGATTATAAAAATAAAATAAATACTTTAGTATTCTCAATTATTCATTTCTGAACATGAAGTGAATATCTAAGAGAAGTTATTTTCTTGATTTCTGTTTGACATGCACTTTTCTAAGATTTATTAATATTTTTATCCGAGTAAAGGAACCTAGTCAATTAGAAAAAAGAGTAAAGGTGACGCTTTGAGATAATGAATATTTTAATTATACCAAAATATTATTTTAAATGTTGTTTTCAAGAACCCACATAAAAAAAAAAATTAATGGTTAAAGTGCTTGATTCAACAATAAAAAATATTGATATATCAAAATAAAAAAAATTAATTAAAGTTTATATACTTGACGATATTAAATAAAAGTTAGATTACTAACATCGAGGTAAGGGAAAAGTACTTAATTGAAAATCATGAAAAACTTGATATACTTAAATGAGAAAAAATTACAATTCATCTATTTTCTTAAGTAAATATGTAAAGTTGATATACTAATAGTACATTAGATTGTCTTTTTTTTTTTCTTTTTTTTTTGCTGTAGAGCTGATATGCAGTGAAAAACTTGTAGCAGAAGTCAGATTTTATCTTCCCATTTTCTTCTGGACTATGCAAAATCTAATATTAACATATACTAAAAAAGTTTTGGCATTTCACTGTAGTAATATTTTACACACACCACTTTCTGTTGACTTATGGCATTTCACCGAGTATGAGACCCTAATAATACTATCTTGGGTTTAAAAGGTTAATCAAAGTTGATTTATGTCATTATTTTTATTATTTTTTAATTGAATTTTTTTTCTTACCTCCACCTTTCAACGTTAGGTTGATTAAAAATTGAACTTCATATATATATATATATAGACACACACACACATACACACATTTTTTATAAGATTATCATGGTCTCATACTCGAGTTACAAGCTTTGTGAGTTTGTCAGTTGACTCAGGTTTTTTTTTGTTTTTTTTTAATTGAATATTTTTTTTAATTTTATATTTTCATATTGAATTGATTAAGAATTTGAAGTTATAATTTTTTTTTATTTACTTTCTATGGGGTTATCATAGTCTTATGACCCGGGTCGCAGGTTAGCATGGTTGCCTCATGGTTTTTCTCAGTCTTTTTTTATTGAATGTCTTTTTTTCAATTTCATCCTTTAATATTGGGCCGATTGAAAATTAAAATTTATAATTTATTTCGGTTTGCTTTCTCATGACTCAGGTCACGGGTTACGAGTTTAGTCAGTTAACTCGGTGGTTTTTTTGTGTTCTATTTTTAATTGATTTTTTTGTTTCACTTTCATCCTGCAAAATTGGGTTAACTGAGAATTAAACTTTATAATTTGTTTCTATTTTATTTCTATAGGGTTATCCTGGTTTCATAGCTTAAGTTTGACAAGTTAAATCAAGTTGACTCTACTCAATTTTCTAATTGAACTTTGTTTTCAATTTCTTCCTTTAACATTGAGTTGATTGAAAATTAGGTTTAATACTTTTTTTATTTACTTTCTATAGGATTATTAGGGTCTCATGACCTGATTTAAAAATTTAACAAGTTAACCTGAATTGATCCAAATAAATCTAAATCGATTTAATATGTTATTGTCTCAATATTTTTTTAAAATATAATTTTGGTTTTTTTAGTCAAATTATATTTTTATTAATCATTTAAGTTGTCTTTAGATCTGTAAAGTTGACTAAATTACACCAAGTCAACCCCCATATAGTTTATTTTCCTATTAGAAAACATGTTAACAACACTAATATTTTTTGTTTATGTTCAATAAAAATTTGATTCAACTCACAACATAACACATGCAATTATCTAGTTGAAATTATATAACTTTTATAGCTCTTAAATTTTGTTTTTCCTTTCTTGAGGTAGATTATTGCACCTAATTAGATTGGTGGCCGTGCCATGCTGTTGACCGATCTAATACTTTAATAACATAAAAAAAGATACCAATGCGATGTAAAAGCTCATAAAAAAAACATAAATAAATATGAGACTCTGATCATTGACTTGATTGGGTTCAACAAGCTTGACTAATTTAATAATATGATTAGAAAAGAAGACATTGATAACAAATTAAGCAAAAACAAATTTCAAAAATGATTCCAGGGGTGATCATTTTTTGTTCGGTTCGGTTTTTATAAAAAAAAGCAACTAAACCGAATTTTTTTTGAAAAAAAAACAGAAACCGAACCGAAACAGGGTCAAACCGACTGTTTTCGGTTCGGTTTGGTTTTTTTAGGGAAAAAACCAGTTCAAACCGGTTTGGCTCGGTTTTTTCGGTTTTCTCGGTTTTTTCCGGTTTTGGCTCGGTTTTCCGGTTTGGCTCGTTTTTTTTCCGGTTTTTTTTGTTTCGGTTCGGTTTTTCCGGTTTTTTGCTTATAAAACCAAAACTGAACCGGCCGGTTTTTTCAAAATTTTAATCGGTTTAATCGGTTTTTTTTTCGGTTCGGTTTTTTCGGTTATTTTTTTTCGGTTTTCTCGGTTTAATCTGTTTTTTGTTTTTTTGCTCACCCCTAAATGATTCAATGTAAAAGATGAACGCTTGTCAATATTATGAAAATACATCTTTAAAATATTCTTAAAAGGTCTCCATGATATTTTTTGTCAACAAAATAAAAATTAAATGAAAACAAGATAATCGCATAGAAAAAAATATGAAAAACAATCTGATTTCAATTCCTAACAAATAAAATGTCAAAGGGAAAAATTGAAAAGAAAACTATTTTTTAAAAGAAAAAATCGACTCGAGTATATTCGAGCTAACATGCTAAATTCAAAAATAGTTGTGAGATCGGGATAATCCTGTGAAAAATAAATTGAATAACATTATGAAGTTCAATTCTCAAACTAACCTAATATTAAAGTGTAATGCAAAAAAAATATTCGAGTCAATCCTAGTAAATTTGTCAAATCCATGACCCAATACATGAGATCGGAATAATTTCATGGAAAATAAAGAATATCAATCTTCAACCAACTCAATGCTAAAGAATAAATTAAAAAAATTAAAAAATAATGTAAGAAAAACCAAAGTCAACCCAGTCAAATCTCTCAAACATGTGACAAGGGTCATGAGGTCGAATTACACTGTAAAAGGTAAATCCAAAAAAATAACAAAGTAAAATTAGCAATCAACCAAAATAATAGGGGATAAAATTAAAAAAAAAACTAATTCAACAAAAAAAGATCCAAAAAAAAAAAAGAATTGAAAAGAATGAGGAGAGGCTGCGGAGAAGAGGGAGAAAAGTGGGGGGAGAAGAAAACGTACCATCAAAGCTCAACTATCAATCCCCGAAGACATGCATCACACCACAATGAAGGAGGCGACACAACGCTTCCAATGCCACCTCATAAGGTGGTTTTTGGCCATCTTATAATGTTATACGCGTCACCCGAATAGCACGGACAACGTCCATTCATTGACTCGTGCGTTGCACACACCAATAAATTCTTTTTAATCAATATTTTGTGTTTGTTAAAAGGTTGAATTGCTTCTTATTCAAATTTATTATAACTTAAAAACAATGATGACAATACTAATTTGCCCCTTGATATCAATTTTAAATTTTACTATACTAGAGAAAAGAAAATAATTGAAAAGCCCCTGGATCTCAGCTTAAGAAAATTTTCTTTTAAGGTATTTAAGTAATTTTATTCTTTTGAAAAAGTTAAAAAGACTCAATTGCTCCTTTCTGTTAATTTTCTTTATTTATTTAAAGGGTAAATAGGTCATTTTAATGTGAAAAATATGAAAATACCAATCTATTTTTTTTCTTCAATTTTTTTCATTCAAATACTTTTATTTCTAATTTTTCCTGTCAACTTTTTTTTTTTTTTGGTTTGCTATAAAAAGAAACACGCATATTAACACCACTAACCATGGAGTTTTAGCTCTGTCAACCTTAGGTAAATCTGATTGTTCTGAACTTGGATCAAAATCTGTATAAGATCCCAATATGATCACATGGATACTGGCCATGGACAAGTTTGGCCTTTTCTTTGTCGTGATTGCCTTGCGTGATCTGATCTTGATTTGTGTTCCAAGAACGTTGACTTGGTCTAATTAATTTGTCCAAGATCACTTGTATCACATGTTATGCATGTGGTGTTCAAGACATTTTATATTTTATTTTTTTTTAAAAAAAACCCAATAAATCTTGAATTATAATACAGTATTAATCTATCAAGCCATGTTAACAATTTGCTTCTCTTAAAATCACATGGTTTAAGTGGTCCTGCTTTTTCTTCTATTTATTAGCTTTTCTATGTGATTATTTATCAAAACTTTTAAATGTATTAACCAAAATCCCAATTGATTCTATCATTTGTTTTAAGTATGGTTATAATTGTTTTTTAAAGTGTTTTTTATTTAAAAATATATTAAAATAATATTTTTTATTATTTTTTAAAAGTATTTTTAACATAACATATCAAAATAATATGAAAATATTAAAAAAAATATTAATTTAAAATAAAAAAATAAAAAAAATTAAATTTTTTTAAAAATACTTTTGAAACAAAAAAATAAACAGAATAACTTCATTTCAAAAAAAAAAAAAAGTTAAATGAATTTGTTGCGTTATAAATATAATTGTAAAAATAACTTGAGGAACTTTCAATTTATCTTCATGTTTTATTCTTCTACTTTTATCATCATAAAGATTTAGAAGTAAATTCGCAGGATAAAATCTTAAATCAACACAGTTTATAAGACTTGCATTAATGGGCATGCAATCATGTTCCAAAAGGACTGGAAACCTTAATATTTGCCACACTTGCTTGCCAAATATGGATCATCCATGAGATGCCTTCACATTACTAAACCTGTGTTCATCATTATCATTTCATTGCCAAAGGTAGAACTTCCATTACAAATCTGGCATTCTTGGAAAAATCCTCAACAAGGACATGAAATGATGAAGGGTCAGTCAGGAAACTCAATCTAGGGTTCTTCCATGTCAATATATGCCTGTTTTCCCAACATCTGTTGTAACAGCACGAAAATGAACTATTCCAAGATAAGCAGTGCTACAATGGGGCGACCAAGTTTCCTCAAAGTTACTCTATTGTACAGCTTCAAAGAAAAGAATCTGCGGTTGAAACTGCTCATGTGAACACTTGCTTAGGAGATCATCCCAACACCCAACGACCTGTACAAATCAAATTTGAATAACTTCTACAAACAAGTTGACAGTGCAAGAAAAAAAAAATCTATTACATTAACTTTCCTTACAATTGAGAAATGGAATTTACCTCAACATTAGCATCGTTAAACATGGTCCATCTCTTATGCTCATGACTGTAACTAAAGCAAACATAGTGTTGGTGATGATAGCAGACCTACAATTAAATGTGCAAAGATAGATTCTAGTAAGTGATTTTCTGTGAAGTAATAGACAACTTTCTAATGCTGCAGCAGCACCAGATCAACTAGAAAAGGTAAATAAATATTTTTTTCTTCTTTATTTAGAATAATCAAAACACTACTAATTCGGGACAAGAGAAGAAATGATTGTTAAACAACCAGAGAAGAAATCATTGTTGATCAAATCATTAGAAAGCACACATCATAGTCTAGATTATTAAACACTAGCGAAGTTTTATACATGTGAAGTATACCAATGAAACCAGGCAGTACTTTTTCCCCGGTCCTAAACCTTGATATACAACACCGATATCTAACTCAGTACCCAGAGCTGTTAAAGTTTTCCTTGTATCCTCTCTACTCTCATGTGCAGTCTGCACAAGAACTGCAATAAACACATCTTAAACTAGTAAATATTAGAGCATTAATGTTGAGAAAAGGACACTACATATCTCTAACTCAACCACCCGCTAGCTTACCGCAAACGAAGACAAGGGGGGGTGTTCGAAGAATGAATTGGATACGGTTAGGCTTTCCACAGCCTCCAGCATCTCGATTGCAAGTTGAGCAATCATCCATTAACATCAGCTTCATAAGTTCATCAAAGGAGCTAGCTTGATTTTTGTTCTGTTGCACAATGGTTGGTTAATCACACAGATGCTAATGGGATAAAAATTATTCTGGTATCTGTTATAATATGGAATAAAAAAAATATAAAAAACAACTTCGCTATCAAAAGAAAGGGAAAAAATAGCAAATACTGCCTTTTTTTCTCTAAGCTGACTTGAACGTATATAGTGAGAAAAATCAGAAAACGTTTGATGCCTCCACTCCAGACCACAGCTGTCACAATACCCATAAATGTCCATACCAAAGAGTCTATGAGCTAAACATTTATTGCTTGTCCGCTGCTGACATTCTACCCGCTTGCTTTTCTCTGATTCAGATGAGGCATCTGGGGCTGGGCAACTGGTAAAGGACTGATGAAGAATAACAAGAATATTTTGCAGAATCTCATCCGCATCGTTCATTTGTCCCTGTGAGTTTGGTAGATATTGTCAGTACTGCAATCACACATGAAAGTGCTTGGTAATTGCCATTTTCAAAATTCTGTAACTATACTGCAAATTAAGTGCAAAAGTAGAGGAGGTATACAGCACTTTACAAACCTCCAGAAACCTATTCCTATGAGGGGAGTATTTGCTGATGGCAAGTCTTAAGGAGGTTGTAGAAACAATCTCTCTTCTAGTACGAGTAGATGCCTCACTTAGTTCACCAAATACCTCAGCTAATCCACAAACAATGCAGGGATCTCCAACATGCTCATGTCCTGAATCTGTTATGCTGCGCAACTCATTCCGAACCAGCTGTACATTCCATAAGCACTGCATTTTGTTTAAGAACAAAAGACTATAGGATTAAAAGCTGAGAAAACTACATATGGAAATACAACAATTCCTATAGGAAATGGTACAAACTAAAAATTTGGTATGAATAGAACCTGTATGATCGCGTTTAAAAAGCAACTATTTTCACCAATATCATTTTTTAGTCCAGCACCAAATATACCAGAGCTATCCTCATAGTTGACCTTGGAACCACTCTGTGATTTCCCAGATTCTTCCTCTTCAAAGAATGATTTCGGAGGCATATTTTGATCTATCTCAGTTGGTGCACTCTCTACAAAGAAAAGAATTCGTGGCTGGAAATGCTTTTCTACACACTTTTTACAGAGACAATCCCAACTCCCAATGACCTGTACAAATCAAATTTTACTTGTGAACATGATAGCATAAAATCTATTATAACTTTCTTGACCCAGAATGTACCTCCACATGTGTGTCATCGTACATCATCCACCTTTTGCACTCATCGCTGTAAATGAAGCACGAGTAGAGTAGCCCACAATAGCAAACCTACAAAATCGATTGCCGGCTTTTAGCAATGAAATATTCTGTTCACTGGTCCCTTTCAGGAATTAACAGTAAATAGTTTTCAAAAGCTAAAGAATCATAAGTCAACTAGAGACGGCACATTAAATTATTTCTTTATTCACAATAATCACCATGCTAATTCAGGACAATAAGATGAGATGCATTGCTGATTGAATCGATAGAAGGTACAATATTTTTATGTTACAGTTAAGGGCTTCCTCAAGCCAACTTGTGCACATAGAGATAAGTCCTCTCCAGCCCAGTCAAAGGCAAACCCTCGAGAGTGACTGGGGTTGCATGAGGAATCACCTCCTTGTGGCAAAGTTTCAATGAGCTGGTGGGATTCAAACCCTTGTTGAGCACCTAACCACCCAAAGTCACGACTCACAACTCATGCTCAACTCATTCAATCCCTTAGGGTTAGAAGAAACAGAAATTATACACTAGTGTAGTTTTAGGAATGTGAAGTATACCACTGAAACCAGGCGGTATTTTTTTCCTTTTCCTAAACCTTGATAAAGAATGCCAATATCTATTTCAGTTGCAAGAGCTGCTAAAGTTTCCCTGATATCTTCTCTAGCAACCCATATAGTTGTCCACTCTAGAACTGCAAATAACCATGCAATTTTAAACCATTAAACTTTCCCAGCATTGTTGAGAATATGACAGACTACATAATTGTAAACAATGAATTACCACTGGTGAACACATGAGAAGGTGTTTGAAGAAAGTATTTGTTGTGGTTTTCTCCACATCCATCAGCATCTGGTTCCAAAGTTAAATGATAATCCAACAGCATGGGCTTCAAAAGCTCAGCAAATGAGCTAGTTCCCTGCCTAATCAGAGTTGAAACCTGATTACACAAATATCAATGGTATTAACATGATATCTGTTGTATATGGGATAGAAGACAAGCAACTTTGTCAAGGAAAGAAGATTCTGCCTGTTTTCTGAGTTCAAATGCGGATATGGTGTGAAAGAAAAAGGTATGTTTTTGTTGTCTCGACTCCAGACCACAACTGTCATAATTCATGCTTTTATAAACTGTCATACCGAAGAGTGTATGAACCAAGCAAGTCTCAGTTGTGCACTCCAAAGATCCTACACAATTTCTTTTCTCTGATTCAGGTAGAGAGAAATCTTCAACACTGGTGAGGGAATGATGAAGAGAATCAAGAATAATCCATAGCACTTCAAAAGCATTGTTCATTTTTTCCTGTGAATTTGGTATATCATTGTCAGAAGCGCAATGGTACAAGACAGTGCTTGTTGATTAAAATTTGTAACTTCAGCAAAAACAGAAAGCAGAAAAGTGAAGGACATATACAACAGTCTCTATACAAACCTTCTGGAAGAGATCTCCGCAAGGGGACAATTTGTCAATGGCAATGCTTAAGGAGGTTGGATAAACAATTTCTCTGCTAGGATTTATAATTGCTGCACTTAGTTTATCAAATATCTCAGCTAATCCACAGACAACGCAAGGATCTCCAACATGCCTATGTTCTGGAGCTGTTTTACAAGCCAACTCATTCCGAAACTGTGGTATATGCCATAAGGACTGCACTTTACCAAAAACAACAAAGGACTTGCTGATTTGAGAACTGGCAAACATTTGTATAGGAAAAGAAAACAATCAATATTCAAAAAGGAACATAATCAAAATCCAGAAAGATATGGCAACTGAACCTGTATAATCACATTTAAGGAGCTATAGTTTTTGCCGATATCATTTTTCAGCCCAGAACCCAATATTTCGGATCCATCCATGTAATCAACCTTGGAATCAGTTGGACATTTTCCAGTTTCTTTCCCTTCCAAGAATAAATTTTGAAGCAACTTTTGATCCATCTCCAAGGGAACATGCTTTTGCACTCGACATGCATCTGGAAGTTAAAAGGAACCATTTTCAGAGTGATGGTGCCTTTATAATTGTTCAACTAGTTTGAAAAAGATTCTCCCCAAAAAAAAAAAATACTTTGAAACAGAGCATATTGTTTCTTCATCTGAACTCTGAATCCTGATATACAAGTGCCTCCCTATCAACTTTTCCATCTATACCCTTCATGTAAATCATATACCTGAATACTTTTCAGTACTTATGTTGTCTAACATAGCATGTAATGATTTCTTTAATCTAAATTCAAATCATAAACATGAAATACAAATCCTTTCAGTGTTTGCTAGGGATCCAAACAGTGAAAACAATTGTGGACTGGTTTATTCTTGAAAGACGGAAGCTATTCATGTGAGAGCCCATGGATTTGGAAAAGGACCTTCCCATATAACAAACTGAATCTAAATTCTAAAGTGATCATTCATGGTTTCTTGATGCAGCAGGCATATGGCAGAAGACTTGCCATTTCATCATGTAATTAGAAAATCTAGCATGAGTGTCAATTCAATGCATACCAAAATGAAGCAAACAGAAGTATCTAAACAGTACTGCTATTACCTTGAAATTTATCCTGACGTAAAAAATTCATTTCATTTTGAGCATGACTTCGCAAATTCCCACCTTCATCCTTTGCAGTGTGCCAATCATTATGCAGAGTACTCTCTTCAGGAATATCTTCAGCTGATGGACCAGCTCAATACAGTTGAAAAATTAAGACCCCTATCTAAAAGACCTTAATTGGTGCTATAGTCAAAGATACTAATATAAGGGATATTAACCTTGCTTCACTTCCCCATCTCCTAGATTGCATAGCATGCCAGAACTCCCACTAAGTTTTCTGAGATCATCAAATTGTGGACACTGGACAATGGAACAAATAAAAATCTGTCAACATAATAACAGCAAAATTCATGTTAACTATATGAGAAGATTACTACTTAATTTAGGTCTGAACACTTATCAGAATAACAGGATGAGTAGAAATCTGCCACCTTTATAACACTAGCTTCAAAGAAAAGAATTCGTGGCTGCAAGAGCTCATCTACACACTTGTCAAGGAGATTATGCCAAAACCCAATGGCCTGTACAAATCAAAACAAATTACATTTACAAAAAAATGTAAAGAAAACCCATCCCCTTATTAGCTTTCTTTAACAATGTAAGCAATGGAATGGAATTTACATACCTCCACATGCACATCATCATACATAGTCCATCTTTTACCCTCATGACTATAACAAAAGCATACATAGCGTAGCTCATCATAGCAAACCTACAAATCAAAATGATGCAAATGCTCTATCTCATAAGAGGTTTTCCTGTACAAAACACAGATTTCTGCTGTAAAAGAAACACCATCTCAACTTGAAAAAGAAAAATAAGTTATTTGTTTATTTGCAATAATAATCAAACCACTACTAATTCAAAAAAAAAAGGATGTCTGAAGCATTCAAATGAAGTCAAGACTATTACGCATGCATGCATGCATAGCTCATGAAGTATACCATTGAAGCAAGGCAATATCCGTTCCCTGGTCCTAGACCTAGATATACATCACCAATATCTACTTCAGTATCCAAAGCTGTTAAAGTATCTCTTATATCTTCTCTACTCTCACGTGCAGTCTGCATGCTGAGAACTGCAATAGGAACCACATCAAAATTTATTAAATATTCTAGCATTAATGAGAATATGCCACGCTACATGTCCCTAAAAACCTACTCACTAGCATACCGCAAACGAAGACTTGGGGAGGTATTCGAAGAATGAATTGGATTCGGTCAGGTTTTCCACAGCCTCCAGCATCTTGATCGCAAGTTAAGCAATCATCCATTAGCATCAGCTTCAAAAGTTCATCAAAGGAGCTAGCTTGATTTTTGTTCTGTTGCACAATGGTTGGTTAATCACACAGATGCTAATGGGATAAAAATTATTCTGGTATATGTTATAATATGGAATAAAAAACAATATAAAAAACAACTTCGCTATCAAAAGAAAGGGAAAAAATAGCAAATACTGCCTTTTTTTCTCTAAGCTGACTTGAACGTATATAGTGAGAAAAATCAGAAAACGTTTGATGCCTCCACTCCAGACCACAGCTGTCACAATACCCATAAATGTCCATACCAAAGAGTCTATGAGCTAAACATTTATTGCTTGTCCGCTGCTGACATTCTACCCGCTTGCTTTTCTCTGATTCAGATGAGGCGTCTGGGGCTGGGCAACTGGAAAAGGACTGATGAAGAATAACAAGAATATTTTGCAGAATCTCATCCGCATCGTTCATTTGTCCCTGTGAATTTGTAGATATTGTCAGAACTGCAATCACACAGGAAAAGTGCTCCATGATTACCATTTTCAAAATTCTGTAACTATACTGCAAATTGAGAGCAAAAGTAGAGGAGGTACACAGCATTCTCTTTACAAACCTCCTGAAAGCTATCCCTATGAGGGGAGCATTTGCTTATGGCAAGTCTTAAGGAGGTTGTAGATACAATTTCTCTCCTAGTACAAGTAGATGCCTCATTTAGTTCACCAAATACCTCAGCTAGTTCACAAACAATGCAGGGATCTCCAATATGCTCATGTCCTGAATCTGTTATGCTGCACAACTCATTCCGAACCAGTTGTATATTCCATAAGCACTGCATTTTGTTTAAGAACAATAAAATACTAGAGAATTAAAAGCTTATAGAACTACATAAGGAAATAGAACAATTCCTATAGGAAAAGGTACAAACTCAAAATTTGATATGGATAGAACCTGTATGATCACGTTTAGAATGCAATTATTTTCACCAATATCATTTTTCAGTACAACACCAAATATGCCAGAGCCACTCGGTGATTTCCCAGATTCTTCCTCTTTCAAGAATGAATTCTGAGGCACCTTAGAACCAATCTTGCTTCTATGTTCTTCTTCCATTTGTTTCAAATCTTCAGTGCTCGTGGAAACAACAATGCCAAAATCTGAATAACCACCATCAGATGCAATAGAATGGCAGCTGCTGACCAACATGAGGAAAACATCTTCAGTCAGATATAAACTTGAAAATTAAAACCATGTGGTAATAATTTTTTTCAATAAAATGTACTTTAGCAGCACAGAGAAACAAAAAGAAAGGCATTGAGAGATAGATTTGCATGTAAAAATGCCAAACAAAGTATATGTTGACTTACACTTTTTCTGCATTTTCCTTGTCCAGAGGAAGGTGCTCCTGGCTTCCACCAGCTCCCTAAAAGGTGAGATCAGACCTTTGTCAAATTTTTCATAATGTTATCAACTATTTTAATCATCCAGACAAATGATCCCTGTCAAAGAAAACGAGAACAAAGTCCAGAGATAAACCTCATCCATGGCCTTCCCTTGATTTTTGTGCTTTTTAAGTTTAGATTTCTTTCGTGTTTTTCTCGAATTATCACTTCCTTTGGTCATATTCTTGCTGGGTTCAGGAGCTAGATCAACCAATGCTAAAAGCATTTCTGCATCATTGGCCTTCTTCACAGCATCGTTGTTAGCAAGATCCTCAAGATGTGCCTAGGAGATTTTAAAAAAGAGGGCATACATGGGATAAAAGAAGCATAACAGAATCAAATAAAACAGCCATGAGCAAGGTGGTCCAATACTAACCCGTATAAATGACTTCACCATATAGAACAAAATGAATTGATAGTCAAGAGCAGATACCAACAAAAATTTCGGCTCCATCCTCTTTATGCTAGCAACATTCTTCATGATTAAAACATCATGTTCGCAGAACTGCAAGACTTAACATAGTGAGTCCACATGAAGAAAAATTATATGTTTCTGTTCCCGGATTTTTTTGCTGTAGTAGTTTGAATTTAGGACTTATCAACATTAAGAATGATTGGGTAAGAATCTAAAATAACATTAAGATATAAGCATCAAATCACACTGCTATCTATCTGTAATATATAATACACTCATATGCAAAAAAGTATCATGAATGAATAATGACATTTAAGATCAAATACAAAAGGCTGAGGTAAGGGTTAATAAAGTTGAGCTATAATTGCAAACTTGCAGTCCACCTCTCTAACCACATTTTGTTTCTCCATCTTTATTGCTTCTTTGACACAAACATCTACCAGTATATCTCGATTCGCCTTATCCTCATGGCATTCCAAATCAGGGAACTGAGTGTAAGTGCTGATCAATGTTTCAGCAAGTCCGAACTTTTTATGACCAACATATTGTGCAAATCTCAGAACATTTAATATACACGCATGCTCATTCCCTATGATATCAGACTGAGCATCAACAAGCTCATCTTGCCGTTCAACCAACAGGGATGCGAAATTTTGTTCTTTGTACTCCAATATTTCCTCCCTCCTCTTATATTCTTCAAGGCATATATTCTCAACATCAGTAAACGTTTCTTGGTACTCTAACAACCTGCATTTTCTTTCGCAGAAGTATTTTAATAAACTAAAATCTGTCTCAACAAATTGGAAAACCATCCCCGCTAGTTCTTTATCAAGTTTTCTGAGATTTATCCATGAATTTAGCAGCTCCTGAATCTTATCACTCACAAACAGCCAATTCACAAATCTATAACGATCAAACTGGATATCCTTTCCAGGGTCATCAACAAAAGGAATCACAGCAGTTCCCTCATCTGCAACAATGTTACTATGCTCTCCTGCATCAAGCATTGATCTGATGAATTTCTTATCCAATATGAGGCATGAAGAGTCGCTGTTAAAATGAATGGGCTCATAATCACAAAATTCATCTTTGCTATCTCCTCCATCATCCGAGATATTGTCCTCTAAATCACAGTCATTAGACAGCTCTTCCAAAAAGTCAAACACTACCTCAAGTTGCTCGAGCCATAAAAAGCAAATAGACAGGGGTGTTTGCGTTTGTTCTAGGATAGGAACCAAATCCTTAAATCCTAGCTCCATACTCTCTTCTAACTCCTGAATAGTATAGTCCCACATCCATGACAAGATTCGCGGTGCCAGGCACTGATTCTTCAAGAACAACTTGAGCAATCGATGAATTTTCTTCAACAACTCTTGGCGCTCAGCATCATCACAGAACATCCACTTCTTCTGATCGCTATAAATCTTACACTTTTCTTGGTACACATCGTTTTTGCAATGTCTGAATGTCGACAATTCTTGCGCCATGTTATCTACATCCACAGGTTTCCACACCCCATTTTCAATCTCCTCAACATAGCTATCTTCCAATCCAAAGGGCACAAGTTCCATTTGCTGCTCTGATAAACCCCCAAGATGCTTCAAGAAAACATGACTGCGCAACTCCTTCCATTCAAAAAAGAACAATGCACAAGAAAAACATTTGAAACACTTCCACTTGTTCGTCTTCCTTGCAAAGTCTACAGCCTCCAACAAATAGTCCGCCACTAATCGATCATGCTTCTTGTAATAGCCAGCAATCTCATCAATACTCACTTGTAGTAATCCTCTTGTCTCTTCACTACTCATTTCCTTCCAGTAGTTCGAAACAATGGTTATGTTGCTGGAATCCGCCTTTACTTTGTTCAGAATGCTTTGGGGATCTTTAACAACAAAACCAGCACACACCCTTTTTTCGCAATCCCTCAAGATCTTAATTTCGTTTTTAATGAATTTCCTTTTCTCATTTCTTTCATATTCACAAGGCAACTCCTCATCTTTCGGAACCCTGGCCTTAATCCTAAGACAGGCACTCTCCTTCATCTTCTCGCTCACATCTTTACCGATCAATAACGACTCAATCTTGGCTTTTTCCATCACGTCGAGTAATACTTGTTTCAGTGTCTGAATTCTTGATTCTTGGCTCTTTCCTCCCATTTCTGGTTGGGAAGCTATAATGTCTTCGCCTGGACCCAAGCCTGAGGGGAGCGCCTTTAACGCTTTCCAGCAGTGATCGATTATTCTTTGATAGTCACTAGAATATCTAGCCATTTTAATGAAAATCCGAGCATTTAGATAATTGAGAGTGATTGAGTTGGGAAACAGAGATAGAGATTTCTTGGCTGAATCAGCGGCGTTGTTGAGGTATTTCTGTTTAAGAGTGGAGAAGGAACTCGAAGTTTGAGAGTAGATTTTGAAATGGACAAAGGATTGGGTGTGGTGGACGGCGGCGGAGTTTGGGTGTTTGGAAATCAAGTCTTTGATTCTCTTTAGGGATTTTTGAGGGTTGCTACTCACATCCCTTAATGCTTGTTCGCACGCTGATCTTATGATTTCCGAAGAAGAATCATCGACGGTGGATTGAAGAGGTCTGGCGGTGTTTTGTGCTTGTTTGTGGCGGGGAGCAGCGGAGGAGGGTTTCCTCGTCTTTCCCATTTGTGGAGGGAATTTCAAGAATTGGAAATGGCTACTGGTTGGTTTCTTTATAGTAATTTCCACGTTTTATTTTCCCTTACGAGGATTTATGAGGTTTTTATTATTAATGTACATGCATTGTTTGATGTCTAAAATGTTCGAGAGAAGTTATAAATCTATAATATTTTATTTATTAAATATCAAATTAATTAACATAATATTTTTTATTTTTTTTCATTTGGGCAACTATAATTTTTATAAGATAGAGGTAAAGTATTACAGTAATTGATAAAAGTTTTTAGAAAAATAAAAATAAAAAAATATTTAGAAAATAATATAGTTATGACTCAATTATTATTTAAAAACATAGTTTTAATAACAACAATAATAATAGTTATAAACAATTGTTATTTTTATTAGTGTTTTATTAAACAATTGATATTACCATTAGCATAGATTTAGAACTACTAAGTAACTGCTAAAGAGAATAATAATTATGTCTCAAATCTCGATGTAGAATTAAGTCTAAATCATCACAATAAAAAATCAAGCAAGATCATAAATTATTAAATTTTAGACTTATAATTCAATGTTTTAATATTATTTTTATTTGTTAATTATAATTTCAAATTAATATGTGTTTCTTAAATATTGTTTTTATTTTTATATTTTTTAAGTTGTTAATAAATGATTTGAAATTTTAAATAATACATTTACATGTTTATCTTTTGTTTTTATAATATTAAATCATGTTTATATAAACAAGTATGAAAATATATAATATATAAAATAATTTTAAAATTAATATGATAATTAATAATCACCATTTCGAATCATGGTTATTGAAGAAGCTATTAAGAAAAAGAGCAGTTTAATTGTTAAAAATTCTATTATTTTAAATCATAGTTATTATTCATGATTTAGAATAATAGTTATATAAAAATTATGTAATTTTTTCAAAATTTTATTTAAAATGAGTTACTATTAAAAAAAAAATCGTATAATCTCTTATAATTATAATACATGGCCACATCTTCAGTTTTCTGAGCTTTTTAGCTTCTTCTTCCGCTCCTTGAGTTTGTTCATGCGAGCGGCTTTCCGTTGCTTGCTTCTCTGAAGAAACACATGAATGAACAAGGTTTCATATCTCAGTCATTTTGCAAGACAAAAACGGAAGCCATTAAAACAGCTGACATTTCCCATTTCTATCAAGTATTAAATCGTTATCCGGAGATCAGGGATGACAGTACTCATCTGCTAGTAAGTTTGTTTGAAACAGCAGACCTTTTATGTGAAGGAAACGAGCATCACCAAGAAGCGATTCAGAGATAAAATCTCACAAGAAATAAATACAATAACACCGAGCAGGCACAAGTTGGTTAAAATACATGTCCTAACTATCATTACAAAAGCAAGCAGCGCCAAACAAAGCTTAGTATCAAGAAATACAAAGTAGGAATATATTATAAATGGAAAATATATGAGAGTTCTATCACTGGAACGCTAATAGGAACTTTGCCGACCACCATGGCAACAGAGTTTTTGCCACTGGCAGATATATTTGTGTTTGAGAGTATTTTTCTACTTCTCGTTCATGAATTGTTATTTGTTGGGTGAGGGTTTTGATACTTGGATTTAAGGTAATCTCTGTCTCAGACTTCCAAACCTGATTTTTTGGTTTTTTAGGAATTCTCATTTGCCTCTGCTCGACTAATTTAACTTTCAACCAGTAAATCTTGAGGATCATCTAAATCTTCCTTTCTAGCACCAGGCATGGGAAGGACTTCATTTCTGGCGGCAGCCTGCAAGCGTTTGATAGTCTCTGCATACTCAGGAACAAAGCCTTCAGCCTCGTTATCAACAAAAGGTGACAGGTGCGGTGGAGGAATCCTGTTAGCAGGGCAATCATGTCAAAACAAGAAACATGCTGCATGTTGAAAGTATAGACCAAGCATCAATCTCTTAAATGCAATCGATAATAGAAAAAGAACGTCTTCAATAGCAACATATGTGGATTCCTGCAATAAGTTTTTCTCGTGAAATATGATAGCTATGCAATCAATATTACTGAACATAGCAACTGAATGCTACTTGTCACTCTATAATAGATCATACTATAAAATAATAGGAAGGTGAGGAAACTTAAACAAGGGAAAAGAACTTCAGATTGTTTTTCCTAAAAATTACCTTCCCACCATATAAGTTTCGGTTGGCAATATGATCCGTGCATTAATGCAATCGTAAATCCACTGTGGTTGAACATATTCTCTCGAAAGATATTTGTGACCTTGGGTTGGCTATGGAATCAGTACCAAACAATGGCTATGGAGTCATCATTCATATCTGTATAAACAACTTGATATGTAACTAAAGTATACTGATTAGGTAAAATCTACTCTTACAATCCCTTTTCACGAAAACCAGGATCCAAAACTTTAAAAAACATGCAAATGCACACCCTTGTTTACGGGGATAGACTTAACTCAGATTATTTAAAATGAACTGAACATCAATGCACCAGGTTCATTGGAAGGAAGTTGATGCTGAAGTTGGGCAAGTGTTAGTTCAGAATCAAGATCAGTCTGCATCTCCTTCTCTCGAGCCTCTACTTGCTCTGATGTAGATGAACTAGTAGCTTTGGGTTCCAAGGTGGAAGTTCTGGAGTTAGAAACAACGTATCCTGACAGTGCATAGAGATCTGCAGAACCAATAGTGGTTCATGATAAGTGCACAAAAGAAAAGGAACCATACAGTATGGCATCAAGAAAAACATCATGGACAGAGAAAAAAAACACAAAATTGGTATTGCATAAACAGAAAGATACGTAAATCTCTCCCTGCATGAAAAGACAAGGCATGCCTGATGCTAAAGCTTCCAATTGGGGATCAAGAATGGGTGGACACTTCACATTTATTGAATGATAAAGCCTAAAATTGACAAACCCAAGGAGAGTCTGCACCCAAATAAACAATGAGTAATCGCAAGAAAAGGATGCAAGCTAAAAATAAAAGAAACGCTATATCCACAAACACTTTTACTTAGGAGAGTTAATCCATCAGCTAAGTTCACTGTTTGAGGCATCAAAGGTTGATAAATAATGGGATTTAGCTTCTCTTATCCCCATCCTTAAGGACACTATCTTTTGGATTATAAGAACCATCCGAAGAGGTTTAATCTCACAAGTTCAGCCATGAAAATGAGACTTTAGTTAGCCAACTCTTTTAACCTTGCTTGCTGTTAGTAATCACCGTGTGAAAAAGGGAATGCATCCTTATCCGCTGATGTTTCTAGGTTTCTTTTGTTTCAGGAAGTTTAGTTGATATCATATCAATTCCCCACTTTATATATAGTCAAGTTAACAAAGGAAAGGAAAGGATATCGAAGTCAACACAATCAAGGAGCTAAATCCAGCAGTCACGGAAGTCTCACCTCATAAAACTCCGTTAAGACCCGACTAACTAAATAGAAAGGTTAACATAACAGTACTGAAGTTGACATCATCTGGCAATACTTGTTGCATTGCATGCCAAGTTATCTTTTGACCCTCAATCTCAGCCTACAAAGACTACATGAACAAGCAGTAGTCAGTAGGACATGATACACAGTAGTCAGTAGGACATGATACACAGTCACAGATTCGTCGAAATGACAATATGAATTGTATACCTGATAATAAATTCCCTTTACAGATATGAAAACTTTCCTCAATTTATAAGTAAGTACGAGAAATGTAAGCTTGCCATTCATGCCTCAATCTAGCACAAAAGAAAATTATCAATCAGATTGAAACACGCACACGGTGATACAATGATGGGACAAAATTTGTTCCCATATCCGAGCAAATAATAACTTTGACCTCTGAACTCCCACCTCAAAGTTTATTAAAAGAAAGAAAAAAAAAACATGAACATTTCCTCCTGCATCTATGGATGATGTTCCACGTCAATTTCTGCCCTCTCTACAGCAGGTAATGCTGCAAAAAGATGCACCATGGTCAAGCAATCATCCAAGTCTCTCAGCACATCAACAAACTGTGGATACCTACAACAGAAACCGCAAACCCACCAAAAGAATAATAAAAAAAACATTTAGCGTTTTCATATCAAAATACCTGCAGGAAACCATGAGAATTTGACAAACCTTTCTCTAACAAGCCTGTCTAGGTTGTAAGTGGGTTCGCGAGTTCGAAGAAGAGTAGCAAGATCAGAATTCTTCTTGGCCTCAGCTTTCTTTATCTTCTTCTTTTAGGCCCTTATTTCTCTGAACTTTTCAAGTAGCGGTTCATGTTGAAGGAAGGCAATATGTTTGACATGATAGTAAGTAGGATTATTTCCTTTGAACTTCTTCTTTGGCTCTCTTGGAAATATGACTAGAATACTTAGTCTCCTACAGTTTTTCCCATTTAATCATGTTCTTTAATTCTACATGCAAAGTAAAACCTGAAAACGAAATATCAAGAAGAAAGAAAGATTAACCTGAAAAAGCCTAGAGTGACTTGGAGCTGCTTAATAGCTTGAAAGAGCAATTGGTTATGATCAAACATTTCTGATCAATATATTTTTAAAATGATTTTTAAATTATTTTTTATTTGAAAAAAATTTTAATTAATATTTTTAAATTATTTTTATATATTTTTAATTAAAAATATTTTTATAAAAAAAACATTTGTACACATACTGAAACAGTATTACTAAAATCAAATTATCATATTTTTATATATGGTTTGTATTTTAAGATTTGATTTAGTGCTTTTGTAGTTTAATATTTTTAATAAGAAATGTTTATGAATCATGGAAATAAAAGATAAAAATATAAGATGAAAAATATTTGATTGATTGTTGTTAGGATCATAATGATAATAAGTTAGATATCTTTTATTGGTGTAGCGTAATACTTCAAAATATAAAATCCTTTTGAAGATTTTACAATATGTGCTAATTATTCTTGTATTGATAATGGCTTTCAAATCGACTCTTAACACTGATAATCATATACTCGATTAATTTTAAATTTTTTTATCATGAAAAATAATTTAAGCACTTGTTTGTCATAATTGGTTGTATTATGAACCAATTTCAATCAACACTAGAACTTTGATGGATAATAATGAAACTTATAAAAATCCTTATTCAAATAATTTTTCTTAAAAATTTAAATGATTTATTAATTAATACATTTTCAATTTAACATATCTAATTTGTTATTTTATAGAATTTAATTTGATGAAAAGTTGTATATGACACCAAATGATAATTAATTATAAAATTAAGGGCATTTACATGCAATTAACTTTGATTTTTTAAGTGTGCCTAGTAATTAACGTATAACAAATCATTAAGATAACAATAATTCAATTATGAATATTGAATTTATTTTTTCATTTTTACAAATTATGGCTGATGTAGTTTTTTTTTTTTTTCCCTTAAACTTTTGTTTCTTATTTGTTGTTGAAGTATTTGAAGATCTCATCTTTTTTTTATCTCGTTAGCTAACTACTTCTTGTTTGTGGGAGTGGCATGCTATGCCTTCATCTTCTTGCCTTGGCTTTTGACAAACAATGAACCGAGTTAGCTTGGTGCATCAGTGAGTTTGTTCATAAAAGATTATAGTTTCTTTTATTGTTATTGTTTGTATTAGTGTGTTAGTGTGTTTATTTCATGGGAAAAAAACTATGAAAAATTTGATGAATTGATATTGTATTATTACATTATTGTGAATAACTCATCTATAAAAAATAAAAAGCCCAATTAAAAAATAAAAAAACAAAAAAAAAATTAAGGTTGATAATTTTGTTCTGTTCATCCAGAATTATTAATATACCTTGTATCATATATAACAAAGTAGAACAAATTTTGTTTCACTTGGGATTTAGGATCATTCTAGATTTCTCATCCAAATCCCAGTCAAGATGTTCTAGGTTTGTGTGTTTCATTCTAAATTGATAATTTTTTTAATATTTATCTTTTATTTCTTTTTTGTATTTATATGCATCTGACACTATATTATAAGTATAAAAATAGATATTCATCTTAGTCTTTTAATAACTTGTGTGTGTGTAATGCAATGACTGATTAAATGATATCCAAGATTATCTTAAACCTTGAATCAAATGGAATGTAAGTACTATGTAATCTTTAATTTTTTTTAATTTAAGTATCCTGAAATATTTTTGAAAAAAGAATATCTTTTCTTTCGAGTTTTATCTGTTTATTGTTTTTATGTTTATATTGCATAATTTAAAATTAATTTATTTTTGGATTTGAATTGAAATCTGAATTAATATTTTGAATTATATAAAATGCTAAAATACTATGAAACTAAAATTTATCATTCCAATAATAAAAGTAAAATGTTAATCCAAACGAAATTGACAACTATAAAACCAATAAAAAGTCACAAAAAAAAGCCTAATAAAAAAGAAATAGGTTTGGACTGTTATTTAACAAAATAAAACGAACAAAGCTAAACCAATTTCCAGTTTGGTTCAGTGCTAAATCTTAAAAAAAAAAAAAAAAAAAACACTTCAATTATTTTTTAAAATAAAAACCAAACCGAAAATAATTACCTTACCTCTACTCTTAGATATCATTCTCATTATTACTTGAAAACTCCTGCTAGAGGTATGATTCCCTTCGTTTGGAGGAATCTAAGTGCTTGCCTACATCACAAAGGATTAACATAACCATCTAGGAAGTTACCTGAGTGATTCTGTGCAATTTGAAACTCAAAATCAACATTATTAGATTAGCTAAACTGAACATATTCTACAGCCAGCAACCGAAAATACATGCTGGGTTGGTGTCTCACAGGACTCGTATCCTGTTCTCGTAGCAGGCGTGCCATACTCACCAGTTCTTCAGGGGATTTCTAGCAAGCAACCTGATAAAAAGCAATGCTTACCGACACTCAAAAATAATATTTGAACAAAATCTGCGCCATTGTTGAATTAATTCAATGCCTTTTGTACGCATAATTAAGTTATACACATCCAAGAACATTTAACACCGGTCTGAAGGTAAGTATTGCATATGCTGCCTACAACCTTTTTAGCCCCCCTGCCAATATCACTAATTTGTGGAAATTTTTTCTTTGATTTGCGAAATAAGAACCCCTGTTCATCATTCCAAATTCAAGAATCGACAGAAATATTCTAATCAATCAACATTTCTTCAGTTGTGGTTTGGATTGTTTCTTTGGCCCTTTGCAAGCTAAAGTCTTCCCCATGCCTCTTTAATTCTTGGGACCTAATGTACTCATCTATTCTTGCCTTCAACTCAGTGTTTGAAATCAGCATGTCCACAGTAAGATGTGATCGATTGAAGGGATCCGTCTGCACTCACATGAAATAAATTAGTGAACTTAATCAAGTGACATGAAATAAATTAGTGGACTTGATAAAGTTTAGTATCATTGTCACAACTTGATAAAAGGTATGAACAAGTGAAAGATGTACATTGTCACTCAGAAGATGCCTTAGAATGACAGGCCTGTCAACTGTGGTTCTTGAAGAAGGCAAAATCACCGGATCCTTCATCAAAGTGCACTGCAAAAAAATGCATTATGAAAATTTTCCACATTCAATATATGGACCCCCAAGTTACTGCCCTTCCCAAAAAGGTATAACAATGTACCTGAATTGGATCAAGGAATTCTTCTGGTACCTCTCCAAGGGTAACTTCAGCATCCATTGCCTCAGAAGCTGCAACCTTGGTTTTTGTACCGAGCTCAATAAATTCCTGGACAACCCTACCATCTTCACCAATTCTCCGAAGGACATCGGCAGCAGCAGTAAATAACTAGAGCAGAGAAACAGTGTCACAATGTATTCAATCAACTGCTAAAATTCAGAACAGATCAAAACCAAGGAAATTCTCTCATGAACATTTGATTCTAAACTCATAAATGAAAAGCTTATGGAAGCTTTGCAACATTGAAGTTACCTGCTCATTGTACGATCGCCCATCCTTCAAGATGGCAGCTGGGAATATGTTTTCAGTATCACCCCTCGCCAGATGAACATATATATGGACAATCTTCAATGAATCAATAAAAGACAGTTAGGTTCATCTTAGAGGTTCCAATGACATTATATACAATATCCTACAGAGGATTTAGTTTGACAGTAACATGGCTATCAAAAACAAGAATGCATGTACTGATTCCCCCAGTTAGCTTTGGTAAGAGGATTTCAGATTTCATTTTGTATAGATTCAGAATCAATAGAAGTAGGGATTCACTCATGAAAGTCCACGGTAACATGACATATTAAAAAATTGGTAATCACAATTATTTTACTCATCACTAAGCCAGATAAAACTCATTGTGAAGCCATGTATATAATATACCATGACCCAACTCCATTGCATCCAAAGAGCTATTCAATCCAAGGTTCAGAATCCTAGAGTTCAAAGTCACAACCTTGGTCAAATGGATCAGACACCTTGTCGAGCTTGAAAATTCACAAGCAACAAGCATTTATAGCATAGTAGAATTGGTGCTTGAACTGCATATATAGTCATGTTCTTAGTCAACAGACAAGGCACAACTGCACAGTTGCCTGCACGATTGCCTCAAACATAAACTTTGGCACCACTTGATAGTGGCCCCGATGAAGTAGGGTACTCAGGAGAGTTAGGATGAGCTCCTACCCCTCAACTTTCTTTTGCGTGAAGTTGCTACTATCAAGACTTGAACCTACACCCTGTGGTTGCAATCTAATGGCATTCACCATTGTAAAAGCAATAACCTCTAAACCAAAATCTAAACTCAAAGGCAAAGAAGCAATAGGAGAAAATTCAAGAAGAAAACAAAGGGGGTTCTGGAGTCACAATTTTGCGTGCAAAACCAACTTAAGTTATTGTTTCACACCATAAAAAGAAAAAAAGAAAAAGGAGAATTCAAAAGTGCAAATTTGAACATCATGTTCACCTGTCAAAGCAACTGCTTTGGACAAAACAAAAGGGTAGAAAATTGACAGCAGTAGCAATAGAGAGCTCTCGAGTGAGAAATTGGACAATCAAACTAACCTGCTTAAGCAACTGTTTTGGGCGGAATTCATACTTTTCAGGGTCTTTCAGGGTGAGAGATCTCCTTTGGGGACCCACAAGTTGTAACAAGAAGTAATTGAGCATGGTGGCCACTCTGTCAACCTGGCAGAAATAAATATTTATTCAAAAGCATTTAGGAAGAATTTTAACAAGGAAAAGCACATTAAAAGCTAATGATGAATGTGGCTATCCTGCTTGTAAGTGATTACAGCATAGATATGGAGGCTTAAAAGTATAAATATACCCTACCATCTCAGGAAGCAGGAAAGGTGCTGTAATTTGTTCTGATGTAAATGTCAGCATGCTCACATCTTCATTTGCCAACTTCATATCAATGCGGATGATCTGAAACAGCCCAGAAATATCTATCCAATTAAGTATTTTGACGTCATGATAAATGTGTGGACAATGACAGACACATATGCATGAGCATACAAACTGACATTCTCTTGGGAATGGAAAAGGCGGGTTCTCTCCTGTCTCTCTTGAGCTGGTCTGCGCTCCCATTCTGTGGTGTTGGACATCTCAGCTTCTAACCCTTTGATTTCAAGAATTTTGTTCAGACTTTCATCAAGAAGATAGATGCTGTCGTTGATCAGGAAGTTCAAAAATTTCAGATAGACACCCTTTTCCTCTTCCTTTGCAATCTGGAACAACATAAAACAGTCAAATTTGTCTTTGTGTGTGTGTGTGGGAGAGAGAGAGGTTTTTAATCAACCAAAAAGAGGTGAAGAACACAATTGTACTACCTTCATCCAAATGTTACGATGACTAGGAACCTGCCACAGGTATTCAAGAAGTTCAGCAATATTATGCCGTATGTTGAACTTGTCAAAGAACTGTACCAGATGCGACACAAAATCAAGTATTAACATGTAATAAATGTAAAGATGCTTATTTTCAACATTTAAGACAGCGCAAAATATTAGGAACGACAATTAGAAAATACTTGAACAGTAATTGGAATTAGAAGAAAGAAATGACAAATCAGAAAAAAATAATCTCAACGTAACAGCTGGCTGGAAGTGGTTCATTGAAGAAAATACTTTAAAAGCTCAATTTACCAAACCAGCTGGTATGGAAAAGGAAGAAAAGAAAAGATCTCTAGTCTGCATGTGCATGCCCAACCTATGCAACCAAAGAAAATCACAAGTTTGACCAGGCAGAACCTGGTCACCTGCATTGCTAAATGTTAAAAGAAGAGAGGGGGGAAAGAGAGGCAAGGGTTTCTTTCACCATTTATTTTGGACAAACCACCCATCAATCCAGACACTCCTTTCCTCTTATTCAAGAGTCTGGGAATAAAGCCAAAACATCTCAGTTAATCAATTTAAAGAGCAATCAAAGCTACAAAGGCATGACCTTCCCATGTTCATATCCTTCTGACTTCATAATTTTCATCTACAAAGAAAGTAATCTAATAGAGAGTAATCAAGATACTCAATTCACCAAATCTCTTTATATAGAGTGGTCTAGTCAATCGGACTTGAAATAATTGTACCAGAAGAAAATCATTTTGATCGAAGGCTGCGTAGATAGATTCAGATGTTCAAGCACTGAAATAAGAAGAGCAAAGACTCTGATAGTAGTTAACAAAGTACCAGAAATCAGAGGATAACTAGAACTGTTACTTAAATAGCACAAGAGGAGTATCCTGTCATCTAAAAGCAAGGAGTAAGTAAATGGTTCCAGAATTGCTAATCAGAAAATTAGTGAAAGAAGGAAAGAATATCTTGCTGTTTATATTGAAGATTGATGATAATGCAAGACAACATCCAGTCCTTGCCAATAACAGCCAAAAAGTCACCCTTACTTCTGTGAACTCTCAAGCTTATTTGTCAAAATTATGTTTAAATAAAAGTAGTTCTTGCTCGCAGGGTCTTTCTTGTACCCATCTAGGATTACTGTTCCAATAAGAAAAAGATGCTGAGTAAACCAGCAAGCTTTGAAAGGCAATGGCCTAAAGTGACTCTTCTTTATTCCTTACGGTATATATAAACTCTAGCACTGAAAACAATCAACACTTGGAAACTCAAATGTTAGGGCAAGTCACCTGTGTGTGAGAACCTGTGAATTCAATGTCAACATAAAGCTTCAAGAGGTTCCTCACAAGATACTCAAGCGACAAATGGTGCCCTTCAAATAGAGAAGCTGTAGCAGATGAACCACTGCAAATGGAAAAACCCGATGCTGTAATTACCTAACTTGAAGTCACAAATTTAATCAAAATCTCCACAATATTTTATACTTGCAAAGTGAAATTAAATATATCACCTTCTCCGTGGCATCCAGCAGTTCAATACTTCAACCATCTTTGCTCTTAAATAAGGATTTCTAATATATGTTGGACTTGCCATGAACATGATAATGAAATTCATAAAATCATCCTGCCCAGCAAGAAAAATAGCAAAACAGAACACATCAACAAGGTAACGGAATTTCATAGATAGTGCCCTTGCAAAGAAAACAATATTTCCCATATCGTGTAAAAGACAGAATTGCATGGTAAAACATTTAATCATTAAGCCTACTAGTAAGACTCCGTCCAAAGCTTTTGGAATCCGAGAAGCAAAGATAAGTAATTCCATGGCATCTTCAACAAAATGCTCCGGCATCGAGGCAAATTCCTTTGGGCAAGTTAATGGCAGAGGCATTTTAAATCCACCAACTAAGTTAACCAACCAAACCAACATCAACCGGTAGAAAGAAAGTGCATGCTGAATAAGTGCTCCATCCTTTAAAAAGAACAAAAAGTAAAGATCAGCAGAATAAAAATAATAGCAAGCTATTTAGATTGGTAAGTTCTGCATTCCAAGGACAAACAAGCCATTCAAAATAGAAGAGAAAGGAGCACATGCTAGGGATAGAGGAAAGGGGAGCTTTCACATTAAGCTGGTGAAGTTCTACATCTTCAACAATGAACATACTATTCAAATAGAAAATGAGAGAGAACAGTAAGAGGGATGGAGGGTAAGAGAGAATTGGAAGGGAGGTGCTAGTTTGGGCAAAGAGATTGCCCCCGACCAAAGAAAATAAAAGAGAGCCACCCAACTGATGACACTAACAGAATCATCTTTTAAACATGACATGAATAAAACTTAAGCTCTCAAACCCCTATCACCTCACAAGAGAGCCAAACTAGACACAAACTTTCAATGTTCATGACTAGCTTCCAATATGTCAACAGCAGGTAGGTACAAGAGAGAAGAGGTAAGGTACCCTTAATATCTGAGCTTCATAACAAAGCTTTTCCTGTGAATACAACTCTATTTCTTTCTCAAGACGATCGATATCCAGCTGCAGCTGCGGAGATGGCGTCTGCTTTTGCAAGGCTTTAAATGTGGAGAGTGTATCTTCACATCTAGAAATGTCCTGACATGATGTTTATTCACAAAATTAACTTGGAAGGCAGACAAATATTTTCCTTTGTCAATCAAAGATGTGGTAACAGATTTATAAATCCAAGTCCAGATACAAAACATGTATGCATTACCTGAACTAGATGCTTAAAGTCAGAAAATGCTTTCAACAGACCCAAGTTGAGCACCCTTGCAGTCATAAAGAAGCACTCACAAATAAATGAGTATTTAGCCTTTTCACCACTGTTACCAGAACTGGAGGCTTCTTGAGATTGTAACAAGCGATTTTCTTTGTCACTAGATAGTGCAGAGACATCAGTTTTCCGAGGAGTATTAAGCCATTCAGTAATTTCTTCTGATGATGCATGTAGAGCTGTCAACCCTCTAATGCGTGAAGAAAACCAATAATTAGGAACACCAGGACAATCAATAATGTGATAAAAAATGATATATTAAGCAGTTCATCACCTTATATCCAAACGGTTATTGTGAAACACATAATTTGGATCAATTTTGTCTTTTTTCGACAAATTTGCATCTAGGAATGGTTCAGAGAGCCGAAGCATGACAGCACTTAGATTGACAAACATGCCAGAACTTGCACAAGATAAAGGATCAACCTGTGACAGTTACACGACACTGTTAATACACAAAAACAATTCATGAAACCTGAAAATCATTGTCTGTCAGAGAAAACTATCATGCAAGTTCCAGTTTAGCAAAAAGATGTCAACTTTTGCCTTTTCTGAAGAAATCGAACAAAATAAATACCCACATGTTGATTCATAGGCAACGTTACTAATCAAGATAAAGCTTTCAACAAATCATATACGCTATAACTACAGCTCAAAATGTTCCATGTACAGGAGATACCTACTTGTATATGAGCTCTTGTTGCATTTCTATTTATCACCTCAGCAAGATACTGAAGAACACTCTCACGAGTATCACTATTTTTAAGTAGAGCAAGAAGCACTTCTGATAAACCATCATATAAATGATTCATTAGAGTCTTAATTGTAGTAAATGAAGATAACAAATCAGCCTGTCGACGGTTTGTTGCATCAGAGAAACACTGCTGCCTGCCATTTTAAACCAACAACAAACAATACATCAATAACACAAACACAAGAAGAAAACAAAACCCAAAAAAATTCACACACAGAGACACTCACCCAACATCCGGCTCGCTCTTAAAAATGGTATTATCTGGCAATGCACTCACATGAAAAAAAGGACCCAAAATACTTGTCATTTCTATAACTCTCCCATTTACATAAGCCCCTGTCGGAATCCACCACTTATGACTAACAAGTGATGTAGCACCAACGTTAAAACTAACCAAGAACAATAAAGCCCTCAATGGTTGTTGAAAATTCCCTAAAACAGAAACCTTTAAAACATTTCCTCTCAAATCCTCATATAAACCCTTGAAAATCGGATCCAAACTATCAAGATCCCCTTCTCTAAACAGCTCCTCCAAAAACCCCGGCGGAGGCTGAATTCCACCACTATTAAACCCATCAACCATCGCAAAAATCAACGGCAGAACCGGCGAAACATTCGAGTTCCCACTCCCTTTAACAACATTCGAATCACCCCCAAACAACTCAGGATTTCCCAAATGAATCCTACAATAAGAAACCGACAACTTCTTCAGTTGCCTGATCGACAATTCCAGCTCTGATTTGACAATTTTGTCCTTCATATTCGCGATTTTCTTCAACTCATCAACCGCGCGGCGGTAACAACCTAAGAGGTAATTGAAAGGAGGTTCCGCGTTAGGGTTTTGGACAGACAATCGATCGATTAAGACACGTTCGATCAAGTCGCGGTTGAGTTTCAAGTCTTTGCCTTCACTGAGAATCTCTGCAGCAGTCATTTCTAAGTAGATAATTCGAGGATCAGGGGAATCGGTGAGAGAGATTAAGAGGATTTTGCGGACGATTATGTCCTCTATTTCTTCGAGAGATCTTTGAGGTTTATTTGAGGTTGTTGCCATGGTGGTTGGATTATACGATGATAATTAACAAAAAAAAAAATTAATGATCTTTTAATTTTCACCGGAAAGCATTTTGAGGATTCGTTGGGAGTAGAAAGAAGAAAACTTGAGAATCCGAGAGAGAGAGAGAGAGT
>Ga0325400_1000411_pt1 | contig 31005 bp, 14 predicted proteins | sample PopdelMetagenome_2_FD_205662 | JGI IMG/M metagenome (GOLD analysis project Ga0325400, IMG submission 205662) | Populus deltoides microbial communities from Bellville, Georgia, United States - Xylem-PdKOR-R1 | ecosystem: Host-associated > Plants > Phyllosphere > Stem > Wood/Secondary xylem...
TTTTTTTTTTTCCAATAGACCGGTTAGTTATAAATAGAGGAAGAACTAAATTTTTCCTAGTTTTCCACTTATTTATGAAATTATCATTAGAAATTTGTATGATATTTTTTAATTTTGTTCGACTATTACCAATTTATATAGCCTTCTTGAACTCCAATTGCTCTGAAATTATAGTCCAAGGTAGAACAATATGTTAGGAGTCTACTCATAAAATTACAGCCCGATCTAACAGTCAGATCAAGATTTATGCTTGATACCATAAAACTGGTTGGTAGGTGATTTTACTCAAATATCCAATTTTTCTTGTTTAATCCTTACATAAATCATATCAATTATTCCTCTAAACTCTCGAGGGAATTTTATCATTTTTAAAAAGCATTAGGGAGCTTAGAAGGTTGTACAAAATCTATGATACGATGGATATCAAGCATGGGGGTGAAGAATCAGGAAGCTCGGGAGGCTGCTTAAAATCTATGACAAGTTGGGTGTCAAGTATAGTGGTTAAGGAATTAGGGAACTCATAATGAATACTTCTTAAAACTCTTCTAATATTGTACTTACTTTTTTAGGTAACTCTACTATAGAGTCTTTATAAACTTTTACAACTAAAAGAGACAAAACTGACTCTTTATGAACTTTCTTTTCAAACTTTTTTTGACCTATATTAAACTAGCCATATTTACCTTTTTAGGTAGTTTCACTAAAGAGTTTCTTGAAATTTCTTTTACAACTAAACTAAATACAAAAATGTGTTCCTTAACTTCATTCTCAAACTCATTTAGACTCAATGCATTAAGTTCTTGTTCCTTCAATATCTCATTTCTTGTTCTTATTGCTAGGTTTTGGTGTTAATCCAATGAGTTTGATATTTCTACCTTAAAAAGCAAAAGAACATAAATTTAATTGACTAGAAATGGTGATGTCTAAATCATATATTCATTGCCTACCTAAAATGACATGTCCTACATTAATTGGAGTCATACCACACCAAATCTCATCGTGATATTTTAAGAATTTGATAAGGAACAAACATCTCTCATTAACTACTAAGGAGTTATTATTAACTTACGATGTATTATATAGCTTAGGATGGGGGGAATTTGTTTAGGTCTAAGTGAGCTATAATATTTGAAAATATTGCATTGATACAACTTTCATTATCAATGATAATCTTGCAACCCTTATCCTTACACTTGATATAGGTGTGAAAGATAACATGCATTTTCCAATCTTTAGTTTCCTCAGGTTGTGTCAAGGCATATCTAACGACACCTAACCTCAATGTCTCAAACTCTACGATGTTTTGTTTATGATTGATTCTAAGGTTATCACTCAAGGTCGAATCCATGGTAGTTGTAAACTTAAATTTGGATACTAGATGACTATTTACACATAAATGCAACTCTAACTTAGAAATAGAATTGAGATCACATACGATTCCTGCAAGTAAAATCACAATATAAAAATAAAACTATTTTTTTTTTAATATAGAGATTAACCAAAAACAAATACACTAACAAAATTTTAAGCGTGTATTGCTAGACTTTTAAGTGTAAATGATTAATCAATCACAATGTCATAAGCAAGGACTCCCAATTATCAAAGAGGACTAGATGCTAGATAAAATGACAAAAAAGGTTGATGAGTCAAAATTAAGAGATAAAAATGCAAGGTGGGAATTTTCTTAGGAAAAAAAAGTAATATTAAGGACAACTTTAAATAACAAAGGTAAAACTAGAAAAGTAAAACTCAATAAATCAAAAAAATTCAAATCGTTAAATTTACATTTTCAGATCGTTTTAATGTGTTGATCTCAAAAATGATTTTCTTAAAATAAAAAAAATTATTTTGATGTATTTTTAAGCAAAAAACACTTTGAACCGCAACTACTACCACAATCCCAATCCACTTATTTTAAGATATCACATTTAATTCTCAAATTTTTTTGTTTTGATGTACTTTAACAAAAGAAGATAGATAGATGATACATGTATACTCAATGGTTTCTTATCAAACAATTTGGTTTAGTGGAGCATCAAAATTGTCCCCTTTTCATCTTTTAGATAAAGTAAATTTTTTTTTCTAGTAGGTATATTATGAGCCAATTCAAATGGCAATCTCCGGGTTATAAAAATAGAAATGTAGGATAAATCATAAAAATATAATTTAGTAATTTAATTAAATATTGCGCTGGAGACTATCACTTGCCATACATAAGTTGAAACTTGGGCTTAGATTATTAGATAGAAAACCCTCCCTCTCTGTCTAAGTTTCAAACCTAGCGGAAGACAACTAACCCTCCAATAATTCAAATTTATTACACCACCACCACCACCACCACCACCACCTCTTCCCACCACCACCACCACCAAACCCAAACACACATCTTTCCGTCTTTTTTAAATTAAAACTTCACTTGTTTTTATTATTATTACTATCATTATTATTATTGCCTTTTACCTCTCCTCCCTCCTGCAACAAAAAACACAACACCATCCTTAACCAAACCCAAAACCAAAAAAAAGAAAAAACACAACTTCATCTCTGTTCTAATAGTCAGTAACTATGTCACAACTTACAACAGGCGGGACTGATTTTAGCTTACCAGATGAGATCTTAGCGGTGATACCAATGGACCCATATGATCAATTGGATCTAGCACGGAAGATTACTTCCATGGCAATTGCATCCCGCGTCTCCTATTTGGAATCTGAAAGGGGTCGGATGAAGCAGAGGATGTTCGATAAGGATCGGATTATTTTTGAGCTTCGAGAGAAATTGGGTCACTTGCAACGTGTCTGCCAGGAATCTGAGTCTAAATTGAGTCTCGCACTTGATGAAAATGTGAGTAGGTGGTCTTCATAAAGGCTTAAGTGAGAGAAAGTTTGTGACCTTTTTTGTTGTTGGGTTTTGGCTATTTAGTTTATATATATATATATATATATATATATATATATATATATATATATATATATATATATATAAATGAATTTGATGGTGAGTTTTTGTATTTTGTTGGGGAAGGAAGATAAAAGATTGATTTCTTTTTTCTTTTTCCGTTTTTTGGTTTTGAATTTGTTGGGGGAAAAGAAAGGAACAGAATCGCTATTATATATATTTCAAATGGGAGTTTGAAAAAAAATGGGGTATTTTGTTTAATTTTATTGATTTTTGATATGGGTTTTAGAAAATAAATGGTGGGTTTTTTGTTTTATTGGGAAGGGAATAGACAATTTTATTTTTTTCTAATCTTATTTGGTGATTATTAGTATTTGTTAACAGAATTGAATCTGATCATTGTTTTGATATTAAATGAAGGTGAAACTTTCGAAGGAAAAGGATTCATTGGCAATGACTGCAAAGAAACTTGGACGTGATTTGGCGAAGGTGAGATTCTAGACTTCTAGTTATTCAAAATGCTTGTATTTTTTTTTTTCCCTGTTTTGCTTATATGGGTCGTCTCTGTTTAGGATTCTGTTAACATCTTACACCTAAACACAGCAACAAAAATAGCTGTTTGCTGATTAGCCTTCATTGTTTCATCTTTATAAAAGAATGTCATTTTGTATATTTAGTCTAGGGTGTTGCTTATGATGTTTGACATTTGCCGAAAGGAACTATTAAAACGTTTTGAGTATTGGCAGTTGGAGACGTTTAAGAGGCAACTGATGCAGTCACTGAGTGATGATAATTCATCGGTAAGATGGCACATTTAGCTATTATAGGTCATTTGATATATAATTCAAGTTAATAATGATTTTTTATATGTAGAGTTTGTTTTTGGAAGTTCAAGAGACACTGATTATTTGTATTATTTAGCAGCAAGCTGAAACTGTGGATATTGGCACCTGTGATCAATCAGTTCCTAGAGCCTATTCTGAAAAAGGTACTAATAACCTGGCTTGATAAAGTTTGTTTCTACTGAGTAAACTCTTTGAAATAAAACCATGATGCATACAAACTGTTTTCTCCCTGGAAATTACCAATTTTCTTATCTCCACACTCTCTTGCTTTGTAGATGAGGGGATGAATGGCTATGTGGCCCACCATAATTTCAATGGATCTACAGATATGGGAAACACTGATGAGGGTATTGGACTGCTCTTCTTTTATTATTATTATTATTTTTTTAATATATATGGTTATGTTTTTTTCTAGAATAGATCCATTCATCTGTTATGGTATCCTGTATTAAAGTGTATCTATTTTGAGTGGTTTAAGTAGGGTTCTGTTACCTTTTGTGCATTCATTTTTAGCTACTTTTCAAACATAAACAATAGACTGCATTTATTTAAGTAGTAAAGTAGCATTTTACTACAACATCATCTAGCATAGTAATAGTCGCAAATGAGAATCTGCACAAATCATTCCAAGTGAAAATGTACAGCTATAATTTTTGATATTGATGATGTAATGCGTTAATGTGCCATCATTCAGAGGGAAAGGTCTTGTTCAAATACGACTGCCTTAAAAATATAGTGAAACCAGTGGTTATTGGATTTTTATCTTAATTCTCAAGAACTGAGTATCAAGAAAGTTGCTCTTTGTATTCAGCTCTACCCTTTTATCTAAAAATGTTAATTTTACTGAAACAAGCCTCTTGCTGCCTGTTGTATAATTTTCCCCATTCTATTGTGAGAGATTTTGTGATTTCTTCAATCGCTAAATGGTTACCACAATATGCATCTTGGAGTATATTTATATCCTATAGCAGACCTTTTTTATGTTTATTATATATAGTAATTATTTTATTTTTTGATTAATGGTTGATTGATGTTAAACAGGCTAGCTTTTATGAAATCTGGCGATTTCTTGTGATTACATGAGGTTATTAATGAATGATAATATTACTGCTAAGAGGGCTAACTGTACATGTTATTCACGAATTATAAGCTGATTGTTTGGTCTTAACAGCTCCAAGGCATGCTGGGCAAAGATATTCTATCACTCCATATATTACACCACGACTTACTCCATCTGGAACCCCAAAAATTATTTCTACTAGTGCATCTCCTAAAGGTTATTCTGCTGCTGGATCTCCTCAGATAACCTCAGGTGCAACATCTCCTACAAAGCCTCAATATGATGGCCAAGCTTCCTTTTCTTCATGGTACCCATCAAGCCAGCAATCATCAGCGGCAAATTCTCCTCCCCGGGGACATCCAATTCCAGGTTTATATCTCTTATGATTTCAAATTTTCATATATCAATATCAGACCATTTGCAACACATCTGTTTGTTTGCTGCTATTGTTTGTTAGTCTAGTCTCCTCTTACAGTTTACCAAGCAGGTATCTGTTCTGGTGCTCATTCTGTTGTGTTATTTGTTGATTGATGTCTATGGAATCTTACAATCCTATCACAATTTAATATAACATTTTCTCATCTGACATTATTCAATTTTATAATGGAATTTTCTTTAGGGCGTGCTCCACGTGTGGATGGAAAGGAGTTCTTTCGTCAGGCCAGGTTAGTCTAGTATTTTGATTGTATCAGCTATTAAAATTTATAGCTCTATTATTTGTGTTCTTCTATCACTAATTTGGTTACATTTGTAATTTAGGAGTCGCCTATCATATGAACAGTTCAGTGCATTTCTGGCTAACATCAAGAAACTAAATGGTCAAGAGCAAACTCGAGAGGTTGCATTGAATCCTTCAATTTACAAAATATATTGATGTAACTGAATATTTCATACTTCATTTGTTGATAGGAGTAACATGTTTTTGTATATTATCTTTCAGGAAACTTTAAGGAAAGCAGAAGAGATATTCGGGACAGATAACAAAGATCTTTATTTTTCATTCCGAGGATTGCTTAATCGCAACATACACTAGGCCTCAAGCTGTCATGTAGCTAGCAAGGTTCTAGATAGAAATCAGGTATGCATGTTCCTAGTCTTCAGTCTGTGTGTCAGAGGTGGGGTGGTGTGTGGGGGTAAGTTTCTGTTCTGGTTTATAAAGAGGAAATGATTTTGCCAATGTCCCTGGATGAAACCTTTAAGGGCAATCTCTCCTTCTCATCTGGGTGTTTGCATACTCGCACATGAACTTTCATTGGTTTGAAGCTGCCTTGCTGAAATAGACCTTCTGTTTTTGTAGTTTATCAGTAATGACTATTTTTGTGTAATTTAATATCACTGATTTCAAATATTTATCATCTTAACAAAGCTTTGAACATGTTCTATTCTAACTCAACCGACAGCCATGCTTTGTAGGTCGTGGATCAGAGTCGTTACCATCTTGTATGAGGATTGCTTTGGCATAAATTCTCCAAGGCATATGACTTGTCGGAAAAAAAGTTACCTGTTTATTTTCAGCAACTAGAATTGTTAGGCATATTCTGTGTAAATAATCGGAGTAATTTGCATGACCTGCCCGACCATAAGTGCTTGTCGACATTACCTTCGCAAGATTTTGATTTATTTACTTTCATATAAGAGGTAATTTTCTTCAGTGTGGCATTATCCATCACTCACCTCATCTCTCTATCCCTCCGCCCCTCCCTCACTGTTAAGCTCTTCGAGTTCCAACGGTAACCTGCAATAAATATAAATCAATCAAGAAGGATCTTTGAAGTTGCATCTTAAATTGTGAATTGTTGAAGCAGCGGATGTTATCAGGCAATCTTAATGAGAACCTGCACCCATTTTTTTTTTCCCCAGTCATAAACGCAATCGAGCGATAATTAAACATATACAATCCCTGCCATGATGCCAGAATATTTGGCATATGAAAGCTCCATGTTAAAACAGGCCATTGGCAAAAGCAAAACAGGATTAGGGGATTATTGTTTGATTAATAATTAATTTGTTCTTCGCAACATCTCAATATTTTTTCACTAGGGATTGTCTTTCATGCTTATTTATACGTCCTTTTTCTGTCGCGAGAACATTGCTGTTTCAGTCAAATCTTCTGCCAGATTTGCACAAGAAAAGCAACCTGATATCAGGGGGCATTGCCAAGCTGCTTGCACAAGAAAAGCTTGACAAATCTTTGAACAAAGGATCCTCTCAACATGCCTAAGAGAAAAACAAAAGCAGTGTCCTCTATAGAACAAGAATACTTCTAGAGTTGAAATAATTAAAGAATAGGTAAAGTGCTGTAGTGATCTTATGCTTCAAAAAAGATACAGCTTAGATTCACTTCCAGGCCTCATGCACCAACATGAGGTTGTTGGACCATGAATAGAGAGCCCACTTGGAAGAGAGGATAAAAAAGACATCAGATGCAATTCTGTCAGATCATGACAGTACCTCCCCCAAAGCCCCTAACTACGACTGTCACAAGTAACTGTGATCTATTCCCTCGAGAATTTGTTTGGTTCTTTCGTAGATTGAGAGAATATATAGGATTAAGTTACCTCTTCAATGGCAATGGTGGGGAAAGAGATATCTAGAATAGCTAACCTCAAGATTGTAGCTGCAAACTAGGGTGAAAACTGAAAAGCACCGCACCATACATTTCTGGAAGAAGGAAAAAAGAAGCTGCTTTTATTCATATAATCTCTAGGATTTTTTAACCATGTTTGGGCCCTCTAAAATATCTAAAAACTACGTCCCCCTCTGGAATATGTAAATTTTTTAGAAATAAGAACACCGCTTAATTAAGGAGGGAACCATTCTTTAAACACAAGTGGGCAGTATAATCACGGGATTGCTGGCTAAGTTGGTTGATGGGATATGAAGGGAAGGGCAGGCAGAGGCACCTGATACGATGAGTACTGTCTAAACAAAAAAAATCCTCATATCTCTTCCGTTGTCTATTCCTCATTTTGCTTTTTGTGGCAAATGGCTCATGAAAAGATAAACCTTTGAACTAGAAGCAACCCCCCCAGTGTCCTTTATTTAGCAGTTTCATTGTATTTTTTGTATTCCCATGTTGCCCTTTTGATTTATCTAAATCTGTGTTGATACAGTATAGGTAAACCAGGAATCTTTTTTTTTTCTTCCTTTCTTCTAAAGATAACTAAAGATTGTGCAATATGTTTAGATAACTCTTTCAAAGAAATCTTTTTGAACCAGATACCCCATTCAAAATTCTCTGAAGAAAGCTTCCATGACACACGCTTTCACTGTAAGGTCTCACTTTCCCAAGACTATCTTAGCAATTGAATGCTGAAAGCTGCATGTTGCCCTGCCCTGCAGTGGTACATGTGCGTGTAAAAGAAAACTTGAAATTTTGACATAATAACATAGCGACAATAAAATACTAGTGAAATAACACAGTTTGCACTTGTCACAATTTCAAAATACAACATAAAGAAGTTACTATTGGAAAACTCGACATAAAATAAATGTCATGTTTACAAAATGCAACTTCCTCGTATGTTGCATTTTGGAACACTGACGACCATCAAAACACAAACAACCCTTAAATGACAAAGACATAAAAGGAATTGTTTGTCATGTTTTTCTTGGTCTATTTTCAACAAGTGAGGGTAATTGGGCTATTGGTGTTAGGATAATAAAATAATTTAACATGATCACACATTTTTTTTATCTTAATGATCTAAAAAAGAAACCTACTAAGTTTATTTTTATCTTAAAACTTTCATCTTAGCAAAATTATCCATGTAGTTTGTCCATTCATGATTAACTTTTGTGGTAGTGAACTAATCCTAACACCGTTTGGATTAGACTTTTTTTCTTATACAATTAAGCATCGTATAAAAACTATATATTTTTTTCTATGTTTCATTTCTAATAATTTATGTGGTTTTAAATTAGCTTGTAGTCGAAACTTCTTTTGGATTTATGGTAAATTACATAATAACTATAATTTTTGTCATGTTTTCATTTCTTGTAATTATTTTTTTTTATCAAGAATTTTATAATTAAAATTTCATTTGAATTTAGGATCAATTGCATAATAACTCCAATTCTTTGGTTAATGACACTTGCTTAACAATTATTTGGATTGTTAATCTTACAAATATTTGGTTCATGACACTTGCAAATCCAAAAATTCAATAATCTCAATAAACAATCATGTTATCTTTGTTCGTAAGATTTTGATTTTCAATTCTAGTACTTCAAATATTCTAGTTCTCCACATTATATCTGGAAAAAATCCAAATCTCAACTTAACCAATCAAAAACAATATTATAAATATACTAAAAATATTAAAATTAATTGCAAACTCATAATTAATAAAACAACACAACATAAAACTCAATTACAAAACAACAAAACAAAATATCGTATGTCGTATAATGGATGGGCTGGGTTTGTTAATAGCACAACTGTAGAAGCCTAGGTGGCTTCATCCTTAACCATGATATCATCATGAGTTAATCTCTCCCACGTTTGCAAGTGCAGTGCGATAAGTAATGAGCTAACGAGATGCATATATGTATCCTCATCCTTCTTCATCAAGATTACAAAGTATAAAGACAACCTCTTGACCTTTTTTGATGCGAACCTTTTGATCACATGGTCAAGTAACCCCTAACAAAATAGATAACAACCCAGAAAACCAACAATCAGGTTTGATATAACCTTGACTTAAAGGTAACCCTGTACCTAAAAACCAAATGTATTGGAAAAAGACTTCATCCCAAAGATAATCTTGTATCTAAGAACTCTAAGTATGTGAATAATGCCACTGAGCCAGTTAATCTTTGATAAGTTAGTATACGATCTTTTTCCTTGAAAAGAAAAGTTGTTTTGCCACAAACAAACAAAAGAAAAAATCACGTTTATTCTTCCACTTGCTGTCTAAATTTGCAGCTCACAAAAATAATATGATCTCCTCTAACTAACCCCAATAAACCTTTTTTGGTGCAATTTAATGGGCTTAAACTAATAATTAACTAGCATGAGTTCAATAATGAAATAAACCCCTAAACAATGTCTAATAGATCAGAACAAACCCAAATTAAAAATAATTATTCAAAAATAAATAGATAAAATAAGATAATAAAAATAAAGTTTTCATGCTAAAATTTCTCTATGTAGCCTGAATCTCCAATTTCCACACATTCTTGGCGGATTTTAGTCTTGACTTCAAACACATCGTTTTTTTTTTCTGGATGAATTATTAGGCCTATAATATATGGTTGGAAAGCTTGAGATATCTAGTTTCCATCCCAACTTTAATCGCAACAAAATGCAACCTGTAGCTCCAGATAGTTTCGAAACAGTACATGGAGGTCTAGTTTGACAGATTTGACAAGATTCATTTAATAACTTCAACCTTTTAAAATAATATGTCATCAGACTTCATTTGACCTGAAAGCTTACCAAAACATATTTTTATATGTCCAGTATCTCCTTGTAAAATTTCATCTTGATCCGATGTACGATTTAAAAGATATGTCTGATGTTGTCAAACTGGTTAACAAACATTTTAAGGCTAAATTTGGACCTGACTTAGTTCGTATCACTTTCATAATAAAAAGACAACCTAAAATTCATTAAATTTATACATTAAAGGTTTTACAAATAAAACACATCATTCAACATATATTAATTCTAAAAAGTTATGATCACTTACGGTCTTTTGAATTTGATATACATGTTGCTCATATTGCAAGTCTTCTAGTAGAGGAACTTGCTCGGGATATGGTGTGATGACCTGACATGTTATATCCATATACCAAATCATATATTCATCCTTTGTAATCACATGATGCATCTTAGTAAATATCTTGTTCCTACTTACCTTTCATAGTCGAACTGTCATATTACCTGATCAAGGTAATATATCTCAACCATTTAAAAACACTAACAAAACCATAATTGTTTATATGTCCATCCAACTAGTGCAAAATACAAGTGTAATTGGTAGTTTTTCATCTTCATACAGAGCCCACATAATTTAAAACACAAGTGTCAAACATATAAAAAGACTAAATAGGTAAAAGTTAAGTTGAATACAAATGAATTACTAAACACATACTTAGAAAGGTTGCAATTTATCTAGCTTGCTCTGATAAAATGACAACACATGTATGAGATTATTATCAAACATTTTAATCCCACATAACCTAACATTACAAATCACAAATTAAAATAATAATATAATAAATATTTGTATAAAACTTTGTCGCAGCTTCATTTGGTGGTGTGACAACTATCTTCTTAAACCTTTTAAGGTGTATACTACCACTCTTCAATTTACAAAAATGGGGTGCCACTCCAAATGCATGCTCATATAGCACAACCTGATCACATACTCCTTGATTGTGACTACCCATTCATTGATGGAATGTCTAAGCAAAATAGCCACGTCTTAAAATATGGGTGTCATCTCCCTATTCTTGAGGTGGAATGTGTGCATCCCATGTCTCTATCACTCAGTCTATGCATAGATCAAGCTATGATCAAGCTTGAAGTGTTCAAAATAACTAATGTATAAAAAATATATCTGGAACATAAATGGCTTAACCCGATCATGTAGTTTCATCATCTTATGTATTCGATAATCCATCTTAACCTCATCCTACAATACAACATGTCATATTCATAGATAATTTAAAACATAAGTACATTGAATATAAAGTAACAAAAGTGTTAAATTGAAGTTACTAATCACATTACATAACAAGTTAAATATACTTACATTACTAATAAATGCGTTCTCTGATTTGTGTTTGTCCTGCATTCATAAAACAAAAGTATTAGCGAACCTAATAACCAAGTACCATGACTTTACCTCTCCAACAAATAAATCAGGTGTACTAAGCAAGTTAGCATCTGAGAGTTGATGCTCCTCATAAAAAAAGATCCACAACCTTGCGTACAAGGCATCCTATATAAATGTACCTATATAATGTAATATTCAACAAGTATAATATTATAAATAAATAAAAAACCTTAATAAACAAAAAAAATTAAAAATAATAGATATATAGCTATAACAAAGTACATTATAAATATATTGAGAAATATATATTGGCGAGCATGACATGTTTTCCTAGTAAGGCATTTCTCAACCTAACATGTTGCTTACATGTTCATTTGTATGAAATCAACCCTAATTGTATAAATTCATAGCTAATTAACATAAATCAATCAAAATCCTCAATTTCAAGAACTTAGCTGCAAATCAACATAAAGCATAATTGATAAAAATTCAACGTAATTTGTAATATTTTCATTCTTAATTACATGAAATCAATCCTAATTTCATAAATCCATAGCTAATGTAACACAATTCAATCAAAATCCTTATTTTCAGCAACTTATATAAAAAATCAATGCAAACCAAACTAATAACAATTTAAACTATTTCATGTTTTTTGTTTTCATGCTCAATTGCATGAAATCAACCCTAAATGCATAATTAATTTAATAAAATTTAATCAAATTTCTCAATTTCAATTAGGGTATAAATTCATAGCTAATTTAACACAATTCAATCAAACCCGAATTTCAAACAAACTAAATCCTAATTTCAAGCAAACACAAATTAAACATAAATTAACAATGAAACACACCAAATTAATACAAATATAGGTTGTTTACTTATCTTTTTTTAACTGGGGAGTGGTTGCCGTCTAATGCACATGCCTTAGGAAGTGGTGGCATTGCTTTAGGCGGCGATTCTGATGCCAAACATGGTGAATGAAGGCTTGGAGATGGGGAGAGTGATTTTTTGGTGTGTTCTAAGATTATGGGCAACAATTTTGACTGTTTTTTTTAAAGAGAGACAATGTAGATGGTTGGAGTTTAGAGAGAGAATAGAGTTGCAAGTTAAATTGCATGACATGTTGTGACTTAGAATAGTGACATTTTAAGTTATTGCGTTTCAAAATCATGATTGTGAATGGCAACATGTATAAATTATGCTAATTTGCCAATTATTTTTCAAACTATGTTATTTTACAAATATTTTTAAAAAAAATATAAAGAGAGTGAAATTCAATCACATAAATATGCTTCTCATCTACATACTGTATACACACACAAAACTTAGAGTGTTTGCTAGTTCCTTTGTGCCATTCATTATTAGTACTAACTTGGAGTATTTGTTGGACTAGTTAAGTAAGATTATGCTAGTTTTTAAATTATCAAGGATTCATTATATATTTTAATAGAAGGTCCCACATTACACAGCTCATAAAAAATTTAAATTTCACAGCTTTGAAAAGATAGAAGGACTTGAACATATAGATTGAGCAACCCGTGTGGGTTTAAGGTAATCTATTGTTTGAGACTAGTTGAGTCAAATCATGCAGCTTTTAAATTATCAAGAATTTATCATATATTCTTATAGAAGGTTCCATACTACGTAACCCATAAAAATTAAAAACTTATAGCTTCGAAAAGGGTAATAAAACTTGAACATGTAGAGTGAGAAAAGTTTTCAACCCTTAAGGGTTTGAGGTCATCGAATTGGTATTCATTTCCTATTAGATGAAAGGTTCAAGCCTTATCCTTTTTTCATTAGACTAACTTGTAAGATTGATGATGAGACCATTTATGGTACCAAACAGACAAGCTCTTCCTTAATTAGTCAATTTTATTGTAATGTACCAGGACATTACTATAACGCAAGGACTTCCAAGGATGAAAGAATTAGCCAACCGACCTTGGACTCTATCTGGGGGCACTTTGAAAATAGTACCCTGATATGTATGTATGAATTGGAGTATAACTTCCCTTTTTAAGGGTTTGTGATGGAAGTTTTATTGGTATTATAGGTTGGGTCTAGAGCAACTGGATCCCAATGGATGGGTAACTTTGTCTACATTTGACAATTTCCTTAGGCACATTGGAATTGAGCCTATAGTAAACATCTTTAGGACTTTTTACCATTTGATTGCTAGTACTGATGACGACAATGATGGGTGCTAGTTCTTTTACCTTCACCAATATACCCGCTGGATTTATGAAAGGGACCTTATAGGGCAAGCCTACACATGTCAAAAAGTGGAAGAGAAGGCAGTTGATAATGAGATATAAAGAGACAGTTAGCCTTAGAGATGAGATGTAAGAAATTTGAGGTTATGATAACTATTAGAGAGTTTCTCCCCTTAAAATGAACAGTATGCCTTATTTGAGCTCATATGAGAAAAAAACATGTGTTGTTAGGCTCAACCTCAATTGAGTATGACATTAATAAGATGACCAAAAGGCATTACCAGATCATATTGTAAAGTATGCAACCTCTTTATCCCTTATTTCTATGTATCTAAGCATTCATTTTTTACTTTGTTTCCATGCAAGGTTAATAGTTAAAGGAGAATGAGAACCTTCAACAAGGTCTATAAAGAAGAGCTTGCTTACATCAAGGAGGGTGTCTTCTTCTCTTGACTTGAGTGGAGCTAGGACTAGAGTAAAGATGGAACACAAACTTATCAATATACATTAGTTTATTATTCTTAAGGACATTGTTCATGAGGAAAAAATAGCAGGAGCAACTACTCCTATAGAAATAGAGGGTAGAGGAAGTCATTCTCCCCTAGTTGGGGGTCAAATAAAGTTGAACCCTCTTTAAGAGATTGTGGGTGATGTTGCTAACTTTAAAAGAAAAAAAGTCTCCACCTCTGTGTAGTATGATGTTATAACCTTAGTTGTAGAGACCTATCATGCCATCCCACTATTGATGCCTCTAGCCCTATTCTTAACAATAGAGACCTCTTCAGCTACTGAGATTTCTATTTAGGGTGCTTTCTTAGTGGTTGGACAACCTGGGTTTAACGATATTTTTATTGGCATTGTCCTCAGTCGAACCCCCTTTACTTTCCCCACCTTGATTAAGGAGGAAATACAGGCCATAAAAGTTGTCATTGGTAGGAGATTTGACTGTAGGAAGAAAGACCTAGAGGTGGCGAAGCACCTGTAGAGGGTTCTGACCATTCCTTTAGATATCCAAATGGTCTGATGATAGTTATAATCGCCATCTGGCCCTGTTTGGAAAAATAATTTTTAATGTAATAAACTTTCTTGTCTAACCTTATTATTTTAGTTTTATGACTATTGTTTCTAACAATTATTTTTTCTTGATAGAATTTCATGATATGCATTCATTCTAAGAGGTGCTGGATGGTTGAGAGGGTCTAGATTAGGGAGGCCATTGCTAAGCATAAGACAAACCAAACTGCCTTTTAAAGGCTAATGGATGAGAAGGTTATAGTAGAGGATGAGTTGAGAGACCTCAAGATAGCCTATACATAACTGAAGGACAACATATAAGGTGTTCTTCTTCAGTTATGCTCCACTAAAAATGAGCTTTAACTGACTTATAATGAAATGGATGCTATGAAGTAGGGGATAATTGAGATGAGGGCATCCAAAGATATTCTAAGGGATAAACTCATTGCTGCTAAGGAAGAAGCCAAAAGTTATCATTTGGACATGCTTTGTTTAGGTTGGTGAAATCCACACATATAATCCATTTCTAATTTTTTTACCATGATCATATTAGCCAGCTAGTCCGAATATATGACCTCATGAATAAAACCAATAATCAACAGTTTATCCACTTATATAATTATTGCATGCTACTTTTACTCTCTAAATTTTCTCTTCTTTTATTGGACAAGAGAAAAAGTTGGATTGACTTGAAGTTTGTTAGTAACTATGTTCGGACTGATCCTTGACATGTCTGAAGTGTTGAAAGCAAAATCAAACTTAAGGGTGAAAAGGGAATCTGTCAATAATTGCTATTGAATTGGTTCCAATATTGAGTTTATCTTAGTGACAACTCCCTTCTCTTACACTAAAATTACTTCTTTCAGCTGCTTTATGGCCTCAAACCTGATCTTCATCTTTTCTTTGAAGGACCCTAATTGGTCCAAAACCAAAGATTTTTTACCTTCCAAACATATAGAAACACAATGCCTAAAGTTCTTTTAGTGTTCTCTTACAATAGCCACCCCATTTAGAGTAGGTAATTTCAAGACCAAATGCCAGATGTTGATGGTTACATTGATCTTATATAAGATATGCCTTCCTATTATGGCGTTCTAGGCCAAAGTTATATCTATTGTTATAAAAGTTTATTAAAGAGTAAAGCACTTAAGGTAAGTGTCAAATATGATTGGGATCTCTAGAGCAACCTTCTCTAACACTTCTGACCCTTAATCCTAACCAAAAAGGTCTTTACATGAGTCATCATTGAGGAATATATCCCCATCTAGGACATCTACCAACACCATGTGGACTCTACGATTGATTAAAATTATGAAAATTACCAATGTATCCTCTTGGGGTAAGTCACTCATTCTCTGTCTTTTAGAGTGAAAGTTATAGCTTCATGCCATAGGTCCTATTGAAGAATCATTGTCTATTTTCCATACTTTGTTTTCCCATTAGAAGTGTCTTTCCCTCCTAAAGTCCATTCTAAAATCACATTGATCTCAAACAGGGCTTGAATAAGTTGGTTGAACTTTTTTTTTCTCATTGTATATGGACATACCTCTCAACAAACTGCTTCAGATAACCCTTGGCTATTAGCCTCTCAATCTCTTTATCCAGTGTAAAGTAGTCTTCTAGGTCATGCCTTTTATCCTTGTAGAATAAATAAAACATTTTAAAGGTGTGTACGTGGAGGCGATACCATAAAGGGTGGATATTGAACAAAATCTTTCCTCTTGATGGTTGTAAAGATTTTTATGAGGGTGGCATTCAAGGGAGTTGTAGGCATTCAAGGGAGTTGTATATCTTCTCTTAGGGTATTGTATATGTTTCTTCATTGACCTTTTTTAAAATTTCATGGAATTATTCTTTTTACCGAGGGATCAATTCTATTTGAAAGGTTTCTCATCCTGAACTTTTTGGTAGAAATAGGGAAGCTCATCTCTTAACATACTAGTTCTTTTACCCATTTATGATTCTCCATAACTTGTTTCAACTTTAATAAGATTCTGTTTGGTAGGGTATACAAGTCCTTTCATAAAGAATGTTCCCTAAGTCCACTCATTAAAACCTTAGAGGCTACCAGCTTAATCCATTCCTATACATTGAGCATTTTTTCATTGAACCTCTTCATATAAACCCTAGTGGAATCCTTTCTTGATTGAGTAATGTAAAAGAGTTTTATGGAGCTCCTCTTAACGTGTATACTAGTGCTAAATCATAACACAAATTTAAAGCAGAGGTCATTAAAATCCATGATATAACCTAGCTTTAGGTTGCTATACCAGACTCGTGTTGACCCTTTAAAAGTTATGGGGAGGATTTTTAATATAACATCACCGTCTTGGATGATTAAATCCAGGTTGCTATGTATATTTTGGACATGTTCTCATGGATCTGTGAAACTTCTTAGTTGTCTAAAGTTATTTTTATGAAGATATACTTTTTTAGAAATGAAGGTGTGCAAGACTTATCTAGAAGTGGTGAAGCACCTGAAAAGGGTTCTGACCATTTCTTCAGACATCTTCATGATTTTTTATGAGAGTTACAACCACTTTCTAACCTTAACTGAACAAATAACTTTCAATGTAAGAAACTCTCTTGTCTGACCTCATTATTTTAGTTTTATGACTATTATTTCTAACAATTGTTTATCCATGATAGACTTTCATGATATACACCTATTCTAAGGGGTGCTAGACTGCTAAAAGGATCTAAATGAGAGAGGCTATTTCCAATAACAAGATAAACCAGATGCCCTTCAAAGGCTAAGGGATGAAAAGGCTATAGTGGAGGATGAGCTGAGGGACCTCAAGGTATCTTATACATAGCTGGATGACAATATGAGAGGTGTTCTCCTTTAGTTAGGCTCCACTAAAAAGGAGATTCATCTTACTTAAAATGAAATAGATGCTCTGAAGCAAGGGATAATTAAGATGAGGGCATCTAAAGATATTCATAGGGATGTGCTCCATGCTGCTAAGGAAGAAGCTCAAAGCTATTATTTGAACATGCTTGTTTAGGTTGGTGAAATCCACATATATAATCCATTTTTCATTTTTCTTACCATGACCATATTAGCTAGCTAGCCCAGATACATGACCTTACAAATAAAACTAGCAATTAATAATTTATCCACTTCTATAGTTTTGTCTGTTACCTTTACTCTCTAAATTTTCTCTTATTCTATTGGATAAGAGAGAAAGTTGGATTAACTTGATGTTTGTAAGTAGATATGCTTGGATTGATCCCTGACATGTTTGAATTGGTGGAAACAAAATCAAAATTAAAGGTGATGAGGGAATCTATCAGTAATTGTTATTGAGTTTGTTCTAAGGTTGAGCCTATCTTGGTGATGACTCCCTCCTCTTCCTCTCAATCACTTCTTTCAGCTACTTTGTGGCCTTAATTATGATCTTCACCCTTCCTTTAAGGACCTTAAATGGTCTAGAACCAAAGACCTTTTTCCTTTCAGACATATAGAGACACAATACCTAGAGGCCTCTTAGGTTTCTCTTATAATAGCCACCTCTTTTGAAGTAGGGAATTTCAAAACTAAACATCAGGTGCAAATGATTGCATTGATCTTATGCAAGAGAGGCATTCTTGTTATGGTGTTGTAGGCCAAAGCCATATTTATCACCATAAAGTTTTATTGGAGAGTCCAAACATGATCAGGGATCTCTAAGTTGCCCTTCACTAACACTTCTAACCCTTAATCCCAACCTAAAAAGTTTTTACAAGAGTGACTGTTAAGGAATATATCCTCATATAGGACATCACCTCTCTGGAAAGGATGTTCACTGAGCTCCTATCATCCACCAACACTTATGGACTCCATAATTGGCTAGAATTGTTGAAATTACTAGTGTATCTTAATAGGTGTAAATCACCCACTCTCCATCTTTGAAGTGAAACTGATTGGTTCATGCTACACGTCCTATTCATAAGCCTTTACTTATATTCCATAATTATTTTCCACTAAAAGCATCTTCCTTTAATGAGGTCCCTCTTAAAATCATATTGATCATAGGCAGAACTTGAATAAGTTGATTGGATTTTTCTATGTCTCATTCCATTTGGGCATGCCTCTTAACAAGCTACTTCAGATAACCCTTGGCCATCAACCTCTCAATCTCTTTATTTAGCGTGAGGTGATCTTTCATATCATGCTTTTTATCCTTGTGGAACAAACAAAACTTTTTAGAAGTGTGTGTGTGTGGAGCCGATACCATAAGGGGTAAATATTGATCAAGATCTTTTTTTTATGGTTGTAATGACTTTTGCGAGGGTGGAATTCAAGGGAGTTGTATAGCTCCTATTAGGGTATTGTATGTGCTTTCTAACTGATCTTTTTTCACCTTTCTTGGAATTATTCTCTTCGTTTGGGGGAGCGATTCTATTTGAAAGGTTTCTTATCTTGAAACTTTTAGTAGAAATATGGAGGCCCATGTTTCAACATATTAGTTTTTCTAACTGTATATGATTTTGCATGACCTGCTTCACCTTTAAGAGGCTTCTGTTTGCTAGGGCATATAAGTCGTTCCATAAAGAACATTCCCCCACTCCATTTATTAAAGCTTTTGAGGCTATCAACTCAGTCAATTCCTTCACCTTGAGCATTTTGAACCTCTTTAAATATACTTTGGTGGATTTTCCTCCTGATTAAGTAATGTCAAAGAGTTTTATAGAGCTCCTCTTGGCGTGTATACTAGTTCTAAATCATGACACAAGTTTAACACAGAGGTCATTAAAACCCATGATAGATCTTAGCTTTGGGTTGCTATACAAGGCTCGTGCTGACCACTTGAAAGTTGTAGGGAGGATCTTGCATATAATATCACCGTCTTAGATGATTAAATCCATGTTACTATATATATTTTGGACATGTTCTCATAAATTTGTCAAACCATCGTTGATGTCTAAAGTCATTTTTGTAGAGATACACTCCTTAGGGATGAGGGTGTGTAAGACTCATTTAGATAAAAGTGATCCCTTTTTCTCATGAGGACTGTAGAGCTCATCTTGTATGTATCTATCTGCCAAATCTCTCCCATATTCTTGTTTAATAGGCTTTGGAGAATTCTAGCATGGAACGACAAAAAATATAGCTAACTCTATCCTGTCATGGCTAAAGGGATCATGTTTAGAATGACCACTTATTAAGAAAGCTTCACGTCAACAAAAATAACCTTTAACAAGACTAGGAGATTGTCAGGGCAAAAAACTCTTCATGTCATTTCATCCAGACTTTTCTAAATAATACAATTATCTTATGGTAGAGGGGAAAACTTAGGGTTGAGAAGTTAAGATTGAGGGTGATACATCATGTGCCAAGACTTGCTGGGATGACTAGGTCTAATATTGCCTCTAAGTTGCCATCCCGACTTGAGTAATGGCTTGCACTTGGTTGATGAATTATTGAAACTTTGATCTTTGATGGGGTTGATATGCCAACAACTATAACAATGTCTGTGATGCATTCCATACCAAGGATATCTTGATTGTTTACCATTGATAGCGATTAAGAATGTCAAAAACCAGTCTTAAAAGAACAATTGATGGCTTTTTTTATTAGTTCTCCACAAACAATGCTAATTAATGATGTTTTAAAATCTAATATGCTCAGGAATAAAGTTTTGAGTGTTTGGACAATAGGTAATCACACATATACGCCAAAATTTCTCAGGTGGTGAATTTAGGTTCCAACTAGAAATTGGTGGAAGTAGTAGGGGACAAGGGTCTATTAGACTAGACCTTAAAACTAGAAAGGATGGAACTCCAGCATCTATCTCTAGAAGGGGAAAGGTAGTTTTTAACATCGGAGAAGTTCATATTCCTCTATTGCCTCTAAGGAACCCTGGGGGAAAGAAAGGCTACCTCAAGCCCTTGAGGATAATGCATCTAACACCTTAAGCATATATAAGGAGGCCTTTGTAAATGATCAACAACTAAGAGATTATGTTGCTAAATTTCCTTCCAGGAATGAAAGAATTAGTCAACTAACCTTGGCCTTCGCCTAGGAGTACTTTGAAAATACTACCCTAATATGCATGTACGAGTTAGGGTATAACTTCCCTCTCTAAGGGTTTGCGAGGGAAGTTTTTCGGTATTACAGGTTGGGTTCAAGCCAGTAGCATCCTAATGTATGGTTAATTTCGTCTGCATTTGAAATGTTTCTTAAGCTCATAGCTGAACTTAAGAATATTGGGCTTAGAAGCAAGCTAGACCCATATTATCTAAACTTGGCATTCCACCAAGCCTAGGTACATTGAATTATCACCCTATTTTTGGTCCTTTTATATTTGCACTTAGGCTAAAAAGTAAAATTTTAAAAATATGTTGATCCATTATTTAAGAAGTTAAACAAAATACCACATGTAATAACCACACACACACACACACATATATATATATAATGGTTTTGAATCCGAACTTAAATTGTATAATTGATTGGTCCTCTTGGATTATCAAAATGAATTATGATATTTTAGGAGGTATAAAAAAAAAAAAAAACCCCACAAGCCCTGTGATTTGCTGGTAAGACTAGTTTTAGCCAGAAAAAAATAAAAACATAAAATTTCCTCTTGTACATGTGGTGATATATAAGGGTGAGCATCAATTGGTTTAGTTTAGTATGGATAAAAATTCCAATCGAACTGAAATATCAGTTCAAAATGGATAGTTTGATTCAATTTAATTTTCTATTTATAAAACCAAATTAGTATTTGAGTCCTCCAATTGGGGTTTTTTTTAGAGGTTTTGATGTAATGGACTTCAGATTATTTTGGTTTTTTATTTTAAAAAATTTAGTCCATTTTGATTTCTATTTAAAAAAATTGAATTAGACCATGGGTTTTTTAATTGTGTTTTTTGAGAAGCTTTGAAGTAATGGACTTGAATTGTTTTTCTATGTTAAAATACTTAATTTTGGTTCGATTTAATTTTCTCAGTTTCTCAAATTTATAACCAAAACTGAACTGAATTGTTTTTGTTAATTTCTAATTGTTTTTTTTATTTGATAACTTGGTTAGGTTTTTTCAATTAATTTTATATTTTATTTGGTTAATTCAATTATACATTTAATTTACTCACCTTTGGTAACATATCTGTTTCTAGGGTCCTGTTTGAACAACCAGTCGATTAATTTAAGGTTTTTCATATATCTGCTAGATTGATATCCTAACTGTTGTTTTGGCTATCTATTTGTTTGATTTTTTTTAACTTTCTTTAGCTTTTGTTTGTTTTTCTGTTGGTTAAGATAGTTTGGACTTGGTAATTAGTTTTTATAATTCTTAGGGAATGCTCCTTACATTTGTTTAGTTTTCTTTCTTGTAGAGAATTACACTTATAAAAAAAAAAAAAAACAAGTGGTGAAGGATAAATTCACAAAAAAGTACCGAAGTTGCTAAATTTATGCGTTTACAGCTTAATAAAACAGTACAACTAGCTAATTACACAGTGTCAGTTTAGTTGGCAGCTAGCCTTGTTTCCTAATTGTGTCTTATCATGCCATGTCCTGTGTCCTACGTCCTACCCGGACAGTTCCGGGCAGAACAAGTTGCCTAAAGCCAGTTCACAGTCCACATTGCTATATCCTATATATGTTGTAGCCTTATTGGTTTAGTGACACACAAGGCAAAAAAAAAAAAAAAAAAAAAAACAGAAGCTAAACCCCACAAACCAGTTCCATTTCCTCTCTTTAATGGCTTCCATTCCTCATTTCCATTCTGATTATCACTTTTCTCCAGATGAATTTTCAGAGATTTCATCTGTAATGGATCAAGATCATAGATATGCTAGAACCGGTTCATTTTCTAGCACAAATATGTCAAGTGGTGCAATTTCTAGTCCTAGTGGTGGAGCAAAGTTGGGTGATCATCAAGATCATAGCTTTCCAACGTTTTATGATCATAAAAATTGTGGTGCCCTTGATATTTTTCAAGGGGAATCTGAGATCATGTCGCCGATTCCAGCAACGAATTCAATGCCTGAAATATTTGGGATTTCTGATATGGTTGTGCCCACATGGATGGATTATAAAATGGGGTCTAATGGTGGCATTGCCAAAATTGAGAATTTTAGTTGCGGATTTCAAATATCGGATGTGTGTGAATATGGGGAGGATTGTGATGGTTTTTCGCCAAATTTTACGCCTGTGATCTGTCCTGCTGCTGAAGAAAATTGGCCACGCACATTTTTTGTAAGACTCCTCTGCATGATGATATATAGAATTTTCAGAGAGATTTTTCTACTTCTCAATTTCCAAGCATATATATAGATTTCATTTTGGTGCTCATGATTTGTTAATTTTCCTTCAGAGGCTGGAATACAACCTAATAACAGCCAAAGAAAGCACCGATATGGCCAAGGTTGGCCGGTACACGGTGGAAGAGAGGAAAGACAGAATTTCAAGGTATTTGAAGAAGAGAAACCAAAGGAACTTTAACAAGACCATCAAGGTAATTAAGTTTCAGTTAAACCATTTCATATTTAATCCTATATTTAGAAGATGTGAATTTAACCTGTATATGATTCCCGCAACAATATTACAGTATGCTTGCCGAAAAACCCTAGCTGACCGCAGAGTTCGCGTTCGCGGGAGATTTGCTAGGAACAATGAAATATTTGAAGAAGAAACTGAGGTTAAGAAGGATGATGATAGTATTCCTTATCTCCGTCATGGAAAAGAAACATATTGCACTAGCAATGCAGTCCAGGTATAGTAATTTTGTTTTTTTTTTTGTGGGTTCTTATATTTTATCATCATTGTTTTCTTTATCTCTAAAGCCAATCAATTAACACACCTTAATCTTAGTTCAACTACCCTCCTCGTTTTTCTTAAAGGTTTTGATGAGTTCGAGTTTTTCTCCTGTCACAAAAAGAGAAGAAGAAGGAAATTCATATATACAAGTTGTCAAGATTAAAATTTTATGAATCTAAGAGTTATTGTGTGCTTAATTTGCAGATCAAGAACGATGATGATGACGATGAACAATGGCTGCAAGAGGCTTTGGCAAGTCTTGTGTATGTGCCACCGTATATTGCGGGATGACTTGTAATATGGACAACTGATTAATGTAGGAATGCTTGGAGATGACTGGCATGTGTTTTTTTTACTTGCAAAAGTACTTTCTAACCAAGCTAGTGTTTGATTTATTATAGCACAACATCACTTTCATGGTGGGTTGTTTTCGGTTGTGAAACTTCTTCGGTTGGATTTGAAAAGGAAGTTCATAGTACTACACTATCACCATGACAGTCTCTCTTAATATTCCATCAACAAGGACATGAAAGCATAGTGGTGATAAGACACTTTTGCAATTAATGTTGTAAATGAGGATATCAAAGGTGTCGTCTTGGTGTTTTTAGCTTGCCTAGCCAAGTATCAAAGGGTTAATTAATTTGATTACATTAATTAGTACTCATTTTCTATATATAATGGCTGGATTAAATATATGATTGTGGACCTAGCTACTATCAAAGAAACTTGAAGCCATAATTGCAACTGGTTTAGTGGAAAACAAGGTTTAGATCGATTGGGAAGAGAAATGTGTGTTGTGGGCGATATAGTTTATCTTCCAAAAGGAACAACACCTGAGGAACTATTACGACTTAAAGAATAAGTACTTTTTTCAGGTCCTAAAAGTGAGTTAGAACAACTTTTTTCAGATGAAGAAGCATACACAAAATTATAATGATCGATGAAGCAAGCATTGCACTCTGCGGTGCTTAAAAGGGCTTAAATATTAGTATTATGTATGCTTCTTTGGCTGTTTTTTTTATCTATTGTACATCTGCTTGATTCTTGTGCTTTATTTGCTTGATCTTCTAGTAGTTTCCTTTAATAAAACACAAACACAGAGAGGGAGAGGGAGCTTGGAATATTTTACAGGTCTTGTCATTTTAAAGGCCAGTAAATGTAGGGCCATTCTTTTACCTATTCTCTTTGAAGTCAAATATTCTCTTAGCTTCAGGCTTTACATAAAAACTCATGACAAATGCAGTGCTGAACGCCGCAAGTAATTTCTTAATTCTCCAACACTAAACTATTTGACGAGAAACCTGGACCAAGGCCTAAATTAACCAAATTATCTTGCCTTAATTTCTTTACATATATTGATTGGCAAAAAAAAAAAAAAAAAAAAACCTAGCCGGTCGGCCAATTCCATATGGTCAGACATGAGCCTGAATAAACAAAAATACCCCTAAATAAACAAGCTAGCAGTTTGTAATCACAGGCACACAAAAATATTTTTATTGGTTGCATGCAGGTTTGTATTGTTTTTATTGGTGAGGAAAACATATGAATAATCACTAGACTCACTAATTGTTGGGAGAATTATCATTGCTCCGTGTCCTCTTGTTAATTAGGTTAGCTACCATTACTCCTCTCATCGTCAAGTAAGTCATGTGATATTAGATGAACATGTGTTTAAATATCCCCACAATAATTAACTCATAATAACTTTTTCACCATCACACCGAATCATTTTTCTTACTCATCTCATATTTTTCTTTCTTCTTATTTTCTCCTCTCTAATCCACTAACTTAATTATTAGAAGGTACGTAATTACATAAAAAACTTTTTTTTTTTTTCAGGAAAGCACTTAAACCTAAAATTAGTTATGAAAAGTCCAATATCTCTATAAAGTTTCAACGATTTCATTATATGTGCGCGCGCTTGTATTCCCTTTTAATTCGATACCAAGCTAAAATTATACCATCCATTTCATCAAATTTTTTTCGTTTCCTAAATAACCATCAACTTTTATCTATCGGTAAACTTTCACAAATTTTGAAAAACTCTCTGCATGTAATTTTGAATTTAAAATAAAAAACATTATCTCAAATTAAAAACTTAAGTTGTTAGATGAGATTTCAAAATTATATTATACTCTTTAATACATTTTCGTTAGTAAAATCCTTTTGAACTAGAAACTTACACATACCCATCGCTATACTATGTTATATTTAATCTTAATTTTAACTAGAAAAGAGAATAAAGATGGTGGGTTTTAAACTTGTAATCATTTTATCTCAAGACTCTAATTCTACATCAAAAAATCATTTCAACAACAAAAAACAAAAACTCAAACTGTTAAATTAAGTCTCAAAATAGCTTTATATTACTCTCTTACACTTGTTTAGAAGATAATATTTGCCTTTTATTTATTTATTTTCCCCAAATATTATGTTGCACTAAAGGACTAAGTTTTCTAGCTACAATATACTATTTAACCTACTAGGAGAATCAATTATCAAAGATGAACTAGTTTAGTTATTAGAAAAGACCAATTATATACTGTGTAACACCCTCAAATTATAATGTTATGAAATCTCAAACATTTCTTTACTAATGTCAAGTATTGAATAGTATGTCTAAGATTATGAGATTTTTTTAAAAAAAATTCGGCAGAGTTTCCTTTGTTTTATGATGTTACCAAGTTATCGACTACACTTCATTCAATCACAATACTCAAAACTTTCACTTTGATTCAACCATCCTGGATCATATCCCATCTCATCAAATAATATTTCACATAACTATACTTCATTGTTTTTTCTCAACCTTACATCATCAACAAATAACACATTAACTACAAACAATTATAAACTCAAAAGATTCATATTGAACTAATTATTATATTAACATGCATTCATCTTCTACACATGCAAGATTATAATTACTAATTTTCTTTATGAATAGTTTAATAATATTAGTTCCTTACTCATACATTTTAAATGTATAAGTATCAAAAGCAAAACATATTCAGAATACATATATTATAATCTATATATAATACAAACTACATATAAAGCAAATATATTACATTCTACAAAATAAACAGATTAAATCACAAAGCCAATATTTAAAGCTCCGCATCACCTCGTGAAAAACCTGTATACATAACATTAATAAGTAATAAGGAAGATAACACATTAAAGATGATGAAGCTATTATATCACAAGTCTTCAAAATTATATTAAATTATCTTTCATCACCAATTTACTATATATCAACCTTAATAACTCATTCATAATTTATTAATCCTATACTTGTAAGACCTTTATGACCAACACTCATTGCCTAATTTTTAATTTGATAATTCACAAAATTTACCTCAAACCCGGCTAACCCTCTTAAATAGCCAACTATCAAACCGGTAATTCCATACGAATTACCCAACATCTGGTTATTCTCTATCAATAGCCAATATACCCGCTAAACCCATACGAATTACTCAACTTCCAGCTATTCTCCATCAATAGCCAATACAACCGGTAATTCCATACGAATTACCCAACATCCGGCTATTCTCTATCAATAGCCAATATACCCGGTAATTCCATACCAACCAGTAATTCTATACTAACTAACCGGTACTTCTATACTAACCGGTAATTCATACTAACCAACCGGTAATTCTATATTAACTAACCGGTAATTCCATACCAACCGATAATTCCTACTAACCAATCGGTAATTCCATACTAACCAACTGGTACTTCTATACTAACCGGTAATTTATACTAACCGGTAATTCATACCAACTAACCGGTAATTCAATTATAATACCACCAATTTCTTCATCTACTTCTTTCATATCAACATGTCATAAATAACTCATAACTAATAATGAAACTTTGAATTTTAATAGAAAGTGATGAATCACTTACCGTCTGCTCGTGATGGCCCGGCTCCTCTTGTCTGATACCTTGCTCCGGGTACAACTCTTGAATCAATCAAATTGCACTACATTATTAATCCATTATCATTTCTCCTACGTGCCTAAATTTGAAGCACGTAATATCTTTTATTTAATTGGGGTTTACACCAAAATTTTCATTCATTTGTCACCTCATTTTCAACATATAGTTTTAATCAATTTTCTTCTTTTAATTCACTTAAAGAATTCTCCCATGAACTTTTCCTATCATTAGTTATTCTTTCTTTTCACATTCTTATGATATTTCTTCACTTATTTATATTTTGAATACTTCAACTAAGATAAAGAACATCATTTCTCAAACATAAAACAATCAAAACCTCATTCTTATATTTCGTCATCCTTAATTACAAGTTCTTTTCTTCAACATTATTCAATTTCTTTCTTAATTACTATTTACATTCACTATTTCTATACTATTCTACCTCAATTATATCATGTTTACTATTTTTCTCAAAATCCCCAAATTCTTATAAGAACCCTAATTTTAAAAAAAATCAAGATTATGAGAAATTAAATCAAATTTAATTGTCATTGTTTGATAACTTACTCAAATAAACCCAAAAACACTTCATTCGAGTAAGAATCTAAACTTTTCATACTTACCAATCTAAGTTATCCCAACTTTTCTTCTCCTCCTATTATGGCAAGCCCTCCTCACCTTTCTTATATCTTCCTTCACTTGATTCTTTCTTAATTTAATGTTCTAAGCCTTTCAATCTTACAAGTTTCAAAGCTCTCTCTCACTTTTTCTTGTTTTTCTCTTAACTTCTCACGTTCTTCTCTTATTTTCTTTCTTTTTTCTTTCCACGTTTGTTACTGCCCAGTCGACAGTTCATAACAGAAAAGGGGTTGCCTTGTTTTATTTTTAATGACAAATTACTATTTTACCCTTAATGAGTCTTTTTGCTTCCATTTGACGGTCCTTATTCTTTGATAGCGATACCGAGCTCCGTTCATCCTAAGAGTTTAACCAGATTTTATTCAATATATTTTAAGGTTCCTCATAAAATTTCAGCTCAATCTAATGGTCGGATTTAAAATTACATCTCATAACATAAAACTAGTCAAATTGTGATTTTTTGTCAAATTTTTTAATTTCTCTAAAAATTCTGAAATTTTAACTCAAGTAAGGAATCATATTAAAAGGCTCCATGCAAATTTTCAGAATTTTTTAATAACCCAATCAGGAGTTACAAATTTGTTTCTTTTTGTTTTACATAAAACTAGTCAATTTATAATTTTTCGTCCAGAAGTTTTATATACTGACTCAAAAAAACTAAGTTGTACTAGCTGGTTGGGTTATTAAGCTAGTTATAGAACTATTTTACCAAAAAAATAGAAAAACAAAGTATATTTAACATAATAGATAATAAATCTTAGTTTAGGGTAAATTGATCAAATAAATTTTTTATTATTGAGTAATAAAAAAAGGTAATAACTAGTAATTACATGAACATTATTTAAAATTATCAAAGAAAATATATTCGAGATAGTTTAACTATTAAATGTGACTTGATTAAATCATACTAACTAGTTTGTTCTTCATTTTAGTTTGAATAAATTTACGTAATATAAAATTCCTGGGCAATTTTGACTGAAAGTAAAGATTAAAAAATGGAAAAACTCTACATATAAGGAATTGAAATCTCAAAAAAGGAAGTGGAAGAGATGTTTAGACGGTTGAGATTGCACCACTAATAAATTCAAATAAATAGATGTTCAAGAAACAACAAGCCATCAGGAATTGACATGTAACTAAACAACCTATAAAAAATGACAATACAAACAAAGATCCAATCAATCCTAATTCCTAGTTTAAAATTCAAATTAATTCAATTCAAAATTTAAATCTATTTTCTAATCCTTAATTTCAATTATTTAAGGATAAGAAAGTAGTTTTTGGAGTGAGCTTGAATTCTTGTTGAATTAATCCTTGGAGGCCTGGAGTACCTCGAATCAATCTAGAAATGTTTTAATTTTCTTCTAATTCATGTCTTATAATATTTCAATTTAGAAAGCGTTTGTTTAGGTGGTTGCATCTGCATTTTACTTAAAACGCAGATGCAATATGTTTGGTTAAGGAAAAAAAAAAATTTACTATTCATGAGTCCCACAGTAAATTGCATGCGAAATGCAGGGAGAAGGAAAGCAGCAAGGTGCTGCTTCTTACACGGATGAGAAGTTCAACCATGCTACACTATTCAGTAAACAGTGGAGGCATGCTCCACTATTCCGGCCGAACCGGATCCAGTACAAAGCATAAAATGCATTGAACTGGGTCCAACCCAGTAAAATAAAAATATATTTTTTTAATTGTATTTTATTCAAAAAATTAGTGTTTAACATTATTTAATGACACTACATAAATTAGACGGAGATCGCTTGATGACGTAGTATTTGTAGAATTTGATCGCAATCCCAATTTTGTTCCTGATTATATTTAACCTGAAATTCTTGCGCGCTTAAGAAACCAAGAAAGCTGTAGTATTGTCTGATGTATTTCATCCGTGATGAAATTGTAGATAGTTTAATTGAACAATAAAAAATATTTTATATAAAGTATTATTTATTTCATGATGTAATAGCAATAGTTAAATCTATAATATATATATATATATATATATATATATATATATATATATATATATATATATAGTTACAACTCATATCAACCAAGGCTAATCAAATGGGGAGATGAAGGATGACTTCAGGACATTTACGGAATCCAAGGCGCGTCTAGTCAAACTATACTGACAAGAAATGAAGCTCTAATCTTTTCAAATTTTTGTACAAGAAATGGTTAGTATTTAGGCAGTCTCACACTTGCATTTCATATACAAGTCAGCATGAGCATAACAAATAAGCATTGGAAAATAGTGCCTTTTCAGCTTCTATGTTTACATTATTATTAAGGAGCTTGAATAGAGAGCCCCAAAAGGCAAATGGGTGTCGGAAGCAAGCATTCTTACAATCGTAAGAAAGCAGTTACCTAGAAGTGATTGTCTTGAAACATCCTCAATTTATCATTGTCATAAAGGGACCCCATTTCACATACATTCATATAGAATTTGATTATAGACTTGTAATCATATATAGGGACATTAGGGTTTCGGGGTAGGATTCACATTCTGGTATCTAACTTAGTCTTAGAAATAGTCACGACAATGTTAAAAGAAGTTAATTGATCTTGGGAGAATACTGTTGTTGTAACTTAGAAATATTATCCATTGGAATAATATCGTAACGATTTTATTTCTCCACTTTGAAAAAATTAATACTAGCTTTTAAGGGTATTGATATCTTTTGATATGACTCATTAATCATTATAAAAAAAAATTTAAATTAAATTAATTTTTAATTTTAATAATTAAAAAAACAATATTTTAATAAAATCTTATTATTTCAAAATAAAATATTTTATGGTGTTTGGATAGTAATTAGTAACATCTTATTAGTTACTCCTA
>Ga0325400_1000413_pt1 | contig 30974 bp, 25 predicted proteins | sample PopdelMetagenome_2_FD_205662 | JGI IMG/M metagenome (GOLD analysis project Ga0325400, IMG submission 205662) | Populus deltoides microbial communities from Bellville, Georgia, United States - Xylem-PdKOR-R1 | ecosystem: Host-associated > Plants > Phyllosphere > Stem > Wood/Secondary xylem...
AGGTTCTTCTTCTATGATTGGACATTCCCTGACATTACCTTCACTCATTCTCATTGCATCCATAACCATATTCCTGTAAGGATTACTGTTCTCATTTCCAACTTCATGCATGTTGCTAGCACTAGAATTTGACCTAACCACCTGTTCTTCCATGCTATCATCAGGAACAAATAGTTCTTCATGTGCATACCAACACAGGTAATCCTCCATGAACCCTTTGGTTAGAAGATGCATCATTACAACATCTTGATACAGAAACTTTAAATTTTTACACTTCCTGCATGGACACCTAATACCGCCATCAGTAAAATTCCTCGGAATAGATGTTGCGAAATTAATAAAACCCTTGACACTGTTACAATAATCCATCCTCCGCAATCCTTGGGGTGAGTTCCGATACATCCATGAATGATCATCCATGACTTCTATTGAACCTCTATAAAACATAACAAAAATATTGGTTTTCCTCGACATTATCAAACAAACTAAAACAACAGTTATGTTAAATATTCATTATCAATTATCAACTATCAACGTTCATACATACAAATTTATACATATATAAATTTATAGAAATCACAACTTTGAAATAGAATTGATAATAATTAAAAAAGACCCGTTAAACTCGCTATTAATTATTTATTTCATCACAACACATTTAATTCGGTGTAATTCAAACAAAATTTCAACAATTTACAAACAAATATAATTTGACAAAATCTAAAACAAACTATAACAACTACGAAATTATACATTCATACTACAAGTTTCTTTGACAAATAACAATCAAACAAGTACATACGTTAACAAAATACATATACTAAAAAAACAATAAAATTCATATTTAAATGTTAAAACTAAAAAGAATAGATTTACTTACAAAAAAAGATAAAATCCACAAGAAATGGATATTGTGACCACGTAAAAGGTATAAGAAACTTGAGTGCTTGTGTTGAAAATAGTGGAGAGTTCGGATAGGTGGTTGGCTGCAGTTTGGGAGGGGAGAGGTGGGATGGGAAAGAAGAAGAAGGAGAAACAGAGGAGAGTGTCAGTAGAGGGAGTGTATATAATGGTTTTTACCGATGGACTCACCGACGGAATGTATCCGTCGGTGATTCCATCGGTGATTCCGTCAGTGACAGTGCCATGTCACTGTATGGCTATCTCAGCTTGAATCCCTCAGTCATTCCATCGGTAAAATCGTCTGAACAAACTCCACGTCACCACGCCGTTGCATCTTTCCAAACAAAATGTATAGTCCGTCGGAGATACGGTCGGTATTTAACGACGGAATATTACAGTCGGTATATACCGACCGTATCTTCGATGGAGTTAGTCCGTTGGTATATACCGTCAGATTTTGAGACGGAATTTAGTCCGTCGGTAATTCCGTTGGTAATTCCGTTGGTTTTCTCTGGTTTTTTGGTAGTGATCGAGGACAAAACCATCACCAAGAGTTTATTATTATTGACTTTGGATTATAATTGAATGTTCAAAATACTTAGTAAATTGAAAAATAAGGAACGCAAACATTGCTTATGAACAACTGTTGTCAGCCAATCATTAGAGCCAATTTTATGAATTTGTGCTGGGCATAAATGAGAATATCTGATCATGTGATTAAAGAAAACAAAAGCTTCCCTTCTTTTGGACTAATGCTGTTTCTACCGGTCAGGAATCAAGTCAGGTCCAAAAGAAGAGGTAGCAAAAACACTAAACCTTCTCGAAAGCCAATTATGAAAGAAGATTCAGGGTATTTTATCTCGGATTCCTTCTGTTCTCTAATCAGAATAATCTCAGTTTAATTATGTGAAGATATTGCAGTTTTTGGGCACTTCATCCCTCTGCCCAACAGTTTCATCCCCACTTTCTAATTAATGGAAATAAGCACAATTGGGATGAGGATTTCAACTGCACTCGACTTTTTTTTTGCTTCTGGCCCTTCTTAATCCCAGAGCCCTTCTTAACAGTAATATTAAGAACAGCAAGCAATTGTTTTCTCGGCATTGGATAACCTCAAGCAATGTTTGTTCAGGAACAGCAAGCAACTGTTGTCTCGGAACCTCATATGTAAACAAAAGGGAAACTTAAACCAAATGAAAATCCTTAACAGAATTACCGAATCCCAGTCCAATCACAGGTGAAAAAAAATAGAAGGCAATCTCTGAGCCAAGCCACCGCAAGGTATTCCAAGCTTATTTTACAGAATATTAACTCACCCCAGTACATTTGAATAACGATCCAGTACTTAGTGGCACGAAGGTTCTCTCCAGTGCCAAGTTCAATTATTGTAAAATTGATTCCTTCCAACTTGTTTCCTAGAATCGATGAGACTTAAATTGATTCCTTCCAACTTGATTCTCTTCGAAACTAGATGTCTTTCTTACTCTAGTTAACTTCGTGACATAATCAATGTGACGCGACCTGACCACCTCATCCTAACAAAAAATCTATTTACATCTCAAATCCAAGTAAACAAGTTGCTTGCATTAAACCCCAATATTGAAGGAATAATAGAGAATCGAATTTTGGTAAAAAAGTTGCCTCAGATTCTATTCTTTGACATAGACAAATTGACCATATAATAATCATAAATATAATTGTGTATGAAAATTAACAATAGCAATAACAATAACAACAATTTTAGGAAGTTTTTTTTCAACCAACAAAACTTAAACAAAAAAGAATCTGGTGCACTAGGTGCACACAAGTCTAAGCCTGGGAAGGATATGGGAGAAGTAGTCTGTAACAGACCCGACTTTACGATTTGATCAACATTAAAAGATCCCAATATATACTCTTAATTTGAGGGTAATTTGTTTTTATAAAGAATTCTACTAAAATTTCAGCAGAATTTTGTTTGTATTTAGGACATCTCAGGTTATTGACTACTATCAATTTACTCAATCAACTCATCAATATTCAACATCTCATACAATCCACACAATATATATAAATATATATCCTAGAAATAAGTTCAATATGAACATAGCCCACCAATCATATTATAAAATTTAAAAGAAAAAGGGATGCTAACATGTAAAGAGATAATTTAAACCATGATAAGTATTCTTAAAAATTTCAAAGGGTTAGTTACGGGATAACTAATGTACTACATACTGAGCTACGACTTTTATAAATACATCAAGGTTTACACAAAAGCATACTGCATAATCGCAATAATTCCATTATGCTTAAGTTAAATTTTTACATGAGCTTAACAAAGTGAAATCCTAAACTAATGATCTCCCTAGATATTTGATGAACCTGTTACACAAACAACCTAGTAAGCATACCATTATATTGAAAAAAAAAATATACATATGATCATGTAATGTATACAAATGAAGTATGATTTTTCTATCGAATCCATAGGAATTCTAACAATCAACTTATAATTTGCTTGTAAACCATTTAACAATTAAAAGTCATTTGCATATCCTTAATTTGAATACTCTTATTTACTTGCATGAATCGAGTGACTTTGCATAGTCCAACCTGGATATTTTTAGGCAATTATATTTATCAATTTCCCCCAAGTCATTCAAACATGGATACCCTTTACAAATCGAGTCTTATTGATCATTCCTAGGCGTCCCAGCACGGACATTATTAGCCAAAGCTAATCTTGTAATTTATTTCCCAGCAATCCTATCACGGATGTCATTAGCCGAAGCTAATCTTGTTAATATGCTAGACTTTATTTCCATTAAACATGGCATTTATTGTATTTGCATTCACCAGAAGAACATTAAATTGCATAGGTGCAAAGAGGAGGGAAAATCATGCACCTGTTTTGCTTGCATTGTGGCCTCCCCCAGTAGAAGATCAAATCATGGTCGTTCTTCCTGAATCACAAGGAAATCTTTGGTCATGATTCCTTCAAACCGAATGTTATAGAGAATCCATATTCATTCATTACACATATGTTACTTTCTATGCATGTCCATTTCCTCATCATAACATACATACACATATCATGTATAGTTTTTAGAATTAGTATATCAACGTGCAAGTGTCCGCACTACTCAGTTCATATATATATATATATATATATATATATATATAGAGAGAGAGAGAGAGAGAGAGAGAGAGAGAGAGAGTATTCATGTGAAAGTCTAACTATTACTATTTTATTTGTTACTGTCTTAGACCTCAATTGTTACTATTTCATCAACTATTATTATTCCATCTGTTATTGTCTTAGACCTCAACTGTTACTGTCTCATTTGTTATTGTCTTAAACCTCAACCGTTATTGTTTGATCTATTACTGTCTTCGACCTCAACTGTTATTGTTTCATCTATTATTGTCTTAGACCTCAACTGTTACTGTTTCATCTTTTGTATCAATCCCATTGCATTCATGGATTTTAGCCACCAATTTAACATCTCTCATGAATTATTAACATCTTATAACTCCATTACATACAAAATCTAATAAGGACTAGCAATTAACTATATTCCTCATCAGACATCTCCATGAAATTTAAGAAGTTGTAAAGAGATATTCAAAAGAATAATTCTACTACCTACATTATTCATCAATTTACATCATGGAGTATAAAGCATTAACAGAGTAGCATAAAACAAGATTGAAAGACTCTCATCATTGGCCGACCACTAGCTCTATTTAATTATCAAAAAAAATTTACTTTAACTACAATAATTTAATCACTTTACTCTAACTTTCACATTATTCCCCATGACAATTTACAGTAAATTTTTATTTCCCCCAAATGCATTCAAGAACCCTAACTTTCTAAATTTAAAAAATTCAATCAATTAAGTATTGTAAGCCATTAAAATCATATCAAAAGTCTTTAGAATGCCTTACCAAGCAAGTAATTAAACTTTAAACACTACCCAATTCAAGCTTCTAACTCCTTTTCTTTTGTAATCTTTGTCGCATGTCACCCGCGCGACGTCTGTTTTGGTGATTTTTTCTTTTGTTTGATTGATTTGTTGTTTCATTGGGAGTCGCCACCTGGTATTTAATTGAGGGCTACTAGGAAACTTGGGTGTACTGGTCTTGTCAGAGATTCACGGGTAAGGGACTAGTTGTGGTTAGGAAAGGTATTAGCACCCCTAACGCACCCTACCTGAGGTAAGCTGCTTTGTGACTTTGATGTGTTAAAGAAGTTTTAAAAATTTTGTTTTTTTTCATCGGATATTAAAAATATGACTTACGTGTAAGTTCATAATTCTTGACCGTGAACAAATCAATATATTAAATTCTTCTTTATTCCTTGCAATTTTATTATAAGAAAACATTCATAAAAAAAAAAACAACACATACACTTTCACTATATTTTTCTTTTTTCTTTTTCTTTTTTTTTTACTTCCAAACTACAAATTATAAAAAATTCAAAACTAAACAAAAATTACATTAAAAAATTTATAATTTACAAAATAGCCCTTAAAACTCCAGGAATTGCACGGAAGACCTTCTGGAATTGAGGAATAGTGACGGCGTGTTGTTCCACGCCGCCGATGAAGGTGGAAAAACTGGTGGATCAGTAACGTCTTCCTCTTCTCTATCTCCCTATGTCGGTGGTGACCTGCAAAACAACCGAAAACACCACATACAGTTGATTTTAATTTTTTTCTGTGTCTTCAATCGGTTTTTCTTTCTTTTCTTCTTCGTTTTGGATTTGCTTCCCTCTCTACAGATTTGTTCTTTTGTTTTTTTCCGAGTCTTCTCTATTTTAGGTGGCCGGCTGTATAACCAAGAGGTTGTCGGTGACTGTGCTTCTGTTGTGTCTGGCCGGCAGAGATGGAGGAGAATGAAGTGGTCTGATCGTCGGCTTCAGTGGCTTTGCTACTGCGGAGATGGGAGAGGTTGCTGGCGGTGTTGAGGCGGAGGAATAGACAGATCGGTGGGTATCGGTGTGGCGGTAATGAAGGGGGGTTGCAATCAGGGAGATGGAGGGGAGAGTGTGCGGCTGTTGTGGTTTTGGAGAAGAAATCAAAAACTCAAAAGGAGGGGGGGCGAGAGATCGTGCTTAGGGGAAAAATGAAAAGGGGCAGAGGTTGGAGAGAGCGGTATCTCTGTCTTGGCTCTCGAGTAGAGAAGGTAGAGGGGTGGTTTGCTGGCTTTGTTTCTTTGGTTTTGGTCTGGGAAGAGAGAGTTTGTGAAGGCTGGTTTGCAGAGATGGAAGGTCAAGTGGTGGTGGCTCTGGCGAAGAAGAAGATAGGGCGGCTGTGGTTTGGAGATGAGAGGCTGTGAGCGGGGAAGATGAAGATGGTCGGGGGGGAGCGGCCAAGGAAGAAGAAAAATCAAAAACCAGTGGGGGGCGACAGCTGCTATTTTTGTTTTGCCAAGTGGGGAGCACGACCGTTTGGTTAGAGATAGGTTTAGGTTTAGAGTTTCTTGTGTTCCCTATAAATGTGTAAAATTGCCCCCCCTTTTTTGTGTGTGTTGAGGGCTACTATTTATAGGAAAAATATTATTTGGTCCCTCAACTTCTTTCTTTTTCTGTAAATTTGATTTTTCTTAATTTTTTGTATTTTTTTGAAAACGAGCAATATCAACGTCGACTCAATGAGAAAAATCAATGATTTTAAAAATGATGCGTAAAAAGTCGAACGCGTTCAAATGACCTTTGAAAAATTAAATTCTTTTGAGACGATGCTGAAAATGCTAAAAATGATACAAATATATTAAAAAACATATTTTTTTGGATTTTCGTTGTTTTTCACTATTTTTTGATTTTTCAAAATTTTTATCAAATAAGTGGGTCAAAAATAGGGTAACAACAATCTTGGTTGAACTTCCCTTCTCCTTTTCTAATTCACCTTCACTATAATTTTTATTCCTTCCAATTAACGCTCACTAAGCTTGGTTAATGTTCCCTCAAGATCTCCTCTTAAGATTTTATGTTTCCTTTACCATTTATCTCTCTCACATTTAAATAGTAGTTTCCCCTCTTTCTTGTTCCTTTTTTTTTCTTCTTGCCCGAGCACACACACATGACCATTTATATTTATGTATTAACTTTTTACTAAATTTCCTCTATATCCCAAATAGTAAATTTCTTGGATCCTGGTATTTGTCTATATAAACTTTTTACCCAGGTGAAATCGAATTTCAATTAGTTACATGTTGATAATATTATTTTCAGGTAACTCACTCCCAGCAATATTTTATTCACTTTTCTGTATTTATTATTATTATTATTATTATTTGTACTTGGTTTATTCTAATGATTATTTGGTACTTCTAATAAATCTATTCTATAAGCACTTAGATTGCTTTTCTACTTAATTTTCAACTGGGGTTTACACAATCTATATACTATAAATAAAAATCTAGAGGGATAGATCTAGAAAGTTGCTTTAATTGTTTCAATCTATATATATAGATAAAATGTTGAAACAATTTAGCAGCTTTATCTTTTTTGTGGGTTGTTGTTGCTATCTTGCTCGGGGTTTTAGCTAGAACTAGGTGTTGTTGTTGATGATTTCAAGGTTGTTATGTGGTGGTTCTGTTTTTAGGTGTTGAAGATTGATTTCTAAGAAGCCTATGGCTAGTTCTAGCCAATGGTAAAGACCGGTCTAGTTCTCCACCATATCATTCATTCTCTTCCATTTTTTTTGGCAAATCAGAGTAGGAATAAGAAGGGGGTGATGCTTCAAGATTGAGCTTTTAGATTAACCGAGTTGAAACCAATAGTTTAGTTCTCGTTAAATGGGATTGTCGGATTGGGATCTCAAGTTGACCGAGCTAAGGACAAAGATCAAGGTTCTGGTTAGAAGGGGGTCTCGAAATTGAGATTTTAGGTTAACCGAGTTAAAGGCAATATTTTGATTCTGGTTAAAGGGAATTACTTGATTAAAAAGAGTCATTAGATTGAGATTTCAGGTTAACCAAACTAAAGGTCTCGGGTTGATCGAGCTAAAGACAAAGACCAAGGTTCTAGTTAAAGGGGGTCTCTAGATTTAGATTCTAGGTTAACTGAGCTTAAGGCAATATTTTGGTTCTGGTTAAAAATGAATCATTAGATTGGGATTTTAGGTTGGTTGAGCTAAAGACAAAGACCAAGGATTTGGTTAAATAGAGTCTGTAGATTGAGATTTTAGGTTAATTGAGCTTAAGGCAATATTTTGGTTATGATTAAAAGGAATTGTCAGATTAAGATTTCAGATTGGTCGAGCTTAAGACAAAGACCAAGGTTCTGGTTAAAAGGAGTCTCTAGATTGAGATTTCAGGTTAACCGAGTTGAAGAAGATATTTTGATTCTAGTTAAAGGGAATCGCCAAATTGGGAATTCAAGTTGGCCAAGCTAAAGAAAAAGAGTAAGGTTGTGGTTAAAGGGGGTCTCTTGATTGAGATTTCAGGTTAACCAAGCTGAAGGTGACATTTTAGTTCTAGTTAAAGGGAATAACCAGATTGAGATCTCAAGTTGACCGAGCTAAAGACAAAGATCAAGGTTTTGGTTAAAAGGGGCTTGTAGATTGAGATTTTAGATTAACCACTACAAGATTTAACAGTTTTACTGACGGAATTTTTCCGTCGGCGTAAGACACATATTCCGTCGGTAATTAATTTACCGACGGAATCACCGACGGAAATGCTCCGTTGGTGAATCTTTCGTCGGTAATTTTTTATCCATCGATAAATCCGTTGGTAATAAAAAAATAAATTTATTCGCTTCATTTCGTCGGTATATCCCTCGGTAATAATATTTTTTTATTACCAACGGATTTACCGTTGGAATTTCCGATGGAATTTCCATCAGTAATTCCATCGGTAATTATTTAAAAACATTTTAAAAAAATTCATTTTATAAAATTATAAAATAATTAAATTAACATAAATTAACACTGTATAGTATATACTCAAAATGCTTGGAAAAAAGAATAAGAAAATCAACTCAAACAAATTTGCAACAAATAAATTCAACTAAAAAAATTCATATGAAAAAAATGAAGTTGCAATTGCTAAAAATTTAAAAATCCTATAAATAAATCTACTAAAAATTGATCTTATATGAAAAAAAATCTCACAACAACATTTATAAAATTATTAAGAACAAAATCTATTAAAAATAAAATAAAAAACAAATATAGTGAAAAAAATCATGAAAAAAGAAGAAAAAAGAAAAATATTACCTTAATATAGTTGCAAGTAAAGCTAAGGAGAGAAAAAAATTTTCGTTAAGCATATTAATTAAAAACAAAACTAAGAGGATAAAAGAAGAAAGAAGAAGACATACCCAAGCATGGAGGTAAAGAGAAGGAGATGAGGAGAGAAAAGAAGAGAAAGAAATAGATAAGAAATGATGTTTTTTACATATAGTGAAGAAGAAGAAGAAGAAGAAGACATACCTTAATGATGTTTTTTACATATGGTGAAGAAGAAGAATAAGAAATGGGTCTGTCTCTTGTGAAATAAGGGGATTCAGGCTTTTTATTGGGGCGCGTTACCGACGGATAATTGAATATTAATAATTTTTAATTATTTCGTCGGTAATTCCATCGGTAATATTTAATTTAAATTTTCAATTTCGTAAAAAATTTTTAGAAACCGCCAAAAAATTACCGATGATTTTTCAATTCGTCGGTGATTCCATCTGTAATATTTAAATGAAAATTTTAAATTAATTGATTTTTTTTCAGAAAACCACCAAATAGCACCAACGACTTTTCAATCCGTTGGTGATTTTGTCCGTAAAGAACAACAATTAACAGTGCAATTGGAAAGTGAACAGTTCTGGAGCTCTCTGGAAAATACCGACGGAAAATTCCATTGGCGATTCCCTTTGTAATTGACATGATGAAAAGTGTTCACAGTTTACCAACAAATTTACCGACGGAATTTATTCCATCGGTAATTTCGTTAGTAAAAATGACACGTCATTATTTTTTTTTGCTTTGTTTTAAATTTTTTTCCCACGGTAATTCCCTCGGTATATACCGAGGGAATATTTCCATTGGTAAAATCCCTCAAAAATTTACCGACGAAAATATTCCCTCGGTATTTTCGTTTGTATTTATCAATTTTCTGGTAGTGAACCGAGCTAAAAAAAATCGTCATATTGGGATTTTAGATTGACAAAGCTAAAGACAAAGACTAAGGTTCTGGTTAAAGTGAATCGCCAGATTCAAATTTCAGGTTAGCCGAGCTACCGATTGTTTTACAAATGGAAAATACAGTCCCAAAAAAATTACCCGTTGGAAATATGCCAACAAAATTATTCTGTCGGCATATGTCCGTTGCTGATTATGGCATATGCATTAAATTTTTTTCAACTCTCTGGAACATACAAACAGATTGTGTTTGTCGGTATCCCCATCGGCAAATCACTGACGGAATTATTCCGTCAATGATTGTTGCATATGTAATACATTTTTTTCATCTCTCTAAAAATACCAACGGATTGAGCCATCAGTAACTTCTCCTGTAATATTTGAAAAATATTTTTTAAAATAACATTGTATAGAATAATTAATATAAAGTTGTATAGGATAATTAAAAAAAAAGAAAATAATTAAAGAAATAAAATTATATAAAATTGAAATATGTACAAATAAAATTGTATAATATAAAATCCAAATATTCACTACAATTTTATTTGTGCAAATAAAAATTAAACTAGAACAATGTTGACGCTGGAGGATGAGGAGGAGGTTGGTCATTCTCAGGACCATATGGTCAAAAAAGGGGTGCACATGTACCACCCATCAACGATCTCATGTCCATTACCATTTGGCGAAGTTCATAATTCACCGAGAGTCGCTCATATTTTCGGTGATATGAGTTGTGTGTTGTTGCAAGACCACGAACTCCTGAGACTGGGTGCTCGATGTTGCTACCCAATTTTTGACCCATGTTTTGATATTTTTTCAGAAAAATCCAAAAATAGAGAAAAACATTGAAAATCCAAAAAAATACTTTTTTAATATATTTGCATCATTTTAGAAGTTTTAGCATCGTCTCAAAAGAATTTAAATTTTCAAAGATCATGGGAACGCATTTGACTTTTAACGCGTTATTTTTAAAAATCATTGATTTTCCTCATTGAGTCGATGTTGATATTGCTTGTTTTCAAAAAATATAAAAAAATAAGAAAAATCAAAATTTACAAAAAGACAGAAGTTGAGAGATCAAGTTTGAAAACCTAGCAACATTTTTGCCTATAAATACTGGTCTTCAACACACACAAAGAGGGAGGGCAATTTTAAAAAAAAACACAAAAAAAGAAACCTAAACCTCAACCAAGCTAACCAAACAACCACTCTTCCCGGTTTGAATTTTTCGAAACAGTGCCGCCGCCCCCCGGGCTCCTTGGCTTTTGCCCTCCTAGAACCAGAGAGCCAAGGACCCCCCCACGCCATTTTCAGATCTTCCCCTTCTCCCCTATCAGCTGCTCATCCTTCAGAAACCTGTCTCTAACAAAAGAGCCGACCAGGCCTTTTCTCCTTCAACCTACCTCAGCAGTGGCAGTTTCTGCCCACACAAGATAGCCCCTCACCTCCTCTCTCTTTCCCCGATCTTCACTCATCAACCGGCCATAGACCAACAACAGCCACGAATCAGCTCCCCCTTCCACAGATCCTCCCTCTCAGCTGCTCCCTCTGCTCTTCGCAACTCCTGAACCTGCCTCCATCTCCCTCACGAGTTCGCCTCTCTCTCAGCCGACCCATCGACCAACTCTTCTTTGCACTGACCGGCCACCAGCATCTGCACGGAGCCATCAGCACCGTCCACACCGCCAGCCACACCTGGAGAACCCCACAACAGCAGCCGAGCTTCTCCACCACAGAGCCGTCCCCATCATCTCCTCAGCAGCGACGGCCTCCACAGATGCAAGCCTCCGCCTTCCAGCTTCTTCACCGGCCAACAGCAGTCCTTCTTCCTCCAGCGGCCACATTTCCAACCAAGAATCGACGGCCAGAGCTACAACCAGCAGAGAACAACGAAGCAGAGAAGAAGGCGAAACCAAGAACAAAGCAGATCCGGAACGGAAACAAACAGATCCGTGAATCAGAAAGAAACCAACTGCCTTGTGTATTTTTTGGGTTTTTGCAGGTGACGGTGACTCTCACCGCCGGCGTAGGAAGACAGAGGGGAAGAAGTCGATCCAGATCCCCCCTGTATCTGGAGTTTCTTGCGGCGGCGCGTGAACCCATGCGCCGCCAGTGACGGTGGCGCGTGGGAAGACACGCCGCCACTGTTCCTGCTGTCCTTTGGCTTCACAGAACTGGTCCCAGCACTGTTATGGATTTTTTGAATGGTTGTTTTGTAATTTTAGAATTGTTTAATGTAATATTTGTTTAGTTTTGAGTTTTTGTAATTTGTATTTTGTAAACATGAAAAAAAGAGAGAAAGAAAAGAAAAGAAAAGAAAAAAAATATAGTGAAAGTGTATGTGTGTGTTTGTATGTTTTTTATGGATGTTTTTATTTATGATAAAATTGCAAAGATTAAAGAAGAATTTAATATTTTGATTGGATCACGGTCAAGAATTATTAATTTATACATAAGTTGTATTTCTAATATCCGATGAAAAGACAAAATTTTAGAACTTCTTTAATACGTCAAAATCACGAAGCAGCTTACCTCAGGTAGGGTGCGTTAGGGGTGCTAATACCTTCCCTAATCACAACCAGTCCCTTACCCGCGAATCTCTGGCAAGACCAATACATCCGGTTTCCTAGTAGCCTTCAATAAATTACTAGGTGGCGACTCCAACAAACCAATCAACGCAACAACACAACGAAAAAAATTGCCAGCCAACGCCGCGTGGATTTTCTCATGTGCGACATTCGATACTGATTGGGAGCTCCCAACAGTTGAGATACTACAAGTCGCCCACAAGTTCTCGATCGTAATGTTGGAGAGACTATACACCTGATTTCTATCAGGTCCACCAGATGATGCTGCCTCCATCCACAAATCTGGATCGAAATCTAGGTGGGTCGAAAGATCATCCCCGTATCTCTCCCTTAACCAGCTATTATGTCTCCTGAAAATTAAAAAAGTCATCATCAAATTCAATTCAAGAACATAGTAACTTACGAAAGAAAATGGTTGAATGAACATACCACGAAGTGTTGAGCGCAATTGTCAACGAACTGTTGCACCCCCTTCTGGCGGTCTTCACTTCGCATGTGCGTCTCCACAAAAAGCTCATTGGCCTTGGCTCACGTTCAAGAGACGTAGCCTGTAAGAAAAAAAATGTTGCAAGTTAAATATATTTATAAATAACAACAAATTAATTAAAGATAGATGTTATTAAAATTTATCTTACCATCTGCTTCGCATGTGCAATGAACGAAACGAAGTCGCTGGTATGCGTGGAAACCGAACCATGAATTTCCTAGTTCCATTTCTCAACACCAGACTGTGAGTGTCGTGTGAATCACTCAGACGTCATGTGCTGAATATATTATACCCATATATCCTCCGGGATGTATGGCGGCCTAAAATCCCTCCAAAATGCCACGTCATTCTAGCCTGGTAGAGTGTTATCTCTAGTGTATTTTTTAGCTTTTTTTTGTGCTTCATACCAAAATTCATGCAACCTACATGATACAAATGTATTTTATATGAGTTAATGACAAATTACATTTTAATATATAATATTTTTTAAAAAATATATCATATTATTTTCAATGTTACCTAGTTATAGTGTGATTCTCCGTACCCTCCTCACAACATTGTCATTTGTGCTATCCCACTCAAATTTGTTCTTTGTATAAATAATTTATTAAAAATAAATCAATAATTTCAATATAACATAAAAAATAGTTAAAATTTTAAGTTAATGTTAACCTCAAATCTTGTAAACCATGCATCGATATAAGATTTTCAATCATGATGTCTGGAAACTTGACTCTATTGAAACAATGAAATCCCCATCGACGATTCAAACGCCGATATTATTACTCGGGCGGCCTTAATGTCTGTGAACCTAAAAATTGATAAAATTAATGAAATATCAATTAGTAGTTCACAAATTGTTAAACACAAACCAACTCAAATCAAAAGAAACTTACATTGAAAGGTTGTCCTTCCAATATGCCTCATACTTGCAGAAGAATTGACTCAGCCGTGAAGGGACACCGCCTCTACATTGTGGAACCGCGCTGGAAGAGGCAGCATCATGAGTCAATGCAGGTGCCTCCTCTTGGTCAGCACCTAATGACATGTCATCATCGCTGCTAGAAGAACTAGTTGTGATAATCTGCTCACGATGTGTAATTGATTTTGTTCTCTACATCTACACAAATTTGATGCATATTTGCATAATCAAATTCAATTTTTTTAATTGTATTACACTTTCGTGTTCTAATAATTAGTCAGAATGAATGATCTTCTTCTTCTCCTTCAATTGAATCGTCATCAGCTTCATCGCAATCTTCAACGTTGATAACATTACTATCATCATCTTCATTGGCTTGTGCTTGTTCGCTCGAGCTTGGAACAACATTCAACTCCTCAGCATCAACATCAAAAAGACTATTATCGAAGATGCGAAAATTGAAATTTTCTTCGAAGTTAGTTAATGGAGTAACTCGATATGGTTCAACCAACTTACTAACTTCAAAGACATCATCTCCCACGCTTATATCTTCGTTCTCATCCTGAGCGACGTCAACACGACCCCTAGGTTTTGTTTTTTAAAAGGATAGTCAATCAACTCTTGAACGATCATTTCTAAAGGAAGGGGTGTATGTGTAATAAAATTGTTGGCATTGCTTGGCAAAAACAAAGACATCGTTTACAGTGTGGAGTCTAGCTTTTGAGTTAATTTTGACCAGACCGTAGTGGGGATCTCCTTTGATTCCTCTGTCAGTGGTGTCATACCAATAATATTTAAATAAAAACACTCTATTATTCTTGATATGGAATTGCAATTCAACGACCTCTTTTAATGTACCATAATAGTCAATTTCAAACTCATATTGTTATATGTCTTTCTTTCATGACCGTATTCTTCAGTATGAAACACATATCCATTGAAAAAATACTCGTTGAAGCACTTCACTTTTCTTTTAGGACCCAAGCTTAGTAAAGACAATGAAGCACTAGCATTCCTTTCCATTTGATAAACCTTGTACATCAAGTGCAACAATGAACAGTAAAAGAGAATTCTATAACGAAATTAAGTACAATGATAGATAATGAGTTTGTGGTAGTACTTACATGTGTTTTGAACAACGTGGTAAATTCTTTGTTTGTAATCAAAAGATTTAGGATTTCGTCAGCTATGAGTTATTAGACAGTAAATATTGTTGATGTTGCCTGCGAGGTTTTCAAAAATATATGAGTTTGTGATATTACAATAGATAAATAGTCCATTTACAACAAAGTTTAAGTAGTATATATATACTTACTAAATCAAAGGTCCTAGTTCATCGCAGTTAAATAGCACATAATTATGTGCTTGTTTGAATTCTATTTCAGACAAATTTCTTCCCCATACAACATTTTTAGGTGAGGGTCATCCAGGATTGTACAATATTAATAAGTTCCCACTCGAAGGCACTTCACCACCACCATCATGCCGTGAAACACGGTTGATTCTTGTTTTCTCAAATGAGACTCGAAATAATACGAGAAAAATGTTGAGATCTCCTCAACAATATAGGTCTCACATATCAAAGCCTCAACATATACGTTGCTCTTAACCTTTTTTTTTTAAGATTGAACAAGTACCTGTATGGAATTAAACAAATATTTTAAATTAAGAAAAACAATGAAAATACATTAACAATACATTGCATCTGTAATATCTAACCTCTCGAATGGATACATCGATTTATACTGGACCAGGCCTCCAACCTTTGCCTCATATGGTAAATGTATGGGCAGATGCTCCATCAAGTCAAAAAATGATGGAGGGAATATCATCTCAAGTTTGCATATTGTCTCGATGATATTCGTTTCAAGCCTCTCAATGTGTTCTGTTTGCAACTTGATGAAGCATATATCTCTAAAGAAATGACTTATCTCTGTTAATGCATCTGATATCTCCTTTGACAATAAATCATGATAAAGTAATGGAATGAGTGTTTGCATAAACAGGTGGCAGTCATGGCTCTTCATTCCATACAATCTGCATTCCTCCAGATTAACCAACCTTGATATGTTTGAGTCATGTCCATCAAGAAAATGTAGAGTCTTAAGCTATTGGTAGACTAGTTGTTGTGTATTCTTCTCTAAGGCGAAGCTTGCTTTTGGCTTTGGGACCCGTGACCCATCAATAACCAACTTCATATTTTTATGGTGACAAAACAACGCTATATCCATTCTAGCCTTAATGTTGTCCTTTATCTTCCACTTCACGTCAATGACCGTGTTGAAAATGTTCTCAAAATACGTTATTTTCTAAGTGCATGATGTTAAGGTTATGGCGGAGGAGATTGGTCTTCCAATAAGGAAGCTTTCAGAAAATACTTCGCTTTACTTAATTGTGGGTCAACCAAAACTAGGAAACTTCTGCTTATCAGATTGGAAACCAAACATAATGTTACTGTACTCTGACATCACGTCATGCAATTCTTCACCAGAAAGATGTGGGGGTGCAACATCCTTTTCAACTCTACCAAAAAAAATTCTTTCTGTTCTTTTTGTACCTGTGATCTGTTGGCAAGAAATGTTGGTGGCAGTAAAAAAAAGGCATTTTACCCCAATTTGTTAGCATGAATGCCTTGTTGTTTTCTATGCAGTATGGACATGCTAGTTTTCCATGTGTGCTCCAACCAAAAACCATTATATAAGTTGGAAAATCATTGATAGTCCACATCAAAGCTACCCTCATAAGAAAATTCTATTTTCTCGATACATCATAAGTCAAAGCCCTGAAGGACCACAACTATATCAACTCATCAATCAATGGTCGAAGACAAACATCTATATTCCGACCCAGACTGTTAGGACCGCTTATTTTTTTTCAAGCATTTTGAGTATATATTATACAGTGTTGATTTATGTTAATTTAATTATTTTATAATTTTATAAAATGATTTTTTTTTAATTTTTTAAATAATTACCGACGGAATTACCGATGGAATTTCCATCGGTAATTCCGTCGGTAAATCCGTTGGTAATAAAAAAATATTATTACCGAGGGATATACCGACGAAATGAAGCGGGTAATTTTATTTTTTTATTTCCGATGGATTTACCAACGGATAAAAAATTACCGATGAAGGATTCACCGACGGAGAATTTCCGTCGGTAATGTCGTCGGTAAATTAATTACCGACGGAATATGTGTCTTACGCCGATGGAAAAATTTCGTCGGTAAAACTGTTAAATCTTGTAGTGGTTAATGAGGCTAACAAAAAATCACTAGAAACAAACCTTCGATCTCTAGAAAAAAAAAACACATGACCTCCACCCATTCCATCTTCCATACACTTATCATCTTCAATCTTCCCTACACTTATCTCCTTCTTCCTCACGGTCCAAAAAAAAAAAACCTAGCCCCATTATACTGAAATCTAGCAACTAGCAAAGATTGCCTTTTTCCTCTAGACTAGCACCAACCCAAACCAGTCTCACTCCCCCAGCCTTTCAACCGACAACCTAGCAACCCATAACCACCACAAACCCAGACACCAACCAACCTATGTTTCCCTCACTGTTTTGGATTCCTTATCGCTTCTCCAAAAATGATGCTCCTTGTTGTTACCTATTTTTTGGCCCTACATAAAAAAACAATAAAATACAAAAAAGACAAAAAATATATATTCAGAAGAAAACAAAAAAAAAATAATAGTAGTGAGAAGAGGATGTCGAAGTGCCCAACAAATGACAACAAAATTGGTTGAGAAAGTTCAAAAAATACAAAAATTAAAATTTAACGGTATATTTTTTATTGATGAAGGCCCTATTGACAAAAAACAAATTCAATTTGGGGAAGAAAATCCAAAATTAGATGTTTAAAGACTCGATTAAATTTTATTGAAGGTTTGATTCCAAGAAAAATTGATTTTTAAGTCAATTTGGGCTTTAATTGTAAGAAATTAAAGTTCAAGGATCAAATTATAATTTTTAAGAGTTAATTTGGTCAAATCAAGGTCTTAATTTCATAAATATTGAAGTTTGATGGGAAATTAGGGATTTTATTGAAGAAATCTGAAACCAATGACCAAACTAGAAAAGACGCATAAATATAAGGGTCGGAATTGACCGAATCAGGGGCTAAATTGAAAAAAATAGAAGTTTATTGATCAATTGAGGGTTAAAATGCACAAATTCAAAACCAAGGACTAAAGTGAAAAAGGCGGCCAACTTCAGGGCTACCGATTGAATTTGTTAGGGATGCAATCGAATTGATTCTTAAAATCAAATTGTGGACTTGAAAGAACAAATCGAAAATTAAGGATTGATTTGGAATTTGACATGTTTTGGTGCAATTTTCTTTAAATGAAATGGCGTGTTTTGTACAAAATAACGTCGTTTCATGCACTGTTAACAAAAAAAAAGGCAGCAAACGGTGCCATTTTGATGGCACTGTTTGCCATCTTCTTCCTTTGGACACGTAAAGGCAGAGGAAGAAGGTTTTTCTTTCCCTACTTTGTAGCGTCTATCTCTCCCTCCCACTTGCCTAAAAAACCTTAACAGCACCCATACCCCCCGCATTGCCTACCACCATGATGAAAGAGGCAGAGGGGACACGCCATACAGGCGGCTCTGTGGTGACTGCATAAAGGCCGCCCCAGCCACCCTACCCCTCCACCATGACTAGACAGGGGTAGGGTAGCTCTCGCTCCCCTTACCCCTTATAAATACCCCCTCACCAGGCGGTGGGACGGGGAAACAAAAAAAAAAGAAAAAAAATAGAAGAATAGGGGAGAGAGAACAAAACAAAAAGACAAGAAAAAATAGAAAAAAAAGAAAAGACATAGAGAAAAGAACAAAAAAAAGAAAAAATAGAAGAATAAGGGAGAGAGAACAAAACAAAAAAAAAGGGGGAAACAAAGGAAGATAAGGGAGAAGCATACCCTTTGGTATTGCCTGGGGAAGAAGAGAACACTCTTAGCAACCCCGTGATCTATCCTTCTCCCTCGCTAGCAGCAGAAGTCTCTCTTTCTCTCCACCATTTTTTTGCAGCAATACCTGGAGCCACTGCCAGATTTCCTCATCGCCACCATACAACGCCACCATACAACGCCACCATGAACCACACGAAGTTAGTTGCCCCTCTCCCTTATTCCTCCTCCTCCTCTTCTTTAGTTTCCTCCTCCACTGTTCACTAGGCCAAACAATGCCAGCCTAGCTCTTTTTTTTGGGCCGAACTTAACCCAAATAGGTTGGGCTCAGCCCACATGATTAGGTTGGTCCCATCCCATTATTATTATAGTATTATATAACATAATATTATATATTAATTAAAAAAACAACAAAAAAATTCCAAAAAAATTAAAAAAAATCCTTTAAAAAAGTTTATGTTTTTCTCGCATATTTTTCTATCAATTTTGCTTGTTATTGGTTTGCATTTTTATACTGTAAAGATACAAATCTAGTAATAAAATACCTGATTTTCTCTGAAATGTTAAAAAAATATATAGAAAAAAACAAAAAAAATATCTTGTTTTCATGCTTAAGCCCAAGTCTCTCAAAGATACAAAACTCATATTGTATTTTCATAGAATAAAAACATCAAAAATATATGTATTTAGTATGCATTTTAAGCTTTAATAACCAGTTTATTAAAACCATGAGAACTAGACCAATATTTCAAAACATTCAAAAAAATTATTTTGTTTTCTTTTAATATTTTGGATTATGAACTTATATGTATGACATATTCCTAATATTAAAAAGGTAGTTCTATTTTATTAACATTAGAACGATTAGGTTTTACCCGATAAGATAAGGATCTCCTTATCGTTAAGGACTTATCTTAAACTTTAGACAAACCAACGATTAGAAAACACAACAATACCTTAGCCTTTATTAAACAATTAAACAATGCAGTTTACCTTAGGTAAGGTGTATTTGGGGTGCTAATACCTTCCCTTTACGCAATCAGTCTCCGTGCCTGATCTTAGAGACTAGTTAGGGTTCCTAGTGACCAAAATACTAGATGGCGACTCTCATTCCCTCGTTTCACTGATAAAAGACAAGAATTCCTTGTCTCCATAATTTTCCAGTTACATTCCAAGAGTGGACATATCACCGTGACGCTGCACCACGTGCGACAGAATGACGACTCCACTAGGGACACTTTGTGAACTAAGCTTTGTTTATTTCTGATATTATGTTTTATTGTTGGGTTTGTGTGTTTATTTATTAATATGCATTTCCTTTATTTGCTTACATGCTTTAAATTCTATATATATTTGTTGATGTATTGTATAAAATTGTCTCATGCATCACATGTCTTAAATTTTCAAGCACACACAAGCTTCTGAATTAGGTGGGGGATTAATGATCTGCCTTATGACTATTGGTCAAGGTTTAGATGAGTGAAACACCCAACTCATATTTGAGTGTCTGCTTGGTAATGGTGGGCATACGTGCTTTAACAATTTCTCGCAACGCCCCTATATTGTCTTTATGAAGATCATTATGAATGCCAGCAGCTCCAACCAATAACAACCCCTTCCAAGACTCACTGTCCACCATAACACCACCCTTAAAATCCAACACTAGCAGCCTTCAAACTCTTTTTCATTTTGTTTTTCTCAATGACAAGTACACTTGAAACCACCAAAAAAGGTATCAACTCCTCATGGCAACACCCAATATCCTTCACATGTGATAGCAGCAGCAGCCACCTAAGGAGGAAGAAAAGAAAAAGCAAACTGAGAGGAAGAAAGAATGAGATCTAAAAAGAGGGAATAAAAGTAAAAGGTATTGTTTGTACCTTTTTTTCTTTGTCTTATAGGTCAGGTGACACTCACTGTTGGCACAAGATGGAAGAGAAGAAGAACCTATTTCAGATCCACCTTGTTTTCCATCTCTTCAGCAGCAGCAGCACATGGTTCCACGCATTGTCAGTGGCAATGGCACTTGGATACACATGTTGATTAGTATTTAAAAATGTATTTTTATTAAGGTTTTATATCATCATATTGCACTTAAAGTATCATTAAATTCCCTAACTTGAGCATGTTTTATAATAACAAGTTTGATAACATAAGATATCTTTAATTTATGGTAAATGCTTATTTTGAATGCATACATATCTCATAATTTAAAGGATTGATTGATGTGTTTAATTATTAAAAGTGAAAAGACAAAGAGAGGGCTAAGCTTAAAGAAGAGATGTTGGTTCAATTCAAACTAGAACATCATTCAGTTATTGAATCATAACTGGAGTTGTAGAACATGGATTTACGTTTGGTTTATATGGATGGAAAGTTAAGACATAGGCCTAAAACTTTCATGAAGAGTCCAAGATTCAAAACGGTCGTTTTCAAGTTCCAATTGTAGCAACAAAAGAGAAGTCGGAATCTGTCCTGCAGCCCCGACATTGTTCAGTGTTCAACCCATATCTCGAGTTCTAGAAGTTCAAATGAGCTTATTCATATTTTGTTGGAAATTTGAGACAAATGCCCAAAACTTTTATGAAGATTATCTGTTCAAATTATGATGTTAGCAATGATGTTTTGTTCAGACAAGAAGATAATGGTTATCACCAAGTCAAGAGGGGGCCACTCACTCAATAATTAGTCATCAAATCAATAGTTCTGAATTTTAGCCTATAAAAGGAGGCATTTGCCATACATTTAGATATCTTGGTGTTCAGATCAAGATCACACTCTCTCTTTGTATTTTGTAATGTTCAAGTTTTATTTTATGTTATATTAATCTCTTATTTATGCTTTTCATTTCCTTTACTATACTTAGTTAACTTATATCATGTTTATGTTCTTAAATTGTTTATGTATGTTTTTCTTCTTCATGATGTTTAGCTAAGTTAATTTTGTCAAGGTGAAAAGGGTACACTAATGGTGCAAGAATAAGTATAATATAAACTCAACATGGACTTTAATGTTTGATACTAACATGTTTTGTATTTGTTATCTTACTCACTATTAATACCTTGCTTGTTAAATGGTTAATCTACATTTGTGTTGTACAACCCTTAGTACAACAAATACTTGACACTTTCATAGCCTACTGTATGGTATAACCGACACTTGTGCTATGAAAGGAACTTGATTTGTTGTTAACATAAGTTATCACCATGAATATTGACCACATTTACAAGTATTGGCATTACTCAAATAAGATAATTAATATAATCATGTTAATAATTTATAATCCGATTAGAACCTCCTTTGTATGTGGTTTCCAGTTGAGTAATAAAAAGAATTTATACTATACTTTTTTGAAATACCATTAATGGATCCTTTAACCTTGACAATTGTTTTATCCTTGTTAAATCCTTACATCAATATCACATCTCAAAAGTTCTCTTCAATTCCTTTTCATTTGTTGTTTATAATTTTATATAGTCTACCTCCCTGTGGTTCGACCCAAGTCTTGTCGAGTTATTTTTTACTTCGACACTCCTGCACTTGGGATAAGACATCAATCTTTTGATTGTGTCACATGTAGCCACCATTTCTCCAACCTCAAAATCTTCCAGCACTATTCCCGAGCTCTAACAACTTCTCCAAATTATTTTTGAATTTTAAAAGGTCCATTTTGAAATTTTTTAAATTATTGTTAGAAATTTGAATTTTTGGTGTTTTGTAACCATGTGTAATTTTTAGATGTGGAAGTAATATATAGTAAAAAGGAGAATGTGTATGTATTGCATTTTTTTCATTACTTAATTTCATTTTGTGATAGAAAAGATAAAAAGAAAAAAAAATGCAAATGTTTTGATTGCAAAAATACAAAAATCATGTTTTTGCTTATATATATATACACACATGTGTTTTAGCCAATTATTTACAAAATATATATTTGCATGCATTTTGGATTTAATAACCAATTTACTAAATCCATAAGAATTAGGTAAATATTTCAATAACCTCTAAAATTTTAATTCATGAGAATTAATGATCAACATTGCGGTATAAACATTGAACCTACAAGTAGACTGATATTTAAATATTATAAATTGACTAGAAAATTCTCAGAATTATTCTGAATATTCATTAATTTTAATTGAAAGTATTTTTAACCATAACACACAAATTGTGAAAAATCCTTCTGCCTTTTAAGATACATGAACCCTGTCAATGCACCTATATAGATACTTTTTATAAGAATTCATTTGGGCACACAAATAAATCCTCATCCTAAAACATAGACAGGTCACTAGTTATGAACTCATCAAAACCTTTAAACCATATTCAAACCACACAATGCAACTTATCTAAAGTAGGGTGTGCAAGGAGTGTTAATACCTACCTTAGCCACAACCAGTATATCCGGGTTTCCTAGTGATCCTGAACCAAACTACTAGGTGGTGACTCTCTAACCCTGACTGTAATAGTCCAACCGTACAACTCAATCAATGTTAAAAGATTCCAACATATCCTCTTTATTTAAGGGTAAATTTTTTTTTTCTTCCAAAAATCGGCAGAGTTTCGTTTGCATTTAGGACTTCCCAAGTTATCGACTACTATCAGTTTACTTAATCAACCCATCATCACAAGGTCCCTTAATTCCAGACCTTATATCAAACCTCATAATTCCACACCTCATACAATCCACACAATATATATATATATATATATATATATATATATATATATATCCAACGAGTAAGATCAATATGAACATAGTCCAACACATTATATCATGAAATTTAAAGGAAAAGGAGTACTAACATGCAAAGAAAGTATTTACAAAATAAGAAATGTTCTTAAATATTTCAAAAGGGTTAATTACAAGATAACTAAGAAACTACATGCTAAGCTGAACCTTTATAAATACATCAAGGTTTGCACAAAAGTATACTACCTAAACACGTTAATTCCCTTTTGTTTTAAGTTAAATATTTACATAAGTTTCACAAAGTAGAGTCCTAAACTAATGATCTTCCTGGATGTTTGATGGACCTGTTACATAAATAAACATACCATTATGTTGATAAAGAATATATGTATGCTCATGTAATGAATACGAATGAAGTATTAGCTTTCTATCGACTCCATAAGAACTCTACCAAAAAAACTTATATTTTGCTTGTAAATCTTTTAAACCCAATTAACACTCATTTGTATATTCTTGTAAATACACTAGGCTTTATTTACATTGAACATGATATTTATTATAATTGCATTCACCAGAAGGATTCTAAATTGTATAAGTGCAAATAGGAGGGAAGATCACGCACCTCCTTCGCCTGTCTCGCACCTCCCCTAACAGAAGATCCAATCCTGGTGGCTCCTCCTGAATCACAAGGAAGTTTTTTTTTTGTTATGATTCTTTCAAGCCGATATTATAGAGAATTCATATTCATCCATTACTCATATGTTACTTTTTATGCATGTTCATTTCCTCATAATAACATACATACATATATCATGTATATTTTCAGAGTTACTATCTCAATATACAAGTGTTCGTATGACTAAATTCTTTTATATTCTTATTTATAGTATTCACATGAAAGTCTACTGTTACTGTCTAACTTTGAACTGTTACTGTCCAATTTCCAACTGTTACTGTCTAATTTACAACTGTTATTGTCTGACTTTGAACTGTTACTATTTGACTTTTCCTATTGTTACTGTCTGACTTTTCAAACCGTTACTGTCTGACTTTTCCAACCGTTACTGTCTGACTTTGAACTGTTACTGTCCAATTTACAACTGTTACTGTCTGAACACTCATCAGATTTTTAACTATATCTAAAGTTCTAAAACTCCATTTTAACTGAGATTGATCTCGTTAGAAAACTAAAACACGAGGCTACTAGTTCTCTGAGGGAGGAGAACCCAATTTTGCCTCCAAGATTGTCAAAATTGTTCATTTACTAATTAGTCTTACTGCCCTACATAATCAGTCACGACTCAGTCTCAGTTGGTAACCCATAACTGGAGTTCTACATTTCCAAATTGAGCAAGACTAGTTTCCTTCGTTAGCTAACATTTAAATCTACAATTTCTATTGGGAACCCGATCCTAGTCCCCTCATCCTCTTACCCGAAATCTCATCGAAAGTTAGGAGACAAGTCTGTCCAGATTCGTCTCCCCCTCCCCTTCACACAATACTTTCATAAACTACATACCACACACATGACTTAACTTAATCTCAACAATAAGTACTTTTTTTCCAATTTAAGTCTAAGAACCCTAACCTATGATTCAATATCAAGGCATCAATTCTTCATCGAATTCAAAAAATGAATTTTTTTAAGATCATGTTTAGAATACCTTACCCGGTACAAATTAAGATTTTGATCTTCAACCAGTTGAAGATTTTCAACTCCCTCCTTTCTTTTCTTCTTGTTCAAATTCCCTCCTGTCTTTTCTTCTTATTCAATTTCTTGGTAATCCTTTGCTCTCAAGTGTTTATCCCATCTTTAAGCTCTTAATCTTGGATGGGTTCTTGAAATTTTAGTGTTTCTCTCTTGATTTATTGAGAATGGGTATAAAACTCCCTATTTTCTCTCCTTATGGTTCCTACCGATTGTCTTGGTGAGGAGAGAGTATTTATACTCTATATTTTCCCTTATTTGCATTTAGACCCCCTTTTTCCTTTAAGTGCATTATTCTCTACAATTAAATCTAACCCTCAACAGTACCGGGTTTATTATATTCAAAAATTTCTGAATTTCTGTTTTTATTTAATCATATGCATGAATTCTTTCACTTTTATTTATTTATTATTTTTCCCGGGTTTTACATTCTCCCCTCCTAATATAAATTTCGTCCTCGAAATTTAAGTGATGTACTGAGTTTATAAACAAGTCGGAGAATTTTCGTCTCATTTCTGATTCTCTCTCCCATGTTTCTTCCTCGATTTGAGAGCTTCACCATAAGACTCTGATGATGGGAACTTTCTTATTACGAAGTTCTTTCTCGCCCCAATCGAGTATCTTTATCGGTCTTAGCTCAAGTGTTAAGTCTTCTTTTACCTCCATTGGCACTTGAGGTAACACTCTTGAAGGGTTTACATCGGCTTTTCGCAGTAAAGAAACATGGAATACATTGTGAACCTTGGCCAACTGTGAGGGCAAGTTTATTTCATAAGCTACAGGTCCAATACGTTTTCGGATTTCGAATGGTCCAATGAACCTCGGAGCTAACTTCCCCTTCATGCCGAATCTCAGCATGTGCTTCCATAGAGCTACCTTCAGAAATACTTTATCTCCAGGACAAAATTCAAGTGGTCTGTCTATCCTGAGCCACTTTCATTCGATCCTTAATGATCCTCACTTTTTCAGTAGTGATTTGTATTAATTTCGCCCCATGCAGCTTTTTGTCCCCAACTTCTTCCCAACACAAGGGTGTCCTACACTTTCCTCCATAAAGAGCTTCAAATGGGGCCATTCCAATTATTGTCTGATAACTGTTGTTATACGTGAATTCTACTAGTGACAGGTGCTCCTCCTAGTTTCCACCAAATTCCAAAGCACATGCCCTAAGTAAATCTTCTAAGATCTGAATCACTCTCTCAGATTGGCCATCAGTCTGCGGATGAAAGGCAGTACTGATACTCAAATTTGTCCCCAAGGCACGTTATATGCTCGGTCAGAGACATGAAGTAAATCTTGGGTCTCGGTCTGAAACAATTGATATTGGGACTCCATGAAGCCTTACAACTTTGTTCACATAAATCTTAGCTAACTTGTCAACTGGATCTGTCATCTTTACTGGTAGGAAAAGGGCAGATTTAGTTAGTCGATCCATAATAACCCAGATTGCATCATTTCCCCTCTTTCCTCTGGGTAGTCCCGACACAAAGTCCATTGTGATCATCTCCCACTTCCACTCAGGGATTGGTAATGGTTGTAACAGCCCTGCCGATTTTCGGTGTTCTACTTTTACTTGTTGGCAAATACTACACTTTGCCACATAACCAACCACTTCTTTTCTCATATTTGGCCACCAGTAGTACTGCTTCATATCCTGGTACATCTTAGTACTACCTGGATGTACAGTGAACTTAGACTCGTGAGCTTCTTGTAGTAACTTTTGTTTAAGGGCTTTGTTGTCAGGCACATACATACGTCGCCCCAACATCATTATTCCATCATCACCCATTCGAAAAAGAGTTTCACCCCCCGATTCCAGTTTGATTCTCACTTTTGACACCTCATCATCATGCAGTTGTGCCTCTAATATTTGCTCTCGATATCCTGACTTCACCCTTAGTTGAGCCATTAAGGATCCTTCCGGACTCACACCTAATATTACCCCCAATCTCTTTAGCTCCATCATGGTTTCCTCATTCCAAGTCGTTGGTCCACTCCTAATCACTTTGTCTTTACGGCTGAGAGCATCCGCGACGACATTCACTTTTCCTGGATGATAATCTATAATACAGTCGTAGTCTTTAATTAATTCTACCCATCTCCGTTGTCGCATATTCAACTCCTTCTGCGATATCAGATATTTAAGGCTCTTATGATCCGTGAAAATTTGGACCTGGGATCCGTATAGGTAGTGCCTCCATACTCGTAAAGCAAAAACTACTGCTGCCAATTCTAAGTCGTGAACTGGATAATTGACTTCATGCAGTTGTCTCGATGCATAGGCAACTACTTTTCCATGCTGCATTAGAACACAACCCAGTCCTTTTCTTGAGGCATCACTGTAGACTACAAAGCCTTCTGTTCTGGATGGAAGGATTAGTACGAGGGCAGTAGTAAGCCTTCTCTTCAATTCTTGAAAGCTCTCCTCGCACTCCTTTGACCACTCCCATCTTATGTTCTTCCTGGTGAGTCGTGTTAATGGAGTTGCTATCGTTGAAAACCCTTCGATAAATCTTTTATAATACCCTGCCAATTCGAGAAAACTATGAATTTCAGTTACCGTAGTAAGCCTTTCCCATCTCAAAACTGCTTCCACCTTCTGAGGGTCCACAAAAATGCCTTTTGAAGACACTACATGCCCCAAAAAGGTAACTTCTTTTAACCAGAAGTCACATTTATCCAACTTGGCATACAACTGGCGGCTCCTCAGAGTCTGTAGTGTCTGTCTCAGGTGTTGTTCATGCTCCTCATAGGATTTGGAGTAAACCAAGATGTCATCGATGAATACGACAACAAACTTATCAAGGTATGGTTGGAATACTCGGTTCATTAAATCCATAAAAAGTGCTGGAGCATTAGTTAATCCAAAGGGTAGCACTAAGAACTCAAAGTGTCCGTAGCGAGTTCTGAAGGCAGTTTTCGAAACATCTTGCCCCTTGATTCGTATTTGGTAGTATCCTGATCTTAAATCAATCTTCGAGAATACTTTGGCACCCTTCAACTAATCGAACAAATCATCTATCCGCGGAAGTGGATATCTATTCTTTACCGTCACTTTATTCAGCTGACGGTAATCTATGCAAAGCCTCAACATTCCATCCTTATTCTTCACAAATAATACAGGTGCCCCCAAGGGTGAGTTGCTTGGTCGTATGAACCCTTTGTCTAAAAGCTCCTGCAATTGAATTTTCAACTCATCCAATTCTTTTGGGACCATTCTATACGGTGGTTGGGCTATAGGAGACACCCCAGGCAATAAATCTATGGTGACTTCAACTTCTCTTTCTGGGGGCAGTCCTGGTAATTTTTCCGGAAATACATCCGGAAATTCCCTCACAATTGGAATGTCGGACAATCCTATTTTACCCTTTTCTGAATTTATCACATAAGCAAGGTATGCTGTACAACCTTTCTTTAGTAGTTTTCTCGCAACCATACCCGAGATCATATTTGGAAAGTTGGAAGTTCTCTCCCCCTTAAAGACCATTGTTTCACCCTTAGCCCCTTGGAGGGTTACTGTTTTTGTAAAGCAGTCTAGACGTGCCTTATTTTTGCCCAACCAATTCATACCTAGAATTATATCAAAATCACTTAATTCTAGGGGTATTAAATCTGCTTTTAGTTCACACCCATTAATGTTATTTCCCACCCCTTCAAATACAACATTTGTTTCCACAGTTTCACCCAAAGGTGTCCCAATAATAAATCCTTTTTCTACCCTTTTTGTTTGCTTACCCAATTTGGTTACACTTTTATTTGCTATAAAGGAGTGAGTGGCACCAGAATCAAACAAAACATGCATTTGATAGTCATTCATTTGCAGCATACCTACCACCGCATCTGATGCTACTCTGACATCCTCCTGGGTCATACGGAAAACCCTTACTTAATCCCTTTCATTTTGCACTCTAGGTCGTCCCCTATTTGAGTTAGCTTCTGACTGAGTCAACCTTCCCGGTCTGTTTACTGTGATAAACTGCTGAGGACTCTGACTTTGCTGCCTATGTCTCTGAGGCTGTTCAGTGTTTAACTGGGGGCATTCCCTTTTAAAGTGACCCTTCTCACCACAGTGATGACATCCTCTTCCCAAGTGCTGACAGGTTTTCCACTTATGACCTTCTCCTCCACATATATAGCATCGTTCAGGAGAAACCATACAACTCCCTGGGTGTCTTTGTTCACACTGGCACATCGAGGGTAGCCAATTTCCTTCTGATCATTATGCCCCCTTGCAGCTGTAGCCCTAGAGCGGGTCTGACCACTTCCCGACCTCCCACCGATATCCTGTCAGAAGCTAGTTGACGTCCCCCCTTTCTTCTTGAATTGAAGGAACTGTTCGCCTCTACCTTTCTTTGGAAGTGGTGGCCTGCCTAAAAATTCCATATCTTTTCGTTTTCCTACACCCCCATGACTCTGTTGGCCTTCTTCCATACAAGCCTCCAAGGCTTGTGCTGCTTCAATCAATTCCCTTACTGTCTTGAATTGCAAAGCAATCAACCCCTGCTTCAATTCTTGTCTGAAGCCATCCCTTAACTTTTCTATCATGTGTTGTTCTGATAGGACATAATGTGGTGTGAATAGTGAGAGGTCATGAAATCGTCTCTCATACTCGAGTACTGACATTCCCTCCTGTCTCAAAGCTAAGAATTCTTGTTCCTTCATCTTCCGATGATATTTGGAGTAGTATTGATTCTCAAACTCTATCTTGAAGTCATCCCAAGATAGGGTTTCTGTAGCCCTCCTCAACTGAATTGTCTCCCACCAAGTCATAGCACCGTCTGATAGTAATTGAGTAGCACAATCTACCCGCAGGTCATGTGGTATCTTAATTTAAATCATGGTTTTCTCCACCTTTCTAATCCACCTTCCAGCCACTTCAGCATTTTGTTCATCTAGGTAGGTTTCATAACCCATTTCTCTCATACTTTTCACCAAACGAACTAGTTGTACCACGTCATTCTTAGCTGTAACTGCTTCTGAAACGGTTGGTATGATGGGTGCAGGTGCAGGTGCGGGTGCTAGCATAGGAGTGGCAGCATTAGCCATACCTTCCATTACTGCTTTAACTAGCTGGGCCAAGAGCATGGGATCAACATAAAAAACAGATGGCCCTGCAGGTGTAGTCTGAGGGGGCTCCTCTACTCGTTCCCTCGGGGTTGACATGGTCGGCCGAACATCCCCAGTTTGCCTTGATGCCTGTCTAATTTGAGGCCCCGACAATTCTTCATGCCCTCCTTGAGTCGACACTACCGGTGCATGTGAAGCAGTATCTTCCAAAGGGCTCTCTTCTTGCCCCTCGGAAAAGTCTATATTTCTATTCCCCCTCCCTCCAGAGGATAAATCTGTTCTAATCTCTTGACGGGTTCGTACCATCCTGTAACAAATTAATGAACATCAACAACCTCTTTTGATTTCTTCCCAGAACCTATACCAGGGCTCTGATACCAACTGTAATAGTCCGACTGTACGACTCGATCAATGTTAAAAGATTCCAACGTATCCTCTTTATTTGAGGGTAAATTTTTTTTTTCCAAAAATCGTCAGAGTTTCGTTTGCATGTAGGACATCCCAAGTTATCGACTACTATCAGTTTACTCAATCAACCCATCATCACAAGGTCCCTT
>Ga0325400_1000415_pt1 | contig 30914 bp, 21 predicted proteins | sample PopdelMetagenome_2_FD_205662 | JGI IMG/M metagenome (GOLD analysis project Ga0325400, IMG submission 205662) | Populus deltoides microbial communities from Bellville, Georgia, United States - Xylem-PdKOR-R1 | ecosystem: Host-associated > Plants > Phyllosphere > Stem > Wood/Secondary xylem...
CTTGGCAGCATAGAAGTTCTCTTTCAGCCTGTTCCCTTCAGGTAAAATGCTTCTCGCCCATTCAATAATCTTGTCATAACCGGCCTCACTCAACCCGTGATCTGACTTGATGGTGAACACCTGTGCTACGGCTGATAATTTACTGTGGTTCGTGCAGCCATCCCATAATGGTTCGTCAGAATCTCTCAACAGATCAAAAAACCTTGCTGCATCTGCATTAGGTTCTTCTTCTACGATTGGACATTCCCTGACATTACCTTCACTCATTCTCATTGCATCCATAACCATATTCCTGTAAGGATTACTGTTCTCATTTCCAACTTCATGCATGTTGCTAGCACTAGAAGTTGACCCAACCACTTGTTCTTCCATGCTCTCATCAAGAACAAATAGTTCTCCGTGAGCATACCAACACAGATAATCTTCCATGAACCCTTTGGTTAGAAGATGCATCGTTACAACATCTTGATGTAGAAACTTTAAATTTTTACACTTCCTGCATGGACACCTAATACCGCCATCAGTAAAATTCCTCGGAATAGATGTTGCGAAATTAATAAAACCCTGGACACCGTTACAATAATTCATCCTCCGCAATCCTTGGGGTGAGTCTCAATATATCCATGAACGATCATCAATGACTTCTATTGAACCTATATAAAACATAACAAAAATATTGGTTTTCCCCGACATTATCCAACAAACTAAAACAACATTTATGTTAAATATTCATTATCAATTATCAACTATCAACGTTCATACATACAAATTTATACATATATAAATTTACGAAAATCACAACTTCGAAATAGAATTGATAACAATTAAAAAAGACCCGTTAAACAAGCTATTAATTATTTATTTCATCACAACACATTTAATTCGGTGTAATTCAAACAAAATTTCAACAATTTACAAACAAATATAATTTGACTAAATCTAAAACAAACTATAACAACTACAAAATTATACATTCATACTACAAGTTTCTTTAACAAATAACAATCAAACAAGTACGTACGTTAACAAAATACATATACTAAAAAAATAATAAAATTCACATTTAAATGTTAAAACTAAAAAGGATAGATTTACTTACAAAAAATGAAAAAATCCACAAGAAACGGATATTGTGACTACGTACAAAGTATAAGAAACTTGAGTGCTTGTGTTGAGAATAGTGGAGAGTTGGGATGAGTGGTTGACTGCAGTTTGGGAGGGGAGAGGTGGGATGGGAAAGAAGAAGAAGGAGAAACAGAGGAAGAGAGTGTCGGCAGAGGGCGTGCGTATAAAATGGCTTTTACCGACGGATGTATCCATCAGTGATTCCATCGATGATTCTGTCGGTGACACTGTACGGCTATCTCAGTTTGAATCAATCGGTCATTCTGTCGATAAAATCGTCTGAAAAAACTCCACGTCACCACACCGTTGCATCTTTCCAAACAAACTTTATAGGCCGCCGGCGATCCGGTCGGTATATACCGATGGACATATTCCATCGGTATATACTGACTATATCTCCGACAGAGTTAGTCCATCGGTATATACTGACAGATTTTGAGATGAAATTATTTTCGTCGGTAATAATTATCGACAGATTTTGAGATGAAATTATTTTCTTCGGTAATAATTATCGACGAAAAAATTCCATCGGTAATTTCGTTGGTTTTCGCCAATTTTCTGGTAGTGGTACCTCAATTTATTATTTTTCTTATTTTGTCCTTTAACATTTCTTTAACTTGCAATTGATCTTGGTGATTTATTTTTCATGCCTGCGTATGAGAATCTTGAGGTGTCGAAGAAATATTATGTCACTCGTTGATACTCAGCTTTGCAAAATAAAAATAATTTTTTCATTTATTTAAAAGAATTAGATTTTATAGACCAAATTTGAGGTTAGACAATTCAATCCTTTTTTTTGTTTGTTAATATCAGGGAGTCATTTGTATGGTCAAGGGATGAGTTTATTTTATTTTGGGTCATTTTTTTTAATTCAATCCATTCACATTGATTTTATTTAATACTTGAATTTGTAGTTTGTTTTTTTCCCCCTATATATAGGGTTCTTGCAATGTATAGAGAATCCTGACCCTTGATTTATGATCAGTTGGGAAATATAAAATGAAATTACATTGATGTAAAATAATTAGATTTTGAGGAACTAAAATTGATACTAAAAAAATATAGTGGACTATATATGGTGAATAGGCAGGCCAACTATACAATACACACCATCATATGAAGGAGGCCCATTGCATTCAAGTAGGCATGTGCGAGCTCCTTCGTTGGCCAAAAACAACCTTCCATCTTGTCTTCTAAAGCGTCGCGCCATAGGCTTTCCATTGGGGTAATGTATGTTGGATCTAGTTAGTTGATAGGCGTTGACATTGTTTTTTCCTTATCCCCACTATTCTCTCTCCTCTTCTTGGAACTCACGTTGGTCAAACCAAAAATTAAGGGTGTGTCAATTTTAGTTTTTATTATTTTGATTGTTATTTTTTGCTTTAGGTTCTGTCTTAAAATCAAGTTTTTTTAATTTCATCCTTTAATATATTGTTGATTCAAAATTAGGCTTCATGATTTTTTTGTTAGGTTTATACTAGCCTCATAACCTAGATCACGAGTTTGAAAGGTTAACCTGAATTGATATTGGTCGTTCTTTTATATCCATTTTTACATTATTTTTTTTTAATTTCATTCTTTAGAGTCAGTCTCATGATCTTTTAAATATTATTGTATTATTTATTTAAAAGTTATTGAGGGGCCATGAGAATGAAGCCTAGGTGCGACTAGGCTTCGAAGGGATAAACCATGCATGCTAGTGTTTGGCCTTTCAAAATATAAGCTTGACACTCTTAGGCTTGGAAGGCTAGCCCTGCATGTCTATCTAGAAAAATAACCCATTGTCCATTGTAACACTTTCTAGCTACATCTAGTAATAAAAAAATCGGGTTCAAGTTTTTGGATCCCTGAAATCTAAATTTAACACATTTTTATCAAAAAAAAATCTTAAAAACCTCTAGAACTTTATTTTCAACACACACACATTTTAATCAAACTAAGAACCCAAGATTAAACAAACTTTTCGAATTCTGAACTATTTTTTTCAACATGATTAAAGGGTCAAATCATTTTCAATGAACTCTTCTCTTCAAAATAAACTCATTGACACCATGATCAATATTTTTTTTGTGGCCAATACAGAGTTGACCAAAAACTCTCTCTCCTTTCCTTTTTGATAGCTCTCTCTCTCATCCCTCAACTGATAGAGACTGAAATATAATATAAATAAAGTTTTATGATTGAAATGTATATTTTGAAAACATAAGGGATCAAAATGTAGAAATTCTTGCCTCTTGAACAATGTAAATAAAAAGACAACTCTTTTTTTTTTGTCTTTATTTTTTTTAATTTTTTAACACTAACTTATAATTCTATTTTGTAATAGCGGTTTGTGATGTAATGCAAGAATAAACTCTGTTATGTGTGTGTGTGTGTGTGTGTGTGTGTGTGTGTGTGAGAGAGAGAGAGAGAGAGAGAGAGAGAGAGAGAGAGAGAGAGAGAGATAACATAATTTTTAAGGATGAAAAAACAAAAGAAATTAATAAAGTGCAATGACCAAAGCACAAAGCACAAAAACTACATGGACCTAAAAAAGTAAAAATAGTTATGAACAATGACGTGAGCAATTTAATGAGTCTTGATGAACAATGCATCTATAGTCAAACCTGAATAGTTTTTTACTTTATTTTGTAACTGTGATATGTCTTAATCATGGAAAATGATGAACAGTGGACACTGCATGACTGGAATGATGAAGACTGCGTGAAAATACTAAAGCAATGCAAACATGCAATTATGAGTAAGGGCCAGCAGAAAGCTGGGAAGGTGATAATCATAGACATAGTGAGAGGGAGCCAAAACGGCGAGGAGTCAAATGAAACGCAGCTGCTTTGGGATCTAGAAATGATGGTGACTGTTACTGGCCTAGAAAGGAATGAAATGGAGTGGGCTAAGCTCTTCATTGATGCAGGTTTCATCAGCTATAAGATACATAACGTGCTTGGCACAAGAGCTCTCATTGAGCTTCATCCTTGATAAGCTCTTATTTGGTCTTCTCCTTTCTTTTCTTAAAATGATTATTTTGATCATTCATGATATTCGGTATGGATTTTATACCTTGTGTGCTAAAGTTTAGCCATATATGAATTCCACAGAGTTTCATATGAAAAAAAATTATATGAAGTTCTATCTGGTGCAAAATAAATCTGTTTTATTAATTTCCTGGGATTTTATACCTTTGTCTTGCCAACTGCTCGTGACTTAATCCCTAAAGGTTGTTCTAGTGGAGAGACATTGGAGGACGAAGGAGTTTCAATGGCAACAAATTCAACACAAGATGATAGTTCAACAAGATAAGGAAACTCCAACAAAAATGATAGATATGCGTGTATCTTGGTTTCAAATCAAATCAGATAGATTTCATGCAATCTGTTACTATGTTTTTATGTTTAAATAGAAGTTCTCTAGTTTAATATTACTGCCAAGTGTTCACATTTTTGTGAATACGTGGGTGAACTTAATTAACTAAAAGAATTTATTACTTGAGTTATGAGATAATGATAATTTAATATGGAATAAATCAAAGTAAATTATAAAATTTAATTTCTAATTAACCCAATATAGATAAAATTGAAAAAAATATTTTAACAAGAGATAAAAAATGACCCGAGTTAACTTGTCAAACCCATGACCTGAGTTATGAAACTAGGATAATCTAATACAAAGTAAATTGGATAAATTATAAAATCTAATTTTTAATTAATTCAATGTTGCAAGATAGAATTCAAAAAAATAATAAAATTCATGAAACCAAACTTATGATCCTATTCATGAAACCAAAATAACCTTATAGAAAATAAACTGTAAAAATAACTTGAGTCAATTTAGGTTAATTTGTCATACTTGTGATTTTGGTTCATGAGACTAAGATAATCTCATAGAAAATAAATCAAAAAAAATTATGAAGTTCAATTCTCAATCAATCGATTGATGAATGATGAAATTGAAAAAAAATCAATATAAAAAAGGACACAATAAAACAAACCAAGTTTACCTGGGTTAACTTACAAAACTCGTGTCATGAGATTAAGATAACTTTATAGAAAACAAGCTAAAATAAATCATAAAGCCCAATTCATAATTAACTAAATTTTAAAGGATTAAATAAAAAATGTCAATTAAAAAAAAAACTTGAATCAACTAGATTAACGTGTCAAATTAGTGACACAGATCATGAGATTAGAATGACTTCATAAAAAATTAACCATAACAAATTAAAAAACTCAATTTCTAATAATCTAAATATTTAATGTTGTAATTAGAAAATATTTAAATAAAAAATAAAAAAATTATTATATTAAATAATGTTTTATTACGTTATTCACACAAAAAAAACACAATTTCTTTTTGTTTTTAGTTAATAAATATACTTTCTCTAATCTCTCGCATTGAAATTCTACCTCTGCAATTTCTTATATCTAAAAAGAATTTTAATGAAAAGAATGAGGAAACGTGGAAAATCACACAATTCATCCCTTTTTGTGTTTATTTGTCAAGCTATGGTTGAAAATACCATTTTAGTATAAAATATATAAAAAGAAATCTTCTGGCAAAATACGGTAGGCAACAAAAGTTGGGATATAGTGGCTTTTTTATCTTATTAGGATTGTGATATATTAACAGTGGGGTTTCGTATATAGCAATGATTATTTTTAAAAATATTTTTTATTTAAAAATATATTAAAATAATTTTTTTAAGTTATAAAATTTATTTTAGACATACATTAAAACAATTTAAAAATACTATAAAAAACTTTTAAATAAAAAAAATCTAAATTAATTTTTTAACAAACAACATTTTAACCATAAGACTAAAAACGTTCTAAAACATATTAGGGAAACATGTAGAGAATCTGCTCAAATTAACACAAAGAAGAAATAATAGAAAATCATGGCACAGACTCTGCCATTAACAATATATTTGGAACGTAAAATCTGCAGCTATATATTGTAATAGCACAGTCTTAGCATTACCAATTATTTGTTTTCAAAACTGATTCCACATTGCTGTATATATTGCACACAATAATTATCAATAAGGCGTGGTGAATTACTCATTGAAACAGTTGTTGTGTTGAGTTTCTATATGGTATTAGAGCACTCAAATTCTAACGAATCACCGATCCAAAACACCATGTCTTCATCCTCCGATCAAAACCCAAATTTCACCCTCAATACCCAACCCTCTTCCACAGCAGACAAACCACTCATTACCTTCAATATCACAGCACAGATCAATGAAAAATTAACCCCCTCCACCTTCCCTCAATGGCGTGCTCAATGGTGATGGCTCAGGTTTGGCAGTCTCACATGTTGGTTCTTTGAATTTACAGTCTACCCACCGAAACTTTACACTCCATGACACCCTCTATGTTCCAAATCTTTGCAAAAATTTAATTTATGTCCATCATTTTACCAAACAAAATAATGTTTTTGTTGAACTTCATCATTTTCATTTTTTTGTGAAGGACGCGACCACGGGGGCGATTCTACTAAAAGGAGCATGTAACAATGGCATCTATATCTTTCCGGATTCATTGGTGACGCCCCAAAAGGTTGCTAATGTGCATGAATGGACTTCCATTGATGGATGGCACAAGCGTCTTGGGCATCCTTCACTCAAAATTGTTCATCATCTTGTTAAGAATTTTTCCCTTCCCATTTCATCGCAAAAAACTTTTTCATCTTTATGTCATCGCAAAAAACTTTTTCATCTTTATGTCATTCTTGTTCCATTAATAAAATACATCAACAATCCTTTCGTGGCACCAGTCTTCAAAGCCATGCACCCCTTGAACTTATTTACACGGATGTGTGGGGTCCAGTTAGTTATACTGGAATTGATGGTTCAAGATACTATCTTATTTTTGTGGATCACTATACAAAATATATTTGGTTCTATCCAATGGCAACTAAATCTGGTGTCTCTAATATTTTTCCACTGTTCAAAAAGTTTGTTGAAACTCGTTTTCAAAAACCAATCAAAACACTCTACTCTGCCAATGGAGGTGAATTTATTGCTTTAAAATCTTATTTCTCACGTCATGGCATAACTCACTACACCACTGCTCCATACACCCCTCAACAAAATGGCGCTTCAGAACGCCGTCATCGTCACATTGTGGAAACGGGCCTTACATTACTTCAAGATGCAAATCTTGTTTTTTCATACTGGCCCTATGCTTTTCAGACAACATCCTACCTCATAAACCGACAGCCCACACCACTCTTGCAACACAAATCACCTTTTGAAGCTCTTTTTGAACAAACCCCAAGTTATTTAAAATTAAAAAAATTGGCTGCATTTGTTATCCCCTCACACGTCCCTATAATTCAAATAAAATGCAACCAAAATCCAGAGCATGCATTTTTCTTGGTTATTCATCTACTCAAAATGCATATAAATGTTTTGATCCTTATTTACAAAAATTCTTTATCTCTCATCATGTGTTGTTTGATGAAACTCAATATCACTGCACCTCCTCACAAATCCTGTCCAAACCGGTTAGTCCAGCCAGTCATCAAGTCACTCCATTGCATTTTGGTTTCCCACAGATCGATGTGCCACCACCAATGGTCTCCACAACACCAACCTCATCACTGTCTCCAGAAGACTCCCCTGCCATTGTTGCATCCTCCCTAGGTAATTTCAATACCCCTGCGTCTTCGTTAAATTTGGAACAACACCCCTCTCTTCACCCTACTGAACTGCATAGTCCAACTTCTCCTCTTCCACATTCCACTGTTTCCAGTCCTATCCCACCCGTAAATACTCCTCATCGCACCCGCACCATGACCACACGCTCCATGAACCAAATCTTCAAACCTAAACAACTTCACACAGTAACCAAACACCCTCTTCCCCATACCTTAGAACCAACTTGTGTGAGCCAAGCCATTACTCAACTTCACTGGCGTGAGGCTATGTCAAATGAACTCACTGCTCTAATGAAACATGGAACATGGGACCTAATGCCATTACCTCCTAACTGTACCCCCGTGGGTTGTAAGTGGATCTTTCGGGTAAAAAGGAACGCAGATGGCTCTGTCGATAGATTTAAAGCCCGCCTTGTTGCTAAGGGTTTCCATCAACGTCCAGGGGTTGATTATACGGAAACGTTCAGCCCTATAGTAAAACCAGCAACTATACGAGCTGTATTATCTATTGCAGTCATGCGTGGCTGGGAATTACGTTAAATGGATGTTAACAATGCATTTCTTAATGGTGCATTAACTGAAACTGTCTTCATGGTGCAGCCTCCGGGGTTCAGAGATCTATCCAAACCTAACCATGTCTGCAGGTTGTTTAAGGCCATCTATGGCCTTAAACAAGCACCTAGAGCTTGGCATACAACACTCAAAACTGCTATTCTTCAGATGGGATTCCACACCTCCAAGGCAGACTTTTCTCTATTCATTTACAGCAATGAATCCAATCTCTGCTACTTACTGGTTTATGTTGATGATCTTGTCATAACAGGAAACAATCCCACGCTTGCGACCACCTTCATTCAGCAGCTAGGATATATGTTTTCTCTCAAGGACATGGGACCTCTTCACTTCTTCCTGGGTGTTGAAGTCATTCCCACCAAGGTCGGCTTATTCCTCGCACAACATAAATATATTCATGAGCTTCTAGCTAATAGCAACATGAGTGGTGCCAAAGATATCTCCAAGCCTCTATCCACAACACAGTCACTTCAACTGGTTGATGGCACCGCTGCTGTGGACAACTCAGAATTTCGTCGCATTATGGGCAGCCTTCAATACCTCTCTTTGACACTCCCAGATATTTCATTTGCACTTAACAAACTCTTTCAATTTATGCACAAGCCCACTACAACTCACTGGACAGCAACCAAACGGCTTCTACGGTACTTAAAACAAACCATTTTCTATGGTATTTAGGTTCACAGAGCTGGACCTTCAATGTTACACACATATTCTGATGCCGACTGGGCTGGGAATGTGGATGACTGCATGTCAACGTCTGCATACATCAGTTTCTTAGGCCCTAATCCCATTTCATGGACATCCAAGAAACAGAGAACAGTTGCACGCTCCTCAACAGAGGCTGAATACCGGGCACTGGCTAATGCGACCTCAGAAACAATTTGGTTGTCCACTCTCTTCAAAGAACTTGCATTTCCAATCCAAGACTCTCCTCTGCTGTTATGTGATAATCTAGGAGCCACGCACCTCAGCTTCAATCCAGTGAACCATTCACGCATGAAACATATTCAAATTGATCTCCACTTTGTACGAGATTTGGTGCAACAAGGAAGTCTTCAGGTTAGACATGTACACACACAAGACCAACTCGCTGATCTGTTAACCAAGCCACTGTCCAAACAAAGAATGATTGTGTTACGTAACAAGATTGGTCTTGCCGATGGAAACTCAATCTTGCGGGGGCGTATCAGGGAAACATGCAGAGAATCTGCTCAAATCAACACAAAGAAGGAATAGCAGAAAATCATGGCATAGACTCTGCCATCAACGATATATTTGGAACGTAAAATCTGCAGCTGTATATTGTAATAGCACAGTCTTAGCATTACCATTTATTTGTTTTCAAAACTGATTCCACGTTACTGTATATATTGCACACAATAATTATCAATAAGGCGTGGTGAATTACTCATTGAAACAGCTGCTGTGTTGAGTTTCTATAAAACATTCATATGAAATTAAATATGTTTATATATAAGAATAAGCTGAAATTATCTCATTTTTTTTTGAAGCTCTATGAAGATCATATGAATTTAAATATGCAATTTTAGTGCGGTTCTGAAAATATTTGCACATGTTATTCCCAAATAAAGATGGCAAACCTCCATAATTCTCAAATTTCTAACCAGCAAACCATGGACCACCCGTTCCAGCGCAAGAACCCGAACCCGCCAACACGAGCCTCGGCGCACAGGAAGCTCGTCCTGCTGGCGAGGATGTGGGTTCAGCAAACGCTGCCCCACCAACATCAGAGCAAGTGAAAGAATCATTGAGAGCCTTCCTGAATCAGTTTAGGAAGAGAAAAGTCAATGATTCTTTCTTGAACAATGCCGCGGGGGACCTCGACCTGGAACGATTTCTTACAAGTTCCAAAGGGTACCCACTATTAGTTAACCTTTGGAACGTTAGCGGGCATCATGGGCAGCTAAGATGATACTTATTTAATCAGATAATTCATGGACAACATTATGAGAGAAGTCAAATTATATTAACTTAACAAGCAAAAGCAACGACTTCTTACAAGTTCCAAAGGTTACCCACTAAAATATTTTCAGAACCGCACTAAAATTACATATTTAAATTCATATGATCTTCTTAGAGCTTAAAAAAATGAGATAATTTCAGCTTATTTTTATATAAATAATTTATTTAATTTGTATTCTTGAAAAAATAAACCACATTTTTACTTCTGTTATGATTTTTATATGAAAAAAATTATGTTTTTTTAATATAGGATAATTTATATAACTGTGTCATGAAAACTATGTAGCTGTAATTGTCTTAATTTTGTAAAATATTGTTTAACAATTTAATGTGATTTCGAACTAGCGCTTTATTTATAACAATCTGTAAAATAGAAGATGTGAATGTGAGGGCCACATATCAATTTTTTTATTGGATACAGTTGAGAAATTAAGCCTTCTCCGAGGTTACAGTAAGTTTGATCAGTTGAGAAATTAAGCCTTCTTCGAGGTTACAGTAAGTTTGATCACTCCTATAAATATGACGAGAAAAATAGTATTTTGAGGTATCACAACATTCACTAGCATATGTACTAGCTACTTGAAATCAATGGAGTTGATTAACGAGGAAAGTGCTGGTGAGCTGCTTCAAGCTCAAACTCATGTGTGGAATCATATATTCTGCTTCATAAACTCCATGACTCTGAAATGTGCCGTTCAACTAGGCATACCAGATGTGATCCAAAAACATGGCAAACCCATGACCCTCTCGGAGCTTGTTTCTGCCCTACCGATCCACCCATCAAAAGCTCAGTATGTCCACCGCCTTATGCGTATTCTCGTGCACTCCGGTTTCTTTTCCCAGCAAAATCTTAACCAAGAAGCCTATTCCCTTACCCAATCCACTCGTCTCCTACTCAAGGACAATCCCTGGAGTATGAGAACTCTTTTACTTTTTGTGCTCGACCCAGTTCTGACAAAACCGCATGATTGCTTGAGCACTTGGTTCCGAAATGATGAAGCCACCGCATTTAGTATTGCCCATGAAAGTATATTTTGGGAGTACGCTGGCCAAGATCCAAGAATCAACAATCTCTTTAATGATGCCATGGCTAGTGATAGCATACTAGTTAGTAAGGTGGTTGTAAGCAAATGTAAAGGCATCTTTGAGGGGGTGAATTCTTTGGTGGATGTAGGGGGAGGCTTAGGCACTATGGCCAAGGGCATTGCTGAAGCATTTCCCCACATGGACTGCACCGTGTTTGATCTCCCCCATGTGGTATCTGACTTGCAAGGCAGCAAAAACTTGAAGTATGTAGGGGGAGATATGTTTCAGGCAGTTCCTCCAGCAGATGCAATTTTACTCAAGGTAAATTAATTTCAACAGTATTCTTCTACCAACACTATATATTAAATTTGCATATATATATATATAAACAACTTTTTTTAGTTTTTGTTTTGAGAGGTGCTTATATACACACGTCCATCCTTGAGCTAATATTTTGACACATATATAAACTATTCCATTCCTGACCTCTGCGTACACATGCATATGAAGATTTATATATATATTCAAAGATGGACATCATCTCTAACCCAAAAGTCTATACTACGGAGTTTCTATATATATATATATGCATCTTATGTTTTCTATTTCCTTTAGGATTTTTTTTCCCGTCTTCATTTATTCATGCTACATATCTTATGGCAATTGAAAAACAGTGGATACTGCATGCCTGGAGTGATGAAGACTGCGTGAAAATACTTAGACGATGCAGACAAGCAATTATGAGTAAGGGACAGCAGAAAGCTGGGAAGGTGATAATTATAGATATGGTGAGAGAGAACCTGAATGGAGACGAGGGGTCAATTGAAACGCAGCTGTTTTTTGATCTACAAATGATGGTGGCTGCTACTGGCATGGAGAGAAATGAAAAGGAGTGGGCTAAGCTCTTCTTTGATGCTGGTTTCCTCAATTATAAGATACACCCTGTGCTTGGCACAAGAGCTCTCATTGAGCTTTATCCTTGATAAGATCTTAGTAATGTTTTGCTTTTGTTATGCTTAAGTGTGAAAATTCATGATATTATGGTTTTGTGAAAATTCATGATATTATGGTTTTGTTCAAAATAATATTTATGTGTAAAATAATAAAATTATTGTTGTTGTTGCTGTCGATGCTACTACTGTTAATGTTGTTATTGTTGTTGTCATCGTCATTATAATAAATTCTTTATCCTTAATGTTTCATTGTTCCTCACTTAGTGCAACTAAGATGTTTATAATATATCTTTTAAGATTCCAATAACAATAACAACATCTTATTTAGACTCAATTATTTCTTAATAAAATTGAGTTTAAGCTCTAGATTAGAAGGAAAAACAAAGTTCAAAAAGTGCAAAGATAACTTTAAAAGCTAAGGTAAGGAAGAATATAAAAATCAGGATAAATAATGCAAGAAACTCTTCATTTACCCTTTTTTTTATAATGGATTTTGGAATTAAAACTGATAAAGAATTAATAATGATGATTATTAGAATTGATTTTCAGCATTATTAACTTTGATTAACCGTCATAAAATCAAAATTATACCTTAATGTTTTGGCTTTAAATATTTGATGATTCTGAGTTGAAAAAACTAATACGATTTAAAGAAACTCTTCTTGAAGAAAACTAATTAGATTCATGGGCTGGATTGGACAAAACAATGAACTAGAAAAAAGTAATTATTTATGAGCCAAAGAGTTATTTTATAATAAACCCAAATTCAAGATCAAAATATGTTAGCAAAAAATAACCCAAAATCAAGACTAAGGACCTGAAACCTAGAACAAGGAGCTCGAGCCATAGCTTAGTTGATTTGATCACGTGTTTATGGGTTAAACCCATACTACTTTGCTAAGACTCATTTATGACTCCTCAACATCCCATTATATAATCTAAAAAATATTTTTTTTTTCTTTCTTATGTTGCATAGAGGATGTTTGGTTTTATAAAAACATGTCAACTAATTATTCTTTGAGATCAATTCTCATTCACTCATAACTTATTTTAATAATGCTAATGTTCCATATTAATAAAGTTTTGTTGGAGAATAATTTTTAATAAAGTTTTGACCTTAAAAGGGAGAGGATTCCACTTTAAATTTGACTTAGATATGCCTTTCAATCATGTTTTATTAAAAAAAATTTCAACAATCCTCTACATGAATGAAAATTGTCCGGCTAGTATAAAAGACTTGAAAATTTATAAAGAGATACTACATCAGATAAGTTTCTTTTAACTTTGAACATTTTTTAGTGAAAAACTATCAGATTTACTCGATTAAATAGGAATTATGATGTCTTAAATTATTCAACCTTTTGTGTAAATCAAGACAATAATATTCATAGTTTTTTACCTAAATATTTACTTTGGTTCTCATTATTATGTTTATTTTGGCCCTAAACAAATCCTGGATTTATGGATGTTTTTATAGAAATTTGCCTTTATCAAAGTTCTCAAAGAAATGACCACATTTCCCACTTACATATGTGATATTTCATTAAGAGTATTCATTTATATTCTACTTGGTATACCAATATATAAAAATAAATAAGAGCACAACTCACCATCTTATTACACTGGAGCTAGCACCTATTTCATCAGAGGAATAAATAAGAAATAATAATTTTTTAATGCTACAAAAAATATCATATGACTTAGTTTTCTATTTGAACCTAGATTTTGGGATTTCTAATCAACTAGTTATGGTCACCATCATTACACTCTTTTATCTTTAAAGTTTTTAAACCTATTCCCTTTGATGAGTTATACATAAGATCTATCAATAAATCTTTGGTCAATGGATTTGTAATATTTTACTTTGGATTTCCATAGTCAATGAAAATAATTTCATTTGAGAACAAGTATTTAATGTCTTTATATCTATAATGTATATGTCTAGATTGAGCATTATATATTGCTTTCAACTCAAGACTAGTCGCAATGGACATAAATTATTGGCACTGATTTTGGCCAACATAGAATATCCTCTAAGCAATTTCAAAGCCTTTTGACTATCTGTCCACCTTTATCAAGAGAAATAAACTCTGATTCCATCATGTATCCTATGATACAATTTTTCTTAGAGGATTTTTATGACACAATTACTCCACTAAGTGTGAAGGCATATCCACTAATGGATTTTGAATCCTTAGTGTTAGATATCTAATATACATCACTATACCCTTCTAGTACTGTTGGGTAACCAACATAATATTGTTCGTAGTCTAATGTGTACCTGAAATATTTGAGTACCTTTTCTATTGCTTTCAAATGTTCCATAATCAGATTATTGGTAAATTTTCTTAAAAAAAAAGTCATTAGTTGGTTGTTCATTGTTGTGTTATATGTGCCATTAGTGAAAATATCGATAGTTAAATACTAGAAAATAACCATTAGCTAGAAAAGTGATGTTCAAACTAGATAGATATTGTTATCCATTTTAGGTCCCTACATAAAAAAGAGAAATTTTTTTTTTGAAGAAAACCAAAAAAATATATAGCAATGAGAAGAAGACACAAGGGTGCCCAGAAAATAACCAAAGTTTGGTTGAGAGAGTTCGAAAAAAAAAAGATTATAATTTGACATCATATTTTTGACAGATGAAGGCCTTATTGAAAAAAAGAAATTAATTTGAGGAAGAAAAGTCTGAAATAGATTTGGTTGAAAGATTAATTGAGTTTATGAAGGGTTTGATTGCAAGAAAATTTGATTTTTAAATATATTTAGGCTTTAACTGGAAGAAATTAAAGTTTAGGGTCGAATTACAATTTTTAAGAGTTAATTTGGTCAAATCAAGGGCTTAATTGCATAAATATTAAAGTTTGATGGGCAATTAGGGACTTGATTGGAGAAATTTAAAACCAAGGACTAAACAAGAAGGGGCTGAAATGGACCGAATCTAGGGCCAAAATTAGAAGTTTGTTGATCAATTGAGGGTCAAATTGCACAAATTCAAAATCAATGATCAAAGTGAAAAAGACGGTCAACTTTAGGGTTGACATTTTAATTTGACACAGATGCATTTGAATTGATTCTTAAAATCAAAATCTCGATTGAGGGCTTGATTGAAAAAATTAAAAATTAAGGACTGATTTGAAAACAAAAACTTTTTGGCGTCATTTTCTTTTAAATGAAACGACACTTTGACAGACCCAAATTACTTGGGTCTGTTGGTGCCAAACCCAAATTCCTTGGGTATGGTATCCCCTGTCAGACCCAATTAACATGGGTTTGGTGTCCTTGCGAGACCCATGACGTTCCAGACCCAAGGCGCTGGGGTTTGGTAGTCATGCCTGACCCGAGCACCTGAGGTGTGGTTGCTTTGCCAAACCCGAGCGCCTAGGGTTTGGTAGACATGCCTAGCTTCAGTGCTAGGTGTTTGAAAGCCATGCCATTCTCTAGTGCTTGGGTTTGACAACCATGTTTATTTTTCTTGAAAAGACAAAATAAGACCCCAACCCAAATGTTAAAATTTTGAGCCTTGAAAGGCAAATTAGTATCTATATTGCACTCCAAAAAACATGAATGAACCATTCTTTCAAATTCCAAATGTATTCCATAGAAAAGATAACCCCACCCCTAACTGCATATTTAGCAAGTTTATTTGGCAATGACAATTATATCATTATACTGCTTCAATCCACAATGATCTATATCTTAATGAACATTAAAAGGATAAACAACAAAACACTGATATTATTTAGTATATCATAAAATGATGTGATTAATAGTAAAAACACAATTTCTTTGTATTTAGTTAATAAATATACTCTTTCTAATCTCTTGCATTGAAATTCTACCTCTGCAATTTTTTAGATCTACAAAGAATTTTAATGAAAAGAATGAGGTGCCGTAGAAAATCACACAATTCATCCCTTTTTTGTGTTTATTTGTCAAGCTATGGTTGAAAATATCATTTTAGTATAAAAAATATAAAAAGAAATCTTCTGGCCAAATACGGTAAGTGGGTGAACAAAAGTTGTCGATCCTGTGATTTATTGCTATTCATGGCCAAGTTGGGAAATAATGGCATTTTTACCCTAATTGCGATATATTGTTATTACATAATAATTATATTTTAAAATATTTTTTATTTAAAAATATATTAAAATAATTTTTTATCTTTTAAAATTTATTTTTAACTCATATACAAATGAGTTAAAAATACTATAAAAAAATTTTAAGTAAAAAAAAATTTAAATTAAAAACTTGACAAATAACATTTTAACTGTAATACCAAAACACTTTAAAACATCCACTATCAATTTGATAAATGCTAAATCTTGTACTTGAATTATCATGTTTTTAACAAATACTAACTGTTTTTAAATATAGTATTTTTAACTGAAATTCTTTATAGATGCCAATGAAAATTTAATTCACTTTTGCAAATAGTTTAAAAATTCTTTGAAGTAAAAATGTAGCTTTTTTTCTTAAGAAAACAAATTCAATAAATTATATATATATATATATATATATATATATATATATATATATATATATAAGCTGAAATTATCTCAATTATTTTTGAAGCTCTAAGAAGATCATATGAATTTAAATATGTAATTTTAGTGCGGTTCTGAAAATATTTGCACATGTTATTCCCAAATAAAGATGACAAACCTCCATAATTCTCAAATTTCTAACCACCAAACCATGTACCACGAATGATTGAACACAACAGGATAGCGATTTGTAACTTATAATTCAATAAAATGTATGCTAGTGTTTGCCCTTTCAAAATATAGGCTTGACACTCTTCGTCTTGGAAGGCTAGCCCTGCATGCCTAATATTTTTTTTTTTTTTTAAATGTGAATAACGTATTGTTTGTCTAGAAAAGTAACACATCATCTATTGTAATACTTTCCAGCTACCTCTAGCTAGAAATCAAAAGGATCTCTAAAATCTAAATTTAACATATTTTTACAAAAACAAAATCTTAAAAATCTCTATAAATCAATTTTCAAAACACACACACTTTAATCAAACTAAGGACCCAAAATCAAACAAACTTTTTGAATTTTGAACGATTTTTGTGTGGCTAGAACATGATTAACCAACAACTCTCTCTCCTTTCCTTTTTTAAGGCTCTCTCTCTCATCCCTTAACATTTTGGGACTTAAATATAATATAAATAAAGTTTTATGATTGAAATGTATGTTTTGAAAACAAAAGGGATCAAAATGTAGAAATTCTTGCCTCTTGAACAATGTATATGAAAAGACAACTTTTTTTTTGTCCTTGTTCTTTTAAAAAAAATTAGAAGTAATAATTCTATTTTATAATAGTGATTTGTAATGTAATGCAAGAATAAACTCTCTTAATTAGTGTATATGTGAGAGCATGAATAAAAAAACACATTTCAACATATAAAACAATGATGGATGAAAAAACAAAAGAAATTAATAAAGCAATGCTCAAAAACTACATGGACCTAAAAAAGTAAAAATAGTCATGAACAATGAGATGAGCAATTTAATTAGTCTTGATGAACAATGCATGGTCAAACCTGAATAGTTTATGCGTTTTAAAAATATTTTTAAAAAAAATTTAAATTTTTTTATTTTTTTACTTCAAATTAATATATTTTTAATATTTTTATATTATTTTGATGCGCTGATATAAAAAATAATTTTACAAAATAAAATAAAAATTATTTTAATATATTTATAAATAAAAAATACTTTAAAAATTAATCATAACTATACTCTCAAACAAACATACAGCGGTGACAGCGAATAAGTCAAATGAAACGCAACTGCTTTGGGATCTAGAAATGATAGTGACTGTTACTGGCCTAGATAGAAATGAAATGGAGTGGGCTAAGCTCTTCTTTGATGCAGGTTTCGTCAGCTATAAGATACATAACGTGCTTGGCACAAGAGCTCTCGTTGAGCTTCATCCGTGATAAGCTATCATTTGGTCTTCTCTTTTATTATTTTTTTTTATTTTTTTCATAAAATGATTGTTTTGATCATTCATGATATTAGTTATGGATTTTATACCTTGTGTGCCAAAGTTCAGCCATATATGAATTCCACGGAGTTTCATATGAAATAAGATTGTATGTAGTTCTATCTTGTGCAAATAACTCTGTTTTATTAATTTCCTGGGATTTATAACAGCCCTTTGTCTTGCTAACTGCTCGTGACTTAATCCCTAAATGTTGTTCTAGAGCAGAGACATTGGAGGATGAAGGAGTTTCAATGGCAACAAATTCAACACAAGATGATATATAGTTTAACAAGATAAGGAAACTCCAACATAAATGGTAGATGCAGATATCTTGGTTTCGAATCAAATCAGATAACCTTGGTGGACCTAAGATGCGTAGCAATATTGCCCACGGATAGATTTCATGCAATCTGTTAGTATGTTTTTATGTTTAAATAGAATTCCTCTAGTTTAATATTACTGCCAAGTGTTCAGATTAAAAAAAAAAAAAGAGACTCGAGTTAACTTATCAAACCCACAATCTAGATTATGAGATTAGAATAGTCCTATAGAAAGTAAATCAGATAAATTATGAAGTCTAATTCTTAATTAACTCAATGTTGCAAGATATAATTGAAAAAAAAATAATTTAAAAAAAGACACAAATAAAACAATTTAAATTAGCTCGGGTTAACTCACCAAACTTATGATCTTGGTCATGAAACTAAGATAACCTCATAGAAAGTAAACTGTGAAAATAACTCAAGTCAATCCAGATTAATCTGCCATATGCACGACTCTAGTCTATGAAACTAAGATAACCTCATAAAAAACCCTTTGGAATTTACAAACATGTTATAAACTCCAAAATAAAAGAAAATAATCATAAAAACCCATTTGGAATTTACAACATATTGGAATTTACAAATATGTTGTAAATTTTAAAATAAAAGAAAATAATTTTTGTGTTTAAAAAATCAATGTTAAAACACATGTTTTTTTTTAATTTTGAATATTATTACTTTTTAAAAGAAAAAAAATATTCAAAATATTTTAGGGTATTAACCGCATGTAACATACAAGAAAACATTTTCATATTTAGTCAAAACACAAGCATCAAGATTAAACACAAGCATTATATTTAAAGTTAACAAGCCATACACATATATTTCAAAATTTGCAATAACCCTAAAACAATTCATCTCAAACAAACAAGATTCGACACAACTCGAAGCCTGAAATATAAGTCTAACCCATCATTCTCAAAAGTAAGGCACAAGTCTGTTATGCACGAGAAAACCAAAATTTTGAACTCAAAACCCTATAACAGAAACTGTGCCTCACGACCCATCCCTTTTCCTAATCTTGGGACCTGCCTTACTCATTTCATGTAGAAGGAAAGAAAGCTTGGGGAGCATGTCTTTATATCATGTAATATCATAGACTAAAAAAACTAAACACATCATGGCCAACTATCTCCTCTCCAGCGAGCAGAAAAGAAAAAAAGGTGACCCAGAACCTGCCAAAAGATTACCTCAAGTAAAAGAGAACTTTCCTCATGTTTTTACTTTATCCTCTGGGCAAACTATGTTAGGAGCAAAGCTCCTCCTATACAGAATTCTAAAACAGGGAGACACTCGAACAAAGGACTGGAGGGATAATGAAGACCTTCATGGCTCACAATTCCTCATGAATAAGAGGAGAAGAAAGGAACCCGCAACTCTAACATAAACCCTCATTTAAACTCACAGCCATGAAAGAAAAGGTGGTCAGGCCTACAACGTTGTTGCTAAAATGGAAAACGAATGTCCAAAACAAAAGCAGAAATAGATTTTTGAAAAGAACAAAGACCAAACAACAACTTTAAATATGTCAAGGAAAAAGAAAGCTGAGACTTATACCTGCAGATCCTGCTCGTTTTGAATGCAAAAGATGAGATATAAACCGATGGAAAGTCTCTGCCCTTTTGCCTCTGATAATTAAAGAAAGCCTTTCTCTTTTGTCGTTAGGAGCTTTTTCAAAACCTTTTAGAGTTTTGTAAATTCCTTTTCAGCAAGGTAGGATAGACTGAAGTTAATATCCTCTCTCGTTCTCCTTGTTTTTCTATTTTTCTACTCTTAGCCTTCTTCTTGTTATCTCTGCTTTCTCTTTCTCCTTTCCTCTCTGTTTTCTATTTTTCTCTCTGTTTTCTTTTTCTCCCCTGCCAAAACTTGGAGACCACTCTAACATCCTTTCATTTCAACCGTATGTGCTAGGGATAAAATCCCATCCCTTAGATGATGGCAAGGTTCCTCTCTTTGTCTTCTTTCAAAGCTGGCACAGTGAGGTACAAAACCGTTTCCCTTGCTAATATCGTGAATTGCAGCTGCAAACCTGGCGTGAAAAGGGGTGATACTTGTACAGACGGAGCTGACCCGAGGATGCAAGGACAAGAGAATAAAAAAAAACTAGCACGAACGGTTGCAAAGAAGGGAAAGAATTGCAGACGAGAAGAGGCATTGTTCAAAACATGGAAATGAACAATACCATACTAATTATAAATCCAGGATGGGGCAGTGTCGTTTGTGTCAAAAAAAGTTGCACGACGCCGTCTTGTTTCCTTAACATTAAGCCCTTGATTAAACCAATTAGACTTTCCAAAGTTTAAGATTGGCCCTTAATCAATCAAATAAGTCCTTGAAAAAATAAATCGGATCCCAATATACATTTTTTCTTGCACGATCTAAGCTCTAAACAACCCAAATTGTACTGTCCAAAAATCACGAACTTGGTCAATTTGTCTTAAATTGTCAAATCTCCTTTTTATATTAGTTTCCTACTGCTCGTCTTCTCGGTATCTCAAACAGGGCAAGCAAAACAACTCCCTAGTGCACGACCACCTCCCTGCCGCCTAGACCACCGCTTTAAGCCACTGTTGCCGCCAGTTGCACCACCCCCTATGACAGGTAAGTTTCTCTTGCCCGTCACTCCTTTTCTTCCCTGCGTGCAGCAAGTTCGCTGCATGCAGAACGTCAACTGGTTCTGCATGCAGTGCTATTAATTAACCCGAGTTTCGGTCTTCCTCGACCCAATTTATTATAGGTCGAGACGCGGCCCAGCTGTTATGTGGCCACCCTCGTCCCAGTTATAAGTTTTGTTTAGGCCCAGTTGCGGCCCAGTTTCTATGGGGGCAAGTTGCGACCCATTTGACCTTGGGGTCGGTCTTGACCCATTTTCTCATGGTCATGACTCGATCCCTCTCATCCCAGCTGCCTTTTGTGTAGGGCGGTCTGGTCCAGTCATTTTGAGGCTGGTCAAGACCCTTCTTTTTGGGGCTGGCAAGACTCATTTTCGCTTGGTCTGGACATGACCCTGCTGCTTTTGGAGCATCCAAGGCCCAGGTCCTTTGGGCGGTCAAGACCTAGTTTTTCATGGGTCTTGCCACAACCCAGCTCCTTTTAAGGCTGGTCAGAACCTAGATTCTCCTGGATCTAGACTCAACCCAGCTACTTTTGGGTCCGGTTAAGTCCCCTTTTTTTTGGGGCTGGCAGGACCCATTTTTGCTTGGTCCAGACTCGGCCCAGCTGCTTTTGGGGTCAGTCAAGACCTCTTTTCTTTGGGGCTGGCATGACCCATTTTTGCTCGGGTCCAAACTCGGCCCAGTTGCTTTTATGGCTAGTCAAGACCTAGATTCTTCTAGGTCCAGACTCGGCTCAGCTGTCTTTGTGGTCGGTCAAGACTCCTTTCTTTGGGGCTGGCAGGACCCATTTTTGCTTTGGTCTAGACTCGGCCTAGCTGCCTTTAGGTCCGGTCAAGACCCCTTTGTTTGGGGCTGACAGGACTCATTTTTGCTTGGGTCTAGACTCGGCCCAGCTACCTTTAGGGCCGGTCAAGACCCTGTTTCTCATGGGTCTGGACTCCTTCTCTAGGCTGAATTTGGGTCCAACCAAGGTGGGCTTAGACCACAGGATTAGGTTGAGCCCAAACCCAATATATTTTATTATTACTATTTTTAAAATAAAATAAAAAATCCAGAAATCCTTTTAAGATTTTGTGCTTTTTTTTCTCACAAGTTTTTCTATTATTTTTTTTCGTGGGACCCAAAAATAGATAACAACAATAATAAAAAAATGTCATTTCAAAAAAAAATTGAGTCAATTGGTTTAACCCGTCAAACCCGTGACACAAATCATGAAATTAAAATAACTTCATAAAAAGCTAACCATAACAAATCATGAAAATTAATTTCTAATAGCCTAAATATTTAAAAATAAAATTAGAAAATATTAAAACATAGAATAATAAATTATTATAATAAATAGTATTTTATAAAATGATTCAAAGTAAAAACACATTCTCTTTTAGTTTTTGTTAATAATTATACTCTCTCTAATATTCTCATGCATTGAAATTATACCTTTGCAATCTCTTATATCTACAAAGAATTTTGATGAAAAGAACGAGGTACTGTGGAAAATCACACAATAAGATGGATCAATTCATCCCTTTTTGTGTTTATTTTTCAAGCAATGGTTGAAAATACCATTTTAGTATAAAATATATAAAAATAAATCTTCTGGAAAATACCATTTTTTTATAAAATATATATTAAAAAAGGTCATCAAAGCCACGGTGTCAATATCCTGTAACATTATTGTAACTTATTTTTCTCATATATATTTTTAAAATCTTATGCCTCTTAACGTTTAAGGCTTTAAGCATTTCATTTCCTCCTCAAAAACGTAAAACAAAACTTGTGAGATATGTCCATTAACTGCTTTCCTTGCTAATGAGAGGTGAACCCGCTGGTAAGAAGTGATTGGATGAGCGTGTGGTAGTATGAATTCATTCCCTGCGTAGGTAGGGATTGCTGGAAGATCTGTTATATGGTAAGCTTATTGGAGTGCTTTTAGCAAGCACATTCATTGATGGAAGGAATCGTCTGCTGCTGCTCCGAAGATTGGAGAGGGTGCTCAATCGCTCTCTTGGCAAGGGAGATGGAGAGACAACAATGTGGTTATTTTTTATATATTAATTATCATTTAAGAAAATAACAAATAGCTATCTTAAAGAATAAAATAACATAGAAATAAATATTGCTAATCTTCATTAACAAAAGCTAAAAAGCACCTTGGAAAAATATTGTTCACCCAAATTCAATAATATTGTTCACTAGATCAGTAAAGGATAGTTTTGGCCTTCTGAATCGATTATTGAGAATAATGAAGTCTTTTTACAAGGTCTATAGATCATTATTAAATTAATTGAGATGATTCAGTATTTTAAAATTTCTAAAGCAAAGTGGAATGACTTAATTAACATTTTAAGGAAAAAAAAAAAACTAGTATAAGAGAAAAAACAGAATGGCTACAAAAAAAAAGAGTCTTTTTATTATACTTGAACTTATGCCCTGTACACTAACAAAGAAGGCTATACATAGACTAACACATTCATAGCTGTTACACAAGATAAGGAAGGAATATATTACTATTTTATCTCCACAAATTCAACAGCTAAATACTGATGGGAAATATCAAATATAACTATCAATTAGTCTAAGTTTCCTTTATCTATTAAACTACCATTTACGTAGGAATTTATTACTCTTTGAAAGTCCTTGTCACCAACCATATTTCCTTTGATATTTCTGTGAGTATTGTCATGGGTCATGCCATGACATCGTTGGGCGACAACAAAGGCTTTTATCATGCCTCTTGATGAGGTGTGTGTGTGTTAGGAAGGGTTTTTGGATTTCGGTTTAATCATAAAATTATGGTTAATGTTTAGGAGTCGCCACCTAGTATTATGGTCACTAGGAACCTATGGTTTGCAAGAGTCTGGGTAAAGGACTGATTGTACAAGGGAAAGATGCATCACCCCCAGTGCACCCTACCTAAAGTAAGCTGCGTTGTTGTATGATTGTTTTTCTATGTCGAGTTTCTATTCGTTGGTCTTTTCTAGGTTGACTTTCTAAGGTCTTTTCTAAGGCATATTTAGGATTCAACTTAGCAACTCCAAGCTTGGACCTGGTTAGCATAGGATGATTTACTGATGCTTCATGAGGTTGCGTTGTGTTTATGAAAGGAGGGGACTTAGGTGTAAGGAAGTGTTCAGGATGTATATCAGAGTTTAATGCAGACATTAATGTAGGTAGATTGAGATCTTTGGAAGGTTGATCATTAAAATCAGTTCCAACATTTCCTGTCACAGTTGCGTCATGTGGTGAATTTGGTGCAGACTGCCAGCAATGACTATCAACATATGGTAGAGGAATGGAATTTATCGATGCAGACATTTGTGGGAGAACACCTAATTCAAGAAGAGTGTCAGAATAAGGTAGCCAAAAATCAAATATAATAAGAACATGTGATGCAGTAGTAGAAAGTGATGAAGATTTAAATGGAAAAATAGTCTCATAAAAAACAACATGATGAGAAATGAAAAATTTATGACTAGGTGGATAGAGGCATTGTATCCTTTATGTTTTTCACTGTATCCTACAAAAACACACAAGATAGTTTTAGGGTCAAATTTATGATTTCTTGTATGCCATATATATGGAAATATTTAGAACCAAAAACTCAAAGCGATGTGTAGTAAGAATGAGTTCCATGTAACATGAAATATGGAGTGTTAAATTGAAGAGATGAAGATGGTAACCAATTAAGAAGGAAAACTGTTGTGGTAAAGGCTTCCACCCATAAACTGTCTTTCAAAATACTGTTCAAATGCTAGATAGGCAAGAAAAAAAATTACATTTGTGTTTCAATGGAATAATCCAAGTATGCTTTCATAAATCATTAACTAAATGAGCATAAAACTTAAACTTGCCAATAGATAAAACAAGGGTAGGTCCCCACAAATCACAGTGAATCTTATAAAAAATGTTAGAACTAGAATGTTCAGAAAGAGCAAAAGGAAGTTTACATAGTTTTCCTAATTGACAGCTATCACATTAATGTTTTGTCCGTAAAGGACCTATAACATCAATTAATCTTCTATTCTTTAACAACGAAACAACTAAAGCTTGAGGGTGTCCTAAACGTTAGTGCCAAATATCTATAGTGCCAGATTTGAACCAATAAGAGAAGTGTGCTTCTGGTACATTTGGATAAAACATACAAGTCACCCTTCCATTTCCCTGTTATTAGCGGATGTCCTGTTTTTCGTTCCTTTACACAAAAATCAACATCAGAAGATTCACAATTGACAGGAAATTGAGAGGTTAGTTGACTTATTGAGAGAGTTTTTTTTTTTTTCAGATTTGGAACTAAAGGAACATCATGAAAAGCAAAGTCTTATCTTTTATTTAATATAAGAATCACCAATACCTGTTCTAGGTATAGAAGAACCATCTCCAATTATGATTGAATTAGATCTAGAGTATTTATGAATATTAGTCAACATACCTTGCTTTCCTATCATGTGATTTCAAGCTCCTGTGTCAGAAGTCCATTCTGTTTCGGTAATGGATTTGTCTAAAGTAAGGGTTGCAAGAGCTTGTGGAATTGCATCATTTTGAGTTGTTCTTTTTGGTATCTACCAACAGATTTTGTCAATATGGCCTAGTTTCCCATAATATTGATATGTTTCATTGCGATATAGATCTCGCTCTGCTGCTACCATACGATGTTCTCCTGGTGGTCGTCGTCATTTTTGTGTAGTTGGTGTTGAATTGTCTGGATAACTTTGACTTTGGTTTCGAAACTGTTGTGCTTGGAATCCATGACCTGGGGAAGTAAAGTTATTGTTGCGATTCCTTGAAATGATACTTTGAGATTATTTCTGTTGCTGACCATAGAAAGCTAAATATGGAATGAGTTGAGAAAGAGATGCATCTGATTGGTTTGAAAACCAGTTACAACGCTAATCAAGATTTTGTAATTATGAAATTAGCTTAAAGTAGGTTGGTCTTGGAGGTTTCAATATTGTTGTTATAAAGGTTTCATATTGTGGTCCAAGACTTGTGAGAAGACAAAAAACATTTTCTTTATCTGGTATAGGTTTTTCAATACCAGCAAGATTGTCACACAGACCTTTAAAAAATGCATATGTGATCTCCAATGGTCTTGTTATCATCCTTGCAAAGGTAAGTCAGTTGTTGTCGCAGTGTAAACTCTCACTCTTGAGAGTCCTGTGCATAAGCATCTTTCAGTGCTTCCCACACTGCAAGTGTTGTGTCTAAGCCAATGACAAGTCCAAGAGCTTCTTTAGAGAGGGTTCTGATGATCCTGTGCATAAGCATATTTATTATAACCATATTATTTGATAGTTTCACCCACATTTACCTAATGTTTTGCCTATGTTTTATATATAAAATGTCTTGATATTCTTTGTTTTATGTTTTGAATGCACTTTTGGATGAAAGATGCAAAAAGGAGTAAATTGGAGGTAATTGGTAGATTTGACCTTTAGTAGATGTTTTGTGTAGAGCGTGAGTTCTAGAGGTTGAAATGAAGTGATTCCAGTGGCATTAAAAAGCTAACATCCATATCTTTTTGGGCACTAAGACAAGAAAATAAAATAAGGAAGAGCATGGAAATCGCAGCCTTCAAAGTCAAATCTCACAATCTGTTAGTATTGACCTTCGGTCATTCCAACTTGAATATCTTGAACTACAGAAGTCCAATTGATGCAAAATTAATGGTTTTGGATTCCAAACTCAAAGAAATATCAACTCTCCAAATTTCATAAAAAAAAATGTCATATGAGGGAGATATGAGTTTTTAAAGATGACAACTAAATTTTGCATGCAAACAAGTTTCGTGAATAAACGAGTCCAATTACGTTCCGAAGCATCTAAACCAACATCCAAGTTTTTATTTCAGCAATTTAGCTCCTCTAAGTCAAAGCTTGAAGATTTCATGCAAGACTATTTCTCTATTTTAGGAAACTAGTTATTGAAGTACTTAAATATAAACTGTCGACTTAAGGGAGAACTATTTTGTAAAATAGAGCCTAGGGTTTCCTAAGATATAAAAAGAATTAGAAAAGAGAAGGGAAGAGCTAGTCAAGAAGAGAAAAACACACCCTTCCTTTAAAAAACCCAAAATCATGCATTCCTCCTTCTTTTTGATTAGTTGTTAAACAAACATATAATGCTAAACTCTTTTTCTTGGTTGCAAGTACACGGAAACCTTCGGATTTCAAGAACTGTGAGATTTATTTTACATTTTCTTTCCAGTTTATATGATGAATATGTTTGTTCTTTTATGCTTATTTTTTCTATGATTGTTTATTTTAATTGCTAGAGCGGACTCTATGTTATTATTGTAGACAATCTATTGCTAAGTTTAGTATCATAACTGGAGTTGTGGTATATGAATTTGTGAAGCAACTGAATTTAATAATTGTGGCTGATCTACGTTATTAATCTTAGGGATAACATTCAATCAAATCAAACATAGCCTGCAGACAGTTAGTTTTTTTTATTAATCAACTTATCTAGTTCTTAAGATTGTCATTGAATTAAATTACTAGTGTGGACACTATATTTGTTTGATGGCTAGAGTTAGTTATACGACGGATCCGTTAACTAACCAATGTTAAGAAGAGATAAATATTCAGAATATAAATTGATGGTTTGTTTCTATGATTAGTTCTGATTTCTGTAGGTGGACGTTTACTTGTGACCAATGTTTGTTCTCTTGATTATTTTCTGATTTTATTTAATTTCGCTTGATATTTTTATGTTTTCTTTTGCTTTAGCCTAGATAACTTCACAACCCTCCAGTGGCATATCATGTAGCATAAAAATCTAACTTGAACCTTCCTTGTGGGATCGATCCCTTACTTGCTCTATACTATCTTATGTGTTGTGTTTTAAGCTAGGGTAATTAATTTGTGCGACCGCGATATCGCAACAATCTTGTTATCATCCTTGCGAAGGTGGGTTAATTGTTATCGCGGTGTAAAATCTCACTCTTGAGAGTCCTGTGCATAAGCATCTTTCAGTGCTTCCCAGACTGCAAGTGTTGTGTCTAAGCCAATGACAAGAGCTTCTTTAAAGAGGGTTCTGATGATCCAGCTCCAGAGAAGGCGATCCGACTTTTTCCAAGCAACAAATTCCTTTGTCAATTATGGTGTAGCGTTTCCTGTTTTCATGGTGTTTGAATTTGTAGTATATTTTGTTGGGATTGGTGTTTCATTGGTGAGATGATAAACCATGTCTTGGCTCTCTGCGAATCCTAAAACTTGTTCTCTCCATAGTGGGTAATTGGATTGTGTAAGTTTTAGTGTGACAAAATTTATAACATTCAAATACAACGAGGTCATGATGATTAGAATAAGAGACATGATCGTTCCTGCTCTGGTAGCAAGAGAAAAAATAGAATTGCTACAAGAAAATAAAGTCTTTTTATTATACTTGAATTGATACCCTCTACACTAACCAAGAAGGCTATTTATAGACTAACACATTCATTGTTGTTACACAAGATAAGGAAGGAAAAGATAACTATTTTATCTCCACAAATTCTGCAGTTAAATAATGATGGTAAATATCAAATATAATTATCAATTAGTTGGAGTTTCCTTTATCTATTGAACTACCATTTACGTAGGAATTTGTTATTATTTGGAAGTCCTTGTCACCAACCATATTTCTTTCGATATTTCTGTGAGTATGATCATCCTTATCACCCCATAATTTATGGGACTTGTTATCACTCCATCGACTCACATGATTGGTGCTAAAATGAGGTTGTAGGTTGCTAATAGTATTTAGGGGCTTTTTGTATTTTTATATTGTTTTTTTTTTGTTCTTATCATATTGGCGTAGGTGAATTTGATATTTGAATAAGTATGAAATATAATTTTAAAAAAGTAGCATATGCGTGCAATGTGTTCCGGTGGCGTGTATGGTGCAAAACTCCTTTTTGCCATGTTGTTTGAAGTGTCGCACCATCCACTTCCTATTGTGGCGGCACATGGTGGCTTTGGTGTGGCGATGCAACGTCGATGACATTTCCCCCCTCATCTTTTTTCTCTTCTCCCCTAGAAATTCATGCTGGTCATGTAAAATTTTACTGTTGCCTCCTAATTTATTGAGATTTCAAATTTGATCCTTGTTTTTTTTTTAATTTTTGTTCTTGGACCTTTTGTAAAGTTTATTTTTTATTTCCATGTTGATCCTTATTCTTTTAATTGTTCCATATTGATTCTTGTTTTTTTAATTGATATTTTTTGTTTTATATTCTTTTGTATAGTTTAATGGTTTTTTTTTCAATTCCATCATTCAATATTTTATTGGTTCAATTTCATCATTCAATAAAAAAGTCTTAGTTTTCCTCTAATTTTTTTTTTATTTCAATGGCTATCATTGTTTTTTTAATTGTTATTTATTTTTTTTTGTTTTGGATCTTTTATTTTATAGTTTAATTTTTCTTTCCAATTCCATCATTTAAAAATTGATTGGTTAGCGATTGTATTTTGTGGTTTTGTCAGGTGGAGTGCTTCTGATTTAATTATTCGAGTTACATGTTTGATTAGTTAATGCGAGTTGATATCGTTTTTTTACTTATTTTTTATTTTATTTTATAAATCTACATCTTGTATTTAGATTTATATAGTTGTTTATGCCTATTTATTATTTTTTCTCATCATGATTTTTCTTCCTTTTAAGTAAAAGTCTTGTGATTGTTTTGCTATACAGAAGAAATTAATTAACAATTATCAATATTTTTTAAAAGGGTTATTATCATACTTTTGATTTTTTTAAACATGTCTGGCAAGAAAAATAATATATACATAAAATACAATGATTCATCAAATCATTTGAAATTTGGAAAACAAATCAAGACATGGATTAACAAATAAAATTTGTGAACTTCATAACAATTTTACATATTCTCTGGAGTCCTTCAATTTTTAACCCAAAAAAAAAACAAAACCAGAGAAGATTTTTATAATTTTTTCCCCATAGGCTGGGGAGCCCACCTTCCGACCTTGTACTGAGAAATGTCTACAAGTCTATTCGCGTGCTGTTTGTCGGCAAGCTTATGGCCACAATATATATATATATATATATATATATATATATATATATATATATATATATATATAAAAGATATAAAAAATTTATTTTATAAATATTTGGTGCATAAGATAGAACAGGAAGTGGTTTTTGTCCTCTCCGCAGGACAAGTTTGTCATATTCTATGAGAAATTAGTAAGATTTTTTCCCAAACCACTTGTCATCATATCTTTTAAATTAAAAAATCTTTTTTTCGTTTTCTGTTCGGAATTTTTTAATATGTATTGTTTTAGAAACAAGCTTACAAAGAGACAAATAAATAAAATACTTATTTTGGAAAATGAAATTACAAAAAATTGATTTTATTTTAAATAATAAATAAAATGAATTTATTATTTATTTTTATGATGATAACATGATAAATAAATAAAATAGAAATTCGTTGCTTTTGCACGAATGAAGTGAGCTACGTAAAGAAAACACCTACTTTCTATATGCTAGTGGTTGCATAGTTTGATAATGACAATTTTACCCTTTTTTTTTTTTTTGGATCCAGCTATTTTTAACCAAAAACAATAGAGCACGGAACGAACTTCTATATTGCTTTTAGGCATAGGTTGGGGAGCCCACCATGGTGGCTTTAACTTTAAAGAGTATGAAA
>Ga0325400_1000417_pt1 | contig 30870 bp, 30 predicted proteins | sample PopdelMetagenome_2_FD_205662 | JGI IMG/M metagenome (GOLD analysis project Ga0325400, IMG submission 205662) | Populus deltoides microbial communities from Bellville, Georgia, United States - Xylem-PdKOR-R1 | ecosystem: Host-associated > Plants > Phyllosphere > Stem > Wood/Secondary xylem...
CCGGCCCCGGCGGCTATGTCGCGGCGATCCGCGCGTCGCAGCTGGGGATGAAGGTCGCGATCGTCGAGCGCGAGCGGCTGGGCGGCATCTGCCTCAACTGGGGCTGCATCCCGACCAAGGCGCTGCTCCGCACCTCCGAGATCTACCACTACATGACCCACGCCGCCGACTACGGGCTCAAGGCGGACAATATCGGCTTCGACCTCGCCAAAGTCGTCGACCGCAGCCGCAAGGTGGCGGGCCAGCTCAACGCGGGCGTCAAGGGCCTGATGAAGAAGCACAAGGTCGCCGTCCACGAGGGCGTCGGCAAGCTCACCGGCAAGGGCAAGCTCGCGGTCGAAAAGGACGGCAAGACCACCGAGATCGGTGCCAAGCACATCCTGATCGCCACCGGCGCCAGAGCCCGCGACCTGCCCTTCGCCAAGGCGGACGGCCAGCGCATCTGGACCTATCGCCACGCGATGGTCCCCGCCGAGATGCCGACCAAGCTGCTGGTCATCGGCTCGGGCGCGATCGGGGTCGAGTTCGCCAGCTTCTACAGCGACATGGGCGCCGAAGTGACGATCGTCGAGATGCTCCCCCGCATCCTCCCCGTCGAGGACGAGGAGGTCAGCGCCTTCATGGAAAAGCAGCTGGGCAAGCAGAAGATCACCGTCCGCACCGGCTGCGGCCTCGAAGAGCTCGATGCGACCGACAAGGGCGTGACCGCGAAGATCAAGGGGAAGGACGGCAAGGTCGAGGCCCAGGAGTTCAGCCACGCGATCGTCGCGATCGGCATCATCCCCAACACCGAGAACCTCGGCCTCGAAGAGCTCGGCATCGAAACCGAGCGCGGCCACATCAAGGTCGACGGTTTCGGCCGCACCAACGTCGAGGGCATCTATGCGATCGGCGACGTCACCGGCGCGCCCTGGCTCGCGCACAAGGCGAGCCACGAGGGGATCGTCTGCATCGAGAAGATCGCCGGCGAGAACCCGCACCCGTTCGAGATCTGGAACATCCCCGGCTGCACCTATTCCCGCCCGCAGGTGGCGAGCGTCGGCCTGACCGAGGCCAAGGCGAAGGAGAAGGGCCACAAGGTCAACGCCTTCAAGTTCCCCTTCATCGGCAACGGCAAGGCAATCGCGCTCGGCGAGGCGGAAGGCTTCGTAAAGACGGTGTTCGACGCGAAGACCGGCGAGCTGCTCGGCGCGCACATGATCGGCGCGGAGGTGACCGAGTTGATCCAGGGCTATGTCGTCGCCCGCCAGCTGGAGACCACAGAGGCCGAGCTGATGGAATCCGTCTTCGCGCACCCGACCCTGTCGGAGATGATGCACGAATCGGTGCTCGGCGCGTACGGCCGCGCGATTCACATCTGACGGGTCGTGCCCGCGGCGCCTCTTCCGTCACCCCGGGCTTGACCTGGGGTCCATGGCGCCGCGAGCACGACGTCGGCCGGGATCGCGGGCCAATCGCCGTACGCCGGTGTCCGAACCCGACCGAATCACCGACAGCGACGGCGTCTCCGCCGCCTCCCCGATCGCCGATGTCCCCCGCGTCCGCGCCCTCCTGATCGAGGCCGCTCGCGCGGGTCACGTCCTCAGCTACGCCGGCGCCCTCGGCCGCCTCGGCCTCGCCTTCTCCCGCCCCAAGATGCGCGCGCTGTGCCGCACCCTCGACCGCATCGACGCCGACGCCGCTGCGGCGGGAGAGCCCGAACTCGCGGTGCTGGTCGTCCGCGCGAGCGACGGCCTGCCGGGCCAGGGCTGGTGGACCGGGCACGCCCGCGACACCGGCTATGCGGGCGCATGGACCGGGCCGGAAGCGGCGGACGTGATCGCCAGGGTTCAGGCGGCGGCCTTCGCCTTCTGGTCGCGATCCTCCGGACCCGACCCGGCCACACCGCTCGACAGCGGCTGAACGCCGAGGGCCGCGCCGTCCTCGTCAAGCCAAGCCCGACATCCCGCTTCTCCGGAACGACGCGGGCACCGGCCGAGGTGACAAAGGCAGGCGGGGTCTGTCCTACACGCCGGGTTCCGACTATGGCGCAACCACGCTGCCTCTTACCCTGAGCCCTTCACGCGGAAACACCCGCTCGGGCGCGACCTTTACTGACCTTCCGCGCCGGTGTCCGTCGCAACTCCGGCGCGCGCCGATGCGTTCGGGCCGGCGCAACAGGAGGATACCGATGGCCGACGACGACCACGCCCAGATCGCCCGCGACTTCGACGAGGCGGTCAACATGACCCCCGCCGTGCTCGCGAAATGGCTCGACACCCCCGAATCAAAGGAGGTCGGGTGGAAGGGCGAGGACGGCCACGGCTCGGGCGAAAGCGTCGGCCACCATTCGGGCCAGCGCATCGTCGAGATCCGCCACAAGAAGAAGGCCGACCTGACAGACGACGACTATGCGCACATGAAAACGGTCGTCGGCTACGTCCATCGGCACCTCGCCCAGGGCGGGCCGGCGGAGGACAAGGAGCACAGCCGCTGGCGCTACTCGCTGATGAACTGGGGCCACGACCCCTGCCAGTGATCCGCGCGTAGACGCCACGCCGTCCGACGGGACCGGCTGCGCCGCTCCCGCTGGCCGCCGTGGCGGGTCCCGATCCTGCTACGCAGGTTCGGGCCGCCCACTCATGCCGCTTCGCGCCGCCGGCACGCCAGCGCCCGCGCTTCCTCCACCGGCAGCGGCCGCCCGAAATAGTACCCTTGGACTTTGGTGCACCCCAGGTCCTGGACCATCTGGTGCTCGCCCTCGGTTTCCACCCCTTCGGCAGTGGTTGCCATTTCCAGGCTCTTGGCGAGCGCCACCACCGCGCGGATGATCGCGATCGCCTCGCGCACGCCCTTGGACGCCGCCTGGACGAAGCTGCGGTCGATCTTGATTGACGAGAAGCGCGTGCGGCTGAGATATCCCAGCGACGAATAGCCTGTCCCGAAATCGTCGAGGGACAGGCGTACCCCAAGGTCGAGCACCCGGTCTAGGACGCGCGTCGCGCCCAGCCCCTCGTGCATGAACACGCTCTCGGTCACCTCCAGCTCCAGCCGGTGCGAGGGCAGCCCCGACTGCGCCAGCGCCGAGGTGACCGAGCTGACGAAGCTCGGCGAACCCAGCTGGTCGGGCGATACGTTCACCGCTACCCGGATGCCATCGGGCCACCGCGCCGCCTCGGCACAGGCGGTCCGCAGCACCCATTCGCCGATCGGCGCGATCAGCCGCATGTCCTCGGCGAGCGGGATGAACTTAACCGGGCTGATCGGGCCGTATTCGGGATGCTGCCAGCGCAGCAGCGCCTCGAACCCGGTCAGCCCGCCAGTGTCGGCGTCGACCACCGGCTGGTACATCAGGTACATCTCGCCCTTTTCGAGCGCGGTGCGCAGCGCCATTTCCAGCACGCGCCGCTCCTCCGCCTGGACGTGGAGCTGGGGCTCGTAGGCGGAATACACCCCGCGCCCCATGTCCTTGGCGCGATACAGCGCGAGGTCGGCGGATCGGATCAGCATCTCCGCCGTCCGCCCGTCGCGCGGCCCGATCGCCAGCCCCACCGACGCACCGACGTGGAGCGTGTGCTGGTCGACCTCATAGGGGCGCGACAGCGTGTCGATGATCCGCTTGGCGAGCTTCTCCACCTCGGCGACGTCGCCGACGTTGCGCACCACCACCGCGAACTCGTCGCCGCCCAGCCGCCCGCACATCGCGTCCTGCCCCATCAGCTGGCCCAGCCGCTCGGACACGCGGGACAGCAGCCGGTCGCCGATCGGATGCCCCAGCGTGTCGTTGACCGCCTTGAACCGATCGAGGTCGATCATCATGAACGCGCACCGGCCGCCCCAGCCATCCGCTTCGGCCATCGCGCGCGCCAGCGTCTCGTTGACCATCAGCCGGTTGGGGAGGCCGGTCAGCGTGTCGTAGCGCGCCATGCGGTTGATCTTGTCGGCCGACGCGCGCTGCTCGGTGACGTCCGATCCCACCCCGCGGAACCCGCAGAAACCGCCCTGCTCGTTGAGCCGCGGCGAGGCGGACAGCTCCCACCACCGCTCCTCACCGTTGACATGGACGGGCAGGCGCAGGTCGCGAAAGCTCTCGCGGGTTTTCAGCTTCTCGGCCAGCGTGCGCAGGCCTGCAGCGAAGTTGCCCGTTTCCCAGGTCGGCCCGGCCAGCACCGCGAGCAGCGGCTGGCCGTTGATCGACAGGGGGTCGAGCCCGCAGGCAAAGGCGAAGCGCGGTGACGCTTTGACCACGCGGCGCGCCGTGTCGGTCTCCCACAGCCAGTCCGCGCCCGACTCCTCGAACTCGCGCAGCAGCAGGCTGACGGTCTGGTCGCGCTCATCCAGCGCGATCTGCGCCGCGCGCAGCACCACCAGCGCCCGCGCCCGCCCGACGCACAGCGCGCCCAGCAACAGCGCGAACAGCAGTTGCCCCGCCGCCACCGCGACGTCGCCCGCCAGCGCGAAGCGGATCGCGATCGCCAGCGACAGCCCGCCCAGGAACGCCAGCGTCGCCAGCACCAGCGGTGCCATTGCCAGCGCCGCGCCCGTCATCAGCACCCCGCTGACCACCCCGAAGCTCAGCATGACGTGCCACGGCGCGGCCTGGGCTAACAGCAGCGGCACCGCCGCCCATACCCCTGCCAGCGCGACGCCCTCCCACCCGGTGCGACGCATGTCCTCGACGGTGGCATAGCCGTCCTGGCGGTGGTGGGTACGTCGACGCCGGGCCGTGACCAGCGCCGCGGCGACCGCCACCGCGGCCGCCCAGCCGCCCAGCTCCCAGGTTGGCGCATAGGGCAGGAGCAGCAGCACCGTGACCGCCACCCCCAGCAGGTTGGCGGCGAGCAGGAACAGCGACAGCTGGCGCGCGCCGTCGAACTGGGCGGCACGGATGCGCCCCCATTCGGCGGGATCGCCGCCGTCCTTCAACCCGATCAGGCTGGCGATGCCGATGGCAGGGGCGGCGGCAGGGGAGGGGGATGCGTGGCTCACGCGCGACCTATAGCCGCGCGTCCGTTGACGGATGGTTGCGCTCCGGATCCTACCCCCGCCGGGGGGAGAATCTGGCGACGCTTACGCTGCCAGCAACTCGTACGGCTTGATCTCGCCCGCCAGGTACAGGTTGCGCGCCTTGGCACGGGACAGCTTGCCCGAGCTGGTGCGCGGCAGGGTGCGCGGCGGGATCAGCTCGATGACGCAGTTCATCCCCGTCACCGACCGCACCCGCTCGCGGATCTCGTCGTGCAGGCGCTTGCGCTCGGCGGCGTCGGAGGTGCGGCACTGGACCAGCACCGCCGGCGTCTCCTCGCCGTTCGGAGTGGTGATCGCGAACGCCGCGATGTCGCCCTGCTTGAAGCCCGGCAGCTGCTCGACCGCCCACTCGATGTCCTGCGGCCAGTGGTTGCGGCCGTTGACGATGATCATGTCCTTGGCCCGGCCGACGATGTAGAGATAGCCGTCCGACAGATACCCCATGTCGCCGGTGTCGAGCCACCCGCCCGTCATGCACGCGCCCGTGGCGTCGTCGTCGCGGAAATAGCCCTGCATGATCGATGGCCCCGCGCACCACACCTTGCCGATCGCGCCCTCGGGCAGATCGGACCCGTCCTCGTCGCGGATCGCCAGACCCATGTCGCGGACGGGCTTGCCGCAGTTGACGATCGCGCGGAACCGCTGCGGCCGCCGGCCGTCATGTGCGCCTTCACCGCCCGACAGCTGCGTTTCCTCGACCAGCTCGACGCGAATGCCCTCTCCCGGCGGCATCAGTGTCACCGCCAGCGTCGCCTCGGCGAGGCCATAGCTCGGCAGGAACGCCGATGCCTGGAACCCCGCATCCGCGAAGGCGTCGACGAAGCTCTGCATCACGTCCGGGCGGATCATGTCCGCGCCATTGCCCGCGACCCGCCAGCGCGACAGGTCGAACCGGTCGGAGGCGCGGGTCTGCGACGACATCCGCCGCGCGCAGATGTCGTAGCCGAAGGTCGGGGAATAGGACAAAGCGGTGCCGTCATGCCGGCTGATGAGGTCCAGCCACGCCAACGGCCGCCGCGCGAAATCCTCGGTCTTGAGGTAGTCCGTCGACACCTGGTTGGCGATCGGCGACAGGAAGCACCCGACCAGCCCCATGTCGTGGTACCAGGGCAGCCACGACACGCAGCGGTCGGTGCCGCCGATCCGCATTCCGTGCGAATGCGCGGCGAGGTTGTTGAGCAGCTGCGCATGGGTGATGACCACCCCGTGCGGGAACCGCGTCGAGCCGCTCGAATATTGCAGGTACGCGATCGCATCCGGGCTCGCCTGCGGCAACGGCGTCTCGGCCGCATCGCCGTCCAGGAACCCCGCCCAGTCCACCCCGCGCGTCCCCGCCGCCTCCGCCGCCGCGCCCGCCATCTGCGCCAGCTCGGGCGGATAGACGAGCATCACCGGATCGCAGCTGTCGAGCTGGACACGCAGCTGCTCGATGTACGACTCCCGCCCCCCGAACGAGGTCGGCAGCGGCAGCGGCACCGGCCACGCGCCCGCATAGACCGCGCCGAAGAACAGCTGCGCGAACTCCGCCCCCGTCTCCGCCACCAGCGCCACCCGGTCGGCGGGCTTCACTCCCGCCGCGATCAGCCGGTACGCGGCGGCGATCGCGTCGCGGCGCAGCTCCGCAAAGGGATAGGCTCGCGTCAATGTCCCGCGCGCGTCGTGGAAGTTCAGCCCGCGCGTTCCGCTCGCGGCATAATCGAGTGCCTCGCCCAGCGTCCCGAAATCGGCATAGCGGCGGGGCAGGGGGTCCAGCGTCGGGGTGGAGGCGCCCGTGGCCCCCTTGTCGGCCATCGGCACGGTCCCGGTCGGCTGGTCGGTGGTCATTCGGATTGGTCCCATTCGTAAGGCGTAGCCGGTCGCGCGATGCGTCCACCATGACATGGGGTGGTCCCGCGTTCAAATTCGTGCGCCAGTGTGGCACAAACATGGCGCATGGTCGCCGAGCGTCGCCCCCCCAAGCCCTTGCCCAAGCCCTTGGACGCCGCCGCGCTCGACCGGCTGGCGCTCCGCTACGTCGAGCGATTCCAGACGACGCGGGGCAAGCTCGCCGCCTATCTCGCCCGCAAGGTGCGCGAGCGCGGCTGGGCCGGGCCGCCCGCTGACCCGGCCGCGATCGCCGAGCGGATGGCGGACCTCGGCTATGTCGACGACCGCGCTTACGCCGAGTCCAAGGCCGCTGCGCTGGGCCGGCGCGGGCTCGGCGCCCGCCGGGTCGCAGGCGCGCTGACCCAGGCGGGGGTGGGCGAAGCGGACCGCGCCGAGGTCGCCCCCGCGGTCGCGGCACAGGCGGTGGAGGCGGCACTGCGCTTTGCCCGGCGGCGGCGGATCGGCCCCTGGGCGACCGCGCAGCCCGATCGGGCTGGGACCGAGCGCCAGCTCGCCCAGATGCTTCGCGCCGGTCACCCCATCGACCTTTCCCGCCGGATCGTCGCGCTGCCGCCCGGCGAGGAACCCGATCCCGCTGATCTGGATTGGTGAATGGCCCTTATCCCTGTTGCGCCGCGACGCGACCGTGGTAGCAAGCCGGTCACAGGGGTTTTGCAATGCTCGGAGAGACGCGAGACGACGCCCGTGACGGCGCGGTGGGGACCGAGCCGGTCGCGGTCGGCGGCACGATCAAGTGGTTCGATGTGACCCGCGGCTTCGGCTTCGCGGTCGCCGACGACGCGTCGGTCGGCGACATCCTGGTCCACTTCTCCGTCCTCCAGCCGCACGGCCGGCGCTCGCTGCCCGAGGGCGCACGGGTGGAAGCGCTGGCGATCCAGCGGGGCCGCGGCTTCCAGGCGCGCGAGATCGTCTCGATCGACCTGACCCACGCCGTCGCCGAGCCGCCGCCCCGTACGCGCGCCGCGGCCGATCGCGTCGACCCGGTCCAGCTGATCGACGCCGCCGGGCCGTTCGAGCCGGTGGCGGTGAAGTGGTTCAACCGGTTGAAGGGCTATGGCTTCCTGGTGCGGGTGGCGGACGGGCGCGACGTGTTCGTCCACATGGAAACCCTGCGCCGCGCCGGCATCGTCGCGGTGGAGCCCGAACAACCGCTCGCTGCCCGCATCGTCGACGGGCGCAAGGGCCCGCTCGCGGTCGCGGTGCAGAGCGATGGGCAGGGCGAAGGCCAGGGCGAGGAAACCGAAGGGGAGGCCGCATGACCCGCACGATCCTGGCGCTGCTCATCGCCGCCGCCGCGCTGCCCGGGTGCAAGGCGGCCAGCGACGCCGGTAATGCGTCGGCGCCTGCCGGCCTGCTAGCGGTGACGGTGGAGGGCCCGGGTGGCCGCCACGTCTTCCGGGTCGAGCGCGCCGCCACGGCCGCCGAGCAGGAGCGCGGCTTGATGTACCGCACCGACCTGACCCCCGATGGCGGCATGCTGTTCTGGCCCTATCCCCCCGATGGCGGCCCGCCCCGTGCTGCGAGCTTCTGGATGAAGAACACGCCGACCTCGCTCGACATCCTGTTCATCCGCGCCGACGGCACGGTCGCCCGCATCGCCGATTCGACCACCCCCTTCTCCGAGGCGCAGATCCCCTCGGGCGAGCCGATCGCCGCGGTGCTCGAACTCGTCGCCGGCCGCACCGCCGAACTCGGCATCGGCGAAGGCGACAAGGTGAGCTGGCCGGGCCGCAAGTAGCGGCCTCGTCATGCCGGGCCCGGCTCGGCCTGACGAGGGGCGCGCAAGCCCGGTTGAAGCCTCGCCCGCCAGCGGGTAAGCGCGCTGGCATGGGCATCAACCGCAATCCCTTCACCTGGTGGACCGGCGCCACATGGGGCACCTGGTTCTACGGGCTGCTGGGCAAGAAGATCGTCGGCACCGACGACCTCGGCAACGTGTATTGGGAGGGCGGCAAGACCGGCTATGGCCGGACCCAGCGCTGGGTGATCTTCGAAGGGGCGAACGACGCCAGCCGCGTGCCGCCCGAATGGACCGCGTGGCTCCACCACCAGCTCGACGACGTGCCCGACCGTTCGCTGCCGCCGGTGCGGACCTGGGAAAAGCCGCCGGTGCCCAACCTCACCGGCACCGCGCTTGCCTATCGCCCGCAAGGCGCGCTGGAAAAGGGCGGCAAGCGCGCCGCCGCGACCGGCGATTACGAGGCTTGGACGCCAGAAGGATGAATCGGGGGCGCATCGCGGCCCTCGTCGTCGCGGTGCTGACGCTGGCGGTCGCGGGCTGGTTCGGCTGGCAGGCGCTCCGCCCCGCCCCCGCGCCGACGCCCGCGGCGATCCAGGCGGTGCCCTTGTCCGAAGGCGGCGGGGTGGAGGGGGTCGAGACGGTCGCGACCGACGCCGACGCACCCCCCACCGGCGGCACGCCGATGGCCGAGCGGGTGGCGGTGCTGGGGTTGCTCAACAAGCGCAACGGCGTCAGTCGCGAGGTGACGCTGAAGCCGGGCCAGGCGATCCGGCTGGGCGACGTGGTGATCCACCTCGACGCGTGCGAGCATACCGCGCCCTACGAACAGGAGCAGCTGACCGGCGCATTCGTGAGACTGGATGTCCGGGGCGCCGATGGCCGCTGGCAGCGTCCGTTCGCGGGCTGGCTGTTCCGGGAGCGCCCCGCGCTCAACGTCGTCCGCCACCCGGTCTACGACGTCTGGACCAAGAGCTGCACGATGTCCTGGCCCGACACCGGGCCGGATACGACGCCGCTATCCGCCCCGCGCGCGTCCAGCGCCTCGAAGCGCCCCGCAGCGCCGCCGTCCGACGCGCCGGCCACGCCCGAGATTGCCCCCTCCAGCAACGCCACATAGTCCGCCCGGTCGATCTCGACCGCGCCCATCGATTGCAGGTGCGCGGTCTGGAATTGGCAGTCGAGCAGGCCGAATCCGCCCGCCCTAAGCCGCGCGACCAGCCAGGCGAGCGCCACCTTGGACGCATCGGTCGCGCGGCTGACCATCGATTCGCCAAAGAACGCGCGGCCGAGCGCCAGCCCGTACAGCCCCCCGACCAGCGTCTCGCCGTCCCAGCACTCGACCGAATGCGCGAACCCCAGCGTGTGGAGCCGCCGGAAGACCTGTTCGATCTGCGCGTTGATCCAAGTGTCCGGCCGGTCGGCGGCGGCCTCGGCGCACAGCGACAGGATATCGGGAAAGGCCTGGTCGGCGGTGACGCGGAAGCGATCGGCGGCGATCGTCTTGCGCAACGATCGCGACAGGTGGAACCCGTCCAGCGGCAGGATCGCGCGCCGTCGCGGCTCGACCCAGTACACCTCGTCGGCGTCGCGCGCGTCCGCCATCGGAAACACGCCGACCGCATAGGCGCCCAGCACCGTGCGCGAGTCGAGCGGGGTCACCGCCGGGAGGCAGGCGGGTGCCGCACGCCGCCGGTGGGCGGACGTGCGGCCAGGACCATCACAGGTGGCAGGAACGCGAAGGCTTGCCGGGCGATTCCAGCGTGATGTTGCTCTCGTCCCCGGTCAGCGACCAGCCGCCCTCGGCGGTGTAGGGCTGGCCGGCCTCGGGCGCGCGCAGCACGGTGGGGGTGTCGCCGTCCTTCAGGCGGACGCTGACCTGCTTGTCGCCCTGGAAGAAGGTGACCAGCGCCAGGCTGTTGTCCTTGCAGCGGAACGTCTTGTCGCCCTTGATCGCCGGCGGCAGCTCGACGGGGGGACGGTTGGCGAGCTCGGCCGCCATCGGATCGGGGTTGGTGTCGACCACTTCGGGCTGGGGCTTGGAACAGGCCGACAGCGCGATCAGCGCGGCGGCGGCGGAGAGGAAAAGGGTACGCTTCATGGCGGGCGCACGCTTTGCCGATGCGTTCCGATGCGTCAAGATATCACGGGATAGCGCTAACTTTCGTCACATACCGGCCGAGCGCGGCCCAGGCGGGCAGCTTGGCGGCGAGCCCAACCGTATGCAGCGGGCTGGACGAGGGCAGCGCGATCCGCTCGATCTCCGGCCGAACCCCCGCCAGCGCGCGGGTGCCGATCGCGAGGCTGGTGCGCCCGTTGAATCCGATCGCGGCGAGGCGCGGCAGCGTCGCGACCAGCGCGGCCAGGTCGTTCGCCTGCTCGCTCCGGATCGCGGCGTCGCTGCTCCCGGCCCGCTCGGCGCTCGCCACCACGTCCCATAGCCCGACCCCCGCCGCCAGCAGCGCTCGGAGCCGCTCGGGGTAGTCCAGCCCGGCCACATCGCGCCCGATCGCCGCGCCGACCAGCGCCCAGAACTGGTTCTGCGGATGCGCGTAATAGCGCCCCGCCGCCAGCGACCGCTCCCCCGGCAGGCTGCCGAGCAGCAGCACCCGCACGTCCGCATCCACCACCGGCGGGAAGCTGCGCTTGCGAAGGGCCGAGGTCATCGCCCGCGCCTACAGCCCCCATTCGCCGCCTCCAAGCCAAGCTCGCTTCCGCATCGGCCGCTACGCCCCTATCTGTGCGCGATGCACACCCTTACCGACACGCTGGCGCTCATCGGCAACACCCCGCTGGTGCGCCTCAAGGGTCCCAGCGACGCGGCCGGCTGCGACATCTTCGGCAAATGCGAGTTCGCCAACCCCGGCGCTTCGGTCAAGGACCGCGCCGCGCTGGCGATCGTCGAGGACGCGGAGGCGCGCGGGGCCCTCAAGCCCGGCGGCACCATCGTCGAGGGGACCGCGGGCAACACCGGCATCGGCCTCGCGCTGGTCGCCAACGCCAAGGGCTATCGCACCATCATCGTCATGCCCGAGACGCAGAGCCGCGAGAAGATGGACACCTTGCGCGCCTTGGGGGCCGAGCTCGTGCTGGTCCCCGCCGCGCCCTATTCGTCGCCCTGCCACTTTGTCCACACCAGCCGCCGCCTCGCCGAGGAGACCGAGAACGCGGTCTGGGCCAACCAGTTCGACAACATCGCCAACCGTCGTGCCCACATCACCGGCACCGCCGAGGAGATCTGGGCGCAGATGGATGGCAGGATCGACGGCTTCATCTGTGCGGCGGGGACCGGCGGCACGCTGGCCGGTGTCGGGCTGGGCCTCAAGGCGAGGGACGAATCGGTGGTGATCGGCCTCGCCGACCCGCACGGCGCGGCCCTCTACGACTATTACGCGCATGGCGAGCTCCGGGCGGAGGGCTCGTCGGTCGCCGAGGGCATTGGCCAGGGCCGGATCACCGCCAACCTCGAAGGAGCGCCGATCGACCGCCAGTACCGGATCGGCGACCAGGAGGGATGGGACTGGGTCCGCCGCCTGCTCGCGGAGGAAGGGCTGTGCCTGGGCCTGTCGAGCGGGATCAACGTCGCGGGCGCGGTCCGGATGGCGCGCGATCTCGCCCCCGTTCAGCGTGTGGTAACCATATTGTGCGACACCGGTTTCCGGTATCTCTCGACGCTCCACGACCCCGCCTGGCGGGCCGAGAAGGGGCTCGATTAAGCCGAACCGGCGCACGATTCGACACCGGCGCGCCGGTCCGGTAACGTTTCGGGACGGAATGAAGGGCGCACGCGACCATATCCAGACGCTGCAGCGGTTGAAGGTCGGGCTGATCGGGCTGGCGGCGGTGGTGCTGCTGATCGGCCTGGCCAGCGCGATCATCGGCTCGACCAGCCGGACCCCGCCCGCCCCCGGCGAACCGGCGGCCAACATGGTCCTCGCGAACGAGGCGGGGCAGGGCGAGCCTTTAGCCGAACTGGGCGCTGCCCCCGGGCCGTCGAACGAGCAGATCGCCGCACCCTGATTCCGACGGGCGGCGGACTGCATTCCTATATCATCCTGTAATTACGATGAGGCGAGCTCCCGTCGAGCTAAAACGTGTCTTGTCCCCTTGCGCTCGGTCCGACCCGCCGATCTCCCAGGTTCTCTCCCCGGATTGCATCGATTCGTCCCAGCTCCGGCATTCGATTTCCCGTGAAATCCCCAAAAATCCCGTTGCGTCCCGCCGCGCTTCGGAGTTAATCAGGATCATCAGCGGGGCATCGCATTCAGTCTGCGGATGAACCCGGATTCGGCGATGGCCGCGTCCGGGAAAGCCCCGCCATGTGTGAGGTGGCGTGGCGCAACGGGGCCGATATCAGGGATACGGAATCGGCCTTGTCGACGACAAGGGCCGGGTCGCCATCCCTGCGCCGCTTCGGGCGACGCTGGCGGCCAACGCCCCGCGCCCCGACGGCAAGGACGGCGGCACCATCATCATCGCCCCTCATGAAGTGCACGACTGCCTTGTCGCCTACGACCCCGCGTTCATCGAGGTCCGAGCCGCCCAGCTCGACGTGCACGAGGCGCAGTTCACGGCCTCCGACGGCAGCTACGACTACAATATCCAGCGCCGCGCGATGGCGGGGGAGGCGGTGCCCTTCGACGGGTCGGGCCGCTTCGTCATGCCCGCCTTCCCGCGCTTCCACGCCAATATCGGCGAGCATGCCTTTTTCTATGGCATGAACCAGCGGATCGAGATCTGGGACCCGGCGACCGCGCTCGCCGACGAGACGCTGGACAAGAACTTCAAGAAGATGATCCGCTTCCACATGGCGGAGAAGGGCGTGACGCTGTGACCGCCCCCCACGTTCCCGTCCTCTTCGACGAGGTCGTCGCCGCGCTCGCCCCTGCCCCGGGCGAAACGATGGTCGACGCGACCTTCGGCGCGGGCGGCTACACCCGCGCGTTGCTCGGCCGTGGCGCGGCGGTGGTGGCGTTCGACCGCGATCCCGATGCGGTCGCCACCGGCCACGCGCTGGCGGCAGAGGCACCCGCCTTCCGCATCGTCCATGCCGACTTCTCGGGGCTGGAGGCCGCGCTCGACGCGCCGGTCGACGGCGTGACGATGGACATCGGCGTCTCGTCTATGCAGCTCGACCAGGCGGAGCGCGGCTTCTCGTTCCAGCAGGACGGCCCGCTCGACATGCGGATGAGCCAGTCGGGCCCGACCGCGGCGGACTTCGTCAACACCGCCGAAGAGGACGCGATCGCCGACGTCCTCTACCACCTTGGCGACGAGCCCAAGTCGCGCCGCGTCGCCCGCGCGATCGTCGCCGCGCGCCCGCTGACCCGCACCGGCGAGCTTGCCGCGGTGGTGCGCCGTACGCTGGGTCATCGCCCGCACGAGAAGAAGGACCCGGCGACCCGCACCTTTCAGGCGCTGCGCATCCATGTGAATCGCGAGCTGGACGAGTTGGCCGACGGCCTCGCCGCCGCCGAGCGCGTGCTCAAGCCCGGCGGCCGGCTCGCGGTGGTGACCTTCCACAGCCTTGAGGACCGGCTGGTGAAGCGCTTCCTGCGCGAACGTTCAGGGGGCACCCCCGCCGGCTCGCGGCACCTGCCCCAGGCGGCGGCGGGTCGCGCACCGAGCTTCGAGGCGGTGGGCAAGGCGATCCGCGCGGGCGAGGCGGAACTGGCGCGCAACCCGCGCGCGCGATCGGCGACATTGAGGACGGCTAGGCGGACCGCCGCGGCGGCGTGGCCGGCCGGGCACAAGGAGGCAAGGGCATGACGGCGGCGTACCGGTTGAAGGGCGTGGGGTGGCTCGGCGCGTGCGTCGCGGTCGTGCTCGGCTGCTATCTGGTGTCGCTCCACGTCGCCGCCGAGCGCAAGAAGCTCGACGGGGTCAACGCGCGCATCCTGGCCGCGCATCGCGACATCCGCGCGCTGGAAACCGAGTTCGACACCCGCGCCAATCTCGCCCAGCTCGAAAAGTGGAACGGCGACACGCTGGCGCTGACCGCCCCGGTCGCCGGTCAGTTCGTGGGCGACGAGGGCCAGCTCGCCGCGCTCGACGTCAATGCCGCCCCCGCTGTCGGCCCGGACGGCCAGACCCGCGTCGCGGCACTGGTGGTGCCGTCACGGCCGACCCCCGCGGCTGCGGCGTCGGAGCCCGCGGCGCTGCTCGCCGCCGTGGCTGCCCCGGCCTCGCCGACCCGCGCGCCGTCCGATATCGCCGTCGTCCGGGCGGTGGTCCGCGTCGCCGCCGTCACCCCGGTCCGCAAGGCCGCCGCCCCGACGCTCCCGCCCGCGATCGAGGCGAAGCGCACCGAAACCGCCCGCGCCACCGCCGCCGTGGCGAAGGTCCGGCCGCAGGCGGTGGCGATGCTCGACCGCAAGCTCCTCTCCGACTCGACGCTGGGCGACATCCTCGCCTCGGCCCGCACCGAAAGCGGTCGTCGCCGGTGACGGTGATCGTCGCCCGGCCACTCGCGCCCAGGCGCAACCCCGGCCAGCGCCAGGCGCTGGTCGCGGTGTCGCACATGCGGCTGATGGTGCTGCTGCTGGTGTTCGCGGCGGCGGTGGCCCTGGTGGTCGGGCGGCTGGCGACGCTGGCGATCTTCTCCGGCGAAGAGGCGGCGGCGCGCGTCGCGACGCTGGCGGCGCGCGGCGACATCGTCGACCGCAACGGCGCGCCGCTCGCGCGCACGATCGACGCGTGGACGATCGCGATCCACCCCAAGAAGCTGATCGGCGACCCGTCCGAGATCGCGGCGCGGCTCGCGGCGCTGATGCCCGACCGTGGCGACCAGGCGTGGTTCTATGCCCAGCTGACCAAGGACGTGTCCTTCACCTACCTGCAACGTCGCGCCAGCCCCAGCCTGGTCGAGCAGGTCAACGCGATCGGCGAACCCGCGATCGTCTTCGCGCGCGAGACCCAGCGGCTCTACCCGCAATCCTCGATGGCCGCGCATGCGCTCGGCTTCCTCTCCCCCGACGGCCACGGGATGAGCGGGATGGAGCGGGTGCTCGACGACCGGCTGACCGGCGCGGGCCCCTCTAAGCCGGTTGCGCTGTCGATCGACACCCGCGTCCAGGCCGCGATGGAATCGGAACTGTCGCGCGCGATGGCGACCTTCTCCGCGCGCGGGGCGGCGGGGCTGGTGCTCGACGTCGACACCGGCGAGGTCATCTCGATGGTGTCGCTCCCGGTGTTCAACCCCAACCGGGTCGGCATGTCGGGATCGGAGGAGCTGCGCAACAACACGATCCAGAGCGTCTACGAGCTCGGCTCCACCTTTAAGCCGATCACCGTCGCCACCGCGCTCGACACCGGCGCGATCGGGCTCAACCGCCGTTTCGACGCCACCCATCCGCTCAAGGTCGGCCGCTTCACCATCCATGACGAGCGCGGCGATCCCAAGCGCTGGCTGACCATGCCCGAAACGCTGATCTATTCGTCCAACATCGCCACCGCCCGGATCGCCGACGAACTCGGTCCCGAGCGGATGCAGACGATGTTCCGCCGGCTGGGTTTCGATGCCAAGCCGCAGATCGAGCTGCGCGAAAAGGGCCGGCCGCTGTGGCCGGGCTTCTGGGCGCGCACCACCACCATGACCACCGCCTATGGCCATGGCATCGCGATCACCCCGCTCCAGCTCGCATCGGCCTATGCCGCGCTGGTCAACGGCGGCACCTGGCGGCCCGCGACGCTGCTCCGGGTCGGGGCGGACAACCCGGCCCCCGCCGGTCGCCGCGTCATCAGCGAGGCGACCAGCTATCGCATGCGCCAGATGCTCCGGCTGATCGTGCTCAAGGGCACCGGCCGCAAGGGCGAGGCCCCCGGCTATCGCGTCGCCGGCAAGACCGGGACGGGCGAGGTGCCGAGCGGCGGCGGCTACGACCGCTCGCGCAACATGGCGACCTTCGTCGCGGCGTTCCCGATCGACAAGCCGCGCTACGTCGTCCTCTCGATGCTCGATTCGCCGCTGGGGACGAAGGAGACCGGCGGGTGGAAGACCGCCGCGTGGAACGCCGCGCCGGTGGTCGGCCGGGTCGTGTCGCGGGTCGGCGCGATGCTGGGCGTCATCCCCGACGACCGCCGCGACATCGACGAATCGGAAATGCTGCCGCTGCTCTGGACCGCGCCCGGCGAGAAACAGGCGGACGCGAATTGAAGCTGGCCGCACTCACCGGCGGCACCGAGGACGCGACCGTCACCGGGCTCGCAATCGACCACCGCAAGGTCGCGCCCGGCACGATCTTCGGCGCGTTCGCGGGCGCGCGGGTGAACGGCGAGGACTTCATCCCCGCCGCGGTCGCCGCCGGCGCGGTCGCGGTGGTCGCCCGGCCCGAGGCTCGGGTCGAGGGCGCGGTCCACATCGCCGACGCCAACCCCCGCCGCGCCTTTGCCCGCCTCGCCGCGCGCTTCCTCCAGCCTTTCCCTGCGACCGTCGTCGCGGTGACCGGCACCAACGGCAAGACCTCGACCGTCGAAATGGTCCGCCAGCTCTGGCGGATGGCCGGGCACCATGCCGCCTCGGTCGGCACGCTGGGCGTCACCACCGCCGACGAGCAGGTCGTCACCGGCCTCACCACCCCCGACGTCGTCACCTTCCTGTCCAACGTCGCCGGCCTCGCGCGTGAAGGGGTGACGCACCTCGCCTTCGAGGCGTCGAGCCACGGCCTCGACCAGTATCGGACCGACGGGCTGCCGGTCGCCGCCGCTGCCTTCACCAACCTGTCGCGCGACCATCTCGACTACCATCCCGACATGGCCGCCTATCGCGACGCCAAGCTCCGCCTGTTCCGCGAGGTGCTGGCCGACACCGGCGTCGCGATCGTCTGGGCCGACGATCCCGTCGCGCCCGAAGTGATCGCTGCGGCAGAGGGCCAACGGGTGCTGACGGTGGGGCAGGGGGGCGAAAGCCTGCGCCTCGTCGCGCGCGAACCCTCGCTCCTTGGACAGACCCTGATGGTCGAGGCCGAGGGAAACACCCATACCGTCCGCCTGCCGCTGATCGGTGCCTACCAGGCTGCCAACGCGCTCGTCGCGGCGGCGCTGGTCGTCGCCACCGGCGGCGAGGTGACCGCCACGCTCGCGAACCTGTCCCGCCTTCAGCCGGTCCGCGGCCGCCTCGAACGCGCCGCCATCACGCGCGCCGGTGCACCGGTCTATGTCGACTACGCGCATACCCCCGACGCGCTCGAAGCCGCGATCGCGGCGCTCCGCCCGCATGTCGGCGGCCGGCTCCATCTCGTCTTCGGGGCCGGGGGCGACCGCGATCCCGGCAAGCGAGGGGACATGGGCGCGGTCGCCGCCGCCGGCGCGGACGGCGTGATCGTCACCGACGACAACCCCCGCTCCGAAGACCCAGCCGCCATCCGCGCCGCAATCCTCGCCGAGGCCCCGAACGCCACCGAAATCCCCGACCGCCGCACCGCCATCGCCGCCGCTGTCGCCGCGGCGGGTCCGGAGGACATCGTCCTGATCGCCGGCAAGGGGCACGAGCAGGGGCAGATCGTCGGCGACCTCGTCCTCCCCTTCGACGACGTCCAGGTCGCCCGCGAGTGCGCCGCATGACCCCGCTCTGGACGTCCGACACCATCGCGCAGGCGACCGGCGGCACCGCGTCGGCGCCGTTCGACGTCACCGGCGTCACCTTCGACAGTCGAGAGGCCGGCCCCGGCGACCTCTTCGTCGCGCTCACCGGCGAGGCGACGAACGGCCACCGCTTCGTCGCGCAGGCGCTCGCCCAGGGCGCGGCCGGAGCACTGGTGTCCGAGCCCGTCGATGGCCTCCACGTCCGCGTCGCCGACACCGCCCGCGGGCTGGAAGACCTCGCCCGTGCCGCCCGCGCCCGGATGGCTGGCCCGGTGATCGGCGTCACCGGCTCGGTCGGCAAGACCGGCACCAAGGAAGCGCTCGCCGCCGCGCTGGGTCGCAGCTGGCGGGACGGCGTCCACCGCTCGCTCAAGAGCTACAACAACCATGTCGGCGTCCCCCTCAGCCTGTCGCGGATGCCCGCGGATGCGCGTGCGGGCGTGTTCGAGATGGGGATGAACCACGCCGGCGAACTCGCCGCGTTGACCCAGTTCGTCCGGCCCGACGTCGCGATCGTCACCGCCATTGCCCCGGCGCACACCGCCTTTTTTCCGAATGAGGGCGCGATCGCCGACGCCAAGGGCGAGATCTTCGCCGGCCTCGAACCCGGCGGCGTCGCCATCGTGCCCTTCGACAGCCCCCATCGCGACCGGCTGGTCGCCGCCGCGACGCCCCATGCCGCCCGCATCGTCACCTTCGGCACCGGCAGCCAAGCCGATGTCCGCGCGATCGAGACGATGCGCGTTCCCGCCGGCACCTTCGTCACCGCGCGGGTGGGCGCGCGCGAGCTCAGCTTCACCCTCTCGCAACCCGGCGACCATTGGGTGTCGAACGCGCTCGCCGTCCTCGCCGCGGTCGATGCCGCGAGCGGCGACCTCGCGCTGGCGGGCCTCGCGCTCGCAGACTTGGGCGGCCTTCCCGGCCGGGGGCGCCGCTCGACCGTCGACATCGGGGGCGGCGAGGCGCTGCTGATCGACGAAAGCTACAACGCCAATCCCGCCTCTATGCGCGCGACCCTTGCCGTGCTGGCGGAGGAACCCGGCCGCCACGTGGCGGTGCTCGGCGAGATGCGCGAGCTGGGCGACGCCTCTCCGGCCTATCACGCGGGCCTCGCCGACCCGATCCTCGCCGCCCGCGTCGAAACGGTGCTGCTGGTCGGCGAGGCGATGGGCCCTCTCGCGCAAGCGCTTGAGGGCAGGGCCGATCTGGTCCATGTGCCCGATGCCGCCGCCGCGCTCGACCGGGTCCGCCCAATGCTGCGCGCGGGCGACGCGGTGCTCGTCAAGGGTTCGAACGGAGTAGGGCTGTCGCGGCTCGTCGCGGCGCTGGGGGCAAGCTGATGCTGTACTGGATCGCCGCCCATCTCGGGTTCACCGGCCTCCTCAACCTGATCCGCTACCAGAGCTTCCGCACCGGCGCGGCGGTCGCGACCGCGCTTGCGATCGGGCTCGTCATCGGCCCCAAGTTCATCGGCTGGCTCCGCGTCCGCCAGGGCAAGGGCCAGCCGATCCGCGCGGACGGGCCGCAGACCCACCTCGCCAAGCGCGGCACGCCGACGATGGGCGGCCTCATGATCCTGACCGCGATGGCGTTGTCGGTGCTGATCTGGATGGACGCGACCAGCCCCTATGTCTGGGCGTGCCTGTTCGTGACTTTGGGCTTCGGCGCCATCGGCTTCCTCGACGACTACGATAAGGTTCGGAAAGCCTCGACCGCTGGCGTCTCCGGCCGCACCCGCCTGTTGCTCGAGTTCCTGATCGCCGGCATCGCCGCGTGGATCATCATGCAACAGAACGGGCCGCATCTCTATTTCCCGTTCACCCAGCGTTATTACGTGGACCTCGGGCTGTTCTATCCGGTATTCGCCGCCTTCGTGATCGTCGCGTTCGGCAATTCGGTGAACCTGACCGATGGGCTCGACGGGCTCGCGACCATGCCGGTCATCATCGCCAGCGTCGCGCTGATGGTGATCGTCTATCTCGCCGGCAACGTGAAGTTCGCCGACTATCTCGGCATCCCGCACGTGCCCCAGGCGGGCGAGCTCGCGATCTTCTGCGGCGCGGTGGTCGGCGCGGGGCTCGCGTTCCTGTGGTACAACGCGCCTCCGGCTGCCGTCTTCATGGGCGACACCGGCAGCTTGGCGCTCGGCGGCGCGCTCGGCACGATCGCGGTGGTCGCGCATCACGAGATCGTGCTCGGCATCATCGGCGGGTTGTTCGTGGTCGAGGCGCTGTCCGTCATCGTCCAGGTCTTCTGGTACAAGCGCACCGGCCGCCGCATCTTCCGCATGGCCCCGATCCACCACCATTTCGAACAGCTCGGGTGGTCGGAGCCGACGGTGGTGATCCGCTTCTGGATCATCAGCCTTGTGCTGGCGCTCGCCGGCCTGTCGACGCTGAAGCTGCGGTGATTACGTCGCGCGCCTGGGCGGGCCAGCGCTATGCCGTCCTCGGCCTTGCCCGCTCGGGTCTCGCCACCGTGCGCGCGCTGGCCGCGGCGGGTGCGCATGTCGTCGCCTGGGACTCGGACCCGCAGGCGCGCGAGCGGGCGGCGGAGATCGACGGGGTGGTCGTCCACGATCCCGCTGCGCTCGACCTGACCGGCGCGACACTGGTCGTCTCCCCCGGTGTCCCCCTCAACACCCACCCGCTCGCCGCACAGGCGCGCGCGGCCGGCGTCCCGATCATCGGCGACATCGAACTCTTCGCCCAGGCTCGCGCAGACCTTCCCCCGCACAAGGTGGTCGGCATCACTGGCACCAACGGCAAGTCCACCACCACCGCGCTCGTCCACCACATCCTGCAAACGGCGGGCGTACCCAGCCTGATGGGCGGCAACATCGGCCTGCCGATCCTGGCACAAGAGCCGTTGACGCCAAACGATAGGGGGGTCGGCGTTTACGTCCTCGAGCTGTCGAGCTACCAGATCGACCTGACCCGGACGCTGGACTGCGACGTGGCGGTATTGACGAACATCACGCCGGATCATCTCGACCGGTATGACGGTTTCGAGGCGTATGCGGCTAGCAAGGCGCGGCTGTTCGAGATGCAGCAGACTGGGCTGGCAGTCATCGCCGGCGATGATGAGCCGACGCGCCAAGTTCTGACCGCGCTGAACGCTCGCCCGAGCGAGCCGAAGGCGCTGCCCTGGCCCGATGTTGAAGCTGGCGAGGAACGGCTTGTCCTACGTCGTGCTGAGCCGGGGCGTGTCTGGCGCGTAAATACTTCCGAGCTCGCGGGGCAGGGCGGCTGGCCCGCGCTCCGAGGGCCCCACAATCGTCAGAACGCCGCGCTCGGGATCGAAGCATGCCGGCTCCTCGGCGTGTCGTACGCCGACATTGATCGCGGTTTGGAAAGCTTCGCCGGCCTTCCCCACCGAATGCAGCGCATCGCGACCCGCAACGGCGTCGCGTTCGTCGACGATTCCAAGGCCACCAACCCCGAATCCACCGCCCCCGCGCTCGGCGCCTTTCCCCGCATCCACTGGATCGTCGGCGGCCAGCGCAAGGGCGACGACCTCGACGCCTGCGCGCCGTACCTGTCCAACGTCGCCGCCGCCTACACGATCGGCGAGGCGGGCGCGCTGTTCGCCGACCTCCTCCGCGGCAAAGTCCCCGTGGTCGAGCAGGCCGGCACCCTCGCCCGCGCGGTCGAGCACGCCGCTGCCGCCGCGCGCCCCGGCGACACGGTGCTGCTGTCCCCCGCCTGCGCCAGCTTCGACCAGTTCCGCGACTACGAGCATCGCGGCCAAGCGTTTAGAGAAGCGGTGGAGGCGTTGCCATGACGGACGTCAGAACAGACCGCAGCCTCATTGCCAAGGTCAAGAGCCGCGGCGGTCGCGGCGACCGCTCGCCGCTCGGCACCTGGTTTTGGGACATCGACCGGATGCTCCTGTTGCTGACGCTGTTCCTGATGGCGATCGGCCTGGTCGCGGTCGCGGCCGCCAGTCCCGCCTCGGCGATGCGCTACTCGGGCGAGCATCACAAGTTCCCCGCGCTCTACTATTTCTGGCGTCAGCTGATCTGGGTCGGCGTGTCGCTGCCGGTGCTGTTCGGCGTGTCGATGCTGCCGGTGCCGACCGCGCGCCGCTTCGCGCTGACGGGGGCGGGGGTGTTCGGCTTCCTGCTCGCGCTCACCCCGCTGGTCGGCGCGCTCCACAACGGCGCGCGCCGCTGGATCAGCGTCGGCGTGTCCGAGTTCCAGCCGTCCGAGTTCCTCAAACCCCTGTTCATCGTCACGATCGCCTGGGTGCTGTCGCTCAAGGCGCGCGACGAGGAACTGCCGACCGTCCTCATTACCGGCGCGATGACCGCGGGGGTTGCCACCTGCCTGATGCTCCAGCCCGATTTCGGCCAGACGGTGATCTTCTGCTCGGTATGGCTGGCGCTGCTGGTCATCGCGGGCACGCCGACGCGGGTGCTGGCGACCTTTGCCGGGCTCGCCCCGGTCGGGCTCGTCGCCGCCTACCTGTTCTACTCGACCGCCCGCCAGCGCATCGACGCGTTCCTGTTCCCCGGTGTCGAGGGGGAGGGCGCGGCCGACCATTTCCAGGTCAACGCGGCGCACAACACGCTCACCAACGGCGGCTTCACGGGGACCGGCCCCGGCATGGGCACCGCCAAGTTCGGGCTGCCCGAGGCGCATACCGACTATATCTTCTCGGTGATCGGCGAGGAGTTCGGCCTCATCGCCTGCGCGGTGGTGGCGATTGCGTTCCTGGCGCTGGTGGTGCGGGTCTTCGTCAAGCTGCTCGACGAACAGGACGAGTTCAAGCTGCTTGCCGCGTCGGGCCTCGCGGTCCAGTTCGGGGCGCAGGCGCTCGTGTCGATGGCGGTCAACACCGGCCTCGCCCCGTCCAAGGGGATGACGTTGCCCTTCATCAGCTATGGCGGATCGTCGATGATCGCGCTGTCGATCGGCATGGGGTTGCTCCTGGCGTTCACCCGTCGCAATCCGTTCCTGACGCGTAGCCCCTATGTCGTCCGATGGAGCGGTGAGTGAGCAAGCATTACGTCCTGGCGGCCGGCGGCACCGGTGGGCACATGGTCCCCGCGGCGGCGCTGGCGGCCGAGCTAATCCGCCGCGGCCACCGCGTCGCGCTGGTCAGCGATCAGCGCGGCGTCCGCTTTCCGGGCCTGTTTGACGGCGTACAGACCCACGTCCTTCCCGCCGGCCGCTTCCAGGCGAAGCGCCCGCTCGGCTGGCTGCCCGCGTTGCGCGAGATGGCGAAGGGGCGGGCGATGGCGCGCCAGCTGTACCGCACCTTCCGGCCCGCCGCGGTGATCGGATTCGGCGGCTACCCCGCGCTGCCCGCGCTCGCCGCCGCCTTTGCCGAGCGTATCCCGACCGCGGTCCACGAACAGAACGCGGTGCTCGGCCGGGTCAACCGCCTCGTCGCCGGCCGGGTCGGCGCGATCGCTACTTCCTATGCCGACACTCAGCGGCTGAAGGCGCGTCACGCCGCCAAGGTTCACCTTGTCGGCAATCCGGTGCGCGAGACCGTGCTGGCGCTGCGTGCGCGCCCCTTTCCGCTGCTGGAGGAAGACGGCATCTTCCGCGTCCTCGTCACCGGCGGGTCGCAGGGGGCGAGCATCCTCAGCCAGGTCGTGCCCGACGGGCTCGCGATGCTGCCCGTCACCTTCCGCCGGCGGTTGCAGGTGACCCACCAGGCCCGGATCGAGGACATCGACGCGGTGCGCGCGCAATATGCCGGGCACGAGATCGCGGCCGAGCTCGCCACCTATCTCCCCGACCTGCCCGAGCGGCTTGAATGGGCGCACCTCGTGATCGCGCGCGCGGGCGCCTCGACCATCGCCGAGCTGACCGCCGCCGGCCGCCCCGCGATCCTCGTGCCGTTGCCGTCCGCGACCGACGACCACCAGACCGCCAACGCGCGGGAGATGAGCGACGCGGGCGGCGCGCGCACGATCCCCCAGAACCGCTTCACCGCGGTCGAGCTCGCCAAGCAGATGCAGAAGCTCGGCCTCGACCCCGCGGCGCTCGAGAACGCCGCCGGCCGCGCCAGGTCGGTCGGCCGCCCCAATGCTGTCAGCGACCTCGCCGACCTCGTCGAAAGCCTCGACGCCCCGCTCGCGAGACTGCCGGTCGCCGCGCCCCAGCCCAAGGCGGCGTTCGCGTGAGCGGTGGGTTCTTGAACCTCCCCGGAACGGGGAGGGGGACCATGCGCGGCATGGTGGAGGGGCACCTCCACGAGCGACACACTGTGCGGCAACGCCCCTCCACCGCCTGCGGCGGTCCCCCTCCCCTTGCAGGGGAGGTTTGCCAGTGATCCGAGGCGTCGCCACAGACATCGGCGCGATCCACTTCGTCGGGATCGGCGGGATCGGCATGTCCGGGATTGCCGAGGTGATGAAGAACCTCGGCTATACCGTCACCGGCTCCGACGTCGCGGAGGGCTATGTCGTCCAGGGCCTGCGCGACAAGGGCATCCCCGTCGCGATCGGTCACGCCGCCGCCAACGTCGCCGAGGCTGCGGTCGTCGTCACCTCCACCGCGATCGTCCGCTCCAACCCCGAGGTCGAGGCCGCGCTCGAACGCCGCATCCCCGTCGTCCGCCGCGCCGAGATGCTCGCCGAGCTGATGCGCCTCAAGCAGACGGTCGCGGTCGCCGGCACCCATGGCAAGACCACCACGACATCGATGGTCGCCGCGCTGCTCGACGCCGGCGGGGTCGACCCGACCGTCATCAACGGCGGCATCATCAACCAGTACGGCTCCAACGCCCGGCTCGGCGCGTCGGACTGGATGGTGGTGGAGGCGGACGAAAGCGACGGCAGCTTCCTGCGCCTCGACGGCACGGTCGCGGTGGTGACCAACATCGATCCCGAGCATCTCGACCATTACGGCAGCTTCGATGCGGTCAAGGACGCGTTCGTCGAGTTCGTCGAGAACGTCCCCTTCTACGGCGCGGCCCTCCTGTGCCTCGACCACCCGGAGGTGCAGAACATCCTGCCGCGGCTGCGCGACCGGCGGGTCGTCACCTATGGCTTCTCGGCGCAGGCGGACGTGCGCGGGGTCGACGTCACCCCCGTGCCCGGCGGCAACCGGTTCGAGTGCATCGTCCGCGCCCGCGACGGCAGCACGCGTTCGATTGAGGGAATCGAGCTGCCGATGCCCGGCCGCCACAACGTCCAGAACGCGCTCGCCGCGATTGGCGTCGCGCTCGAACTCGGCATCGACGACGCGACCATCGCGCGCGGCTTTCACGCGTTCGGCGGGGTCAAGCGCCGCTTCACCAAGGTCGGCGAGGTGGCGGGCGCCACCATCATCGACGACTACGGCCACCACCCGGTCGAGATCCGCGCCGTCCTCGCTGCCGCGCGCGAGGGGGCCCAGAGCTCGGGCGGCGGCGGCCGGGTGATCGCGGTCGTCCAGCCGCACCGCTACTCCCGCCTCGGTAACCTGATGGAAGAGTTCCAGACCGCGTTCAACGACGCCGACCGGGTACTGGTCACCCCCGTCTACCCCGCCGGCGAGGCCCCGATCGCGGGCGTCGACGCCGACGCGCTGGTCGAGGGATTGAAGCGCCGCGGCCATCGCCACGCCGCCACCGTGGCCGACCCGCAAGCGCTCGCCGCCGAACTCGCCGTCGAGCTCCGGGCCGACGACATGGTCGTGTGCCTGGGCGCGGGTGACATCACCAAATGGGCGGCGGGCCTCGCCGACGCCATCCGGGAACGACACGCATGAGCGACTGGTTCGACGCCTCCGTCCGCTTCCAGAAGCAGCTGCTGGGTGCCCAGAAGAGCGCGCTCAACGCCGGCGCACACGCCAATGCGGCCGGCGAGGCGCTGGTCCACGCGCAGGAGGCGACCCGCCGCGCCGCCGAGGCGAACCTCGCCGCTTGGCAGGCGTGGACGCGGCTCTGGGGCGTCGGCCCATGGTGATCGAGATGCCACAGGTGCGGGGCAGGCTGACCCGCAACGCCCCGCTCGCGCCGCTCGTCTGGTTCAAGGCGGGCGGGCCGGCGGAATGGCTGTTCGAGCCGGCCGACCTCGAAGACCTCACCGCGTTCCTGCGTTGCCTCAATCCAGCGGTGCCGGTCTACCCGCTCGGGCTCGGCTCCAACCTGATCGTCCGCGACGGCGGTATGCCGGGCGTCGTCGTCCGCCTCGGCAAGGCGTTCGCGACGGTCGAGCAGATCGACGCCACCGCGATCCGCTGCGGCGGCGGCGCGAGCGGCATCCTGGTCTCCTCCACCGCGCGTGACGCCGGGATCGCGGGCGTCGAGTTCCTCCGCTCGATCCCTGGCACGGTCGGCGGTTTCGTCCGCATGAACGGCGGCGCCTATGGCCGCGAGGTCGCCGACGTGGTGGTCGACGCGACCGTGGTCCTGCGCGACGGCGTCGTCGAGACATGGGGCCCCGAACGCCTCGGCTACACCTACCGCCATTCCGACCTGCCCGATGGCGCGGTGGTGGTCGGCGCGACCTTCCGCGGCCACCCCGGCGAGCCCGCCGCGATCGGCGCGGAGATGGACCGCATCGCCGCCGCGCGCGAGGCGTCGCAGCCGCTCCGCTCCAAGACCGGCGGCTCCACCTTCAAGAACCCGCCCGGCCACAAGGCCTGGGCGCTGGTCGACGAGGCCGGCTGCCGCGGGCTGCGCCATGGCGACGCCCAAGTCTCGGAAAAGCACTGCAACTTCCTCCTCAACCTCGGTAAGGCGACCGCCACGGAGATCGAGGGGCTGGGGGACGAGGTGCGGACGCGGGTACAGGCCCATTCCGGCGTGACGCTCGAATGGGAAATCCAGCGGGTGGGCCGCGCATGACCGCTCCCCTTCACATCGCCGTGCTGATGGGCGGCTGGTCCGCCGAGCGCGAGGTCTCGCTCCTGTCCGGCACCGGCGTCGCCAATGCGCTGGAGTCCCTCGGCCACCGCGTCACCCGCATCGACATGGGTCGCGACGTCGGCGCGCGCCTCGCCGAAACCGCCCCCGACCTCGTCTTCAACGCGCTCCACGGCACGCCGGGCGAGGACGGTTCGGTCCAGGGGTGCATGGACCTGATGGGCCTCCGCTACACCCACAGCGGCATGGCGACCTCCGTCATCGCGATCGACAAGGTGCTGACCAAGCAGGCCCTCGTCCCCCACGGCATCCCCATGCCCGGCGGCCGCATCGTCCGCTCCGCCGAGCTGTTCGAGGGCGACCCGATCCCGCGCCCCTATGTGGTCAAGCCGGTCAACGAGGGCTCCTCGGTCGGCGTCGCGATCGTCACCGACAGCGGCAACCACGGCAATCCCATCGCCCGCCACGCAACCGGCCCATGGGCCGAGTTCGACGAGCTGCTCGTCGAACCATATATCCGCGGCCGCGAGCTCACCACCGCGGTGCTCGGCAACCGCGCGCTCGGCGTCACCGAACTCCGCCCCAAATCGGGCTGGTACGACTACGACGCCAAGTACACCGATGGCCTCACCGAGCACCTGTTTCCCGCGCCCGTGCCCGACGACATCGCGCAGGCGTGCCAGGCGCTCGCGCTCGAAGCGCACCGGCTGCTCGGGTGCAAGGGGACCAGCCGCTCCGACTTCCGCTGGGACGACGAACGCGGAGTAGACGGCCTGTTCCTGCTCGAGGTCAACACCCAGCCGGGCATGACCCCGCTCAGCCTAGTCCCCGAACAGGCCCGCCATACCGGCATGAGCTACGAGGCGCTGGTCCAGGCGATCGTGGAGGAGGCGCTGGCATGACCACCGCCGCCCGCAAGCCCGCCGCGCGCCCGGTCGCCCGCCGCAAGCCCGCCAAGGTATCCACCTTCGACCGCGTCATGGCGCACGTGCCCGTCAGCGAGGACACGATCCGCCGCGCCGCGACCTGGACCATCACCGGCCTTGCCGCCGCCGCCGCGCTGGGCGTCGCGACCTGGATCGGCATCCCCGCCGCGATCGGCACCGCGATCGCCGAGCAGGCCGGCCGCATGGGACTGCGCGTCGAGCAGATCGAGGTCACCGGCCTGAAGCGCATGGACCGGATGAGCGTCTATGCCGTCGCCCTCGACCAGCAGAGCCGCGCGATGCCGCTGGTCGATCTCGAAGCCGTCCGCCAGAAGCTGCTCCGCTACGGCTGGATCCAGGACGCGCATGTCAGCCGCCGCCTGCCCGACACGCTCCTCGTCGACATCGAGGAGCGCACCCCCGCCGCGGTGTGGCAGGACAACGGCCAGCTCACCCTGATCGACGCCTCGGGCGTGCTCCTGGAGCCGGTCGATCCCGACGCGATCCCCGACCTGCCGCTGGTGATCGGCCCCGGCGCGGACCGGCAGGAGGCGGCGTACCAGCAGTTGCTCGCCGCCGCCCCGGCGCTCCGCCCCCGCGTCAAGGCCGCGACCTGGATCGGCAACCGCCGCTGGGACATCACCTTCGAAACCGGCGAGACGCTCGCGCTGCCCGAGGAGAACGCCCCCGCCGCGCTGGTCCGCTTCGCCGAACTCGACGGCGCGCGACCCTTGCTCGGCCGCGGCTGGCTCCGCTTCGACATGCGCGATCCCGCCAAGCTGGTCGCGCGCAAGCCGGGGGCCAGCCTGGCCCACAGCGTACCCGATGACGGCAGCACGCCATCGGCACCGACGACCGAGCAAGCGCCCGCGGGGGCAGGGCAGGAGGGGTAACCATGGCAAAGGCGGCACCGGACGGACTCATCACCGCGCTCGATATCGGGTCGAGCAAGGTGTCCGCGATGATCGCGCGCCGCGGCGATGGCGGCGAGCTGATCGTGCTCGGCACCGGCCAGCGCGAGAGCCGCGGGGTCAAGCGCGGCTACATCGCCGACATGGGCGCGACCGAAACCGCGGTGCGCGAGGCGGTGGAGCAGGCCGAGCGCATCGCCGGGCTCAACATCGAGGACGTGTGGGTTGGCTTCTCCGCCGGTGGCCTCGTGTCCGACGTCGCTGAGGTCGAATTCGAACTCGGCGGCCACCGCGTCGAACAGCAGGATATCGACGCGCTGCTCGCCGCCGGCCGCAACTCGATCGACCCGCAGGGCCGCATGGTGCTCCACGCCCAGCCCGCGCTCTACACGCTCGACGGGCTGACCGGGGTCAAGAAGCCGCTCGGCCTCCACGCCGATCGCCTCGGCGTCCATATCCATGTCGTCGCCGCCGACGGATCGCCGGTCCGCAACCTCGACCTGTGCGTCCGCTCGGCGCACCTCGAGGTCAAGTCGATCATCGCCGCCCCCGTCGCGACCGGGCTCGCCTGCCTGTCCGACGAGGAGCGCGAGCTGGGCGTCGCGCTGGTCGAACTCGGTGCCGGCATCACCAACGTGTCGCTGTTCGCGGGCGGGATGCTGGTCGGGCTCGCGTCGCTGCCGATCGGCGCGCAGGACATCACCGACGACGTCGCTTCCGCCTTTGGCACCCGCCGCAACCAGGCGGAGCGGATGAAGTGCTTCCACGGTTCGGCCAACGCCTCTCCGCGCGACAACCACGACATGATCCCCGTCACCCCGATCGCCGCCGAGGACGGCGCGGGCGAGGGGACGCAGATCACCAAGGCGGCGTTGATCGGCGTCATTCGCCAGCGGCTGGAGCATCAGATGGGCGAGATCCGCAAGGCGCTGGTCAACCTCAAGTTCGAAGGGCCGGTGGGCCGCCAGGTCGTCCTCACCGGCGGCGGCGCGGAGCTCAACGGGGTCGCCGACTATGCGCAGGCCGCGCTTGGCCGCTCGGTCCGGGTCGGCCGTCCGCGCGGGCTGACCGGGCTGCCCGAGGCGCATGGCGGCCCGGCGTTCGCGACGCTGGCGGGGCTCGCCTTCTACGCCGCGTCGGACCCCGTCGACCTGCGCGGCCCCGCGCCCGCGCCACAGACGGTGCACCGGGCGCGCGGCACCGGGCTGTTCGCCAAGTTCATGGCGGCGGCGCGCGCCAATTATTAGCGATACGGTTTCTTTGGGGCTGGCACCGGCGGAACGCTTGGGGCTATCAAGGTTAATCAGGGGCCCGATCCTGGCGTTCTACAGTTCGGGTACGGCGGAGTGTCTGGCATGAGCATCGAATTCATCACCCCCGAGGTCGACGAGCTGACCCCGCGCATCGCCGTGATCGGCGTCGGTGGCGCAGGGGGCAACGCGATCGCCAACATGATCGCGGCGGAGGTGCAGGGCGTCGACTTCCTGGTCGCCAACACCGATGCGCAGGCGCTCAAGCAGTCGGTCGCCCCCAGCCGCGTCCAGCTCGGCGCCAAGATCACGCAAGGGCTGGGCGCGGGCGCCCGGCCGGAGATCGGCCGCGCCGCCGCCGAGGAGACGATCGACAGTCTCGCCAAGCAGCTCGAAGGCGCGCACATGGTGTTCATCGCCGCCGGCATGGGCGGCGGCACCGGCACCGGCGCGGCCCCCGTCATCGCCAAGGCGGCGCGCGACATGGGCATCCTCACCGTCGGCGTCGTCACCAAGCCGTTCGCGTTTGAAGGCAACCGCCGCTCCAAGGCCGCCGACCAGGGGATCGAGGAGCTTCAGAAGTACGTCGACACCCTGATCGTCATCCCCAACCAGAACCTGTTCCTGATCGCCAACGCCAACACGACCTTCAAGGAAGCGTTCGCGATGGCGGACGAGGTGCTCCAGCAGGGCGTGCGCGGGATCACCGACCTGATGGTCATGCCCGGCCTCATCAACCTCGACTTCGCCGACGTCCGCTC